>Ga0302274_10001846_pt1 | contig 19858 bp, 22 predicted proteins | sample III_Bog_N2_1_FD_198755 | JGI IMG/M metagenome (GOLD analysis project Ga0302274, IMG submission 198755) | Peat permafrost microbial communities from Stordalen Mire near Abisko, Sweden - III_Bog_N2_1 | ecosystem: Environmental > Terrestrial > Soil > Wetlands > Peat | place: Sweden: Abisko...
TGGTGGAGGAGGTGCGATTAAAAAAAGCTCTGGGAGCTGGATCGCGCCAAATCTCGATGGAGCTTGCCACGGGGCCGGCGGTGATGATGCTGACGGGGCTGCTGGCGGCCTTGCTGCTTTGGGCCGCGGTGTTGCTGGTGCTGGTGCGACGCTCGGAGCCGGAGGCGCAACTGCTTTTTGGGTCGTCTTCCGCCGTTTTCATGGCGCTCGCTTGCCAAATCCTGCTGACGTTCGCGGTAATGCTGGTGGTTGCTTTTTTACCGGCTGCAATGGCATTGCGCTCTGGCGCGGTTCCGCGCATGGGCACGACGGCTACGATGGACCGCCGCATTCTTCTTCTCATGCAGGTTCCTGTGACCGTGCAGATCAGTTGCGGGATCGGCGTTTCCATCCTGGCCGCCATGATCGGCGCGTCGCTTCTTGGGATGATGAGGCAGCCACTGGGTTACGACCCCACCCACCGGCTTGTCGTATGCCTTGTTCCGACGAGCGGCACGATCGTGTTCGATGGCGCCAGCGGAGCCTCTGCTCAGTTCCTGGCGATCCAACGCGTGCTTGAGCAGGTGAAAGCGTTGCCTGGAGTTCGCTCGGCGAGCTATGTTGACGAGGCTACGTTCGATAACCAGAAGAACGTGGATGAGGTGCAAGACGAGGACAGGCCTTCAGCCCCGCCGATCTCGGCCAATCACGTCCTGGTCACCTCGGGATATTTTGGCACCATGGGATCGAGGATTCTGCGCGGCCGAGACGTGGCCGAATGGTCCAAGGCACACTCGCCGCGTGAAGTTGTCGTCAGCAGTATGCTTGCCGGCCAGTTGTTTCACGGTACCGATCCGGTGGGGAGGGCGGTCAACGTGATTATTCCGGCCCGCTTCGGACTTCAGGTCTACAAGTACTCAGCGACGGTGGTTGGGATTGTCGAGGATGGCCGCGCAGCGGGCTACGGCAGTTCTCCTCAGCCGACTTTCTACGAGGAAGGTCACGCCTATTCGGATGCGATGCCGCACCTGGTTGTCTACGGCGAGGAGACGGCGCCTTCGCTGGAAGCATGGACGAAAAGCGCACTCGCGCAATGGATGCCGGCCATGGGCGTGATGCAAATCTACAGCCTGTCCGACAAGGTGAATGCGTCGCTGGCCCCCGAACGGAATCGCGCGCTTGGCGCTTTTGCGGGCTCGGGAGTCATGGCCTCGGTAGCGCTCGTCGGGCTTTATGGATCGCTCGCATTTTATTTGCGCGCAAAGCGGCGCGAAATGGCGATACGCATGTCCCTGGGAGCGTCTCCGTGGAAGATCCGCCAAATGGTGCTTGTCCGCGCTCTCAGGTGCGCGCTGGCTGCCGCGCTTCTCTCGCTTCCCTGGTGGTTTGTCCTGGGGAGGCTCTCATCTGGCGATTACGTGGGACAAGTCGCATGGTCGACAGGGCGCGCCGCCATCATTACCGTTCTTTGCGTGGCGGGATCGGTCGTGCTTGCCATGATCCCGGCGAGCGCCGCCGGATCGATCTCCCCGGCTGGCATCCTAAAAGAACTGTGATGAGGCATGTTCTCGTCGAGAAGAACTCTCAAAAAGGCGGCGATGCACCGCGGAATTGTGCAGGGTTTGAAATCTACGCTCTTTCCGATTGCGAGGGTAAAGGAAACTTGTCAGAACCTTTTTCGCCTTACAGACATGATGTATTCTTACAGCACCTTAAAGGGTGCTCTGAAACGGGGTGACAATGCTGGACATTACGAGTGACATTCAATCGCTGACAACGTTTCGCCGGGCCTCCGGTGACTTCATGAAGCGGCTGAAAAAGACCAAACGCCCGGTCGTGCTGACTGTGAATGGGAAGGCAGCCGCCGTCGTACAGGATGCTGAAGGGTATCAGCGGTTGCTCGACATTGCCGCCCGCGCCGATGCAGAGGAAGGGATACTTCAGGGGCTGAGCGATGTCTCTCATGGCCGCACTCTTCCGGCAAAACAGGCATTCGATCGGGTGCGTCGCAAACATGGCATACCACGTTGAGTTTGCCGCACGCGCGGCTCGTGATCTTGAGATTCTCTACGTGGAGAAGAATGCGGCGGAGTCTCACGCCGCCGCACGCTGGTTCAACGATCTGGAAGACGCCGCTCTAAGTCTGGCAACCTATCCCAATCGATGCCCCTTTGCTCCGGAAGGCAAGAAACTCAAGCGTGCCGTGCGGCATTTGTTATACGGGAACAGGCCGCACGTCTATCGCGTCCTCTATGAAGTCGATGAGGCGCTCAAGACGGTGTGGGTACTTCATATTCGTCACGGCGCAAGAAGGAAGTTCAGAGCATCCGATCTGGAGTAAACCGGCGACCGCTGCCGGCTCAATCTCCCCGGCTGGCATTTTGAAAGAACTAGGATGGGGCATGTTCTCGTCGAGACGAACTCTCACGGCTATAGCAGGGGCTTGTGGAAATAGCCGAATGCCCGGACGCGGCGAATTGCGTCGAGAGAGAGGCTTGGGAAACTTTCGAGTGTCTCCTCGGCCGTCGCGCCCAACTCCTCGTCGGTGAGGATGGTGTCGGCAGGGATGCGCGTACCCTTGATGACAGGCCTTCCGCCTACCTTTCCGGCAACGCTTTCAACCAGATCGCATTCGGACCAGTCTACGGTCGTTTTCGCCTCCACTGCTTCTTTCATCCTGGCGCGGTCGCCCGCCGATGCGAGACTTGGGCACCGGGCCACTCATCTGTCGATTCGTCTTGACTGCCGTATAGCGTAACTATACAATTGGATTCGTGATCAGGAGCTTCAAGCACGCTGGACTGGAGAAATTCTTTCATACCGGAAGCAAGGCAGGAATCCAGCCCGCACATGCCAAGAAGCTCCAATTGCAACTAACCTTTTTGGACGGAAGCACGGAGCCACGCGACATGGGCATTGCCGGGTGGCAGTTGCATCCGCCTGAAGGCAACCTGAAGGATCATTGGTCAATCAAGGTCAACGGCAACTGGCGCATCACGTTTCGGTTTGAAGGCGGAGACGCAATTCTTGTCGATTACCAGGACTACCACTAGGGGGCAATGAGATGATGTTCAATCCAGCCCATCCGGGCGAGATCATCCGGGAGCACATGGAAGGCCTTGGGCTTACAGTTTCGGCCCTGGCTGCGCATTTGAAAGTGACGCGCGCGGCGCTGTCCCGCGTTATCAATGGCAAGGCGGCAGTTTCGGCCGAGATGGCTCTCCGCCTTTCCGAGGCGTTTGGCACCTCCGCCGAAGTATGGATTCGGGTCCAGTCGCAGCACGATCTGTGGAAGGCAAGCCGAGCGCGGCGCGTCAGGATTGCGCCTATTGAGACGCGGGCCGCGTAGTTTCAACCCACGCGCCCGCGTGGGGCCGGACGGGCACCCCATTCCTTCGACTTCGCTCAGGGCAGGCTCTTGGCGTGTTCTTTGCGACAGGGCTTGGAAGGCACAAGTCCCGCCGGTATGCAAAGCCAGGACTTTCGGCCTGCTTGCTTCCGGCTCAACGGACGAGAGTGGCGCACGATGGGAATCCGACTGAGTTTAGCGATCTCCTACCCTTCCCGGGTGGAAAAGCCGCAAAGGGGGCACGCGATAACACTTTGTGGAAGATTATTTATTGGAGTGAACCCTTTTACCCGCCTTTACCCGAAGAACGCCAATTAGCTGTGTTGTTTTGGTTCAACTCACTTCAATTCAAATGCGCCGTAAAAGTCCTTTGGCTCTCCGCGGTGGCCATTGCACCTCGCGCAGAGTTGGAGAGCAAGGGCACTTGGTGTCAAATTGGCGACCAGCACCGGTGAGTGTGTCCCGAATCCGCCTTGAGCCTCAAGCAGGCCAAGCGCCCTCAAATGATCCAGCTCACGGTCTAACCGGTTCGCATCCTGCACTCCGGTAATTTCCCTAAGGGTGTCCAATGTACATTCCCAAGGTGCGGCAAAAAGCCACCCAGCCAGCGAGACATAAATCTGAGAATTTGTACTCACAAAGTTGAGCATACGGGCCTCAGCCGATGTCAACTGGTCCAGTAGATTGACGAATATAAGGTTGGACTCGTCAGTTCCATCTGCCGTGCATGCCGTGGCCAGCAGACCAGCCCATAGCCGCTGTACTTTCTCGTCATCGGTCCATGACCCGTTATCAAGAATCTTTCCGACCAAGCGGGGATGCGCGTGCATCCCTAAGGCGTTAGGTTCAGTTTCGAGCAGAATCTCTGCTTCGTTGAGAATCCGGGTGGCGTTCACGCTCCTCCAAGCAGTGACCTTATCGCGAAGCAGCAATCCAAATTCCTCAGCCGCAGGGAGGCAGATCCGACTCAAGAATGCACCAGCGCCATCTACAGCCCCTTTTGTGACAGTGTTGATTGCCTCTCCATATGGAGCAATTCCCAAAATGTCGCCACTCTTCACTTTATCGCCCATGCTTCGTCCTTGGCTTCGGAGATGCAGGCAATTATAGTCCCGCCTTTGGTGGGAGTTCCCTTGAATCGCAAGTTCAATGTTTTTCTTGAACCGGATAGGCGGGTGGCGCAAGCCTTACCATCCCAAGATAACTGGGTGCCCCAGGTCTCGATTTTGAGACCTGGGAGACTAGAATGGTCCCATGCCAAAAGGGCTTGTTCGTTATCAGCAGTCCGGCTGTTTTCACTTCCTCACTTTCAGTTGTTACCACCGTCTCCCGTATTTCGTCGCGGAGACGGCGCGCGGCCTCTTCGAGCGATCGCTTGAAGTTATGCGAACTCGCTATGACTTTGTTGTCTGCGGCTATGTGGTTATGCCGGAGCACGTTCATCTACTGGTGAGCGAGCCGAAGAATGCACTGCTCTGCACGGCGATTCAGGCTTTGAAACTGTCTGTGACTGTTCAAAGCGCGGAACGTCCTTTTTGGCTGGCGCGGTACTACGATTTCAACGTGCATAACGAAGAGAAGCGGGTGGAGAAACTTCGCTATATGCACCGCAATCCGGTTAAGCGCGGACTGGTGGCAAAGCCTGAGGATTGGGCTTGGTCCAGCTTCCGGCACTACTCGACTGGAGAGGTTGGAAAAGTGGAGATTGAATCGTTCTGGACGGGGTGGCGTCGGGAGCATGGCGACGATCCCGGGTCTCAGGATCGAGACCCGGGGCACCCAGACTTTTGAGCTCGATTTAGATGCGGATCGTCGTGCCGTCACCGCACCATGCTCTGAAACAGCGGCGAATGCAGCAGGTCGTTGAATCCCGCATCGCTGGTGGCGAAGTGGACTGAGAGCTTGCCGGAATCCGAGGCAACCTCGGTGCCGGCCAGCGCTTGCTTCTCGGCATCGGAACCGCTCATCTTTCTGAGAGCCACCGCGGCCGTTAGCAGCGAGGACATGGTGGCGGTGGAAAAGGAGTCGCCTGTCGAGATGGTCAAGTCGAACTTCACGCCGTGCTGAAAGTCCATGCCGTACCAGGATGCCTGGAGCCGCTTGCGCACGGTTTCAAAATCGGTGACCGAGCCGGCCTCGCCCAGCACCTGGCGCATCATGGTCTGCGTGCCCTTGTCGTCGAGAATGCTCCACAGCGGATCGGAGTCCACGGCTTTCATGGCATCCATCATGGGCGCATTGTTGAGCAGGCTGGGGCCCACTCCGTCGCGGGCGTCGAGAGCCTTGCCGATAGCATCCTCCAGATTCCGTTTGCGTAGCCGCCGAGCCAGAACCCGCACCCCCACCCAGCCCTCAAAACCCTTGACACCCAATCGCCCTCCGCGTGTAATAAAATTGTCGGTTGTGGTACAGAGCTAACCTTTTACCGCTTTCCACTCCAATTTGCCGGACTGAGGATGACTCCCGACAGGGTATCCTGTTGCAGAGAGATTTTCTGGCCGGTTTCCCGGAACAACAATTAAACAACAACCAGGAGTTTGTGCTCACGTGGAAGACGGGCAAAGACTGGAACCGGCGGTCGATGGCGACGCGGTCACGCGATTGCTGGACTTGGCCACGCTGGCCGCGCAATTCGATAGCGAACATGTTGCCGCCGAGGCGGAAGAGCTGGCTGAACGTGTCGCCGAAGGCCGCTTCTTCGTCGCCTGTGTCGGCCAGTTCAAACGCGGCAAGTCCAGCCTCATCGGCGCGTTGCTTGGCGAATCGATTCTTCCCACGGGCTTTATTCCCATCACGACCGTGCCCACGGTAGTCCGATATGGCAGCAGCCGCAGGGCAAGAATTCGCGCCACCGAGGGCGCTTGGCGGGATATCGCCCTGGCAGAATTGGAACAGTACGTCTCTGAAGAGCACAACCCGGAAAACATAAAGGGGATTGCCGGGGCCGAGGTATTTGTCCCGAGCCTGCTTCTGGCCACCGGCATGTGCCTGGTGGACACTCCTGGCCTGGGGTCGGTCTATTCCGGGAACACGGCAACCACAAAGGCCTTTATTCCGCACATCGATGCAGTGCTGGTGATTACTGGCTCCGACCCACCTTTGGCTGGAGAAGAATTGGCGCTCGTCGAACAAGTGGCCCAGCACGACGAGCACCTCATCGTCGTCCTGAACAAGGCGGATAAAGCAACCATCCCCGAGATGGATGCGGCTATCGCGTTCACCCAAAAGCTGCTGGCAACCCGCTTGCACCGGCCCTCGGCGCTTGTCTTCGAAATCAGCGCCAAAGAGCGGCTTGAGAATCGAGGCCCGGAACGCGATTGGAGAAAGCTGGTGGATTCGCTCCATCGGCTGAATCAAAACTCGGGCCGCGACATCATCCAATCCGCGGGGGAGCGCGGCATTCAGCGTCTGTGCGAAGAATTGCTGGCAATCGTGCGCGAGGAGCGCGATGCGCTGATTCGCCCGGTCACAGAATCCGAGCAGCGCATAGCGGCCATGAAACAGACCATCGCGGATGCGGAGCGATCCATGCGGGAGCTCGGCAATCTGCTCACAGGCGAGCAGCAGCGGCTCTCCGATTTCTTCATGGACCGCCGCAATGCCTTCCTCGCCGTAACCCTGCCGAAAGCGGCCGATCAACTGGAAGAAGCACTGCAATCGGCTCCGCAATCTCCCGGCCCATCCTATCGCCGCCACGTTATGAGCCAGGCGCAACAGATCGCTCGTGACCACATAACCCCGTGGCTGGGGCCCGAAGAGGACGAGGGCCAGAAGCAGTTTCGCCTGGTGGCTGGCCGCTTTGCCGACATGGGCAACGACTTCCTGGCAAAGTTGGCGCAGGAAGAAATCCCCGAGCTTGGCCCCATGCTCCATGCCCTCGACGGGGAACAGGGCTTCCGCGTTGGCTCCGAGTTTAGCTTTCAGGACTTCAACGAACTTGCGGAACCCGCCTCGCCAATGCGCTGGCAGGCCGATCTGCGTCGAGGCCTCTTTGGCCTCCGGCGAAAGATCGACCAGGATGCCAGAGAGTTTCTGAAAATGCTGCTCGAAGTCAATAGCTCAGGCGTGCAAGACGACATCCTCAATCGGATGAAGGAAACCCGCAGCCGCCTGGAATCCGATATCCGTAAAATCTTGCACGAAGTCAGCCGAGTAGCGGAACTTGCTTTGACCCGCGCCCGGAAAACGCAACAAGAAGGATCCGCTTGGGTCGAGACTGTGCTCATTCACCTGAACACCGTCGAGAAGGAGATCACCGGAATCCGGAATTTCCAGGCCCCGCCAGTTCCTCTCCCGCCGGATCCGCCAGAGGTTTTACAGGAAACTTTGTCCGCGGAGCAACCTGCGTTGACCGAAGCAACCCCAGGCATCTGAGATGCCTCTCCAGGTAGATCGATTTCCATGGCTCCTGTAGCTCGGAAAGGCCAATCGACCCTTGACACCCAGTCAACCCCCGAGTGTAATGGAACTGTTGGTTGTGGTGAAGGAGTTCACCCTTAACCGCTGTCCCTCGCATAGGCCGGACAGATGATGACTCCTGACAGGGTATCCTGTTGCGGAGTTATGTCCCGGCCGAATCCCCTGAACGACAAATCTAGGAGTTAGTGCTCATGGCGAATACTTGGGCTTTGTCCGCTCTTTGGGTGGGTTTGGCGCTGGCTGCAACGCTCCTTGCCATCTGGTTCAAAATCTCGACGGCGCTCTCTGAGATTGTGGTTGGCACCGTGGCCCAACTGATCATCGGCGTCTTCCTTACGGGGCTCTTCGGCTTTGCGCAGGGCGGCCTGGCGGGTAATACCCAATGGATCACCTTCCTGGCGGGAACAGGGGCGATCGTACTCACATTCCTTGCCGGCGCTGAACTCGACCCCCTCATCTTCAAAACCAAGTGGCGGGAAGCGTCCATCATCGGCCTGGCGGGATTCTTCGGCCCATTTCTCGGCTGTACGGCAATTGCGCATTTCGTGCTGCATTGGGCCATCATGCCCAGTTGGCTCTGTGGAGTTGCTCTCTCCACGACTTCGGTAGCCGTAGTGTATGCGGTGATGCTCGAACTTGGTTTCAACGTCACGGAATACGGCAAAGCGATTCTCGCCGCATGCTTTATCAATGACCTGGGAACCGTGATTGCATTAGGTCTGATCTTCTCGCCGTTCACCCTCAAGACGCTGACCTTTGTGGTGGTGTCCATCGTTGTCTTCGTCGGCCTGCCGTTTCTAACTCCGTGGTTCTTCCGCAAATACGGTGGCCGCGTCTCAGAGCTGGAAGCCAAGTACCTTCTCTTCTTCCTGTTTGCCATGGGCGCACTGGCCGCCTGGGCTGGAAGCGAAGCAGTGCTGCCCGCGTACATGATCGGCATGGTGCTGGCGGGAACGGTGGGAAAAGACCATGCCCTGATTCGCCGTCTGCGTACTCTCACCTTCGGCCTGCTTACGCCGTTTTATTTCATTCGCGCCGGATCGTTTGTTTCCGTGCCGGCATTGATGGCCGCTCCTGTCACACTGCTCGTCCTGTTTGGGGCTAAGTCACTGTTCAAAGCGGTAGCCGTCTACCCGGCAGTAAGGATTCATCAGTACGACGGGAAGGCCGGAGCCTATTACACGCTGATGATGTCAACCGGCCTCACCTTCGGCACCATCTCGGCACTCTTTGGACTTAATCACCAAATCATCACACAGGCGCAATACTCCTACATCGTGGGCACTGTCATCGCCAGTGCAGTAATCCCAACCATGATCGCGAACTCATTCTTTCTTCCCCGGCATCTTCTTCCCCACGCGCAAGCAGGCAAGGAAGCAGAGCAAGAAATTCTGCGGCCAGTACCCGAAGAAGAAGGTTAGGGGAACCGATCGAAATCAGCAGCAGCCGCAGCCGTGGCAGCCCACCCCTGGTTGTGTAAATGGGCGCCTGAGCCCGCTCGAATCTGCAAGGTCTACTAGCCTTGCGGCGGACCTTCGAGGCTGGCGATTCATGCTGTATAACCGGAACAGGAGAAAGCATTGCAGAAATATTTGCTCATTGCCGCCGGTGGCGCGCTCGGCTCCATCGCTCGCTACTGGGTCGGCTCCACCATTGCCTCGCGTATGGGCATCCGCTTTCCGTACGGCACCCTCATCGTCAACATCACGGCCTGCATCATCATCGGCTTCTCGTTAACCTACCTTGGCCGCCGAGCCGACCTCAACCCGGCATGGAGATTCCTCATCCCCATCGGCTTCATCGGCGCATACAGCACCTTTTCCACCTACGAGTGGGAGACGCTGTCCAGCCTTCGCTCGGGCGCATTCCTTCTCGCAGGCCTCTACGCCGGCGGCAGTTTCGTTCTTGGCCTGGCCGCCGTATGGGGCGGTTCGCGACTGGCCGAAGTCCTGTCGTAAAAGGCAATTCGCCTCCCTTGTGTCGTTCGAGCTTGCAAATTCTCTATAAATAGTGCTTCAATCCTTCGTTAACCAATTGGCGCTTGGCGGCGCCGGTTGATCGCGCAAAGGAGGAACCATGTTACAGGCGGGAAGAGCGCTGAAAGTCTCCATCTACCTGAGCGATGGAGCCACCCATCACGGAGTGCCGGTCTACTCCAGCATCCTCGACTTTCTCTTCTATCGCGGCATCTCCGGCGCAACCGTTATCAAAGGCATCGCCGGCTTTGGCGCGGACCACCATATGCACTCCTCGAGCGTCGTGGAAATCTCCGATCGTCTTCCCATCAAGATCGAGTTCATTGAGACACGCGAGAAAGTCGACTCGATTCTGGGCAAGCTGGAAGAGTTGACTGGCAGCGGCTTGATCGAAATGCAGGAAACCACCGTTGCCAAACCGGCCCAGCGCTCAAAGCCAAAGCTGCAAATGCCCCCGGAGCACCTGAAGATGGAAGGCAAGGCCAAAATGATGCGCATCTACGTCAGCGAGGAGGACCGCTGGAAGAACAAGCCGCTGCACGAAGCCCTGGTAGAAGCCATGCGCGCCAACGACATTGCCGGAGTCACGGTCTATCGAGGCATCCTTGGCTATGGAGCCCACCGAAGGATCGCCAAGGACAGGCCCCAATTCGCATCCCACCATGGCTCTATCATGCTATCGGCCGTCGATACAGCCGAAAAGCTTCAGGCGTTTATGCCGATTGTGGACCAGATGGTCTTCGAGGGTCTGGTGGTCTTCTCCGACGTGGACATCGTCAAGTACGCTTATCGCGCGCTCGAAACCCAAGCGGCACAGACGTCCAGTTCCTCGGTCAGCGCTCCGCGGTAAGGAGGTTGTGGTTATGAAAGAACAGTTTGCGGCAAAGATGGTTCGCATTCATTTCGGCGAGGATGATCGCTGGCACGGCAAGCCTCTGCACGAAGCCATCCTGGCCAAGTGCGTCGAGCTGGGTATCGCCGAAGCCATCGTATTTCGCGGCATCGAGGGCTACGGGTCGGCCAGCAGGATTCGGCATTCCACCCGCTGGAATCTCTCCAAAGACGCGCCCATCCAACTCAGCATTGTCGATACCGAAGAACAGATCGCGAGGCTGATTCCCTATCTCGACACCATGGTCGAGGAGGGCCTGGTCGCAACCTCAACGGTCGAAGCGATTCGCTATTCGCAGCCCGCCGGGATTGCCGCGAGCCACTCATAACGCTGGTGCCTGGCCACCCTTCTTCCACTCGACAATCTGTGTGACCCATCCATTCGTTTTTTCATGGCGAATGGGTGGGAAGGCATCAACCCTGGCGAGCGAAATCCGACGGTCGATAACTTATTCAACCGACGTAAAGGGCGAAGCCGGCAGCCCCTCGCCGTTGAACAGATTGCACAACGGGCTGTTGGCCCAGCCGTAGCGCACAGCAACCGGTTCCGCGACCGCGTCGCTCGCCGCCACCACCGTGTTGCCGTCAATCGTCGCCGTAGCCGGCACAAACTTCCCGTCCGCTCCCGCCACCTCAAACCCGGTCAATACGCCGCCCTTCGGTGCCAGTCCCTTGGCGTGATGATCGAACCACACACGAATCGAACTTCCCTCCGGCGTCGCCTGCCGGAATATCGGCCCCGAATAGCTGATGTCCTCGCCATAACTCAGCGCCCGCGCCGCCAGCGCCAGCCGCAGGCCCACATCCACCTTGTCTGTCGGGTGCACATTGTCCGGATTGCCAATGTCGATGGTCACCGCCATCGCCGTATTCGTCAGTTCCAGCGTCTTCAATTGCTGTTCGCGCAGCTCAGCCCAGTTCTCAGTGTCGTTGGATTTGAAGTTTGAAATCTGCACAAACAAAAATGGAAAATCTCCGACGCCCCACTCATGACGCCAATCCTCAATCATGGTGCTGAACACGCGCTTATACAGCCCCGCCCGCGCCAGCGCGCTGTTGCTCTCACCCTGGTACCAAATTACTCCGCGAATCGGGAACGGCGTCAGCGGCGCAATCATCCCGTTCCACAGCATCCCCGGGCCCCAGCTTTTCAATTGCGGATGCCACGGAAACTGCGGAGCCGGCTTGCCCTGTGCCAACGCTTCCGCTCGCTGCCGCTGCTCGTCATTCAACCTCAGCTGCTCATTCTCTTCCTTTTGGGCCATCTTGCCCCACTGCACAAACACCGGCGCCAGCTCAGCGTCCTCGCCAAGCGCCTCCGTGCGCGTCCAACTATCGGCAACCGTCCCGCCCCACGTCGAGTCGATCACCCCCACAGGCACATGCTCCCGCTGCTCAATTTCCCGCGCAAAATACCAAGCTACAGCCGAAAAATCCTTCGCCGTCTCCGGGGTTGACGCCGCCCATCCCGCCCACACATCGGTGTCGATATCGTCTCGCGGATACTCGATAGCCTGCTTCTTCACAATCAGCAGCCGTATCCGATCGTTGGCCGCCTTGGGCAAGTCGTCCGCCGCTGTCGCCGCCTGGCGCATGGCAAATTCCATGTTCGACTGGCCCGACGCAACCCACACGTCGCCAACCAGAACGTCTTCGAGCGTGATCGTCTGCGCCGCCGGAGCCTCCGTGCCCGTCGCTGCGGGCGTTCCCGTCACCGTGAGTTGAAACGGCCCGCCCGCCGCGCCAGGCTTCAGGTACAAGCTCCACCGTCCCAGTTGCCCAGCCTTTGTCTGCCGAGTTTCGCCGCGAAACGTCGCGCTCACCGCCTCGCCGGAAGCCGCAAGCCCCCACACATGGACCGGCAAATCCCGCTGAACCACCATGTGGCTGGAGAAAATCTTCGGCAAACTCACTTGCGCCTGGACAATCGCGCCCGGAATAAGACCAAACAGCAGCAGGGATCGAAGGTTCAAGACAGGCCTCGCTCGAGAAGAATTACCGGAGGACTTTCAGGCCTTGCGCGCCGTCGAAGTTTCCGGAAATAGAACGTTATCAGAGCAAGCCGCCCCACGTCAGCCCCAAGGCCAGGGCCGGCTCCATTCACCCGCTTCGTTCATTTCCCAGAAGGTAAAAAATACCGCCCATTTCATGCTCCCTCATTGACATACTTCCCTCCCCCCAAGCAAAATGCGGGAAGCGCGGACATCCAGGCCTCCGACGCTTCTGAGCACGAATCCGCGGAAACCCGAAGCGGCGTATCAGCCCAATCAGGCCTGAGAAATGAAGGCAACGCATGAGCAAGGCACCGCAAAACCTGAAGAACCATGGACGCCTGGATCCCCCTTACCACTTGGTTTTCCTCGCTGTCCTGACCGCTAACCTGTTCATCGTCCTGTGCTACACATGGTCGCATGTCAACATCTATTCGGAGTGGCTGGCGGTTCTGTCCATCGCCGTGTTCATTCCTGCCTTGAGACTGCGCACCTATCCCCTCAAGGTGCAGGACCGTGTCATCCGTCTTGAAGAGCGCCTGCGCCTGCAGTCCCTGGCTCCGGCGGAGTGGCACGCGCAAATCTATCGACTCACCGAAGACCAGTTGATCGGCCTCCGCTTTGCCGGCGACGACGAAGTTGTCGAACTCGCAAAGCTGGCGCTCGAACAAAATCTGAACCGCAAGCAAATCAAGGAGCGCATCAAGAACTGGCGCGCCGACGACTGGCGTATCTGACCCAATTCTTCAAAGATTCACGCAGTCACCAGTAGCGCCGGCATTCACCCACCGGCGCTTCTGAATACGAATACTGGAAACGCTCGAATTGGCCCACTCAGGCCAGAGAGCAATAGCGAGGGAAACCTATGAATAAGACACCACAAAGCTTGAAGAACCATGCACGCTTCGATCCGCCGTATCATATGGTTCTTGCGGCTGTCTTGTTCGTCAACCTTTACATCGTTTGTCTTCTGGGATTCAAGCAGCCAAGCCTCTATACCGGATGGCTGGTGATCGTCTCAATTGCGGTTTGGATCCCCGTTCTAAAGCTCCGCCTATACTCCCTAAAGGTGCAGGACCGTGTCATCCGTCTTGAAGAGCGGCTGCGCCTGCAATCTCTGGCTCCGGCGGAATGGCATCCACAAATCCATCGCCTCACAGAAGATCAGTTGATAGGCCTCCGCTTCGCCGCCGACGACGAGGTTGTCGAACTCGCCAAGCTCGCGCTCGAACAAAGTCTGAACCGCAAGCAGATCAAGGAGCGCATCAGGAACTGGCGCGCCGACACCTGGCGGGTCTGACCCATCCTCGAAAGATTCACGCAGCCATCAGTTGCGCCAAACGACGCAGCCGGCCTACTCTTTTGGAGGCTCGGCTGCGGATTTGGCGCCGCTCTCGTCCGCCCGAATTCCATCATTCTCTCCCGCCGCCTTCAGCGCCTCCGTATCCAGCCCGTGCTCATGCCGATAGTGCTCCACCGGCATCTTCCCATCCCACCACGCCCAGTTCATCGGATACACATCCGGATCGAAGAACACCTGGTAGAAGTGCCACACCACAATCGCCAGCGTGGCCAGTATCGCCTCGTAGAAATGCACCGTGGTTGCCACGTCTACCCACCACCGCGCCAGCAGGTTGCCTACCCACACCTTGGCCCATAACATGATTCCCGTAACGGCCATCAGAGCCGTACCCCATACCAGCGCCCAATACTCCGCTTTCTCCGCGTAATTGAAGCGGCCGAATCCAGGCTTCTTCCCGGTCATCCCCAGGTAATAGCGCATAGTTCCAAAGGCGTCGAACGCATCTCGCGGCCTGGGAGCGATATCCACCAGCAATCGTCGCCCTTCCCTTGCCATAGCCAGGTAGAACATGTGATAGATTCCCGCGCCGATCAGGATAACTCCAGCCACGCGATGAGTTATGCTGCGCAGTCTCTCGCTCATCCCCAGCACCTCGGCAAACCATGAGTTCGGATACTTGAGCGCGAACCCGGTAATCACCAGCACGATGAAGCTGGCCAGCAGCACCAGATGCTGCCAACGCTGATTCTCGGTCATCCGAACCATGCTCGGATTCTGCATTTGGCGTCGCGCCACGGCCTTGCTGCGCCAGATAATCGCGTTATGCAGAAACATCGCGCCAATCACCAGCGCAATCAGGACAATGTAAATCAGCCGAATCCACCGCACCACAGCCGAACCGATATCTTTCGAAGGAACGCCGTCCTCGCTGTGTACCCGTGTAAGTGTGAACTTCTGGGTAACTCCCTGGTGGCACTTTCCGCAGGTCGCGTTCAGGTTCGCTTTGTTGATGGTGGAGCGTGGATCGCTCGACGGCAAAATGTTATGCACTCCATGGCAACTGGAGCAGTTGGCGGCTACCACCGAACCGCCCTCCGTCGCCAGCCCATGATAGCTGTCGAAGTAACTCGCCACCCGGTTGCCCGGCACGCCAAACTCCTGCGAGAGCCGCACTCCCTGGTGGCACCGCGCGCACGTATCTCTGGAAAGGTTTTGCTCCGAGGCCGGCGAGTTAGCGTCGGTATGGGACTTGATCGAGTGGATCCCATGGCAGTCTGTGCAGACCGGCGCTTCCCCGTTGCCCCGCGCAATCGCCTGCCCGTGAATGCTCTGCATGAACGTCGTCTGGATCGCCGTGTGGCAAGTGCCGCAGGTCGCAGGCACGTTGAACTTCGAGATCGGCGATTTTTGGTCGTTGGCGGGGAGAATCTCGTGCGAACCATGGCAGTCCGTGCATACCGCGGCTTTCTTCGACCCCTTTTCAATGGCGCGTCCATGCACGCTTTCCTGGTAGCTGATGAATGGCTGCGCGCTTTCGCCATTCGACTCCATCAGAAACTTCTGTCCATGGCACCTGCCGCACGTGTATGGAATGTTTCCATGGCTCACCGGCGACTTGGCGTCGTCCGCGGCCATAATCTCGTGCGCGCCGCCGTGGCAATCCTCGCAGCTTGCTCCCGGCTTGCCGGCTGCAATCGCCTTGCCATGGGTACTGTGCGAGTAAGCCGTCTGTGCATCCGCATGACACTCGGCGCAACTCACCTTTTTGGGAGTCGTGTCATGCGCCAGGCTCTTCACATCCTTGTGGCAATCCACGCAGGCAAACATCGAGCCGTGGATCGAATGTTTCAGCTTGCCTTCGTCCACCAGCAGGCTGACCGTCTTGCCGTTCTCTTCCGTAGTCAAGGTCGAGTCGGAGTGGCAGCCAAGACAATCTTTATCTTTGGGCTTTTGTTCGGCAACCAGGGAATACGCACCGAAAAGCAGCGCCACAGCAAGCGTTTGAGCAAGAAATCTACTGTTCAGATTCACGCCATTGAGGAGACGCTTTTCTCAAACACCCGCGCAGTGACTGGAGTCACAAGGCTGTGCGACAACAAACACGGTCCCACGGGATGGCTGCGACTTCGTCGCTCAACGCTGGTTGGAGTACTCAGGCTTGGAAGCGCTCTGTATCAGGGTGCGACTTCAGTCGCGCCGATTGCACCATCGGAAAGAGATCGGGCTTTAGCCCCTGTCGACTTTTTCGCGGCCAAATAGGAAGGGCTTTGTATCAGGGTGCGACTTCAGTCGCGCCGATTGCACCATCGGAAAGAGATCGGGCTTTAGCCCCTGTCGCCTTTTTCGCGGCCAAATAGGTATAGCAATATGGATACTTCTGCGCCGAGTCAACATACCCCGCCTTCACCGGATTCTCGGCAATGTAAGTCTGGCATCGCAGGAAGTGCTGATCGTCATTGATCCGCACTTCTGAGAAACCTCGCTGCCACACCTCTCCCAAATACCCAAACTCTTTCTTGAGTCGAAACGAGAAACGGCCTTTGATCAGCTGCATCGCCTTTTCAATGGCCATGTCGGCATTGAGCGTGATAAGCAGATGTACATGGTTCGGCATTATCACGAAGTCATGGAGGCGAAACTCGCGCGCCGCCACCCCTGAACGCAGAACCTCAATGAGCAATTTCGCGTTTCGTTCGGACTGTAACAGTTGTCGTCCCAAGCTCGTCTTCGTCGTAACAAAAAAAGCACGCTCCTGACTGAGAATGTGATCCGAGCACGCTCTACGAGGTGGTCCAGTCATGGCAGGGGCTAAAGCCCGCTTCCTTTTTGCCTTGGTTCGGCGCGGCTAAAAGCCGCACCCTGATACAAGACTCAAGGACGCTCCAGGATAGTCAATATCCTGCCAGAACATCCTTGCGATGTCACGCAAATCAAAGCGCCGCTCCGCTTCGCACCCTTGCTAGCTGAAATACGCGCTCAATGTCAGCACCAGCAAAGTCAGCCCAATCAAAATCGCCGTGAACCCAATCACCCTCGCAAAGTTGATCCACCAGGTTGCCGGTGCGAGCCCGAGCCGCGACTCCAGCTTCCCTTCCTTCACCAGCTTGTCAAATTCCTCAGGCCGCTTGTGCTTGAACTCCGCTTCGCTCTCCACGCCCGTAAAGATCACCATGTCCATAGGGAATGTGTCAGGCCGCAGATGCGTATTGACGAAGTGAATGGAGAAGATGAACAGAATCGCCAGCAGCCCCTCTTCGCTATGCACCACCAGCACCGCGTTCAGCGCCCAGCCCGGCAGGAATCGCGCAAAGAATGGCGCAAACCACATCGCGTAGCCTGAGAAGCCGATGATCAGCATGCCCCAGAACACCGCCCAGTAATCGAACTTCTCCCAGTAAGCGTAGCGCCCGAACGTGGGCCGTTTTCCCAGCCCCACAAACCAGCGCATGTGCCCGATCAGGTCCTTCACATCCTTCCAGTTGGCCACCATCGAATTCGGCCCCCAGAAGATTCCCTTCTCGCGGTTCACAATGCCCCGCGTGAAGATGTTCTTCAGGTGGATCAGAAACGCGACGGTGAGCACCAGCGCGCAAAGCTTGTGAAAGAAGATGATCGCGCCGAATCCACCCACGGCCGAGGCAAACTTCCGCGCCCAGAAGCTCTGGCTGAAGCGCATCGGAAGCCCCGTTGCCGCCAGGCCCAGAAAGGAGCTGAACAGCACCCCATGCATATACCTCTGCGCCGCGGTGAAGCGCGTGAAAAATCGCTCCTGCACCGCTCCCTTCCCAGCCCCGTTCGTTCCGCCGGCCAATACTGTTTGCTCTGGATCAGGCATTATTCCCTCCTTCGGTCGACTTTCTCTTCACCTGCTCAATACGCTGGCGAATCAGCCACAATAGCGTGTGGATTACAAAGAACGTAAGCACGCTCACCAGCAGGAGGTTCATGAACAGCCCGATATAGTAGAGAGCCGGATTCAGCTTGCGGTTGTGCGCATTCGCATGCGGTTGGTATTGAACAAAGCTCTCGTTGGCGCCGGTATGGCACCGGCCGCATGTCTTCACCAGGTTCGCCTTGTTGATGGGCGATCGAGGATCGGACGCCGGCAATATCTCGTGCGCTCCGTGGCAGTCCCAGCAGCGCGCCGTCTCCACATATCCGCCCAGTGAGCCAAGCTGCGAGTGAAACGTGTCCCGGTAAGTGCTGAATTTTTCCTTGTGGCACGAGCCGCAGATCGGCGTCGACTGCGTGCGGAATTCAGCCTCCGTCGGTTGCAGGATCGCATGCGCATTATGGCAGTCCGAGCAGACCGGAGCGCCCAGTTTGCCGGCCGCTACGGCCTTTCCATGTACGCCCTGCTGGTAATCAGCATTGATTCCCGCATGGCATTTGCCGCATGTTTCTGGAACGTTGACCTTGTAAGTCGCGCTCTTCGGATCGGTGTGGCTCAGAATATGATGCGATCCATGGCACGTCTGGCAGTTTGCCGCAACCAGAAGACCCTCTTTGCTCAGAGCAAATCCGTGGATCGAGTCGATATACAACGGATAAACGCTGGCCAGCCCATGCTTCTTCGCCATCCCCTCGGTGCCGTGGCATTGTCCACAGGTGCGTGGAACATTCAGCGGATAGACCGCCGACTTCGGATCGCTCTTGGGAACAATAGAATGTGCGTCCCCATGGCAACTCGTACAGGGATGGTCCTTCCCGTCTGCATGAACGCTGCCCACCAGTCCCGCCGCTTCATCGGCATGGCAGGTCTCGCATTTTACCGGCGTCTTCTGTTCCGGATGTGGATACTCCTTGATGGCAGTGTGGCAATTATTGCATTGCAGCGGGCCGTGAATGCTGGCATCGAACTTGTGCCCATCCACACTGACGCTGTGCCCCGATGCATCCTGCATGCCTGCGTCCCCGTGGCACGCCAGGCAATCGCTGTTCCCCTGGGCCACGGCCGGCGCTGCGGCATACAGCAGCGCCCCAAGCGCCAGCGCTATGGTTGAAGCAAACTTCATATCGACTCCGATCAATCCTGCTGCCCGTGCCGCTTTCCTCTGCCTGCGGACAAAGGACTTCCCTCGGTACTCGCGTTTCGTACCGCACGGTCAACTCTTGTCCCGCCTTTTACTTCTGCAGAGTGCGAATGTACCCGACAACGTCTTTGATCTGCCCTTCGGTTAGTTTGTCCTTGTACGCGGGCATCTTGCCCTTTCCGTTCGTGGTCGAAGCGATCAGTTCCGCGTCGGTCAGCTTTACCTGCGACGGATCCTTGAACGAAAGAACCTTGAAGTTCTTCGCCGTCGGTGTAGTGGCCAGTCCGTCTGCGCCATGGCACATCGCGCACTTCTTGTAGGTGTCCGCTCCGGGTATCTGTGCCATCGCCGGAACCGCCATGGAAATAGAAAGAAGAATGAATGCTGCCGCCCTGATTCGTTGAGTCATCGTTCTGCTCCTTTGCCGGTCTTTCCCATCTTTTCCGGCAAATACATTTCATACCGCTTGCGATTCTGCCTCGTATGTGATGCCCACCACAGTCGGACAATTCGCTCCGCCAACGCGAGTGAGTCACTTCACAGGAATTCAATTTCGCCCAGCAAATCAGGCCCTGCGCCAGAGTGACACCTGTCACATGCCGAGCACCCTCCGCTCAGGCACAATAGGCCCGCTGCTTGAGGACCAACTTTATGGGCACCGTTGCGCTCCACGAAATTAAATACATGCTCACTCTTCCTGGGGATGCCGTCCGCCAAATCCAATGGCGGTTCGCCGATCGATTCGACCTGCAGATGCTCGTCCAGTCGGCCAGAGACGTGGCGCGAGGAACCGTGGCGCGGCTTGTCGCCGCGGGAGAGCGCAACACCCACGAGTGGACTCCGGCGAAGGCCGAAATGCTGGAAGCTTTCGATCGCGCAGGCATTACCGCTGCCTTCATGGAGCCAGAAGAAGGCGG
>Ga0302274_10001847_pt1 | contig 19851 bp, 13 predicted proteins | sample III_Bog_N2_1_FD_198755 | JGI IMG/M metagenome (GOLD analysis project Ga0302274, IMG submission 198755) | Peat permafrost microbial communities from Stordalen Mire near Abisko, Sweden - III_Bog_N2_1 | ecosystem: Environmental > Terrestrial > Soil > Wetlands > Peat | place: Sweden: Abisko...
CTTCACGACATTATGGGTTTATAACCCTTCGTATACCCCATCATCCCAACCGTACCCTTCAATTCATGAATCATTCCCTGCCCCACCATCAGAGCAAAACCTCGCTCTATGATCCGGCAAACGAACACGATGCCTGCGGCGTCGGCATGGTGGCCAAGATCAGTGGAAAGCGCTCCAACGAGATTCTGAGAATCGGTCTGCGCTCCATTTGCAATCTGATGCATCGCGGTGCGCTGGATGCCGATGCGCGCACGGGTGACGGGGCCGGAATATCGACCCAGATCCCTTACAAGCTGTTCAAGCCCGAGGTGGAAAAACTGGGACAGAAACTCTTCCGCGACTCCGACCTCGGTGTCGGTGTCATGTATCTGCCAAGTGACAACGCGTATGACAAGGCCCGGGCAAAGGCGCTCACCGAAGAGGTCATCGCCAAGAGGGGTCTTTGTCTCTTTGGATGGCGTGTGGTTCCCACGAACAAGCAGATCCTCGGCACCAAGGCCCTGCTGACCCTGCCCGACATCGAGCAGGTGCTCATCGGCCGCCCCTGGGGAATGTCCGATGACGAATACGAACGCCGTCTCTTTCTGGCCCGCAATGAGATTGAGGAACGCGTTGCCGCCGACAAGATCGAAGGGTTCTACATTCCTTCCTTTTCGCACCGCCTGATCGTTTACAAGGGACTTCTTGTTTCCTCGTCGCTGGAGAAATTTTATCCCGATCTCTCGCATCCGGACTACGAGACGGCTCTCTGCGTCTATCACCAGCGCTACAGCACCAACACCTTCCCCACCTGGCCGCTCGCCCATCCCTTCCGGATGATGGCGCATAACGGCGAGATCAATACCGTGCGCGGCAACCGCAACTGGACCCAGGCGCGCGAGGCCGAACTGAAGGCTGATTTCTGGGGTGCCGACATTGATCTGCTCAAGCCGATCATCCAGCCCGGCGGTTCCGACTCCGCGAGTCTCGACAATGTGCTGGAAATCCTGACCATGTCGGGACGCTCCATCCTGCATGCGATGACCATGCTGGTGCCTCCCGCCTGGCGCGGGGACAAGGAGATTTCGCCCGAACTGTCGGCTTTTTACGAATACCACACCTGCGTCTGCGAGCCCTGGGATGGCCCCGCGGCACTCGTCTTCACCGATGGCATCACCATTGGAGCCTGTCTGGATCGTAACGGGCTGCGCCCCGCGCGTTACCAGATCACCGATGATGGCATCTTCAGCCTTGGCTCGGAAATGGGGGTCGACGGTCTCGATCAGGATACCATTGTGGAAAAGGGGCGTCTTGCTCCCGGCGAGATGATCGCCATCAATACCGCCGAAGGGGTTCTGCTTCGGGACAGGGAGATCAAGACCGACCTCGCCACCCGGCAGAACTACCGGAAGATGGTTGATGATCACTTCGTCCGCCTGCCTCAGGCGAAGCCGGAACAACTCACGGTTCCCCCGGGGGATCTCGACATCCTTGATCTGACCCAGCGACAGATTTCCTTCGGCTACACGAGCGAGGAAATCGACATGATCTTCAAGCCGATGATCAAGGATGGGGCCGAGGCCGTCGGCTCCATGGGCGATGACACGCCCCTGGCTGTTCTTTCGCTGCGCCCCCGCCTCCTCTACACCTACTTCAACCAACTCTTCGCCCAGGTCACCAATCCGCCGATCGACCCGATCCGCGAGCGACTGGTCATGTCGGTTTTCACCACCCTTGGCTGGAGGCGCAATCTTCTCTCCGAGACACCGGAGCACGCCGCCCAGGTCTCGCTTGATTCGCCGATCCTTCTGAATGAGGAACTTGAAGCCGTGAAGAACATTGGCGGCGAGCACAAATGCACAACCCTTTCCACCCTCTGGAAGGTCGCTTCCGGCCCCTCCGGCCTTGCTCCCGCCGTGCGCGCTCTGACCAAGGCGGCTGAGAAAGCTGTCGATGAAGGTGCCCGCATCCTGATTCTCAGCGACAAAGGTGTTGATCATGAGAACCTCGCGATTCCGGCGCTTCTCGCCGTGGGTGCGGTGCATCACTACCTGCGCCGTGTCGGCAAGCGGATGCGCGCCAGCATTGTCTGCGAGACTGGTGAGGGTCGTGATGTCCATCAGATGGCCTGCCTGATCGGATACGGCGTCAGCGCGATCAATCCCTACCTCGCCATCGAGACCATCCGGGAGATGATCGAGAAAGGAACGGTCGCCGTTGATTTCGCCACCGCCCAGCTGAATTACAAAAAGGCCCTTCAGAGCGGGCTGCTTAAGATCATGTCCAAGATGGGCATTTCCGTCATCGGCAGCTATCGCGGTGCCCAGATCTTCGAGGCGACCGGCATCTCCTCCAAACTCATCGAGGAATGCTTCACCGGAACCCCTTCCCAGATCGAGGGCATTGGATTCGAGGAAATCGCCCGCGAAAGTCTCGTCCGCCACGAGATGGGCTATGGCTCGCCCGTCCCCGTGGAGGAGGGCAAGACCGCGGAGCTTCAGCTCGGCGATCCCGGCTACTACCGTCCGCGCCGGGGTGGAGAGCTGCACGCCGTGAGCGTCCCCGTCATCCAGAACTTCCACAGCTTTGTCCGCACAAACAAGCCCGAGGACTACAAGGCCTATGTTGATGCCGTCATGGCTTCGACTCCTCATTCGCTGCGCAACCTGCTCGAATTTGTCGCCCTCCCTTCCGGCCCGGTGCCCATCGAGGAGGTCGAGACCATTGAGGAGATCCGCCGCCGTTTCACCACTGCGGGCATGTCTCTCGGGGCGCTGAGTCCCGAGGCGCACGAAACCCTGGCCATCGCCATGAACCGCATCGGGGGCAAGTCCAACAGCGGCGAGGGTGGCGAAGACCCGCGCCGTTTCAAGCGCCTCGAAAACGGCGACTGGGCCAACAGTGCCATCAAGCAGATCGCCTCCGGGCGTTTCGGTGTCAGCGCCGCCTATCTCGCCAGCGCCAAGGAAATCGAGATCAAGATGGCCCAGGGTGCCAAGCCCGGCGAGGGGGGGCAGCTTCCCGGACACAAGGTCAGCGTCTATATTGCCAAGCTCCGGCACGCCGTGCCCGGCGTGACCCTGATTTCCCCGCCGCCTCATCACGACATCTATTCCATCGAGGATCTGGCCCAGCTCATCTACGATCTGAAGCAGGTCAATCCCCGCGCCCGGGTCACCGTGAAGCTCGTCGCCGAATCCGGTGTCGGCACCATCGCCGCCGGCGTCGCCAAGGCTCATGCCGACATCATCCTGGTCAGCGGACATGAGGGGGGAACCGGTGCCTCTCCGCTCAGCTCCGTCAAACATGCAGGGGGTGCCTGGGAACTCGGTGTGGCCGAGACCCATCAGGTGCTCCTGCTCAACGGCCTTCGCAACCGCGTCACCCTCCGCACCGACGGAGGAATGAGATCCGGCGAGGATATCATCCACGCCACGCTGCTCGGAGCGGAGGAGTACAACTTCGGCACGGCCGCCCTGATTGCGATGGGCTGTGTCTATGTCCGCAAGTGCCATCTCAACACCTGTCCGGTCGGCGTCGCCACACTCGACGACCGCCTGCGCGCCAAGTTCAAGGGCAAGGCCGAAAATGTCGTCAACTTCTTCAATGCCGTCGCCGGAGAAGTCCGTGAGATCATGGCCCGGCTCGGATTCCGCACCATTGATGAAATGGTCGGCCGCACCGAGTGCCTCCGCCAGAAGAAGATCCTCGACCACCCCAAGGCCAACACGCTCAATCTCTCCCGACTCATCACCGATGTCGTGAAGGACGACCCGACAGCCGTTCGTTATGCCACGCGGGATCGCAACGATCCCGAGCATGACCAGCCGCTCGATGACATCATCCTTCAGGATGCGGAGGAGGCGATCCGTGACGCCAAGCCGGTCATCCTTTCCTACAAGGTCGACAATACCAACCGCTCCGTGGCCACCAAGGTCTCGGGCGAGATCGGCTACCAGTATGGCGAGGAGGGACTTCCCGAGGGTACCGTCACGTTGAATCTCACGGGCACCGCAGGTCAGAGCTTCGGAGCCTTCCTGGCCCCGGGTCTCAAGCTCATCCTCAGCGGCGAGGCCAACGACTATGTTGGCAAGACCATGAGTGGCGGCGAGATCATCATCCGCCCGCTCCCGGACCATCACTTCGCTCCCGAGAAGAACAGCATCTTGGGTAACACCGTCATGTACGGTGCGACGGCCGGGCAGCTCTTTGCCAACGGGCGCGCTGGCGAGCGTTTCTGCGTCCGGAACTCCGGCGGCACCGCCGTCGTCGAAGGCATCGGCGATCATGGCTGCGAATACATGACTGGCGGCACCGTTGTCGTGCTTGGTTCCACGGGCAAGAACTTCGGTGCCGGAATGACCGGCGGCATCGCCTTTGTCTATGACGAGGAGAACAAATTCCTGGGCCGTTACAATGACCAGCTCGTCGGGGCCGAACGCCTTGCCGGCGGCGAGGATGAGGCCATTCTCTTCGACCTTGTCACCAAGCATCAGGAAAAAACGGGCAGCCCGTTGGCGGCCCGCCTTCTTGCCGACTGGGCGGGATCGCTTGCCTCCTTCTGGAAAGTCACTCCTAGGGTTCCCGATGCCAAGCCAATCGAGGAGAAAAAGGGAGAGGAAGATGCTGGCAAAACCATCATCACCGAGGCTATAACGGTTTCCAAGGGAGCTTAGTCCCCGATTTCACCCCCCGTCCCATGGCAACTACCGACCGACTGGCTCCCAAGATCGTCCAGCAGCTGTCCGTTTTCCTGGAGAACAAACCGGGCGCGCTCGCCGCAGTCTGTGATGCCCTGGCCACTGCCCAAATCAACATCTTCGGTTTGACCGTCTCCGACACCACCGATCACTCGGTCGTCCGGATGGTTCTCAGCAATACCAGCCGCGCCACCGTGATTTTTGAAGAACACGGAGCCATGGTCGTTGAGAGCGACGTGCTGATGATTCAGAATGATAACAAGCCCGGCAGTCTCTCCCGTATCGCCCATTCCCTTGCGGAGAAGAAGATCAACATTGATTACGGCTATCTGGCTTCGATGCCCTCGGCGAAGAAGGGGCTCCTGATCCTCAGAGTGACGGATCCGAAGAAGGCGTTACCAATCCTAAAAAAACTCGATTCCCAGTAGGGGGGCTGGTGCTTTTGGCGGATAGCTGCGTTGTTGCTCGCTCGCCGTATGCTTGGATACGGCATTCGCTCACACGCCTTGCTCTCCATCCAAAATCCCTGCGCCGGGGATACAAATCGTTAGAAAACTCCGGCTGATACCCGTTATTCAATAGGATCAATAGGATAATATGCTATTCTAAAATACGTTGGGCAAAATAATAATCTGCATGACACGACATTCTACATTAGCTATGGGCCTATCTCTTCTAATTGGAGTATATCTTTATCTATACTTCACTCGGACATCTTCGTATCCAGTTGCAGGTCAAGTCGGAGCCACTATACATGCAAACAGATCGCGCATTATTTTAACCCGAACAGACATAGAGCGAATTGGATTTGCACCGTTAATTTTCGCGGAAGGGAAAGCAGCTCGGTATTTCAACGTTAATTTTAAGCGCGAACACACATCTGATCGTCTTGCCGGTCACACTGGCACAGCATACATCAAGAAGAATGGGATTAATTAGAGGAAAGAAAATATGCCCAAACAATCACTGGAGCGAACACCATTAGATTCGTCGGTTTGCATGGGGATACCGTGCATGGTGTCGCTCAGTTCCAGACGTTAGCCAAGAAACATATGAATTCACTCGCGACAGAGCCAATCTGGTTGATCGAAGTTCGTAGCGTGCTACTCCATGCATATTTCCTTCTCGTGATGGCGATCGGCTTCTTCATTTCATTAAGAGGCTATAAGAAAGAACGATCGATTGGTTATCTAATGCTGGCATTGTATTTTCTATCCCCGTTTATTGTATGGGGCATGATAAAGATTTTCGGGCCGACCTTGCCGCCTGCCTCTGATGGGCATGTCGTGGTGAGGATATACTCACGCTTGGCGATACCAGAGACACTTCTAGTCATCGGTCTCGCTCTCATCGGGCGAAAGCAAAATGAGGTTAACAAGGAGCTCTAGGCGTGGCTCATCTTTGACGTTAGCCAATTTATGAACAACACACTAATCCCATTCGCCTTATTTTTTGGCGGAATCATGTTAATACAAAATTTTAACCGCAAAGCAATTAAGTTCCTATCCATTGAAGAGAAAGCAAAACTTATGGATTTTTCTTCTGGAGTGGCAATTTGGCGAATGGCTCCATTATTAGTTCTTATTTTAGGATTTTCCGCCTTTACATATTGGAAGCACTCATTCGAGTTCATAAATATTGCCTTGGTTGTCTATTTAGCACTCATAGTGGCAAGTTCAGTAATTTCTAATGTCGTCGTTCAAAGAAAATACCGACAAATGGGTTTCCCTGAATCATATCTGCGAACCACATTATATTGCTCGATAGCTACGGTGCTATTATTGTCAGGATTTATTGCTTCCATAGCATTACGATTTCCCAAAATACATGGCTAATTAATCACTGGAGCGAATCCTCGGGAGGATCAGCTTTTCCGCATTCGCGGATGACGGTTATTTTGTCTGCCGAGTCTCCCGGCTCAAGCATATGACAGCACTTTGCTCCGGCAAAGCTGTGCTGCCCCGCACGCCTTGTCTCGTGTCTCTCAGTTCAATCGCTTGCCAACTTTGAGTGCATGAGCTTGAGTGAGCCTGTCTCCTTATCCGGTGGCGGGTCTGCAGAGGATTTCTCATTCAGTCCTCGAAGCAGTGGCGGGTGGGTCTTCACCCCATGGCAAGGCAGGAAATCCTCTGATAGTTTCAATCACAGGGAAGGAATTGGTTTTCCTCCTGCAAAAGATCATGACCCCCCTTAAGAGACTGCTGATGGATGGATTGGATGCTATCAGCAGGACCATCCAAAAAAGGAAGATCCCGGAGATATTTACAGACGGGGATAATCCGTTTTTATCCGCCTTCGACCATTCCTCCATAGGCATGGCACTCGTTTCCTTGGAGGGGAGATGGATTCGAGTGAACCGATCCATGTCTAATATCCTTGGGTACAGCCTGGAAGAACTGATGAAAATGACCTTCCAGGATGTCACTCATCCTGACGACCTGCATGAGGATCTTGAAAACCGCCGCCGCTTGCTCGCGGCCGAAATCAGCAGCTATCAGATGGAAAAACGGTGCTTCCACAAGTCGGGTGCCATCATCTGGGTGCTTCTGAGTGTTTCCCTGGCGCACGATGAAATCGGCAATCCTCTTCTCTTTATCACCCAGATAGAGGATATCACCAAAGCCAAGCAATCCGTGGATTTATTGCGCATCTCGGACATCGCTTTAAGATCCGTTTCCCAGGGGATCCTGATCACGGATGCCCGGCGAATAATCACCTCGGCGAATCCGGCCTTTTCCAACATTACAGGCTATCGTGAAAAGGATGTCGTAGGAAGGCAATGCAAGTTTCTGCAAGGCCCGCTCAGTGATCCGGAGACTGTGGCAGCCATTCGAGCTTCCCTGAACAATGAAACCGATTTTTCGGGGGAGATTCTCAACTACCGTGAGGATGGCAGCATCTTCTGGAATGACCTGAGTATTTCTCCCGTCCATGATGAAAAGGGTGACCTGGTTCACTTTGTCGGAATAGCCAGGGATGTCACGGCAATGCGAAATGAACGGGCATCGCTATCGGAAAAGAATGCCCTGCTTTCCTCCATCTTCAAGGCATCCATTAACGGCTACATGATCGCTGATAGCAATCGAACCAAATTGTACCAGAACGATCAGTTCACCGATCTGTATGGCATCCCTTATGACATTGCCTCCGATGCAGGCCATCAGACGCAGCTTGAATGGGTCGCGAACACGGTCAAAGAGAGGGATGATTTCTTGGCGAAAGTGGAGGATCTCTACAGCGATCCTGGCAAAAGAAGCAACGATATCATCGAGTTGAAGAACGGGAAAATCCTCGACCGGTTTTCCGGCCCGATTATGTCCGATCAAGGTGAATGTTTCGGTCGTATCTGGTGTCTGAGAGACATTACCGAAGAACGCAACAGGGAGAGGCTGGTTCGTGAAGTGAGTGACAGGGCCCTCTCCGCCGACCGCGCAAAAAGCGAGTTTCTTGCGGTGATGAGCCATGAACTGAGAACGCCACTGAGCGGCATCATCGGATACACAGATTTGCTGCTGGATGAAAAAGGTCTTTCCTCCACTGTGTACGATCATCTCAAGATCATTCTCTCCAGCGGAGAAGGGTTGCTTCGCGTGATAGAGGACATCATGGAGTTCAGCCAGGCCGAGGGGGGAAAAAGCTCCCCTCAGATACGGGAGGTCTCCCTTCCGGAACTGGCCTGGGAATGCATCCGCATCGTCGAGCCCGAGGCCAATGCCAAGTCGCTCCCACTAAGTGTCCTCCTTGATGAAAACCTTCCTCCCTCTGTTGAGGGGGATCCGGACCGGATTCGGCGGGTCTTGATCAATCTCCTTCGCAACGCGGTCAAATTCACCGCCCGTGGAAAGATTATTTTGCGCCTTGATGCGGTCTCCAAGAGTGAGGGGATAAACACGATTCGATTTGCCATTTCGGATACCGGCCCCGGGATTCCATCTGAATTCCATGAAAAAATCTTTCTGCCCTTCACGCAGGTGGACAGTACATTATCCAGAAAGCATGAAGGAGTCGGATTGGGACTCGCGATTTCGGAGGCCCTGCTTTTGAAAATGGGAGGAAAGTTGACGCTGGAGAGTCAACCGGGCAAAGGATCGCAATTCTCTTTTGAATTGAGGCTTCCGAGTGTGGTTTCCACAATTTCGGAACGGTCGTTATTTCTGAAAGAGGCAGATGTTCTGACGATTCGGGAGGTGCCATTCTCTCAACTCCATCCAAGCAGGATACTTGCCGTTGAAGACAACGAGATTAATTTAAGGTTTCAGATTGCCATTCTGAAATCACTCGGTTATCAGAATGTCCTCACGGCGACAAACGGGGAGGAAGCAGTGGCGATTTTCCAACAGGGGCAAGTGGATTTCATCTTTATGGATATCCAGATGCCGGTCATGGATGGCATCACCGCCACCAGAGAAATTCGCGCTTTGGAGTTAATGAATTCCCAGAAGCCGCCTGTCTGGATCGTGGCATTGACGGCCAATATAAGCACTTCTGTCCGTAACGAGTGCTTTAAAGTGGGGATGAACAACTACCTGAGCAAGCCTTATAACAAACGTTCCATAGCGGAGGCGATTGCCCTGCATCACCATTGAGGCACATGAAAGGGGGGCTGACTCCGGCTTGGGTGAGTGGTCGCTCATGATTTATTTAAAAAAGCCTCATTTTGGAAAATGCAGTAACCCTGCTATAACTATTTCAGGAAAATCTCCGTAATTCTTTGATCATCAGAGTGGAGCGGGTGAGGGGAATCGAACCCCCGTCTCAGGCTTGGGAAGCCCACATTCTACCATTGAACCACACCCGCAAAAGTTAAATTCCAATTTTTATTCCCATGAATCTATCAAGTTTGTTTGAGATCTGTTTGTCGAGACCGTCCAGACACCGATATGCTTAGTAATGTTTGTTGTGCTGATGGTTCCGCCCGGACTTGCCTGGTAAGGCATGTTGGTAAGGATATTTGAATAATTAGTGTCCAGGGATACTGAATAGACGTTATTTGAACCAAATGGATCGCAGTAGCCGCTACTGTTCGTTCCTCCCTTCCCCAATTTCCACGCCGAGGTATCGAGAAAATTCAGAGCGCGGGGATTATTGTTTGTATCGTTGGCTGTTAGAATGTTTACGAGCGCCACACCGACGTTTGATCCTGAATTGGTCGGTAGCTGACCATATTCCGTTTCATAAGCCGTGAGGGCTGTGGCAATCTGGACGGCTTGGTTTTTCGCGGTGGTTTTTCTCGCTGAATAGATTGCGCTTGTTGCCGCAGGAAAAATGAGTCCCATGAGGATCGTGATGATGGCGATCACGACGAGAAGTTCGATCAGCGTGAAGGCGAGGGGATCCTTTTGACGCCAGTTTTTTTGTCTGTTGAAAAGCGGGGGATGCATGTTCATACCCTTACTTTCCCCGCACGCTAGCGGGGCACAAGCCTTTTCTTGCTGGGAAGTGTCGCGGACACCGTGGCATCGATCCGAGGCGGTACCAATGCGGTAGAATCGGTGCTTTCCTATCGAAGTAAAGATGCCGATGATATCGTGTGCCCAAGAAAAGTCAGCCCGGCCAACACGCCTCTCCTTCATCCTCCAAAGTACGGCCTCTGGCCGGCAAGGCGCACGCCTCAGGAAATGAGGCGGCCCGTCCGCCGCAGAACACAGGTGCCAAGGCCGGCAAGAAACCTCCACGTCCCGGAGAGCAGAATCTTTCAGACAAGGGAAATTCGCCAAGGAAGAAGCAACATGCCGCCGTGCACTTTTCCAGAAAGCCGGCTCCAAAGATCATATCCCGCAATCTTCCCCAGAATACAATCAACTCTTCTCTGGAAGACTCGCTGTTGCGCTTGCTGGCGAGCGATCCGTTACCTGCCTCCGCGATTGCCCGGGAACTGCGGATGGACACGCGGAATCTTACGCCGCTTCAGCAGACGCTTTCCAAACTGGAACGCGAGGGCAGGCTGGCCCGTGTTCGCAGGGATCACTATATCGTTCCCACCGCGGCCGATCTTTTCACCGGCAAACTCCAGATCCATGCGGGTGGTTCGGGCCATGTGCTTTCCGAGGAGCCGGGGGGAAAAGATCTCTTCATTGCTGCCGATCATCTCGGCACGGCGCTGCAAGGCGACCGGGTGGTGGCGCGACTGATCCGCGATCCCCGCGATCAGGGGCGCCCCCGGCGGGACGGGCGTGCCGAAGGGAAAATCCTGCGCATTGTGGAACGTGCCGGCGCGCCAATTGTCGGGACGCTCCAGCGGACGAAGAATTTCTTCCATGTCGTTGCAGACGATCCCCGCTTCCCCCGTGATCTCTATGTTCCTTCCGCAGGGGGAGCCCGCCCGGGTGACAAGGTCGTGGCCCGGCTCGAGCGCTGGGAGAACAGTCATGTCAATCCCGAGGGCTGCATCGTCGAGGTGCTCGGACCCGCCGGTGCTCCCGGCATCGACATGCTTTCGGTCATCCACAAGCATGGGTTGCCGCGCGAGTTTCCGGAGGCGGTCAGTGCGGAGGCCGGTCGGTTCGGTTCCCGGATCACGGATGCCGATCTGGAGGGGCGCGAGGATTTGCGCGGGCGGAATATCATCACGATCGATCCGGATGATGCGAAGGATTTTGACGATGCCATCGAGGTTCAGCCGACGGATTTCGGGTGGAATGTCTCCGTGCACATCGCTGATGTTTCCCATTATGTGATTCCGGGCACCGCACTCGACAAGGAGGCCCGCATACGGGGCAACAGCGTCTATCTTGCCGACCGGGTGATTCCAATGCTGCCGGAAAATCTCAGCAACGGCCTCTGCAGTCTTCGTCCCGACGAGGACCGGCTTGCCTTCAGTGTGTTTGCGGAGATCAACCGCGACGGCTCGGTTCGCCATGTCCGTTTTGGCCGTTCAGTCATTCGCAGCTCCGCCCGACTCACCTACCGGCAGGCGCTTGCCCTGCTCCAGTCACCCCCGGGGGATGAAGTCGGCAGGCGCGTTCACGCAGCGTGGGACTGCTCCTCGACACTTCGGAAAAGACGCTTTGCTAACGGCGCACTTGATCTGGAAATGCCGGAGGTCAAGGTCTGGCTCGATGCCGAGGGCCATCCGGTCAAGTTGGAGCTGGTTGAGAACGATATTTCCCACCAGCTCATCGAAGAGCTGATGCTACTGGCCAACGAACTCGTGGCCCGCCATCTCAAGCGCCGCAATCAGCCCAATATCTACCGTATTCATGAGAAGCCGGATCCCGAGAAGCTCGATGAATATCGTGAACTCGCCGCCACCTATGGTGTCAAAGCCGGAGATCTCGGCCATCGGCCCGAACTTCAACGGCTGCTCGACGGTCTGAAAGGGAAGCCTTATGCGAGTGCCTTGAAGATCGGTCTTCTCAAAAGCCTCAAACGTGCCCGCTACTCTCCCGATCCGCTCGGCCACTATGGCCTGAGCAAGGCCGACTACAGCCATTTCACGAGCCCCATCCGCCGTTATGCCGATCTTCTGACGCACCGCGCCCTGGCCCGTGATCTGGATCCAAAAGCCCACGGCCGGCATGCAACCGCCTCCAGCGATCTTGCCCATGTGTGTGAGCATCTTTCCACCACGGAACGGACGGCAGCCGACGCGGAGAAGGAATCGGTGCGCCTCAAAAAGCTGGAGTATTTCAGCGAACTGGCTGCCGCGCCAACCAAGGGCGGCATTGTGCCCTCCTTTGAGGCCCGAGTGATCGAGGCACGCAACTACGGACTGCTTGTCGAGCTTCCCGAAGCGATGATGACTGGCCTTGTCCCGGTCTCGACGATGGAAGACGATTTCTATCATTTCGACGCCCCCCGCTCCCGCCTCATAGGCAAACGCTCCGGGCGTGTGCTCAAGGCGGGCGATCTCCTTCGAGTGCAGGTGGCACGAGTGGATGCCTTTAAGCAGCAGATCGACTTCCGCTTGGCGGAAGAATCTTCCAGGCGCCCTCGGAGCGCACAGCACTCTCCGCGACATTCACGGTAGCCCGTTGTTGTTCCCTATGTCTTGTGCCGGTTGAGCTTTCAAGTTTCAGGTTTCTTCACTACACTCCCGCGATCGTGAGTACTCCATCCGACACCATTTCCCTGCTCGAAAAAATCTACCGGGAACCCTTCTTTGATCTCATTCAGCGATCCCGATCGGTTCACCTTCAGAATTGGGATGAGGACACCGTCCAGCTCTGCACCCTGCTGAGTGTGAAAACAGGAGGATGTAGCGAGGATTGTTCCTATTGTGCCCAGAGTGCCCGATACAATACGGGGGTGAAGGCCGGGAAACTGATGGGCTGCGACGAGATTCTTCCACTGGCCAGACAGGCGAAAGATAGCGGCACCACCCGTTTCTGCATGGGAGCTGCCTGGAAAGGGGTCAAGTCGGGCGACAGCCGGTTCAACTCCATGCTGGAGACCGTCCGTGAAGTCAGCAAACTTGGCATGGAAGTCTGCGTTACGCTTGGCCAACTGGGAGACGAAGAGGCCCGCCAGCTCAAGGAAGCCGGTGTTACCGCCTACAATCACAACATCGACACGTCACCGGAATTTTATCCGCAGATTGTCACCAGCCACACCTTTGATGATCGCCTCAACACGATTTCCTCGGTGCAGAAGGCCGGGATGGCGGTCTGCTGCGGCGGCATTATCGGCATGGGCGAAACCGAGCGCGACCGCCTCCGGATGCTGGAAGTACTCTGCGGATTCAACCCTCCGCCTGAGAGTGTTCCGATCAACTGCCTCATGTCCATGCCCGGCACCCCTCTCGAGGAGCAGCCGGCCGTTGACATCTTTGAACTGGTGCGACTGGTCGCCACCACCCGCATCATGCTCCCGAAGGCCCGGATCCGTCTTTCCGCCGGGCGCACCCGCCTGAGCCGTGAGGGCCAGGCTCTCTGCTTCTTTGCCGGGGCGAATTCCATCTTCTACGGCGACAAACTGTTAACCGCCGCCAATCCCGGGGTGAACGAGGATCTGGATTTGCTCAAAGCCATCGATTTGGTGCCCCAAGAACTGTTTCAGAGTGTGTAGGGAATCGCAGGCAGGGCTCACCGTTGAGAAACGCCGAATCAATCGGCATCGTTTTTGGTGGTTATGGATTCTGAGTATTCAGCTTAAGGATCCGTAATACCTCGGCAAAGGCCTGGGGATTGCGATGGGCCGCGTGGTCGCTTGGCACGATGCACTCGGACTGGGCGCCCTCCATGTGGGAACTCCAGTAGGGAACGACTCCGTCGGATGAGTGGGGCGAGTCTCCCTTTCCACGATCTCCAAGGATCGTGTGATACGGGATGCCGCCCACGATCGGAATTCTATTGATCATTCGGACAAAACGACTCGTGGGAGAAAGCGTATCAATGCTGTTGGGGGCACGGCTGATTTTCAAATCGTCCGCCTGGAAGGGCATCGCCTCGATCACATCCTGACCGGCACCAACCAGCATGGAAGGAGTCCGAATCAACATGGAGCCAATTCTGCCGATGGAAATGGAGGCCACTTCACTGCCCCGGAGAGGTGCACTGATGAAAATCACCCTGCCGATTTCCGGCCGGTGTCGGAAGATCAGCGTGTCCGCAAGGAGTTTCCTGGTATTTACGGGAAGGCGTGTCTCCGCGGGAGATTTGTTGAACATCAGCGTCCAGAGCTTCTCCTCCGTATCGGTGATGAGGAGTCGGCTGATGCAGCCCCCCATGCTGTGTCCGATGACAACCATTTGACTGTGCAGGGGAAACCTCTTTTCGGCACCATCGAGTTCCTGTCTCAAAAGTGACGCCGTGTAGGGATAGGGATACCCGGAGGGATAGCTGTAAAACCAGAACTGATAATGACGATGGATTTCCGGATCACTTCGCAAATGAATGATCATCGGTGCCCATGTGGATGGAGAATCCATCAGTCCATGGATGACAAGAACGACGGTTTTCTTGGGATTGTAGGGCTCCAGACGCGAGAGATGCGCCGTTTCGGCATATTTCTCGGGGAACAGCATCCGCTCCAGCTTCGGTACTTTGGGGGCAGTACTTGAGAGCATGACGGCCAGCGGCACGGTGAAGTCAGCAGCCAGCGGAAAAGTGCGGCCATCGAGGGAAACCCTCTCCTTCTCCAGAGGGTCTTCAAAGGAAATTTCACAGGTGTTGCCACGGAAGCGGGCCACGGCGGTAACACCGTAATAGAGCTTCCTCGTTGTATAGTCTTCTCGCCACCTGGGATTGATTCCCCGACCGACGGCGACGAGGGGGGCTCCGATTCCTGGACGCACGGCATGTTCCTCAACGAATTTGCCTCCGATTTTAAACTGATCCGCAGGTGTGAAAACGTAGAGTGCAGGGTTCCAAAGACGTCTGGAATCCGGCTTGGATTTCAGCACAAAAGTCTTTTGACTTGAGGGAACCACCAGAGGCTTGCTCCAGGGATCAAGCATTTCATCCCGGATGATTCCCAGGATGCGGGCCACTGCGAAATTATAGCACTTCATGGCCTCCGGATCCCCCGGATTGGATTTTAGCTCCTGAAGTGCAACCTGCGCGGCCTGGATGTTTTCTCCAAGCGCCACAGTCGGCTTTTCACGAACAATGCGCATGGCGTGCATCAGGGTCGCTTCAACCATTAGCTTCTGCCCGGAGACTCCGGAGACCGGGGTGAAGCGCGGTTTTTGTTCCCTGACGGCGGCGTCCGGCGCACACCCCGCAAACACGACCGATGCAAGCAACAACACCAGACAGACTGAGAGACGCAACATCCCTTGGCTGGAAATCGGGTTTTGATCCGATGGAAATCGGATTTCGACGGGTACTTCGCAAAGTGCCACTTTCACGGCTGGCAGATACCAATCCCCCTGGGAAAAGTCAACGAAGAGACCTCTGGTGGCACTGGATATGCACTCCCTTTCACTTGGTATCGCGGTGGCTTACGGAGCGGCTCTTTTCTCCGGGATTCCGGAAGGTGTTTTTGGTGGGTTTGAGGTGGGCTTTTGAGCGGATCTTCCGTCGGTAGTGAGCGGCATGCTGATTCTCGCCCATTCTGACGAAAACGGGATCATCCCGATTGAGGAGTCCTTTTATCACCTGGTGACCGGCAAGATGGATTTTAAGGGCGGTGCTACTTTCTCCGATAATGGAGGATGGTGAAATCGGCCGTCTCCAGCAATTTCTCGCCTTCATCAAACTCTGTTTCAAATTCGGGAAAGAAGGTGTCGCCGTCGACATTTCGTGGGATTTTGGTCACGAAGAGTTCCGAGCAATGCGGCAGGAGGAGCCTGTAAATCTCGGCACCGCCAATCACGAAGAATCCTTCACTGCCGGGAAGCTGAATCAACTCCTCCGGTGAGGGAACGATGGTGATTCCTTCAATGGTATTCTCCGGTATGGAGCGGGAAAGGATGAGATTCTGCCGCCCGGGGAGGGGCCTGCCGATCGACTCATAGGTCTTGCGCCCCATGACGATGGTATGCCCCAGGGTGGTCGCCTTGAAGAACTTCAGATCCTCGGGAAGATGCCACGGGATTTGATTGCCGGCCCCGATGACCCGATTCTCCGCCATCGCAACGATCGCTTTCATGATCGCCAAGGAGAATTTTTCCCGCAGAAGCGCAGGGACGCGGAGAAGAAGGGAAGAAAGACAGTCTGGATTTTATTGCTCTGAGCCTCTGCGTTTGCCGGCCCGAGCATTGTTTTGCACAAGTTACGGCAGAGGTCCAAATTCATCTCTTATCAGGCTATCTTATATGGCAATCGGAGCCTTGATCGCCGGATGAGGGTCGTAGCCTTCAAGGGTGAAATCCTCGAAGCGGAAGTCTTCCAGATTTTTCACTTCGGGATTGAGCATCATTCTGGGGAGGGGGCGCGGTTCGCGTTCAAGCTGGAGGCGGGCTTGTTCCAGATGGTTTGTGTAAAGATGGAGATCCCCGAAGGTGTGGATGAATTCCTTGGGCCGCAAATCGCAGACCTGGGCGACCATGAGGGTGAGCAGGGCGTAGGAGGCGATATTGAAGGGGACGCCAAGGAAGAGGTCGGCGCTTCGCTGGTAAAGCTGGCAACTGAGTTCCCCATCCGTCACATAAAATTGGAAGAGGGCATGGCAGGGGGCAAGGGCCATCTTCGCGATCTCACCCGGATTCCAGGCGGAGACGATGTGACGGCGGCTGTCGGGATTCCCTTTGAGATCGGCAATAAGGCGCGCGATTTGATCGACGGTACCTCCTCCGGCACTCTCAGGCCTGCGCCAGCTCCGCCACTGGGCGCCATAGACCGGGCCGAGATCACCGTTGGCATCGGCCCATTCGTCCCAGATCGTGACATTGTTCTCTTGAAGATAACCGACATTGGTATCGCCTTTCAGAAACCAGAGCAGCTCATGAATGATGGATCGGAGATGAAGCTTCTTGGTTGTCAGCAAGGGGAAGCTAGCGGTGAGATCAAAGCGTTCCTGGGCCCCGAAGACGGAGAGTGTGCCCGTGCCGGTTCGGTCTTCCTTCGCCCTGCCCTGTTCGAGGACAAGACGGAGGAGTCGGTGATACTGGATCATCGGACGGTCAGGATGGATCTAACTCTTATAGACGCTCTCCGGATTGAAGAGCGGCTGTTCCTGGGGCGGAAGGTCATTCCCTTGCTGATCCAGCTCGGTGAAGAAGCAGCTTGAAAATCCGGTGTGGCAGGCTCCCCCATGCTGCTCCACCTCGAAGAGGAGGGTGTCGCGGTCGCAGTCAATGAACCAGCGTAGGATCTTCTGGGTGTGGCCGCTCGATTCGCCTTTTTTCCAGAGTTTTTTGCGCGAGCGGCTCCAGTAGTGCATGTAGCCGGATTCCACGGAGTGCCTGAGGGAATCCTCGTTCATCCAGGCCATCATCAGCACCCTGCCTCCTGCGGCGGTGCTCTCCTGGACGATGGCGGGAATGAGGCCACGGTCGTCGTATTTGAGATTCAACTCCATCGGTTTATTTAAGGGAAACCCTGATTAGATCGCCATCAGGCGATTTAATCAACGGTTCCTTTAAGGGTTGCTTTCAGGGAGGGCGGCTTGGCCTTTCTTTCCATCGCGCGACATGTCCAAATTTTCAGACAGGCTCTTTAGCTCACGAAGATTCGCGATTGCGAAGGCGCGGGCATTTCAGGATGCTCTGGGAGTGGCCCTCTCCTCCAGCATCCAACCCTCTTCGCGACCTGATCGGGCGAACGGTGACTCGATCCCTGTTTGCAGTGTTCCCGTTGCCGAACTGTTGTCGAGGCTCCCCGCCGACTACCGCAGTCAAAAGACAAGAGAGGAAGATTTTCCGTCCTATAGCATCGATCTCCCCTGCCGGGAGCTTTTTCACGGGAATACTCCCCGGCTCCCAGTCGGCCGCCTCCAGCAGTTGCTTCCCGGTTTGATGATCCTCCCTGCGGGAGTTGACCCCGACCAGCGAATAGCGCTTCCTGCCGGATGGCTTGCGCTTCACTTCCGATTGATCGGGAGAAAAAACCAGAGTGAGCCCTTGGAGAAAATCATGGAGGTTGTCCTTCCTCCCGAAAAGGCGGAGGAGGAACCGGGACTGCAACATGGGTCCGGTTCTCCTGCCGTCCCGGCCCGGGAGGAGATGATTCAAGAGTCCGTTTCAGTCCCCGCCGTTACAGTCAGCCCTTCCCCTTCTCTCACGCTGGAGCGGCTTTGGAAGCTAGACCCGCAGGATCAGTTGCTGGATCCATTCCCGCTCCAGTCACTCTTCATGACGGAGGAGAAGCTTACGCTGGAGCGCGTCCTGGCTCTGGCAGGAGAGCTTCCGGGACTTCGTGCCTGTGTGCTGGCTCATGGCGATCAGGTTGTGTGTGCCTCCAATATCCCCTCGGGAATTGATTTGCAGACTCTCAGCGGACAGGCTGTGACGATGCTTTCCCAGATTCGGGAATCCTCTTCCCAGATGGGACTGGGTGCGGTGCCTGCAATCACCCTCCATGGTGAACAGGGGATCCTGAGCTTTCTGCATCAAGGGGAAATCTGCCTGCTGGTTCTTCACGCCGATCGCGGTTTTGTTCCCGGAGTCCGTGAGCGGCTTCAGGAGATGCTCGGTCATCTTTCGCTGGCGCGCCCGCTGCCCGGTGGGAATTCCGTGCAGCCGAGCCTGCCGATCTGATATGTCGTCTGACGGAGGGATCGATGGATACTGACGACGGGATTTGAAACGACAAGGGATTTGGTTTCTTCACTTCTTATGCGTCTGTTCACTCGAGACCGCTTGAACAGCCCCTCGGGTGATCCGCGATAGCAGCTTGCTATTTGCCCATGCCGATGTCCTGCGCAAGTTTCGGCTTTCAGCTTTCTTCAGCTCTTCTAGGATTCCCCAATGCTTGAGATTATGCAAAAAGGCGGTCCGCTCATGTGGATTATTCTCCTCTGCAGCGTGGTCGCCCTGGGGGTTTTTTTTGAAAGGCTCTTTTACCTTCACCGTGCATCGATTCGTGTCGGTGAGTTGCTTGGCGGGATCTCGCTGCTGATTCATAACAACCGGATTGAAGAGGCGCTCGGCGAATGCTCGGCTTCCCACGGACCTGTGGCCCGCATCCTTCAGGCGGCTCTGACACGTCCGAATGAAGATCGGGCCGTGCTTCAGTCGATCACAACAGATGCCGCCTTGCTCGAAATTCCCAAGCTTGAAAGAAACCTCCCTATTCTGGCCTCGCTGGCCTACATCGCCCCCCTCGTCGGTCTGCTTGGAACAGTGCTGGGTTTGCTCGATGCCTTCCTGATTCTTTCGGCTCACGGAAGCTATGCCACGACGGCGGAGCTTTCACGCAGCGTGTATGAGAGCCTGCTGAACATGGCTTCGGGGATCGCCGTGGCAATTCCCGCATTCCTTGGACACAGCTATCTGACCTCGCGTGTGAACGACATCATTCATGACATGGAGCGGGGTGGCATCGAGGTGGTGAATCTTCTGATCGACCGCCGGGCACGCCTCGAGAGACTCCCCGATTTTCTGCCAAACTCAGAGGCATGAGGCTTCCGCGCTGCAAGGGGTTCGAAACACCCTTCCTCCTGATGGCCCCGGCCTTGGGAGTGCTGCTCTGCCTGGTTTTTTTCCTCCTTCTGGGCGGATATTTTGTCCTGCAGCCCGGTGTTGAGGTGAAGGCTCCGGACTCCCCTTTTCTGTTGCTTCCGGAACATGATCCCGAGGTGGTGAGCGTGACCGGGGCACCGCTGCCGCAGATTTACTATGACCAGAATG
>Ga0302274_10001852_pt1 | contig 19828 bp, 15 predicted proteins | sample III_Bog_N2_1_FD_198755 | JGI IMG/M metagenome (GOLD analysis project Ga0302274, IMG submission 198755) | Peat permafrost microbial communities from Stordalen Mire near Abisko, Sweden - III_Bog_N2_1 | ecosystem: Environmental > Terrestrial > Soil > Wetlands > Peat | place: Sweden: Abisko...
GTGGCTACCGGCGCGGGATTGCCCGTGTTTCTCGATGTGCCCGGCGAGCACCTGAACGGCGTCTACTCCGCCAACGAGTTTCTTACCCGCACCAATCTGATGCGCGCTTACAAGTTCCCGGAATTCGACGAGCCGATTTACGATTGCCGCGACCGCGACGTGATCGTGGTGGGTGGCGGCAACACGGCGATGGACGCCGTACGCACCGCCCGCCGCCTGGGCGCGAAGACGGCCACGCTGGTTTACCGGCGGTCTGAAGCCGAAATGCCCGCTCGCGCCGAGGAAGTGAAGCACGCGCGCGAAGAGGGCATCGAATTCCGCATGCTGACAAATCCTGTCGAATTTCTGGGCGACGAAAAAGGCTGGCTCACCGGCGCGCGCTGCGTGCGCATGGAGTTGGGCGAGCCCGACGCGAGCGGCCGCCGCCGTCCCGTGCCCGTCGCGGGCTCCGAATATGTCCTCCCCGCCAACGTCGTCATCATCGGCGTCGGCACCACCGCCAATCCCCTCATCCAGAGCACCACTCCCGATCTCGCCACCAACAAGTGGAACTACATCGTGGCCGATCCCGAAAGCCTGCGCACCTCCAAGCGCGGCGTCTTTGCTGGCGGAGATATCGTCACCGGTGGCGCGACCGTCATCCTCGCCATGGGCGCCGGCCGCAAAGCGGCAAAGGCGATACACGAATATCTGACCACTGGACAGTGGTAGAGGCAGCCGCCAAATCTCTCTTCTGCCAGTCTTCGATTAAGATCCTTATTGTCAGTGGTTTGCTGCAGAATAAAGCCGCAAAGAGCGAAGCATGGCTCAGGGGCGTTTTGCCGGTTGTCTTGTCGATGACACGAAAACAGTGTACACTATTTTCGTATGAAAAACATCACCCTAAGCGCCGACGAGGACCTGATCGAGCGGGCACGCTTGATCGCGCGGGGGCAGCGCCGAACATTGAACGAAGCCTTCCGGGAATGGCTCGGGCAGTTTACCGAGAGCGCGGGAGACGCCCAGGGATTCGATTCCCTGATGCAGCGATTGCAACACATAGATGCGGGCCGGCGCTTCAGCAGGGAAGAAATGAATGAGCGATAGATTCTTCCTCGATACCAATATCTTTGTTTATTCGTTCGATCAAAGCGCACCGGCGAAGGCCGGGAGAGCCGCGCAACTCATCCGCGAGGCACTGACGACGCAAAAAGGAGTCATCAGCTATCAGGTTGTGCAGGAATTTTTCAACGTTGCACTGAAGCGGTTCTCCCAACCCATGCAGGCGGCCGACGCCGCACAATACCTGATCGCCGTCTTTCGCCCGCTCCTCGCCGTGCATTCGTCGCAGGCGCTTTACGCGGAGGCACTATTTCTATACGCCCGAGGCGGAGTCTCCTGGTACGACTCCCTGATCGTTTCCGCCGCAATCCAGGCGCGATGCGAGATCCTTTTCTCCGAGGATCTCCAGCACGGCCAGCGCTTCGGAGCTCTCCACGTCCGTAATCCTTTTCTTTGAGTGCTCAAGATCGATGCGTCGGCCATTGCAATGCCGCGGCACCCTATTCTGGCGACAAAAAAAGTGGGCGGCAAAGCTCTCGCCCTGCCGCCGCCCTGTCCCTGGGTTGTCTTGAAGGTGAAGCAATCTTACGAAACCCGTTTACTGCAAGAGCTTGGTCACTTCCTGCTGCACGCTGTTAGCCTGCGCTAATGCGGCGATGCCGGTCTGGCTCAGAATCTCGTACTTCGACATGTTCGAAGTTGCCGAGGCGTAGTCGGTGGCCTGCACCGCGTTTTGCGCCGAAACAATGTTCTCCTGCTGCGTGCTCATCACGGTGCTGAGCGAGTTCAGGGTGTTGATCTGTGCCCCGATGTAGCCGTCCAGCGCCGCCGCGTCGGTGATGGCTGTATTCAACTCGCCGAGGGCCGTCTGCGCATCCTTTTGCGAGACCAGATCCGTATTGCTCAAGTCGGCGCCCACTCCGTCCGTGTAACTGGTGGTTGCGATCTGCCCGGATCCGTTCCGGTTGAACGACATGCCCACCGTCGCCGTGCCGCCGCCGGTGCTGGTGTCGGTGATGCCGTTCGTGCTACCGATACCGATGCTGTAGTACTCGGAAGAGGTTTGCCCCTGGTTAGCTGTGCTCCACGTCAGAACGGTGCCCGTGTGCGCGTCCGTTGCCTGGGTTGTGTTGAGGGTGACGGTGCTGTTATCCGAATCCGGCGTCGACAGAGTGAGCGCCGTTCCGGTCGGATTCAGCGTGGCGGTAAACCCATAGTCGCCGGCGTTTATCGTTGCCTCCAGGTTGGCCAGGGTGTTTGTCTTGCCCTGCGTGCCCAGCGAAATCGTCTCGTTGCCTACGGTCAGCGTGCCGCTCAGCGTATCTCCCGACGCTCCCGTTGCCGGCAGCGACAGGGTGCCCATGATCGTCGAGTTGTCCGCGTTTGTAGTCGGTGTCCCCGTCAAGGGCAGCGTAGTGCTGATGTTGTTGCCATAGACCGCGGCATCCACCGTGCCGCCGCCGGCCCCTGCGATGGTTAATGTCGTCCCGGCTTGATTCACCGTCGCCGAGATTCCATGAGCCCCACCCCAGGCGTTGATCGTCGCCGCCAGGTCGGTTAAGTTGTCCGTGGTCGTGCCCAGGCCGCCTGCGGTCACGCCCAAGGAAAAGTTCTTCAGCGTGCCGTCAGTCCCGATAACGCTCACTGTGCCGCTCGTCAGCGAGTCGCTGGCGTTGGACACGGTAACCGTGCCCAGGTTGGGGTTGACGACGCCTGCTCCCAGGTCGCTCGTCTGCTGCGCGATGGAAACGCCGGTCGTAGCGCTATTGTCTGTGATGGTCGCGCCGTCAGCCGCTGCTGCGATCGCCGGAGGTGTGGTTACCGTGTTCGCGGTCTCTGTAAAGGTAAGGGTTGTGCCTGCTCCATTCAGCTGGGCGGTAATGTTCTGGAATTGCCCGCCGGCGCCGTCGTGGGCATTTACATACGTCTTGATTTGCAACAGCGTCTGATTGTCCAGGTTGTACTGCGAGGCGGCGCTCGCCGAATCCGATTGCACTTTAATCGCGCCCGTCACAGTATCGGTCGACGCGCCTACCGTCAGCGTGGCCAGTGTGTTTCCCGCGCCCGCGCCAATTGCGCCACCGGTGGCGACGCTGCCAAGGCTCACCGTAGATTGCATCGATTCCGTGTCGGTAATGCCGGTGCCGGAAACCGAAACCGCCGAGCTGTCCGCGGTCAGCGTCAGAACCGTGCCGATGCCATGCGTCCCGCTGGCATTGGTCACGCTCGTGGTGTTCAGTGAAGCCGTCACCCCGTATCCCAGGGAATTGATGGTCGACTCCAGATTGGACACCGTGTCGGTCGAGTTCGGCGTGCCCAAATTGACTGTGTGCGTGGTTCCGTCTGCGCCCACGATGCTCAGAGTTCCCGATAACTCATCGCCGGTGTTGGCCACCGTCAATGTGCCCACTTCACCCAGCCCGTTTGTGTAGTTTCCGGCCGAGCTGCTGTTCACGCCCACGCCTTCGCCCGAAATCTCAATACCCGTGTCGGAGCTGCTTGTCAAAAGCGTGCTGTTCAGTGAATTCGCGCTATCGGCCGTGTCCGTGGCTGCGCTGCCCGCGTTCGCAGCCGTGGTGAAGGTCGCATTCAATCCCAGTCCGGCGTTGTTGATGGCGTCGATCAAGCCCTGCGCCGTGTTCTTATATGCCGTTCCGGTTCCCACCGTCACGTTGGCCGTCGCCGGCGTTACCGATCCGCCCGAGCCCTTGGCCAGGTAGCTCACCGCAATTGTGGTCGAGCCGTTAGCGTTCAGGCTGTCGGATGCGGAAGCACTGGTTCCGCCTTTGGAGAGATCGATGAACACGTCGTCCTGCCCGCTGGAGTAGGACATCGCGCCGTCCGTGTCGCCCACGCTTGCCGAGGAAAGCGTGCGGATGGACAGGTCATCGACTGAAGAGCCGGTCTGCGAGGAATCGCCGGTGTAAATGGCCACCGTCGAACCGCTGAAGACCTGCTCCTGGTTATATGTGGTCGTGGACCCAATATTGTTAATCTCGGCCAGGATCGACTGATACTCCTGGTTGGCGGCGCTCTCCTGGGTTGAATTCAGCGTGCCGTTCGAGGCTTCGGTCGCCAGCGTGATGGCGCGGTTCAGCAGGCTGTTCACCTGCGACAGGGCGCCATCGGCCACCTGTAACAGACCCACGCCTTCCGTGGCGTTGGTCTCAGACTGCGTCAGCGCCGCCGAGTTCGCCCCCAGTCCATTGACGAGCGAAAGCCCAGCCGCGTCATCCGCTCCGGAGTTGATCCGCGACCCCGATGACAACTGCTGCAGCACCGTTTGCAGGCTGCTGTTTGTGTTGTTGAGATTGTTCTCAGCGTAGATCGCCGACAGATTATTCAAAACACCGAGGGCCATGGGATCAACTCCTTCTCGGATGCCTCGTCGCCCTCAAATCCTTTGGCGCTTCGCTGTTCCTGCCAAAGCCGCCGTCACTTTCGGATGGGCCTGTTCGCATCCACACGGTTCATCGGTTCGGGCTGGAATAACTTTAGTCATATTTTTTAACTTTCCTCGCGGCTGCTTTTGCAGCGGGGCGATGCAGGCTGTCGCGTTTGCATGCAAACCGTGTCGCGTTGCGCTGCAATTCCTGTCGCGGAATGGTGCAGGCCTGTGTAGCGAAATGGTGCAGGTTTGCCGCGCGGGTGCGCGCAGGAACGCCCTTTCTAACTGCCGATCTCTCCGCTCGCAGGGTCGAGCAAACGGCCGAAACAGCAAGCCCTCCGGCGCGCCGGAGGGCTTGCTGAATCGATGCTGAAGAAAACCTAAGCTGCTGTCTAGCGCTCCGGTTTGTAGCCCGACACGCCGTAAAAGATCATGAACAGGTAGCAGGCGATGACCAGCAGAAATGCATGCTGGTAGCCTGCTTTGTCGGCGAGCAGCCCAAAGAGCGGCGGAACCACTGCCCCACCGAAATTGCCGATCGTGATGACACCCGAGCCCTTGCTTGTCAGTGGTCCCAGTTCGGCAATGCCCAGCGCGAAGATCGTCGGATACATGATGGAGTTGGCGAAGCCGCACAGGATCAGGCTCCAGATGGCAACGTGGCCCGTCGAGAACATCCCCACGATCATCAGGGCAACGCCCAAAACGCCGAGGAAGGCCAGCAGCTTGTGGGCCTTGATGGTCTTCATCAGCACGGTTCCCGCGAAGCGCCCGATCATCATGGCAAGGGGATAGCAGAAGGCCAGCACGGCGGCAACTTCCTTTTCCCCGATCCCCTGCGGATAAAGACCGCTGACCGCATGGGCGAAGGGTTGCGCCCAGCGCAGGTAGTCGTCCATCGCACTGCCCTGCGTCTCAAAGAACTTGATGGCGTTAGCGGCCAGCGCAATCTCCAGGCCGACATAGAGGAAGATGCCAATCATGGCCAGCACCGTATGCCGGTAGGTCCAGATGCTGCGTCCGGCGACCGCGTCCGCGCCCTGCGCAGGCCGGAAATCGCGCGTCCCCGTGATCGCCGGCAGATGCATCCCCATGATGATGAAGGCGAGCGCCAGCAGGGCGCATGCGATTGCGATATAGGGACCCTGCACCGTGTGCGCGATAGCCGCCTGACTCGTCACCTTTGCAGGATCGGTCAGGATAAATACCCCCACCACGATCGGGGCCATGGCCGTGCCCAGCGAATTGAATGCCTGCGCCAGGGTGAGCCGCGCCGGAGCACTGCTTTCCGGACCGAGAATCGAAACGTACGGATTGGCCGAAGTCTGCAATCCGCAAACGCCCGTGGCCAGAACGAAACTGGCCGTAAGGAAAAACGGGAAACTGATCATCGCGGCTGCGGGCACGAAGAGCAGCGCGCCCACCACCATTACGAATAGCGAAATCACCATGGTGCGCTTGTAGCCCACCTTCTCAATCACCTTGGAGGCGGGGACCGAAAAGACCAGGTACGCGAAAAACCACGCCGAAGTCACCAGGTTCGACCAGGCGTGGCTGAGATTGAAGATGTCTTCGAGCTTCGGCGAGAGGTTGCTGTTCAGATTGGTCAGAAAGCCAAAGATCAAAAACAGGCCGGTGACGATGATGAACGGTCCTGTGTAATTGGGCGCACTGGGCGCAGACGCGGGCGTGGAGCGCGATGCCATTGAATTTCTTCCTCCGCAGAATGTTAAAAAAGACGTTTGAAAGGTGCCGCAACCACTTTACGCACCGCGGGCGGGTCGCGTCCAGCGGGCATTGCATGCAGCAGCCCGCCGAACGCGTGCATCGGTCTCGATGAATAACTATTGCGGCTTTGGTTGAGATCGATTCGTTGACTGCGTGACCGCCGTTATCCGAGCGGAATAGGTCCGGAACCATAAGAACCAGGCGCACGCCATGAGCGCATAAGTCAGAAGCCATGCGATCTGATGCACCCGGTTTGTCGGATTGTAGCCGGTGATCAGGATCCACAAATCGAAAACAAACCCGACAGCCGAGACACACGAGACGGCGGCACACCCGGCCCTGAGCCTCCGTAACTTTTTCAAATCATTAGATAAAAGCATGTTCTCGCCCATCCGGTGATGTTCGCACGCCCCGGTTCTTGCCGCAAGATGAGATCTTGAGGGTCATCGGCCCGCGGAAACGTCTCCATTTACACTGGAAGAGCATGATTCCCACCCTCACCTGGACCCCCGAAGGCGTCCGCTTTCTCGATCAGACCAAGCTCCCGCTCGAAGAGAGCTACGTGCTCGCCTCAACCTACGAACAGGTGGCCGACGTCATTGTCACCATGGTGGTGCGCGGCGCGCCGGCCATCGGCGTCTCCGCAGCCTACGGCGTGGCGCTGGGCGCGAAGCAAACCAAAGCCAAAACTGCGGAGCAGTTTGCTCCGGAGTTCGAACGCATCTGTACCCAACTGGCCGCAACCCGCCCCACGGCCGTCAATCTCTTCTGGGCCATCGACCGCATGAAGGCACTGTTCGCAAAGATGCTTGCTGCCGGCGCGTCCCTCGCCGAAATCCAGGATAAACTCCTGGCCGAGGCGCACGAAATGTATGAGCAAGACATCGCCGCCTGCAAGGCGATGGGCGCATTTGGCGCGGAGTTTATGCCAGATGATGGCGGCGTCCTTACGCACTGCAATGCCGGCGCGCTGGCCTCATGCGGTTATGGCATGGCGCTGGGCGTCATACGCGCGGCCGTCGAGCGGGGCAAGAAAATTATGGTCTACGCCGACGAGACGCGGCCGTTCCTGCAAGGCTCACGGCTCACCGCGTGGGAACTGATGGCCGATAACATTCCCACCACGGTCATCTGCGACAACATGGCTGCCAGCCTCATGCGCCAAGGGAAGATTCAAGCTGTCGTCGTAGGCGCGGACCGCATCGCCGCCAACGGCGACACAGCCAACAAGATCGGCACCTACAACGTCGCCATTCTGGCGCGCGAACACGGCATCCCGTTTTATGTAGCAGCGCCGTGGTCCAGCATTGACCTCGCCACCGCCACCGGCGACCAGATCCCCATCGAGGAGCGCCCGGCGAAAGAAGTGACGCACCACGCCGGCAAGCAGGTCACGCCCGACGGCGTGGGCATCTGCAACCCAGCTTTCGATGTGACCCCGGCCAAGTACATCGCGGCCATCATCACCGAGCGTGGCATCCTGCGCGCGCCCTATTCGGAATCGCTCAAGGGAATGGAACTGGTGAGCTCGTAGAGGAACCGGCAGCACCGCTTCCTACGCCGGCGTGCGGACCTCGCTCGATGTCCCGCCCGCCGCCGGAATGTAACACTGCGACGTGTAATCCATCACCATGCGATCGGCGTTGAAGCGCCAACCCAGGGTGCGAATCGTGCGTTTCATGCGCTTGATCCAGCCCCGCGGCAGGCCGTCGCGATCGCGGCTGTAATAGAGAGGAATTACTTCGTCAAGCAGCACGCGATAGAGCTCTTCGCCGTCGCGCTTGTCGTGCACATCCATATTGGAGTGGGTTCTTCCGGTGCCGATCGCGAAGCCGTTGAGCCCGTCGTACGCCTCGGCCCACCATCCATCCAAAATGGAAAGATTCAGGCCGCCGTTCAGCACCACCTTCATGCCGCTGGTGCCCGAGGCCTCGAGCGGACGGCGCGGATTGTTCAGCCACACGTCGACGCCCTGCACCAAATAGCGGCCCACGTTGATGTCGTAGTCCTCAATGAAGACAAACTTGTCGGCAAAGTCGGAGTTGCGCATCATCTGTGCGATCTGCTGGAGCACGCGTTTGCCGGGCTCGTCGTGGGGATGCGCCTTGCCGGCAAAAACAAACTGTACCGGCCGCTTGGCGTCGTTCACCATTTGGGCCAACTGCTCCATGTCGGCCAGCAGCAGATTGGCGCGCTTGTAGGTGGCAAAGCGGCGCGCAAAGCCGATGGTCAGCGCGTCGGGCGAGAGCACCTTGTCGAGCTGCCTCAGGGTCTGCTCGGCCTCGCCGCGGCGCGCAGCCTGTTCTCGCGCGCGGCGGCGGACGAAATTGAAGAGCTGCCCCTTCAGGCTGAGGTGGGTCTCCCACAACTCACCGTCGTCGACGGTCTCAATCGCCTCCCAGGTGTGCGCTGCTCCGCTTTCGCGCTGCCAGCCCACACCCAGATGGCGATCATAGAGGCGGCGCATTTGCGGCGCCAGCCACGACGGCACGTGCACGCCATTGGTCACGTGGCCGATGGGCACCGCGTCCTCCGGGCCGTCGGGATACAGGCCTCTCCACATGGCGCGGGAAACCTCGCCGTGCAGCGAACTCACCGCGTTGACGCGCCGCGCCAGCTTCAGGCCCAGCACCGTCATGCAGAAGGGCTCGCCGTAATCCGTGGGATGTTCGCGGCCGAATCCCATCAGGTTTTCGTGGGAGATGCCCAGTTCCTCGCGCAGCGGTCCGAGGTGCTCCTCAATCAGGTCGGGACTGAAGCGGTCGTGACCCGCGGGCACCGGCGTGTGCGTGGTGAAGATCACCTCACGGGGAATCTGCCGCGCCGCCGCGTAAAAATCCAGGCCCTCTTCCTCCATGCGGGAACGAATCGCCTCGAAGACTGCGAAGCCGCTGTGGCCCTCGTTCAAGTGCAGAACGCCGGGCGTAATGCCCATGGCCTTGAGCGCGCGAAAACCGCCCACGCCCAACAGCAGCTCCTGCCGGATGCGCGTGCGCGCGTCGCCGCCATAGAGCCGCGATGTGGTTTCCAGGTCCTCCGGCGCGTTGCCGGCCACATTCGAGTCCAGCAGAAGAAGATCGCAGCGGCCTACATTCACGCGCCACACTTTGGCGCGAATCGAGCCCCCGCGCGTGGCAATTTCCACCACCACTGGCTCACCGTTCACGCCGATGGCAGGCTGCATGGGCAGCTGATTGACGTCGGTTTGGAGATACTCCTCGCGTTGCCAGCCTTTCTCGTCGAGCCGCTGCAAAAAGTAGCCCTGCCCGTAGAAAAGGCCGACTCCGACCAGAGGAATATCAAGGTCGGACGCGCTCTTGATGTGATCGCCCGCGAGCACGCCCAGGCCGCCAGAGTAGATAGGCAGCGACTCATGCAGCCCGAACTCGGCGGAGAAGTAGCCCACTGGCCGCGGCCGCAGCACGCCCGCATGGCCCGCGCCCCAGGTGTGGTCGTCGTTCAAGTATTCCTGCTGGCGACGGTACGCATAGTTGATGCGGCTGTGCAGCGCCAGCTCCGCGGCTCTGCGCTCGATCTCGCTCAGTGGCGTCTCGTTTAGCAGGGCGATCGGGTTTTGATTCAGCTCGCGCCAACGCACCGGATTCAGGTCGCGAAACAGGCTCACGCACTCCTGGTCCCAGCTCCACCACACGTTGCGCGCGAGCTCCCACAGCTTTTCCTGCGCCGGGGCAATAAAGCGGTCGAGCGTTCGCGCTTCGCTCACCACCGGCGCCACCTGGTTCGCCGCTTCCGCCAGCATGCGAATCTCCTCCTCGCGAAAGATGCGCGGGTCTTTGGTCTGAACGACGAGCACGCCCTGCAACACGCCGCGGTCGATCAGCGGCACGCCGAGAAAGGAGTGGTACTCGTCTTCGCCCGAATCCTTGAAGTACTTGTAGCGGGGATGCTCGCGCGCATCGGCCACGGCCACCGGAAGCAGCCGTTCGGCCACCAGGCCGGAGAGGCCTTCATGCAACGGCATGCGCAGCGTGCCGATACTTTTGGGATGCAGGCCGAGCGTGGCGGCAAGCACCAGGTTCGACCGGTCCGGCTCCAGCAGATAGGCGGAGCAGACATCGGTCCTGAAACGTGCGGCGATCAGAGCCACCACATTCAGGAGCGTGTCGGCCGGTTTGCCTTCTTCCGCCGCCAGGTTCGAAATCTCCTCGAGCGTCAGGACAAGGTTGGCATCGGCAGCTTCACGGGTCGGGTTCATCGATTTATTCTCGCCTTTCGCTCATGATTTCGAGATAAGGATTCTGCGCGGCGCTCGCCGCCCCGACGAAAAAAGGAAAAGCGCATCGGGCGAAATTACGCGATGAAAAACTACAAACCAGTTGAAAGTTGGGACGTGAAGGAAGCCCCGCACCTTTCGAGTGCGGGTTAAATTCGACAATACCATATGCGGCGGGCAGCGCCGCAGGCCAGCCAGCGTCCTAAAGAAACTTCAGCAGGAATCCGCAACTGACCGGGCCGGACCCCGGTCCCAACCCATGTTTGTCCCGCCCGGCGAACTTGCCAAGTAGCGGGACGGTATGCTCACGCGATTTTTCATAGTGGACGGAGTACATTCGCTAGTTGAATTTCACAAAGGAGTACGACAACGTAAGCGCACGCTAAAGCAGGCCCCACTATTCTCCACACCTCAGCCACTGCTTCTTGACTCATTTCATCTCTAAGAGCCATGGCCTTGATCCTTCTGTAGCCATCCCATGCAGATCGCCATGGTATGGTTGCCACCAAAGCAGTCACTACTGTCAGCAACACGGGAAGTCGAATGTGTTCGCGCTCTGCAAGGATAATGATTCCGAACAGTCCCACTTCTTCAATTGCCAGCACCACCCCGGTGGCAATTAATTGAATACGCCACTGAGAGAACTCCTTAAATTCATCCTGCATCACTTCGCTCCTTTATATTTTTGGCGGTTCGAGGAGTGTAACTCTTAGTTCCTACCTCGCTATCTCAAATTCTTACGGACAAAGTTACCAATTCTGATAGTCCTATTTACGAAAGGCTTACGGCTTTGCTAACCGCGCCGCCAGAATCGCGAACACCGGAAACGTCAGGTAGACCAGACCAATCTCCGAGTAGTAGCCAAGCGGTGTCATCTTCATCGGCCCAAAGGCGAACATCGGGTAATCGAGGATGAGATTGATGGCCATCCACAGAGTTCCCACTAAACTCGCCTCCCGCACGGGGACGGTCCGTTTGCGGAAATAGAGATGCAGCAAGGCTCCCGCAGTAACCAGTTCAACCAGATACATCAGAGTGCTGAACAGCGGAGCATTGGCTTTCTTGAGCGGATACATGGCAAATGCCACGACAAACGGAATCAGCCAGCTAAAGAATCCGATCCATATGGCGCGAGTCCACGCAATCATAGTGGATTTCCTCCTCGGCAGGCTCTCTGCCTACGTCCGCTAAACCATTGGGGCGTTTGGCCAGGATTATAACGCTGCGGCAAACAGGCTGCGCAAACGCGTCACACATCCTCCCGAACGCCGTGTTAGAGTGAGATTCCACGGGGGTTCGATGGCAGACTCAGGCGTTGCCGCGGGTGGCGAAACGATCGAGCTACAGCAGCAGGTGGCGCGCTTGCAGGCGTTGCTTGAGGCCTCGCGCCAGGTGCACTCCACCATTCGCGAGGAAGAGGTGCTGCAGTCTGTTCTGCGCATTGTGGTGCGCGAGCTCGAGATGGCGGGAGCCGCGTTTTCGGGCACCAGCTTTGCCTACGGTGACGTCACTGCCAACGGCGAGGGGTTAGTCGCCTATCCGCTCAAAGATCGCGACGGCAACACCATGACGGAATTGCAGGTCGCGTCTCCCGCCGGGCGTGAGCTGACGCTCTACGAAGCCGATTTTCTTGAGGGTTTGGCGTTGCAGGCCGCCGTGGCTCTGGAGAATGCGCGCAATCACAAGCGCAACGTGGAATTCGCGCGCATGCACCAGGACCTGGAGGCGGCGCGCCGCATTCAGCGCTCGCTGCTGCCGCAGGCGCTGCCGGACATTCCCGCGTATTCTCTGGCCTTCCGTTCCGACGCCTGCTACGAAGTGGGCGGCGATTATCTCGATATTGTGGAGCAGCCCGACGGCAGTTTATTGATCGCTGTGGCCGACGTCGCGGGAAAAGGCCTGGCCTCGGCGATTATGTCGATGAGCTTTCGCGCGGCGTTTCGCGGCATGGCGGTGACGGGAATGCCGCTCGATGAGCTGGCCACGCGCATGAACCAGCACCACTGGGCCGAGGGCGAAGAGGCGCGGCGGCGCTATGTGACGGCCATCTTCCTGCGCCTGCATCCGGAGCCGGGGCGGCTTGAAATTGTTAACGCCGGCCATAATCCGGGCTTCCTGATCGAGACCGGCAAGGAACCGCGCCAGTTCAACGCTGCCGGCACGCCTCTGGGCCTGTTGCCCGGCATGAGCTACACCGGCGAGGGTTGCGATTTTCCGCCCGGGGCCAGATTGCTCTTCTACACCGACGGCCTAACCGAGGTCTTCAGAGGGGATGAGGAGTTTGGGCCGGAAAGACTTCTGGATGAATTTTTGAGGTGCCCATCCCGGAAGGCCGATGGTATTCTCGATGCATTGTGGACGGCCATTGAGGCATTTGCCGAAGGCGGTCCACAGGCGGACGACATGACCGCATTGGCACTATGCCACGGAATGGATGCGGCGGAGATGCCGGCATGAGCGAATCGAATTCCACCATCGTGGAACTAAGGCTGCCCACACACCTGGGCTACGAGAAAGTGGCCATGAGCACGGCCGCATCGCTTGCTAAGCTGAGGGGTTTCCCCGAGGACCGCATCGAGGATCTGAAAACCGCGGTCGCCGAAGCCTGCATCAATGCCATCGAGCACGGCAACCGGCTCAACGAGAAACTTTCGGTGGGCGTCGTGTTGCGCGCAGAATCCGACTCCCTGGAAGTGAAAGTGATCGACGACGGCAGCGGCATCAAGAAGCAACCTGCCAAGCCCGATATCGATCGCAAGATGCACGGCGAGGAAGACGCGCGCGGCATGGGCATGTTCCTCATTCAGGCTCTCGTTGACGAAGCCGAGTGGGTGACCGGCCTGGATGGAAAAAGTAGTTATGTGCGGTTGCTGATCAAGCTGGATAAAGACGCGGTGTAACTCAGCACCACGAAGCGAATGAAAGCGGAGGAAATCGACAAGTGCAATCTGAGACCAAATCCCGTGTTGACCAAGTGACCGCTCCATCCGGCCATCCAGTCGTCGTTATCCGCTTTGAGGGCGATATCGCCAGCACATCGAAAGAAGCGGTTCTGGGCGCATACCAGTCGCTGCCGAAGGAAACTACCAAGATCATCCTGCTGGACTTTACAGGTGTCGATTACATCAACTCGAGCGGCATCGCCCTGGTGATTCAACTCCTCATCGAAGCCGCAAACGCGGGCCAGAAAGTGTACTGTTTCGGCCTTTCGACGCACTTCACCAAGGTCTTTACCATGGTGGGCATCACCAAGTACGCGGGATTGTTTGCCACGCAGACCGAAGCGCTGGCGGCGCTGTAACTTTCAGCTGTGTTCTAGCGCAATCGCTGCTCTGTTATTAAGAGAAAGGTCTCTTTCTCTTAATAATGCTTCTCCTTATTCAACAAAGCTGCATAGTGGAGGGCCTTCCCTCTATTGCGGCCCCTTGTCGCCTTTAGAGAAGAACGGGATGTGGAAAGGCTCTTCGGCCGTGGACGGTTTCTTCTGCTTGCCGCTGGTGTCCTGGCGAAGCACGGTGCGCTGCGAGTTAATGCACAGCCAGCCGCCGCGCACGCGCTCAAATACGTGCGTAAAAATACCTTTCTCATCCACCTCCGCCGAATTCACCCTGTGGTGCAGAGTGTAGGTGCCATTGGCCACGGCGATATCGCCCAGCAGGCGCACGGTGATCACCTTCTGAGTCAGGTACAACGACTTGTCCTGGCCGCTGATCACCTGCACTACTTGCTGATTGCGCGTGGAGACGTCGCCTTGCGCGGAGACGTCGACAAACAAGGGCGAAAGCACCAGTTCCAGCGCGTACTGGTCGCGGCGGTTGACGGCGTCGGACCAACTGTCTTCGATCTTCTGAAACTGCGCTACTTCAGGACTGACGGTGCTGGTGACGCCTGGCTCGGCTGCGGCCGGAGGGGCAGGAGCAGCTAAGTTGGGAGATGGGGTCTGGGCGGCGGCAACACCGTACGCAAGCAGCACAGCAGAAATGCAGGCAAGATAGCGCTTCATAAGCGGGATGGACTCCAACCCTGAGTAAAGGATGGCTCTTCCAAGATCATATCTCCTGGACTCGGGAAAGCGGCAGGAAGTGAGCGAAAAAGCACGTGTAGCGGGCTGAGCTCCGCTAACTCCGCTTGTTTCTACAGAAGGCTTTGCAGCCGGTCGGGGCTGTGCAGCGTCAAGATGGAGTCTTCGATGGAGATCCAGCCGTCCTTGCGGAACTGGCCCAGGGTGCGCGTGACGGTTTCACGCGTGGTGCAGGTCATCGAGGCCATCTCTTCGTGCGTCAGCAGCAGCGGAAAGCGGTATTCTCCGGCTTCGGTATGCTCGCCGATCTGATGCGACAGCTCGATGAGCAGCCGCGCCAGGCGCGCGGCCACGGTCTCGGCCAGCGCAATGCGGCAGGCATCCTGCAACGCGAAACGGTACTCCTGGCAGATGCACTGCACGGCGCGCAACTGGGCTTCCTTGTGGCTGCGCAGGAAGGTGAGAAAACGCTCGCGCTCGACGGGGCGCAGTTGCGCCGGTGTGAGCGACTCCGCGGTGACCTCATACACGCCGTGCGAAAGCACCGCATACAGGCCCAGCATGGAGCCGGGGCCGGCGACGCGCACGATCATGTGGCGGTCTTCCGCGCGGCCCGCGGTCAGCTTGAGATAGCCGCTGCAAATGAGATACAGGCAGCGGGCATCTTCGCCCTGTGTAAAGAGCGAAGCCTGCGCAGGCAATGAAATGGTGCTGGTGGCAAGTTCCAGGTCGGCCAGGACGGCGCTGCCCAGGGAGCAAAACCAACCGGGGCGGCGATTCGCGCAAGCCGCGCAACCTAAAGGCGATGACCGGCCTGTATGTCTTGGCCGGATCTGCTCTTCCAATGTAAACTGCGTGTCCGCCATCGTCATCTTCCATTCCCTACATCGATGCGACCCGCCCTCCCGCCGATCCCGAGCCATCTTTGTCTCTGCACGAGCTGCGGCTGAGGCCAGGATGCCTGTCAACTCCTGGGGATGCAGGCATCCAGATTGAGTTTGCTTGAGCCAGATGGGCTTTGGATGTGATGAGGCTCACGTTCCTCGGGAGTATGACAGGTGCCTGTGATGGAGAGGATGCAATCTCGATCACACTAGGACCGCAAACCGCTGGTGCAAAGGGCGTTCCGGGTTCGGAACGGCGGCTCTACCGTGTGTGATGGACATCACCGCCCGTCGACACGACAAAACCTTAATCTCACGTGCATGTGGTGATGCTCCACACCGGCTGGATGCCGCCAATGGGTATCGGCGGTGCTCACGCTCACATGGAGAAGGCCCACATTCAGCGCGGAATGGCTGCTGAGGTTGGTTTCAGGTTGTGCCAGGAAGTTCTTTTAAGGCGGAATTTTGCATGCATACAAATAGGCCGGTAACGCGGATGTTCGGTGCGGCTCCCGGGAAGCTATCGGGACTGCGAGTGTTTTTGATGTGTTTCGTGGGCGCGGGCCTGTTCTGCGCCACAGCGCTGGTTGCTCAGAAGCCCGCAGCCAAGCCGGCAGCCACTGTAATCGGCGACACGCCCAAGGGCGCCACCACTGTGGGTGCTGACACCTGCGCCACCTGTCACGAAGAGGTGAGCAAGGGATTTGCTTCGAACCCCCACACGAAGATGGCCGATATGCCCGGAAACCACCCCGGTGTGACCTGCGAGAACTGCCATGGCGCGGGCAGCGAGCACGTAGCGGGTGGTGGTGACGTGACCAAGATCTTCAACCCCGCCAAGCACTCGACGAAGGAAGTGGATGAAAAGTGCCTGAGCTGCCACGCCGGTGCGCATCCTGATTTCGCGCGTTCGCCGCACGCCAAGGCAAACGTCGGCTGCATCAGTTGCCACAGCATTCACGGCAGCAAGGAAGAGGCGCTGCTCAAGGCTCCGCAGCCCCAGCTCTGCTTCCAGTGCCATGCCGACCAGAAGGCGCAGTTCAACATGCCCTTCCACCACAAGGTGAATGAGGGCCTGGTCAAGTGCAGCGATTGTCACGACCCGCACGGCACCTTCGGGAACAGCAACCTGAAGTCCACAGCTGACCAGAGCGCAATCTGCACCAAGTGCCACACCGAAGTTCGCGGTCCGTTTGTGTATGAGCACGCGCCGGTAAAAGCGGAAGGTTGCACTTCGTGCCATACGCCGCACGGTTCGCAGAATGCCCGGCTGTTGAATATGCCGAACGTCAACGCTCTATGCAATCAGTGCCATACCGCGGTAGCCAATGGCACCGTTCATGGCCAGGGCGCGGGATCGTCGGATAGCGTGCCGTGCACGAGCTGCCATACCTACATCCATGGTTCGAACTTTAGCGTGGCGTTCCTTCGGTAACGGTTATGGGTCTGCGCCGCCCCCGCAGCTTCATCGCGGCGGCGGCCCGGGTGCCGCAGCGAGTTCGCAACTGGTTCAAGATTTCTGGGTAAGCGAAGTTTTATTCAAGTGAGGCTTCATATGAATACGATCGGCTGGCTTTCCAAACAGCAGCATTCTCCCGCAATGTTCCGGCGGATGGCTGGAATCGCTGGGGTTGCCATACTACTTCTGATGACGGGCGTCGCGTTCGCGCAAGATCCGGCAGCCCCGATTCCGGCGCCGGGCGCTCCGGTGTCCGCTCCGAATGGATACACAATCCACCAGAGCATCGATGCCGGCGGCCGTTTTTCCGATCAGGTCGGCAGCGGCGCCATGTACGACACGCTTGTCAACGAACAGAGCGGATTGCGCGTGCAGGGCGAGACTTTCGAGATGCACGCATTGCCTGGCAATAAGAATCCACTTGTCGACGAACTGAAGGCCTTCAGCAACGGATTCGGCGGCGATCCCATCAACTTCGCGAAGTTGGATTTTTCCAAGTCGAAATACTACGAGTTCTCGGCATCATTCCGCCGCGACCGCCGGTACTTCGACTACGATCTGCTGGGCAATCCGGGCATCCCTTACGGCTACTCGATTCCCATCAGCGGCTCAACAACTCCGTATGCGTGGCCGCAGGTCAATCAGTCGCCGTTCATGTACAACACCGTGCGCCGCATGACCGACACCAGCCTGACCTTGTTTCCAGTGTCTAAGGTCACCGTTCGCTTCGCCTACTCGAAGAACATCTTCCAGGGACCGAGCCTCTCCCCGAGCGGCGATGCCGTCGCAGGTCAGGAGCTCCTGCTCCAGGAATACCAGCGCAACAGCACCGACGATTACACGGCCGCCGTCGATTGGAAGCCCGTTGAAGGCACCAAGCTCACCTACGAGGAGCAGATCGACCGCTACAAGGGCGATTCGTATTTCACGTTGGCTCCGCAATTCCTTACCGTGCAGGAGTCGGACGGCACCAAGGTCCAACTGCTCACGAGCTACATGAACTTCCTGCCCTATGGCTACAGCGCCACCACCGGCGCGTTTACGCCCGGCGGCAACGGTTGCAACACCACGAGCATGATCAGCTCCACCACGGCCCTTTATGCCAATGGCGCCGGCGGGCTGCCGATCATCGACCCGGCTTGCAACGTCCTTTCCAGCTACCTCCGCTCACAGCCCACGCGCGTGACGTTCCCGACTGAGATCTTCCGCCTGCAAAGCTCCAGCATCAAGAACCTCTCGATGAACGGCAACATTCGCTACACCAACGCCAATATGAGCGTGCCCAACTACTACGAGATCTTCCAGGGCTTGCAGGGAGCCAACCGCTCCGTTGCCTTCTCAGGCAACGCCAACGCCAAGCGCGAAGTCGTCGCCATCGATTACGGCGTAGTGTGGCAGGTGTCCAAGACGGTCAGCATTGAAGACCAGATCAATTACTCGAACGCGCACCAGCCAGGAACCGCCAACGGCACCTCTGGCACCACCGTCACTGTGCCTACGACGGCCGGCCAGGAAACCATCAACTACACAGGTCTGTCGAGCTGCACGACGTTGAACTCGACTACAACCAGTCCGACTGGCTGTAAGCCGACCACATCGTTTGCAACCGGCGGTCCCGCCATTGGCGGCACGCAGGCCGGCTACTTCGGCCAGATGTTCACCACCAACAACGCAACGGTGAGCTGGGATGCCACACCCCGCACCATTTTCTCCTTCACCTGGCGGTATCAGGACCACCTCATTTCTGAAGGGCAGGGAACAGCGGCGCACAATATCCCGATTCCGGCCAACAATACCACCTCCGGGACGGTCACGATTCACGAGAACGGCGGCATCGTCACAGCCGCCTTCCGCCCCGCGACCAACTGGGATATCAACGGCAGCTTCGAGGCCATGTATAACGACAGCGCCTTTACTCCCATGGGATTCCGCCAGCTCCGGCACTATCGGGTGCACACCCTCTACCGGCCGAAATCGTGGGCTACGGTCTCCGCGGCCTACAACGATCTGGAGCGGCATAACAACACCAACAACAACCAGCACTTCACGGGCAACACCACCGCCTACTTCGGTCCGCTCGATCACGTCGACCATTCGCGTGTGTTCAGCCTTGCCACTGAACTGTTCCCGAACGAGCACTACGGGCTCGATCTGAATTACTCCTACAGCGACGTTTACATGGCCGAGAACGGCTGCTTCCAGGGCGCGGCGACGCTCATGCCGGGCAGCACCAATGTTCCGGGCATCGCCACATCCACCGGCTCGCTTTGCGGCGCAGTCTCCGCCGGTCACGGATCGAATACCATTCTTGCCGGCCCAGCCAACAATTTTGCCGACGCTCCCACGCAGTTCGTATCGGCAGCAGTCTCCCTGTCGCCTAATACCAAGCTCCACTCCAATCTCGGTTACCGCGTCAGCTCTGTGAACGGCAGCCGCTTCTTCACCGATCCAATGGACGTCAATGGCTCGCTCGTGTCCAATTACCAGACTCCCTTCGTGAATGTGGCGTATACGCTTCATCCAGGGTTGATCTGGAAAGCGGAATACAACTACTCCGGTTACACCGAGGGTGGCGGCCATTCCGGCGCGCAGTATTGCATGAACAACCCCGCCCTCGCGGTGGGCAGCACCAGTGAAACGCCGGTCGCCTGCAGCTCGATACCGAATACCGCGATGAACCCGGCCACGCCGATCTACGGTTTCACCGCGCCACGCGACTTCCACGCCAGCAACATCAACATGGGCGTGCACTGGGAGTTCTGAAACAGACTGCGTGCCGTGGTTCGTGATTCGTGGACCGATCGCGAACCACGAACCACGCGTTACGAATCACGAACAAGGAATCACGAACCACGGGAGTACTACCATGAGCAAGACCATTCGCATGCAATCTGCGTTGGCGGCGGTCATTCTGCTGTCCGGCGTGGTGGGCTTCGCCCAGACCTCCGGGGAAGCGACCTACAAGGCCAAGTGCCAAAGCTGTCACGGTGCGCAGGGCGTGCCGAATCCGGGAATCGCCAAGGCCATGGGCGTCAAGCCGGCCAGCGATCCTTCGGTCAAGTCCCTGAGCGAA
>Ga0302274_10001872_pt1 | contig 19725 bp, 19 predicted proteins | sample III_Bog_N2_1_FD_198755 | JGI IMG/M metagenome (GOLD analysis project Ga0302274, IMG submission 198755) | Peat permafrost microbial communities from Stordalen Mire near Abisko, Sweden - III_Bog_N2_1 | ecosystem: Environmental > Terrestrial > Soil > Wetlands > Peat | place: Sweden: Abisko...
GTGGGTCATTGACCCCAACGCACGGGCAGCTTATCGGGCTGGGGCCAAAGGGCTTGAGCGGGTCCCTGGTGGGGAGCTTACTGTGCCGGGAACTTTGATTCTAGTTCGGATGGGCGATTTGTTCGCCAAGCTCGATTTGATTCGTTCAAAGGGCCAGCGCTAGACACGACCGTCCTACGCTTCCACCGGTAAATCCGCCGAGAGGATATTCATGGGCGTCAGGCCCTGCTGGCGTAGTGCGCGCAGACTGAGCGCATCATGCCGCTTGGCCAACCGCTGGCCATTTTGATCAAGAATCAACTGGCAGTGGAACCAGGAGGGATCCTCTAAATCGAGCGCCCGGTTGAGTAGGATTTGGCGCGCGGTCGATTTCAAAAGGTCCGCCCCGCGCACGACTTCCGTGACGCGCATTGCGGCGTCGTCGGCAACGCAGGCGAGCTGATAGCTGGGGACGCCATCTCGCCGCCAGACGACGAAATCGCCGAAGTCGCGGCCGGCAACAAAGCGCTGGACGCCCAGATTGTGATCCTTGAACCAGATTTTTTCGCCGTCCGGAACGCGGAACCGCCAGTTTACGCCTCCCTTGATGTCTGAGTCGTTGGTGATGAGTGGCGCCCTCAACGGCGGGCGGCATGTGCCGGGGTACATTGGTTCATCATCCACGGGGTTCTGCGATGGATGAGCCGCAGTTGCCGGTCCGCTTTCATGGGGCGCGGCTGGCGCGGTTTGAAGATCCTTGCGCGAGCATCGGCAAGGGTAGAGGTAACCATGCCGCAGCAGCTTTCTCCATGCGTTGAGATAAACCTCATGGCGGCGGCTCTGTACGTAGGGCGCAAAGGGTCCTCCTTTGTCCGGACCTTCCTGCCAGCGGATTCCCAGCCACCGCAAGTCCTCGATTGCGGCATCGGCAAAGACGGCGCGGCTGCGATCGAGATCGAGGTCTTCCATCCGCATGACCAGGGTGCCGCTGGCGTCGCGTGCGCGCTGAAACGCGGTCCAAAAAGTGCGCGCGTGCCCGACATGAAGATAGCCGGTGGGAGACGGCGCGAGCCTGCCCCGGTATCCCGAGACAGGCAATTGATTGGTACTGGCCATGCTGCATTTCAGTTTAGCCAGTTGAGGCGAAGCAGTACACCCGTAGCCGTGTTGGGGGACTACCAGCGAGAGGGTTAACGTGCCCTAGTTCGACGCGCCCTCCGGCGATTCCTTGTCGGACGAATCGCTGTCTTCGTCATGGTGATGCTGGTAGCGGCCGATGTCGTCGTCAAGGTGTTTTGGATCGACAGAAACCTGTACTACATCCATCTCGTTTCCGTTCTTATCCAGAATGAACAGGCCCATCCGCTCGCCCTCGGGATGGATGAAGATCAGCGTCTGTTCGTTACCCTTCTTGTTTGTTTCGCGGATGAACGGTTCCCAGCCCGGACCCAGCTTCTCCACGACCATCTGGTTGAGCTCTTCGCCATCTACATGCTCGGTAAAAGACTCGATTTCCGCGACGTGCATGCTGCTTACGCCGCCATGGGTCGCCTTGCGCGACACCAGGCTTACGAGACCAAGAAACGGAATGTGCGTGGCCCTGACGTGGTATCGGCTCTCAATGGAGTGAACCACGCCGTTAAACCCGCTCTCGCCGCTGCCTGCCAGCACTGCGACCGGGACTGCCAGAGCTACAAATCCTATAGAAAAAAGCCAGAACCGTTTCATTGCGCACCGTCTTTCTTGTCTTCGTTCATCTCTTTGACTTTGGTCTTGTCTTTTTCCTTGTTCTTATCCTTATCCTTCTCCTTGACGCTCACGTTGATATCGCCGAGCGACCCAAGTCCGCTTAGTCCCTTCAGTTTGCCCAGGTCTTCCATCTTGATCGGCCCCAGGATGAGGACGATCGTCAACTCCTTTGGCTCGGTCGACAGGATGAACATTCCGTGTGATTCGCCGTTGACCAGTTTCACCATTATGTCTGTGGTTTCTCCTGATTTACGTTCCCGCTCCCGGATCATTGGCGACCACTCGCTGGTTTCGAAGTACTTGCGCAATTGCTCAATCTCGTCCATCGAGTACTGGCCTTCCTTGTCGAACTCGTACTCGCGAACGTAGATGCCGTCGAGCCCGGTGATCAATTGCCGCGTGGCCGCTTCATCCTCGTCCTTGCCATTCATGAACTTCGAAGCAAAGGTCAGCATGTTCTTTCCCAGGGTCACTTCGGTGACATCAGAAGCGCGCGCGGCCAGTTCTTTCTCTACCGCGGGAGGCAGAGGTAACGGTGAAGTCTGGGTCTGCGCCCACGCCGTTGATGCAAGGGCCCCCATGGCCAAAATGAAAGTCGTCAATCGGTTCTTCATGGTTTCTCCTTACTCCCCGTTAGCGCGGTGATGTGCCGCGAGTTGTGTCTTCATCTGGTTAAGTGCATGCCCCGTAATCCGCAGCGCAATCATGACCTGCCTGCGCGCCTCTTCGCCCTTGCGCTCCTGTTCTCGCTCCCGCCACGCGAGGCCGCCGCCAACCACCGCTGTAATCGCCAAGGAAGCCGCAAGACGCTGCCAGATCACAGTCCGGCTACGAATGCGTTCCGTGCGCAGACGGGCTCTTTCGGCCATCACCTTGCGCTTCAACCCCGGCGGAGCAGGCCTGCGTTCCAATGCCTGCTGCAGTTCGCGCTCAAACTCGTCTATCGGTTCTTGTCCCACGTCTCTACCCCTTTGCACGCACAAACTCTTTCAAGTGGCTTTGCGCCTTGGCCCGCAACAGCTTCAATCCACGCTGCAACTGGCTCTTCACCGTGGCAAGCGGAGCATCCAGCGTCTTCGCGATCTCTTCCGGCGTCAAGTCTTCCTGGTACCTCAATACCAGCGCTGCCCGCTGCGGTTCCGGCAGCGTTGCGAGCATTTGTTCAAGCCGCGCGCCCAGCGGAGATTCCTTTTCTTCCGCTCTTGCGCCGTGCGCTTCCTTAATCTCGATCCACAAATCCGTGCACCGCACACGGCGCCGACGCAGCGTATCTGTTGATCTGCTCATCGTCACCCGCCGCAGCCAGTAGCAAGTATGTTCCGCCGATTCCATCCTGCCCAGATGCCGATCCAGCTCGAGGAAAACATCTTGCGCAATCTCTTCTGCCAGGCCGCGGTCACCGGTCATACGGGCCGCCAGCGAAAATACCATCGACTGGTGCTCGTCCACAAGTTGTTCAAAATCCGGTTGCCAGTCGTGGGCCATAAGTTTCGCTGCTACTCCCTTATCCGCAAGAATCCCCGCTTGGGGATGCAGAGAGTACGCGATGGGGCAAAAAAAGTTCGGAGCCCGGGGGCTGGAAAGGGTAGGGAGGTAAATTGGGTGGTGCAGAGGGCTGACTTGAGCCGGTCCAGGATTGGCTCTGCTCTTTAGGGTTGGCTCGGTTGCGCGGCGGGATCGCGGGCAAGTTGATCGCTTAGTTTCCGTGCTTTGGCGTTGGTGGGATCGAGACGAAGCGCCATGGATGCCGCCTCACGCGCATCGGAGAAATGTGCTTCAACCGCCAATTCCGCAGCCAGGTCGATCCAGGCTTCTACCCAGCCGGGAGCCGCATAAACGGCCATCTGAAAATGCTCGACCGCCCCGGGAGAATCGCCCACACGCGCCAGTAAGATTGCCAACCGCTGTTGCGCGCCGGCAAGTTTCGGATCGAGCTTGACTGCCTGCTCCAGTTGGGTGCGCTCGCCTTCCGCGTCGCCTGCTTTGTGCAGCGCTGTGGCTAGTTTGAATTTGTCCACGGCGCTACCGGGCGCCAGATCGCAGGCCTTTCGATAATCTGCGATGGCATCTTGTAATTGGCCCGCCTCGAGGGCTTTGTCCCCCTCTGCAGCATGCGCCACTGCCGCACCTCGATCATCCTCACTCTTCCGCTGGTCCTGATACAGCTTGAATTCTTCGCCCGCGCGGCTGTTCTCTCCGAGCGCATGCAACGTCTTTCCCAACTCGTAGTGTGCCTTCGGATCGGCGGCCCCGAGCGCGATCGCCTTCTCGAGATTTTCCTTCGCTTCCTTCCACTCATGCAGCGACACAAGCACGACGCCAAGGTGGTAGCGAGAGTAGGAAAAATCCGGAACCTGGGCCACTGCCTCTTCCAAATGGGCTTTGGCGGTGGAATCGTCCCCGACTTCGTGGTCCAAAACGCCATTGAGATACAGGACTTCCGGATCGTGCGGAGTTTGCGCCAGCAGCTTCAGGGCAAGCGGACGGGCGCGGTCACGATGCTCCGTCCGGACGAGGATGCGCAAATACTCGAGATTAGCTTCGCGGTCGTCAGGATTTTGTTCGTCCGCGTGCTCAAGCAGTGTCAGGGCCTCATCGTTGTTGCCTTGCTTGATCAGCACCACCGATTCCGCACTGGCCAGAGCGACGGAGTCGGGAGCAAGTTTCAGAGCTTCATGCAGCACGCGGCTGGCATCGTCGAGGTAATTCAGCAACCCATAGGCCTGCGCCAGGCGAATGGCCAGCGTCTCGGTTCGGGGAGCGTGCTGCAGCAGGCCGATCACACTGATAAAGTCTCTGCGCTCAGCCAGAGACCTGCTATAACCATCGAGCGCGGTCTCCGATGTGGGATCGATGGCGAGGGCCGCCTTCCATTGCTCATCGGTTTCGACCTTCAGCCCTGACTGATCGTAAAGATTGGCGAGCAAAAGGTGAGGATCGATTGCGTCCGGTTTCAGGCGGATTGCGTCCTGCAAGGGTTGAATCGCGGCTGCAGGCTGCCCCGCTCCGACGAGCGCGAGTCCTTCAAGATAATGCAAGTCGGCCGATTGAGGGTCGGCCTTTTGAGCGGAGCGGAAGGTGTCGATAGCGCAATCGAATTGCTTGTTGGAGGCAAACCAGCTACCCAGAATAATGGCGTTTTCTGTGGTGGGTTCAGCCTGAAGCTTCGCTACCATCGCTGGAGGCCCGATGCAGGCAGCGAAAGCTCCCCCGGAACTGCCGATCAGGGCAGCAAGGAGGATGCCGGTTGCTCCTGTGCCATTTGCGAAGCTCAATTCCGCTTCTCTCCAAGCGGCAAGATTACAACAAACGAGCGTTGCCAGTCTCTACAAATCTCATCCCACTGTCGTTCCGCCATTGGCGCCGCGGAAGGGAAATTCCGTTTCAAATCGAACTCTGTTCGGGTACACTCCAAAAGATTCGTTTCCGCGCCGTTCCCCGGTCGCTGGCTCGAAGCGAATTCCACCCCTCAATACAGCCGGCCATACTTGAAATTCAAGGAGATCGCTATGAGTTCGTCCGCACCTACGCCCGAAAAGATTCTGCAGGTTGGCATGGGGTTCTTCGCCTCAAAGACATTGCTGAGCGCAGTTGAAATGGAAGTGTTTACTGAACTGGCCAGGCACCCTGAGGATCTGGAGACACTGACCGGGCGGCTGGGGCTTCACCCGCGAAGCTCGCGCGATTTTCTGGATGCGTTGGTGGCTCTCGGATTTCTGGAACGGAATGACGGGGTCTACTCGAATACACCATCGACGGATTTGTTTCTGGATAAGCACAAGCCCTCGTACATTGGCGGAATTCTGGAGATGGCAAACCGCCGGCTTTTTCTGCATTGGAACAAACTGACCACGGCGTTGCGTACCGGCCAGCCGCAGGGTGAAGCGGGACTCGGCGGCGAAGATACCTTTTCCGCGCTCTATGCCGATCCGGAGCGGCTGAAGGTATTTTTACGCGCAATGACGGGCGTGAGCCGCGGGGCAAACATGGCGATTGCCGCGAAGTTTCCCTGGGCCGATTACAGGACCGTGGCGGATATGGGCCCGGCGCAGGGCGACTTGCTGGCGCAGGTGGCACTGAAGAATCCGCACCTCACGGGGATTGGTTTCGATTTGCCGGAGGTGGGGCCGATTTTCGAGGACTACATGGAGGAGAATGGGCTGACATCGCGCGTACGCTTTGCGGGCGGCAGCTTCTTTACCGACCCGCTGCCAAGGGCCGACGTCATCATGATGGGCCACATCCTGCACGATTGGAATCTTGAGGAGAAGCGCATGTTGATCGCCAAGGCCTACGAGGCGTTACCCGAAGGCGGCGCGCTGCTGGCCTACGACTCGATGATCGACGACGACCGGTCCACGAATGCCTTCGGCCTGCTGATGAGCCTGAACATGCTGATTGAGACGCCGGGCGGCTTTGATTACACGGGCGCCGATTGTGTTGGTTGGATGAAGGAGGCGGGGTTCAAAGAGGTTCGCGTGGAACACCTGGTGGGGCCGGATTCGATGGCGGTGGGGATCAAGTAGCTGGAGCGGGCTTGGGCCACCGGCGCCTCAGAACAAATCTGGAATGCTATGGAATGCGATCCGTGTGGGAGCGGACTTGTAGGCCGTCAGCATGGTTGCCGGAGCAAGTGTGCTGAGCCCGTATTTGTTGTTCAACTGGTCCATCACCGCAAGCAGGCGTGCTCGTCCCTGCTCGTCTTCGGTTCCGTCAAAGAGATTGAGTGAGTGCAGACGGTCGGGGACCAGGCCATTCAAATGCACGCCGATGAAGTAGGGGTGGTCGAACTCGCCTCCGGCGGGTTTGCTGGCCCACAACCGGGACAGGGCAGCAATGAGGGTTTGATTGTCCTGGCATTCGCTCAGTTTCAGTTCGCCCTTCCAACCGCGTGTGGGCAGGCCGAAGTTGCTGATGGGTTTCATCTCGCTTTTGGGGACCGCGAAGCCGATGGCGAGGCCGATGCTGCTGGCCCACAGGCCGCCCGCCCTGAGCCGCATTGCTGCCTTGTGCAGCAGTTTGTGGGCCACGGCCCAAGCCTTTTCCGGTGTGCGCATCTCCGGCGCGAGCACATGCTGGTGGCTGATTGACTTGAGGTGCTCGGTCTCCGACATATCGAAGTCTTCTCCGCGCAGCCAGTGCCAAAGCCGTTCTCCCCATACCGATCCCCACAGTTCGCCGGACTTGTCGCAGGCCAGCGCCAGCAGCTCGTCCATGGTGTGGATGCCTTTGTCGTTGAGCCGCTTCTCTGTCTTTGCGCCGATACCGGGCAGGTCGCGCAGAGTTAGGTGGCGCAGTGCCTCAGGCAGAATGTCGAGGGTGAGCGCGACTAGTCCGTCAGGCTTCTCCATGTCGCTGGCCACCTTGGCAAGATAGCGATTGGTGGCCAGACCGACGGAGCTTCGAAGCATGGGGCCAACGCGTTCACGGATGCGCGCCTTGACTTGCCGGCCCAGTGCCATGGCAGCCAGCAGTGGCCGCTCGCGGCCCATCAGGCGGCAGGCCATTTCATCAATTGAGAGCACAGCAGTCACCGGCAGGCAGCTCTCCACGGCTTCCACAATCTTGTGGTGGTATTCCACGTAGAGCTCGTGCCGCGCCTCAACCAGCACGATACCCGGACACATTCGCTTTGCGTCGGCGACCACGGTTCCGGTTCGCACGCCCTTGGCCTTGGCCTCGTAGCTGGCGGCGATGCAGACCGTGGTGTCGGCCATCATAGGCACAACGGCCACCGGACACCCGCGTAATTCCGGCCTGGCATCCTGTTCGACCGAGGCGAAATAGGAGTTCAGATCGACAAACAGCCAGTTCAGCTCTGGCCCTGCGACACTGTCGGTCTTGCTGCCTTCGGTCGAACGAGAACTGGTTGCCGGATTGGGTTGGGATCCCATATCGAAATGATTTTCGCCTTTTATTCTCTTAACCACAAGTGGTAGTGAAGAAATATTTATCAGTGGTAGACTTATCTCGTCGAAATTAGTCGATCAACTATCGATGCCGCACCTTCCCCCACGGGTGCTTGGCATCTAAATAAGCAGGGAAGCAACTGAGCGCGGGGATATGACCATGCAGAATCTAATTCATTGGTTCATGACGAGTGGAAGCCTGCTCGCCGTCCTGGTGACGGCAGGGGTTGCGGTGCTTCTTGTTTCCTGCCTGGGATGCTCGGAATGCCCTTGCCGCGAGAAGGACGATCTGTTCCGCCGCCGCGAGGTTTAGGGCGGTTCCGACTTCTCCTTTGATTTTGATGCACGGTGTTGCGAACGTTGCCGATCAACTATTCGGCCTTGCCTGCTGAGTGCTCCGCATACACTTTTTGAACATACGAGAACGCCTGTTTCTTCTCACCCTTTTCCGAGATGAGTCCTTTTCGGTTGTAGCCATCCTGAAGCCGGGGAATGTTGCGCCCGGGTGAGCGGAAATCCATCAGGATCCAGGGAATGGTGCCGCGGAGCTGGGGAATCTTTGCGAGCATGTTGAACTGGTGCTGCAGCACGTAGACTTGCTGCTCTTCAGTCCAGCGCTGGTCGACGGGGCCATGGTTTCCGAACTTGGCTTCAGCGCCGAATTCGCTCATCAGCACCGGCTTTTGCGGGAACGTCCAATGCAGGCTGTCGGCTTCTTCAGGGGTCGCCTCGTACCATCCGACGTACTCGTTCTGTCCGATAACGTCGAGCACATCGCATAGGGGATCGTCCTGCACGCGTTCGTTGCCGTTTGCGTGGATGGTGTTGAGGGCGGAAGTAATGAGGCGCGTGCTGTCGAGCTTGCGGGCTTCCGCGACCAGGTCGCTGAGAAACTTTGTCCGCGTTGGATTGTTGCCGGTCTCGTTTGAAACAGACCAAAGGATCACCGACGCCTTGTTGCGGTCGCGGCGGATCATCTCCCGGAGCATGGCGAGATCTTTGGCGTAGACTTCCGGTTTGTCAAAAGAGATGCGCTGCCAATTGGGAATCTCGGACCAGATCATGATTCCGTCGCGGTCGGCGGTGCGTTCCATGCGTTCGTCGTGGGGATAGTGCGCGAGGCGAACGAAGTTGGCGTGAAGGTCTTTCAGGTAGCCGAAGACGGTGTCTGCGTCTGCTTGGGACGAGGCGCGACCGCCGTGAACCGGGGCTTCCGCGTGCATGTTTGCGCCCTGAAGAAAGATGGCTTTGCCATTGAGCAGGATGCGCGTGCCGTCGACGCGGATATCGCGGAAGCCGATGTCGTCGTTCAGACTGTCTTCGCCGGCGGTGAGATGGACTTTGTAGAGCTTCGGCGAATCAGGCGACCAGAGGACAAGCTTCGTTGCGTTTACGCTGAAGGGTGCGTTGCCGTCCGCGTCTGTCTTGACGATGGTTTTGGCGCTCGCTTCCGGAATGTCGATGGTGACTGCGGTTCCTGCCGGGGCGTCGAGCACGTGGACGTAGCCGGTGAGTTGGGTGTTGCCGGCATCGAAGGTGGGGCCGTGGGTGAGGTGCAGGTCGTAATCGTCAATGAATGCATTCGGCACAGTGACAAGAGAGACATCGCGCGTGAGGCCGCCGTAGTTGAACCAGTCGATGCCGACGGACGGAATGCCGTCGGCGAGCCGTGTGGAATCGACGGCGATGACGACGAAATTGGAGCCGGAGTGCAGCACCGCGGTGACTTCGCAATCGAAGGGTGTGTATCCGCCTTCGTGGTCACAGACGCGCTTCTGATTTACCCACACGTGAGAGCGGTAGTTGGCAGCGCCGATATGGAGAAACGTGCGCGTGCCTGGCTGAGGCTGTGCGTCAAAGTCACGCTGGTACCAGAGAACACCTTCAAAGTTGAAGAGCTGGGGAACCTGGGTATTCCAGTCGCCGGGAACCTTGATGGTGGGAGCGGTGGCAAAATCGTATTCCTGGTTGTGCTTGCCTACCAGGTTGGGGTGCGTATTCATTGCGTAGCCGTGATCGTTGATCTGGCCGTTGCTCGAATAGAGTTGCCCAGCGGGAGGGGCGTCGACAAGGTAGTGCCAGTCTCCGTCAAGGCTGGTGACGGAGCGCCGATCGACGCCGACGAGGAGGGTTTGGAGGGGCTGTTGGGCGGCAGCGGGAAGCTGCAACAGACCGCATGCCAGTAGCACCGTTGATTTGAGAATGGCAGGCACGGCCTTTGAGAAACGCGATGGCAGGATCATTGCAAAGCTCCAGCATTCGAGCTTACATCTTGCAGGCGAACTCTTGAATACAGTTCAGGGTTCATTCGTCCGTGTTCCCTGATGGAAGCGGACGCGCCATGTTCCCAATTCTTTTATCCACAACGAACTGCGCAGCGTCGCGGCTTTTTCGCTTGTGACCGCGTCGGTTCGTACGGTTCGGTAGGTAACCAGCGCGACTCCGTCCGCAATGAACGCACACTTGAAATCTTCCATCACCGGTGGCTGGTAGTTCTCAGTCTCAAGAAGCTCGAGAATCTGCTCGCGCGTCCAGACTCTGCCGGATGACCCAAACTCCAGAAAGTCTTCCGCGAGCAGCGCTGAAACACGCGAGCGATCGCGGCGCAGAGCAGGGTCGAGGACCGCCTGCTCGCATGCCTGCAAGTGGGCGCAAAGGTCGTCGTGTGGGGTCGTCAGGTTCATTGCACTTGAGGCTTGAGATATTGCTCGAACTGCGCCAGGATGCGGGTGTACAAATGAACGCGTACATCCGGCCCGGCAATGGAGTGAGTCTTGCGCGGATAGAGTTGGAGATCGTAGGGGATCTGCGCTTCGATGAGTTGCTGGATGAACTGGATTGAGTTCTCCATGTGCACGTTGTCGTCGCTTGTTCCATGCACCAGTAGCAGACGGCCCTTGAGTTTGGCTGCGGAATTGACGACGGAAAAATCCTTGTAGCCGGAGGCAAACTCCGCTGGCTCGCTCATGTAGCGTTCGGTATAGATGGAGTCGTAGTTGTGCCAGTCCGTCACGGGCGCGACGGCAACGCCGGCCCGGAAGCGGTCAGAATGGGTGAGCGCGTAGAGAGTAAACGTGCCGCCCCAACTCCATCCCCACCAGCCAAGCCGCTTTGAATCGAGTTGCGAATACTTTGTCAACGCAGCATCCACGACTGTCAACTGATCTTCGAGCTGGACCGGGCCAAAGTTGTGATAAGCGACCTGCGCAAAATCGCGTCCGCGCGCCCCGCTGCCGCGGTTATCGGCATGCAGCACTGCAAAGCCATGTTCGGCCAGCAACTCGTCGAACAGGAGCCCATCGCCCCAGCGATTGGCCACAGTCTCGGGCCCTGGGCCGCCATAGGGATTCACGATCAGCGGCACGCTGGCTGCGTTTGTAACACCTGTTGGGAGTAGTAGGGTGGCATACAGCGTGGTTCCGTCTTTCGCTTTCACCTCAAGCTGTTCCGGCGCGCTCAAGCGGTACGGTTCGACTGCCTTTGTGGTCCAGAAAACCCTGCATTTACCGTCAGCCTGGCACAGGCTCACCTTAGGCGGATCCATGCGGGTGGAGACTCGATCAACGAATGCACCGCCCGTCGGTGCAATGTTGGCGTCGTGGAACCCGGCCTCGGTGGTCAGCTGCTTTTTTTCACCCGCGAAGTCCACCTGCCACAGTTGCTGCTCCAACGGATTGCCCTCGTTTGAAACGTAGCGAATCACTTTCGCCGCCTCATCCACGATGGGCTTGCTGCCAACCTCAAACTCGCCCTTGGTCAATTGCCGTTCGAGCTTCGCGTCGGCTCCGGTCGGATTGGCCTGGTCATAGCTGTAGAGGTAGAGGTGGCTATGCCCATCCGTCCAGTTGGTCAGCACAATGGAGCCAAGACCCACGGATACTTCGTAACTGTCGTCGATGAACTTTTGATCGGTAATCTCCAGCACCGAGCGGGATTTTCCACTGGCGGCGTCGGCGAAATAGAGGCTACGGTGCTTGTGATCGCGCGTCAGTGTCTCGACCCATACGGTCTTCTTGTCTACCCAACCAAACCGTGGAATGTAATCCTGGCCGCCGCGGATCGGGAGCTTGATCCACACGGTCTTGCCTCCCGCCGCGCTCACAATCCCTACGCGCACATCGGGATTGGGGTCGCCAGGCTGCGGATACCGTTGTTGCTCAACTGCGGCGTGCGTTGGTATCCAATCCGTGATGGGATACTCCGGCACCTGGGCCTCATCCATCTGCAGATAGGCCAAATTCTTTGAGTCAGGCGACCAGAAGTAGTTGCTTCTGACTTCCAGTTCCTCCTCGTACACCCAATCCACTTCCCCATTGAGCATCGATTTGCCGGGCGCAGGAGCGACCGAAGTGGGCGGCATTCCCGCGTCCTTGAGACGGACAACAGAAAGACCGTGGTCACGGATGTAGGAGACCGATTGCCCATCGGGTGAAAACTTTGGATCGTCGCCGCTTGCGGCTCCAGTAAAGCCGATCTGTACCCCTGTGCCGTTGTGCAGATCGTAGTTCCAAAGGCGCCCATTCGCATCGAAAAGCAGATGCGTTTCATCCGGCGACCACAGGTAAGCGGCCATCTTGTAGCGGCTGCGGTGGTCGCGGTCAATCTCTGAGCCCTCTGATCCTGAAATCGCGGCGAGCTTGGCTCGGCTCACGAGCACGTGTCCTTTACCTGTCTCCAGGCCGAGCTCCATCAGTTCGCCGCCGTCCATGTAGGTGAGGTGCTTGGAATCCGGCGACCAGGTAAGTCCCTCTGGCGGGGTTCCGATGAGTGGGCCGTGTCCAAAAATCGCGTCCACTGTCAATGGCTTCTGCGCGTCCTCCGCGGCATGCGCTTGAGGAATAGACATGGTTGTGGCGAGCGCGAAGGTGGCAAGGATGGCGAGCGAAAGTGTGACAGGACGGGTCAATGCGATTTCCTCCGGAGGATAAAGCCAAGCCTACGGGTTTCAGGCTGCGGTGATATGGAGCAGGGCTTGCACAGAGAAGTGTAAATGAGCGGGTGGTATGGGTTGCACATAGCGGGCAGACCGTATATGGTGCGTCCTATGCAATGGGCAACCGCAGCAGAACGCACGGCTCTTGGACAGGCGCGCCGCAAGCAGATTGGCCGCCAGCGGCACAACGAATGCACTACCAAGTCACGCAAGACCTCATCACTTGTCCTGCTGCAGCGTTCCATGAAGGGGCGCGTGGCGGGGCTGGTGAAGCATAAGTATGAGCTGATGGCCGATTCACCTTTCGGCTATTTTCGTGGCGCGGTGCCGGTGATGGCTTTCGATCTTGCGGCTATGCCCTCGACGGGCATTGTCGCACAGCTTTGCGGAGACGCTCATGTGCGCAACCTGGGCGCTTATGCCGCGCCCGATGGCCGTCTTGTGTTCGACATCAACGACTTTGATGAGACGATACGTGGCCCGTTCGAGTGGGATCTGAAGCGAATGGCTGCTTCTGTCACGCTGGCCGGACGGGGGGCGCGGCAGAAGGACGCCGCTTGCCGCGAGGCTGTGGAGAGATTTGTTTTGCGCTATGCGACTCAAATGCGCGCGTTCGCACAGATGCCGATGATCGAGATTGGACGCCACCAGGTGCATCGCATCAGCAAGGTCGCGCCCATCCACGATGCGTTGATAAAGGCGGAGCGCGCTACTCCGCTGCATACGCTGGAACAGCTGACTGAGCCGAGTTCAGATAAGGTGGGAGCGGCGCGGCGCTTTCGCGAATCGAAGCCGCTGCTGACGCGCGTGACGGCGGCTGTGGCTACTGCGGTACTTGATTCGCTGGAGCCTTATCGTGAAGTGCTGGAGCCGCAACGGCAGCACCTGCTCTCCTTTTATCGACCTGTGGATGTGGCCTTCAAGGTGGTGGGAACGGGGTCTGTGGGGTTGCGTGATTACTGCGTCTACTTTGAAGGGAACAGCGCGATGGACCCGCTTTTTCTGCAGATTAAGGAAGAGCCTGCGTCGGGGTACGCGCCTTATTTGCCGGATGCCAACCCGCCGCACCAGAACGGGCAGCGCGTGGCCGAGGGACAGAAGGCCATGCAGATTCAGTCAGATCCGTTCCTGGGGTGGACGCATATCAGTGGCAGGCAGTATCTCGTCCGGCAGCTAAACGACCACAAGGGATCCATCTGTCTTGAGGATCTGGCGGGGCCGGCGCTGGTTGCTTTCGCAGAGGTTTGCGGGGAGCTGCTGGCGCGTGGACATGCTCGATCGGGGGATCCGCTGGTGATTGCCGGGTACCTGGGATCGGGCGGGAGATTTGCGGAAGCGCTGGGGAAATTTGGCGCGGCTTATGCCGATCAGACGGAGAGGGATTGGGAGGAACTGCGACGCTCGCGGAAGTTGGGGAAGGCGCGAAAGACAGTGGTCAGTGGTCAGTAATCAGTGGTCAGATCTTGGACCCCAAATGGCTGCACATTGGGGTTGCGCTACCTAGCTGAAATGGCTGCTCAAGTGGTTACAAAACATACGAAAGGGTTGAACCTGTGGTTGCGACTCGTGGAGACACGTACCTTGCGGGCAGCCTTTTCTAGATGTTTCGATTGTAGAGAGTTTCATTAAACGAGGCAGAGGGTTGTTGAGAGTTAGCCGTTATTTTGAAAAACGTGCTGATTCCGCATGAGATGTTGGCGTAAGTTAATGATAATGGATCATTTATTTCGATTTTGTTTACTGTGCGGATGTGCGCGGAAAGGGCGGGACTTGGAAATACCGGACCCGCGCTAAAACCTTTGTCGGGATTCTGGAGGCCACTGTCGGGATGTGTGCAACAGCCTCAGGATCTCCAGTTGGTTTCTGCGAATTCTGTAGATGATGAAGTAGTGGCGGTGTGCCAGCAACTCTCTGGTCTCTGACACTCTCCCCGGGCGGCCGAGTTCAGGGAATCGGGCGAGAAGCGCCGCTTTTTGCAGGAAGATGACGTCTATTTTGCAGGCTGCGCGAACGCTGTCTACCTGGATGAACTCGAATATTTCACGCCTGTCTTTTCTTGCAGACCGCGTCCAAACCAGATTCATCACGCCGACCTGGGTAACTTCCCCCGTGCAGCCCCACGCAGGGCTGCGAACTCAGCTTCGATCTGGTCGGCGGGAATCACATCCCCGGCATTCGCTTCGTCGATGCCGATTTGTACCTGGCGGTGGAACCACTGCTCATATTCAGCGTCGGTGCGCTGGGTCAGGACAAAGTCCTGCATGAATTCACGCAGAAGATCTTCATCGGTGCGGTTGTGGGCTTCGGCGGCGAGCGAGAATGCCTTCTTCAGGTTGGGATCGACTTGAAGGGTGATAACGGTTTCGGCCATTTCTCCTCCTGAGGGAAGCGATTCTCCTCAGCGTAGCATGATTCAATTCTGGGGTTCGCGGATGGGGACCTGGCGGTCGATGGTGAACTCGACTTTGAGGGATGCGCGGGCGGTGCTGAGGCAGACCAGGAGCTTTTTGGATGGTCCTTTGAATCCGTAGTTCACATGGGCTACACCGTTCGCGTCGACGCCTGTAACTACCGGAGGGTTTGGATTGATGTCGCGGAGATCGACTGCCTGGACAAAGGAGGCGTCCGCCTTGATCACTCTTTCGTGCATGGAACTGTCGAGGGCGATGGGAACCTGCAAGTCAACGTTCGCGTTGGTGCGATCGCAGGCGGCTTCGAGGCCGGCAATGACGTTATCGCGGGTGACGATCTGTTCTTCGAGGATGGGGTTGGCGCGGTAGACGCGGTAGAAGAAGTCGTAGGCCGCGGACTTTCGATCGGAGGGCTGGATCATGTGCACGTGATCGGAGTGAATCTCCTGCGGGGGCGTGGTGACATCGCATCCATAAGTCGCGCTGAAGTAGCTGACCACGCGAGCATGGGCGCGGAGATAGTAGCCGAGGCCGGCATCCGGCTTGGTGTCTTCAGTTTCAAACGCGCAGAAGCGATGAATGCTGTTGACTGAGTCGTGGCGCCGCCAGTTGTCTTCGAGCTGGGTGAGGAAGGCGTTGTCGCCGGCGTCGCTGAGGTCGTTGAGGAGCGGGTCCTTGTCGTAGAGGGAGGCAATGCGGGCCAGCGATGAGCCCTCGTGCGGAGTTCCATAAGAGACGATGAACTTGACTCGCACAGCTTCGGCGGGATGTTTCAGGAGCATTTCCTCAACAAGGATGCCGCCGAGCGAATGGGCGAGGAAAACGACTTCGCGATGATCCCAGACGTGGTCTTGCTTGAGGCGGGTGAAGAGGATTTCGGCCAATTGGGTGCTGGACATTTTGCCGTTTTTGTCCGGGGTGGGGTACTCGGCAACTTCTACGTCGGAAAAGGCGAAGCGCGGGTCGGTGCGGACCATGTCAGGCCAGTAGGCGTGGTTCGAGGCGCGCCAGGATTCGCGGCTGCCGTGAAGGCCGTGGACAAAAACTATGACTCTTGCGTGTGGAGCTTTCGGGGTGGGGCCTTGTTGGACGGCGACCTGGGAGATGGATGCAGGGGCGTGGAGCAGGAGGGAGAACAGGACCAAGAAAAGCATGGTCTTGATGCGGAACCGGACTTCTTTATTCATTGAATGCCTGGATACAGGATATACCCGGGGTGTTGTGGCATTTCATGGTGGGGGATGGGGGGATGCATCAAAATTCGGGTAATGGTGGTAAATGCGAGTGCGGGCGGGGACGCCCACACGACAGCCGATCTGGAGATCGGCGCTACTTGGCGACTGCCATTCCCTGCATGGCTGTGTACCGAACAGTCATCAACACGGTGAGAACGGAGCGCTCTGCATTGCGGGAATATCATTGCTGTGCAAGTGAATCACGATGAGGACTTCGAAAATGAAAACGCTTTCTAGTTTGAAGATTTTGGTGGCATTGATTGGCTGCGTGGCTTGCGGCTTGGTGGGATTGGCGCAGGCGAGCCCTAACGCGGTGGCGAGGGGTGGCGAGCATCCTGTTCCTCGGATTGTGGAGCGGGATGGACGCTTCGCGTTGCTGGTGGATGGGGCGCCGTATCTGATGCTGGGGGCGCAGTCGAACAATTCAAGCGACTGGCCGGGGACGCTGGATAAGGTTTGGCCGGCGATTGAGTATCTGCATGCGAATACCCTTGAGACGCCGATTTACTGGGAACAGTTTGAGCCGGAGCCGGGCAGGTTCGACTATTCGCAGATAGACCTGATTTTGAAGCAGGCGCGGGCGCATCACGCGCACCTGGTGCTGCTGTGGTTTGGGACGTGGAAGAACGGCAGCCAGCACTACATGCCGGAATGGATGAAGCTGAAGCCCGAGATCTATACGCATGTGCGGAACAAGGAAGGGGAACTGGTGGACTCGCCTTCGCCGTTTGCGCAAGCGGCGCTTGAGGCGGACAAGCGGGCATTTACTGAGTTTATGAAGCATCTGAAAGAAGTGGATGCGGAACGCACGGTGCTGATGGTGCAGGTGGAGAACGAGACAGGGACATGGGGCGCGGAGCGGGACTATTCTCCCGAGGCCGAAAAGCTGTTTGCGGGGCCGGTGCCTGCCGAGGTGCTGAAGGCGATGGGCAAGGCGGCTGGGTCGGCGAGTTGGCGGGATGCGTTTGGAGCCGAGGCGGATGTGAACTTCCATGCGTGGGCTGTGGCGAAATATGTTGAAGAGATTGCCGCGGCTGGGAAGGCAGTTTATCCGCTGCCTCTTTATGTGAATGCGGCGTTGCGTGATCCGTTCAAGGGGGCGCCGGGCACGTATGAGAGCGGCGGGCCGACGGATAATGTGCTGGCGATTTGGAAGGCGGAGGCGCCGGCGATTGATGTGCTCGCTCCCGATATTTATTTGCCGGATACGGCGAGTTATTTGAAGGTGCTGGAGCTTTATCACCGGGCGGATAACGCGCTGTTTGTTCCGGAGACGCTGGGGTCAAAGAGCGCGGCTCGGTTTATGTTTTCAGCGCTGGGATTGCAGGCGATTGGGTATTCGCCGTTTGGGTTGGATTACACACGGACGCTGCGCCCGCAGAGTGGGGAACCGGTGTCGAAGGACGCGTTTCTTGATCCGACGGCGGAGAACTACGAGCTGATTGGGCCCATGATGCGGGATGTGGCGCGGCTGAATTTTGAAGGGAAGCTGCAGGCGACGGCGGAGGTTGAGGGCGAGGCAACGCAGACGCTGCATTTCGGAGATTGGGATGCTGTGGTGTCGTATGGCGGAGGACGGGGTGGGATGGCGAAGGGGAATGCGGAGCCGTTGGGACGGGCGCTGGTGGCGCAGTTGAAGGAGAACCAGTTTCTAGTGGCCGGGTATTTTTGTCGCGTGGATTTTCGGCCGGCGGGAACGGAGGCACAGCGGAAGGCCGGGCACATTGTGAATGGGAGCGGGCAGATTCCTTCAGCGCAGATTGACGGGAAGTGGGTGCATCGGCAGTTTCTGAAGGTGGAGGAGGGGACTTATGAGAATGGGGCGTTCAAGTTTGGGCGGATTTTGAATGGGGATCAGACGGATTGGGGAGTGGGTCTGGGAGCGGAGCCGGTGGTGGTAAGGGTTTCGGTTGGGACTTATTGAGGATGAGCGCCAGGCTGAGCCCTCGCTCCTTGAACTGACTGGTTCGTAGCGGCCCTACGGGACGCTCATTTTTCGCGTGAAGCTTACCCAGCATTTCATGCTGGGCTATGATCGCGCGCTCCCCACGGGAGCTGAAACAGTTTCACGTGTTCGCTTCATTGCTCTCAATTCGCCAAGTTAGCGGAAGAGACGGACGGCGTTGGTCAGAGCGGATTCGTAGGCGTCGATGAGCTTGTCCCATGCGGCGTTGGCGGAGTCGTCGATTTGTTGGCGGGCGGGGTCGGCGTCGAACCAGGCGATGGTGCGGCGGATGCCTTCGGCGAATGGGACTTTGGCGTTGAAGGTGGGGACGAAGCGCTTGACCTTGGTGTTGTCGAAGACGACGCTGGAGGACTTGTCGCCGGTAAGGCTGCCGAGTTCGTCGGGGATGCAGGCGGCGAGGACGTCGGACGCGATGTGGATGATTTGGGAGTCGAACTTCGCAGGCTCGACGCCTGCGGCCACGGCCGTGATGCGGTAGATCTGATCCCAGGTGAGGACTTCGTCGCTGGTGATGTGGAAGGCATGGCCGGTGGCTTGCTGGTGGCCGAGCAGGCCGACGAAGGCCTGGGCGAAGTCGCTGTTGTGGGTGACGACCCAGAGGGATGAACCGTCGCCGGGGACGATGAGCTTTTTGCCGCGGCGCATGCGGTCGATGGCTGTCCAGGATTTTTGCCAACTGTTGACAGCGAGAACGATTTGCGTGTCGCCATAGGTGAGCGAAGGGCGGACGATGGTGATGGGAAAGCCATGGTCGCGGTAGGCCTGCATGAGGAGGTCTTCGCAGGCGATTTTGTCGCGTGAGTATTGCCAGTAGGGGTTGGCTAGCGGGGTGGATTCCGTGATGAGGTAGTGGCCAACGGGACGCTGATAGGCACTGGCGGAGCTGATGAAGATGAATTGGCGGGTGCGGTCGCGAAAGAGGCGGATGTCGCGCTCGATGTGGGCGGGTGTGAAGGCGATCCAGTCGACGACGGCGTCCCAGGTTTGATGGGCGAGAGCGGCGGATAGGGCGGACTCATCGGCTATGTCGGCGGTGATGGTACGGACGCTGGAGGGAAAGTTGGCAGAGCGCTGACCGCGGGTGAGGAGGGTGAGGTCGATGCCGCGTTCCGCAGCGAGGCGAGTGACCGCAGTGCTGATGATGCCGGTTCCGCCGATGAAGAGGACTTTCAATTGGACTCCTATGCGCCAGAAAGAAGCAGGATTAAGGATTGAAGGACCCGAGGGCGGTGGATCGGCTTTTCTGATTTCCCACTCATCGAGCAAAGAGCGCTCGATGAATGGGGCACCCGAACTTTCATCCCCTGTGGGACAAGAAACCGGTGGATAACCGCTACTCGACGGTGACGGATTTTGCGAGGTTTCTTGGCTGGTCTACGTCGCAGCCTCGGCGGACGGCGATGTAGTAGGCGAGGAGCTGGAGGGGGACGATTTCGATTAGCGGGGAGAGCAGCTCGATGGTTGGCGGGATGTGGATGACGTGCTCGACGAGGCCGGCGAGGGTGGTGTCGCCTTCCGTGGCGATGGCGATGACGCGGCCAGA
>Ga0302274_10001882_pt1 | contig 19664 bp, 23 predicted proteins | sample III_Bog_N2_1_FD_198755 | JGI IMG/M metagenome (GOLD analysis project Ga0302274, IMG submission 198755) | Peat permafrost microbial communities from Stordalen Mire near Abisko, Sweden - III_Bog_N2_1 | ecosystem: Environmental > Terrestrial > Soil > Wetlands > Peat | place: Sweden: Abisko...
CCACTACTCCTAACGTCACAAATGTTACCCAGCCAGTAGCTAATGTTACTAACACCACAAATGTTACCATACCCGTTGTCAATGTTACCATACCCGTAGTCAATGTTACTAATGTCACAAATGTTACCCAGCCAGTAGCTAATGTTAGTAATACCACAAATGTTACCCAACCACCAAAGAAAGTTGAAGGTGTAACTCCTAATATCTCTACCCCTACCACTACTCCTAACGTCACAAATGTTACCCAGCCAGTAGCTAATGTTACTAACACCACAAATGTTACCATACCCGTTGTCAATGTTACCATACCCGTAGTCAATGTTACTAATGTCACAAATGTTACTCAGCCCGTAGCTAATGTTACTATTATTCCTAATATTACTATCAATCATACATGCTCTGATTCTAATATGATTTATGACTCTCTTCAAGGCTGTATTTGTAAACCTGGCTACATTTATTATTCTATATATAAATCATGTCAGCCTCAATGCTCGGCTGGATAATATCTCAATACTCTCTCCATGAATTGCTCACTTATTAGTTCTATTCCAAAATGCGGTTAAAATATGACATTAAGCAGTAATGGTTCATGCATATGCAACTAAGGCTATATAGTTAAACCAAGTGGAAACAGCTGCAGATTAAACTGTACATCTGGATTTACATATAATGCATCAAATGATTCATGTGTTCAAAATCCTCCTCCTATCCCCACTTGCCAAACTGGATATACTTACAACGCTACTACTAACTTGTGTAGTAAAAATATTATCTTATGTCCACCAGGATCCTACCTCAACGATTAAGCTCAACAATGTTAGTCATGCCCAAATGGATTTACTTATAATTCATCAACCAAACTATGTCAAGCTCCTATCTCAACAGTTTGTCCTACAGGTTATACATGGAACTCAACCACTAAAATATGTGAAATTTAAGCCACCCCAAATTGTTCCACTGGTTTTTATTATGATCCTAACAGTAAAAAATGTTTAACTCTTTATATCACAAGTCCCCAAACTCCAAATTTGATAACTTCAAATATTACGGATTATATTAACAGCTACACATTGCAACAATCAACTAATCCAAAATTACAAAACTGCGTCGATCCTGCACCCTTCTACGATTCTTCTTCCAATGCCTGTGTTCAATGCCCAGATAGTTATCCCTACTTTAACATTTAGACAAATCAATGTCAGAATTGTGGCGATGGCACATATAGTCAATCCACTTTATCTTGCGAAAAGACAATAGTAACAGCACCAAGTACATTGGATTATAATCCCTCTCTTTCCCGTGTTATGATGAATATTTTGTGATAATTATCTATATATTTTAAATCAAATCTATCAAGATACATAAATCAAAGGTTATTCTTACTCCATCAGTAAAAGAATCATTTATTTGTCTATTTTAGGCACAAGAAAATAGGGAGAGTAGAGAATACCAAATAAAGAGCCAAATAGCAAAGAATTTACATAATTTTTGAACCTGTAGTATTTATGATGAATTGAATAGCGTACTATCATTGATAGGGAAGCACCAATTAGCATAGTTTTGAAAATATTCACTTTTATAGTTGTCTTAAGCTCATGTGAACATTTAGGATTTTGTAAAGCTCTGACTATATAGTGTACTTCTTCGAAATACTTATCTATGTAATCCATAATTATAGTTATAATAAATAGACGATATTAATTAAAAATTGTTTTCTTTTTCATTTAATGATAAAAAATCTCAAGGAAATATTATTTATTAACAGTTCCTTTTAATTTGAAATTGAAACTTAATAAATTATATTTTCAAATGTTAATTTATTGATCGTTGAAATTATTCTTCACTTTCCTACAAATATTTTTGCTTCTTATTGATAGTTATTAGTTCAGCTTAAAGATTAGCAAAAGACTGATAAGTTATTATTTATAATTATTATTGGCATGTCGCTTAAGGATTTTTAGATTGGCTCCAAATTAGGTATACTTTGCTTAAAACAGGGGAGGGAGCTTATTCGACTGTATTCAAAGTCACTCGTTTGGCTGATAAACAAGTCTACGCTCTAAAAAAAGTGAAATTAGCAAATTTAAACGAAAAATAGATTGAAAACGCTCTAAACGAAGTTCGTATTTTGGCGAGTCTCAAGAACAATCACATAATCGGCTACAAGCAAGTCTTCTTAGAAGGCAAGAATCTATGGTACTTCTTCCTTTATCCAGCATCATAATGTAATTTGCAGATGATGGTGACCTCTATCAAAAGATAGTAGATCATAAAAAGAAAACTTAACTCTTTTAAGAGAGAGAAATATGGAGTGTACTTACCCAGACAGTTATGGGACTGAAGACGCTTCATTCTCTCAATATTTTGCATCGTGACCTTAAAGTATAAACATTTTTATACAGAGTGCAAATATTTTTCTTACAAAAACAGGGGAAGCGAAGTTGGGAGATCTCAACGTATCAAAGGTTGCTAAAAATGGACTGTTGTATACTCAAACTGGAACTCCATACTACGCGAGTCCATAGGTTTGGAAGGATGAACCTTACGATTCTAAATCAGATATATGGTCGCTGGGATGCGTGATTTATGAAATGACAACATTAGATCCTCCATTCAAAGCCGAAGATATGGAAGGACTTTTTAAAGCAATTACCCTGGGAGTTTATCCTCCAATTAATACAAAATATTCCAAAGAACTTGCCCACATGATCAAATTAATGTTGCAACAAAAACCAAAGTCAAGACCCTCAGCCTAAAAGATTCTTGCTTCAACTTTAATTATGAAAAAGATCGAAGAATTGCATTTGGAATCAATCAAATAATAAGCATCAAACCAATAATTAATGAAGACAATTCGAGTTCCAAAAAAATTGCATTATCTTACTGACAGACTACCGAAACCAAACTACTCTTAAAATGATAAAAAAACTGATAGCTTCAAAAATAGTCCTTCTTTTCACGTAAAGGATAGGAATCTCAGTAAAGGAAGTCTCCCTCGTATTCATCAAATTTTGCAGCCAGGGCTCAACTATGTAAAAGGGGATCGTAACCGAAAGAAAATGATCAATGGTGATTTGATAATATAAGGGCGATCTAAGATAATTTAATAGGCCCGCAATAACGAGAATCAAGGTAGAAATTTATAAAAATAAATTAGAGATGAATTGAAAAGAATTAACAAAGGAAGAGAGCATAAAATAAAACGGTCTGACAGGAGTATAGTATTACCACCTATTAAGATGTGATACTATGATCTATTTTTGAAGTTTTGTCTTTACCTTTACTCATCTGATTTTCTATTATTATCTTGGCTCACATAACTAATTGTAATGTTAAGACGAATTGTGGCTACTACTATCGTAAAATCTCTCTCAGGAATGACCTACGTGAAAGGAATACGAGGATGTAATGTTGAAGGAGGGCAGAGAGCGTTGGGCTTTGGCTTCGCAGATGAAAAGAGTACACCAGTTGAAGTTGGAAATAGTGGTGGTGATAGCAGAAGTGCAATTTTCTACAGAAACAGTATTCGTCGCATCAATATTGACGTAAGAGGACGAGGTAAATTCACACAGCATCATTTGTTAAAATTGACATCTCTCACAAAAAAAGCGGAGCAGCAATAACTGTTGTTTGAGGCATACTATAATTATCTCGGTCATTTCACTATTATTGATAGCAAAGTCGTTGATAGGATGCTGGCTCGAGTTATGAGTTTTTAAAATTGCAATTTGGAGAAAATATTGGAGATTTATAGTCATCATAACTATCTCACCTATTTTCCTCATTACGCAACAACAAAACAGTTTCTTACGTTGGCATTCAACAATGAGGAAATACTTAATAAACTGCTAAATACCTTAATACAAAGTCCTCTTATTAAGTTCAATGCTGAAATCGTAGAAGAACTTGCACAGGCATTGAAAAGATAGTCAATATCTTCATCCAGTTTTAGTTTAATAGTCAAATTGCTGATAAGCAGACAAAACCACAAACTTTTGGAAGGAATTCTAACCCGCACCCAATTACTTAAGCATTTGGTTTCAGCTTTTTAAGATAAGATTTAAAAGAAAGCTTTTAAACCAATTCGAAAAAGAGCATCCATCAATTAGTGGATTATTTAAACTGAACAAAACTAACCCTCCTCGGATGAATTGCACTTCAATCTTGCAATCCTAAGCTTATCAACTAGCCTTGGTAATGTATTTGGTGATCACCTAATACTCATTAAATAACAGGAAAAAGTAAAAAAGGCTCTCAGTTATCTACATGAATGTCCAGAAAGCTATCGTAATTTTATAGTTAGCTATCTACAAAATGTTTAAATAACTTAAGAGTTGCGTTCTCAACTGAGTGAGTTTACCACCTCCGCTGAAGAGTCCGCACCTGCTGAGACACAATGATTTGTTATACGATTGTCAATACATTAACTGAGATGATAATCAATCAATCAGCTTTGTCAGTGCTTCTGTCTACATTAGCGTTTTCCCAGAGATCACGCTTTTCTCTGACAACTTCGTTGACATTAACTTTAACTTGCTGCTGTCCGTTTATATTAATTTGCACGCCAGGACGATTGACTTGGTCTAAGTTTTTGAGGATTTGCTCGATGGTTTTGTTCAAATAGCTCTTGCTGTTTTGATTTTCCATGTTCGACACTGGCATGTGAATCTTGTATTAGGGTGCGAAATATATGCTGTAATCGTTGGTTGGAATCTCATTTGCAATTTATACTCCACAGACTACTGATGTTTAGTAGGCCCAGCATCGAGGTACATTACGCAATGTATAACCACCTCCTCCAAAAAATAGTGTTGGAATATTGAATTTTTTTACAAAATTTGCTGCTGAGCCGTGTCCCCGTACTGATAAATTGAAACATCCTAGTCGATCTCCTGATAAACTGTCTGTACCTCCTTGCAGTAAGATGGCCTCAGGCCTAAAATTCTCAATGATCTTGGTGATGACTGGCTGGAAGATCATCTAAAAGGATTAATCATCATGCCCCTCGTCAAGGGGAAAGTTGACAGCGTGATAAGTACCTGCGTCTTTGCCGATATCATCAATATGCCCGGTACCCGGAAAGTAGTCCTTAAACTTATGAAAAGAACAGGTCATGACGCGATCTGTTAGATAGAAGGCCTCCTCCACGCCATCGCCATGATGGATATCAATATCTATGTAGAGCACGCGTTGGTAGGTTTTTAGCAACTATAGAATAGCCAGTACACAATCGTTGATATAGCAGAACCCTGAAGCCTAGGATTGTTTTGCATGATGTAACCCGCCAGACCAATTAATGCCATATGTAAATTTGCCCTCGCTCAAAAGAGCAGCTGTAGCTAAATAATCCTTATTGTACCTATCGAGCCACTTGCATAGCTGACACAGTAGTCGTAAAGTCGTTCCATGACTGGGCAATCTTCTTTGAAATTGAATCGATAGAGCTGGTCTTCATAATTGTTCCTATTTTATGGGGTGACTGTGCGAATGAGATCAATGTACTCGTCAGAGTGGAAAGTAGTGAGGTACTCTTGAGTGGCATAGTAGTTATGCAATTGTGCAAATTCCAGATCCTGAGTGAGTTTTTTGCTTACAATGGTGTCAAAGTGGCGGTCGAGTTCATATTTGTGCACAATTTCATCAGTCATGGCCACTCGAAGGGGCTTCATGGGATGAGCGTAGGCATAATGATAGGTTCCGATCATTTCGTCGAAGTAATACACCACATCCTTCTTGAAGTTCATCATATAGTGATATCTCACAATTATAGAATCACAACATTCAATTTTATAATACATGAGCGACGATGAAGAATTCAACGATTATGAGAGCGCTGGAGGACACCAGCATCATCACTTCATAGAAAAGGCAGCAGACTATCAGGCAGAAGCAACTGTTGGAATGAGTCTACTTGATAACTACTCCTAAACCATGCAGAAGCCACCTTTGCAACGATTTTTCTCATTGGACTCGAAGTCTATCGACTCTAGCCCCTTAGATTTTAATGAGTTATTGAAGAACCAATCAATTGATCCCTATCTGATAAAAAAAGACAAAACTATAGAGGGGATTGATTAGTCACATTTGATCCATTTTCACAAGCATAGTTTAGAATTGCAGCCGACTAACTTGTCCAATTTGACATATGAGTTCACTTCTTTCATGGGAGAGTCCGATACAACTAAAAATCAGTTATCCCTCTCATCGACTGGAGGACAAAGTTCAGTAAATTATTGGTTGTAACCAAAAAAGGAGGGATAGATAGTTGTCGAGAATAATATCTCTCAAGATCATTTCTAAGATTATAATATTCCCAGCAATAGTGGCGCTTCAGCTTAAAAATCTGATGATACAAAACTATCAGGTTATCAAAATTTAGTTGATACTCCAAAAACTTAATAAGTCCACTAACCCTAAATCACAGCTCTGAATATTTCAAATAATGCTTCTAATATTGGTTTGTTTGATAATGCGCAAAATTCTTTAATGCCAGTTTTGTAAAACTCTAGCATTACTAGTAAAAAAGTTGAAGATTAAATCTTAACCCATGATACTAATATTCCAGATATCTTTGGGTAGGAAGTTGCGGAGAATAAAAAGAGAACAGATAGTGATGAGTTCGAGTACGTATAAACTCAAAATAGTGAGCTATCATCTAATTTACAATCTTAGTAAATACAACCTCAAAGCAAAGACCATCATAATTAGAATGTTGAGCCAGAAATGTGGCCAGACTATTTTCATAAACATAATCAAGCGGAAAATCCTTCAATTTCACCGCGTAAATAAAACCATACTTAAATAATTGAGGATAAATTCAATGCAATCAGATAAAAAATTGACCCTACCTCCATGTAAAATAATAAAACCCATCATTTAAAAGCCTAAAATTAATATCAAGAAGACTAAGATGAATTTGTATTCGGGTAACATACTGAATATACTGAAGAATTTGTCTTTCAAGAAGTCTTAGGTCATGCAGGGAATCTAGCACCTTAATCCCAATAATAGGAAGACGATGAATTTGGAGAGTTTTCTTAAATAAATACTCACTAATTACATCATGAAGGATAATTATTTTAGAATATTTCTAATTCTGCTAATTTAGTAACGATTTTATCTGAGTATGCTGAATCCTCATCTGGTCCTTATTACCTATCTAAACAAAAATAATTACAGTCGTTCATAGACTTTCTTCCTGATTACTCACGACTGCTCGCTTCAGCCCAACATTCCTGATGTTTGTTTATATTATTGTTGGCATGTGCTATCATATATTTACTATAGTTTACATATCATTTCAACTGCATTATATTTAATAAGTAAATGTCAGGAGAATAGTTTTTGAAGACAGATCTTTTTAGAGATATCCGCAAATTGATTAATATAGTCGATGAGGTTAGAGATTACGGCCTCGATAAAGAAATATCCTTACCTAGGATTGCAGTACTAGGAACACAATCATCTGGTAAGAGCTCTCTCCTCGAAAATATAGTCGGACTAGACTTTCTGCCCAGAGGCTCAGGAGTGGTGACAAGGAGGCCACTAGAGCTACGGCTTGTGCATTTGGACCCACGTAACGAAAAATTCACACAGGTAAGATGGAGGGCAAGCCGTACGCCATTTTTTAGAACGACACTACAGCAAAAAAGTATGCAAACTTCGGTGAAGTGAGAGCAAACATTGAAAAATTAACTGACGAAGTAGCAGGAAAGGGAGGACAGATTGTCAATGATCCAATCAAACTGCGTATCTATTCCAATGACTGTCCGGATCTAACCATTATTGACTTACCAGGAATCACACGCATTGATGTCAGAGGGCAAAAAGATGTCGAAAAAATCACGACTGAAATGGCCGGTACATACTGCAAAGACCCCAAGACTATTATCCTTTGTGTGATTCCCGCAAATCAAGATTTAGCAGTGTCTGATGGTCTCAAGCTGGCACGTGAATGGGATAAGACAGGTGAACGTACTATAGGAGTAATTACCAAAATAGACATCATGGATAAGGGTACTTCAGCGAAACGAATGCTGATGAATGAGGAAATTCACCTCAAACTCGGTTACATTGGTATCGTAAACCGCGCGCAATAAGATATCAATAATCGTGTGCCCGTAGAAGTGGCTCTCAAACGCGAAATATAATTCTTCAATAAGCATTCAGAGTATCGAGAGCTACCATAACGATATCTAGGAACACGATCTTTGACAAGTAAGCTGTCGGAGTTACTGGTTGATGCTATCAAAAGATCTCTTCCAGATATCATCAAACAGATCGAGGAGAAGTTAGATGAACTACGAGGGGAATTATAAGCAATGGGCACTCCGCCTCCAGCATCTATCCGTGAAAAGAGTAACTACCTAATGCAGCTAATCGCTGACTTCAGTAATGACTACAAAAACACTCTTTCCGGTAAATACGTAGCAAACTCCAAGACTGTCTCCTCATAAGAAATTGGTAAGGGAGCAGTCATAAAGGGAAAGTTTAAAGATATCTTTAGAGAATTTCCACGCGGTGAGTACAAATGCTCATCTGACTATTAGATCGACTTTATTAAAAATACTCTTAAAAGTCACCAAGGTGATGAGATCGCAGGTTTTCCTTCGATGGATTGCTTTAGATCTTTACTAGTACCACAGTTAGCTAAGTTAAAGGAGCCGACCTACAGCACTCTTGACTTTATTTATCAGGAGTTGGTTGAACTCGCATCAGAACTCAATTGTAAAGTATTTAACCGCTTTCCTGATCTTTTAACGTTGGTTAATTAAATAACAGTCAAAAAATTGTTGGACCTAAAAATACAAACGGAAAGTATTCTCAACACTTTGATGGAAGGAGAGATGAATACTGTCTTCACCAATGATGCCAAATATCTCTCTGCTAGAGATGATCTGCTGGCTGTACTTTTTTGATAATTTAGAAAACAGCAACTACTGAAGATGATCCAGAAAAATTATTTATCAAAGAGATTCGGTAACGACTGGATGGCTATTTCAATATTGTTGTGCAAGTACTCAACGACAGCATTCCAAAGATCATTGGATGCTTCTTGGTTCGAGCTAGCCAGGAAACTCTTCAAATGGTGTTATTCAACGAACTAAACCGCGAGTCTATTTTCTAGACTCTAGGGTAACCTAAAGAAGTTGAAGAGAAGCGTCGCAGTATCAATGCACGCACTCAGACCCTAAACAAGAGTTATAAAGCACTTAAAAAGGACCCAACAGTGCTGAAGTTGTTGGACAATAATTCGTGATGTGTACAGTGTGACAATTTGCAATGATGTGTTTGCCAGTACAAGCAATTAGCGCGATACAATGAGATTATGTTCAAATAATGATCAAGAAAGGGCGCTTCTTTTTTAGTTCTGTGGCCTCGTCCACCAATACTACCTACTTGAGCTATCCGTTATGCACCACTTCAGCTCGCAATGAGTAGAAATAGAAGGGTTCCCCTACTTGATAGCGGAATTCTCCGTGTGTTGGCATTGTTTTCACCTGAATTGAAATATTTTTACATGCAGGGTCATAGTGGCACCTGACTACAGATCTCCAAATTTGAAAAATCCAGTTGTCATATGAGTATCGTTGTTGAAGAATCGGAAGTATCCGTTCTTGAACTCGGGGAACTTTTTTTCACAGGGGTAGCCAGCATCATACTCCAATTCATAGTCCAAAAGGTGGATTGATTATGGTTTGAAAAGGGCTCCAATTTCAGGATTTTGATGGATGATATCTCGCAAATGTACTTCGTTGATATCAGGATCGAGAGTTTTGTCTCTAATTCTGGTCCAGAAAAGCATCCAAGGAAGAATGGTTAACCCCTTGAACCCAATGTCTAAGTCCCAAAACTGATAGAAGAAAAGTGAGAGGGAAGGCAGCACATACATCTGGAAGGGATCCTGGAAACGTTAACTGCGATTGTAAATGGTCTTCAGACTGGGGAAAACTCTGTAGAGAATGTCTTGGATGTAGGTGTAGAAAGGTGGTCGAACAGACACAGTATCCTCGGGTTTACCGGTGCGCGTGGGCTCATAGCCATCCTTGAGATAGGTATAATAGGCGGGTCTCCACTTGTACTGCCAACGTACGTTGTAAGGATTGCCGGTCGTCCAGTTGACCTTGCTATATTTTAGGGTTTGCAGCAGGCCCTGCGCCGATCTGCGAGTTGATATCATTAATTAAATTATTATCAGCAAAAAAATCACAAGGGCAACCCCTCTTAAATATACAGCAGAAGCAAGAAGAACCCAAATTATTAATAAAATATTCATTATTTCTAAAATATTAATTTGATATATGGCTGAAGTTAAGGAGGCTAAGACAGAAGTTGCTCCCACTAAGGACGCTAAGGATAACAAGAAAAAACCAGTCAAGGCTGAGGAAAAAGTCGAGGAGACTGCTGAGGCCAAGCTGGAGCGTGCTCTTGGACCCCAAAATACCTCAGGAGATGTGTTTGCAGTGTGCCACATCTTGGCTACCTGGAATGACACCTTTATCCATGTCACTGATCTTACTGGAAGAGAAACTCTTGCAAGAGTTACTGGAGGTATGAAAGTCAAGGCCGATCGTGACGAATCTTCACCCTACGCAGCCATGCAGGCTGCAATCGACGTCGTGAACAGACTCAAACAACTTAACATCACTGCTGTTCACATTAAACTCCGTGCTAGAGGAGGAACAGGCGATAAAGCCCCCGGACCAGGAGCTCAGTCTGCCCTTCGCGCAATTGCCCGTAATGGAATAAAGATTGGCCGTATTGAAGATGTAACTCCAATTCCCACAGACACAACCCGCAAGGGCTGCAGAAAGGGTAGAAGATTATGACCGATGATAGCATTACCTATATTTACCTCCAATGCTTCAAATTCAAAGATACAGGTATTGGGTGAAGTTGGAATATTATTTAATAATTTAATTGATTGATTGATGTTGCTTTTGAGAGGAGCACGCTCATTTGGATTCTCCACTGTCTCTTTAGCCCAGAAGACATTCACCAAATTCACAGAACGCTACGCAGCCAACCTCGAAAACTTTCAGACTCAGGTCAATGCTACTGCGGAGCAAGGCGAACAGGTGAAGAAATCTACTCTTCGAGCTTACGTGCATCCCTACAACGAAAAACATAAAGGCGTCAGCCTTGGAATAGCCAACAATATGCGTGTTGAATCTTAATTACGTGGAGCCGAGCCAGTGTCTCCACACTACGAGCATTTCAGCTTCGCAAGGCGTCAGGCTCTACTTTTTGTGGGAGGATTGGCAGTGCTGAGGTTCCTTGCGAGCACATAAGACTTCTTTATGTTTGCACAATCAGGCACCTATGCTTGGACTTTCTACTTCGCCTACAACTACTTCTGGTTGGAGGGCAAAAAATATTTCCTCCTGCCCTTCCTGACTCGCTTCTATCGTAAACTGCTCAATTTGGAACTCACCAACGTCTAAACGTATTGGGCTGAGAACACAGAAGTAAGAGTGAGAAACCTCATGTCAGCTGCCAAGGAGCAAATTGAGTACAAATCTGTCCATGGTGACTACCTTCCTATTCGTAACAACTGCCTTCTTAATGTACTCGCATTTTGATTTAGTTCCTTATTTCAGAGCAAGTTGCCCTCAAGAATCACATTCATGCCAGAGCAGAATCTCTTCTCAAGGAAGCTGAATCCATCGAAAGCATCAACAAGGGGCGCATCATTACCAACGTCATGAAAGAAACTCTTCAAAGCATTGATCTTGCTTACAAAAACAATAAAGCCAAAATTGAAGCGGCCATGTTCGACCTCGCCCTGTAAGGTGTTGCCAACGGCAAAATGGATTATGCTAAGGATCCTATTCTCCCATTTGTGGTTTAAACTATCAACAAAACTGTCCAGAAGTTTGAACAAATTTCTCCTGAAGAGCAAGATAAGATGATTGCACTGAGTGAGGAGCAGCTAACTGCTTTGAGAAACGCAGACGCTCGTATTCGCGATGAGTTTATTCTAAATGAGCCTAAAATCGATGGTAGTTTGAGATTGAACCCCACTGTATCCAAAATTCTTGAGGGTTGGGGCAAATGAGCTGATTCTATATAGCGATTAACAGAATAATAAAATTGAAGGATATTGGTTGAATAATAATTGATGTAAAGTAGAAGGACAATAATTGAAGTAATCATTATTATTTGAGCTGTTTATGAGGCTGCTCTACAAGTTCCTCCTCTTTTCGACTCAGCAGAGAGATTAAACGGTACTCCTTCATCTTCGGTTAACATTTTTCATTATTGCTCCATATTTATCGAATATTCTCGCGATACAAACTGCGCATTGCTTTCCATTAGAACATGTTATATTCTGAACGAGTTTCAAATTCAGTCTGCTTGCCGTTTTCATGATCGAAAGAATTGAGGCACGAGAGGGCTTGACTGTAAAAATAGGAAAAAGAAGTGCATGAAGGTGCCTTCTGCAGAGAAATTGGCTACTTGTTCTCAAGGAATTTGAGGAGATTGCTGCCATCAATCTTCATCTTTTCATTTATTTGCCGACGAATTTACACCCTCTTCTTTTCAATATCGACATATTTTTGCTTGTTCTCATCTTCAGCACTGACTTCGGCTCGCTTGCTAAACTGTTTCTTTCTGTCTTTCCAGTTGTCTTTGAGGTCAATCCAATACAGTTCACTCCCCAGCAATCGAGTGATCTCCTCAAAAACGAGTTTTCCTTAATCTCCGCAAAGATTTTTGAGGTAGTTGGAAGCAATGCCCTCGATCTCAAAGATTACCTTCTTTTCATGTTCACCCAAGGCGATGACCGATTTTCCAGTTTGATTGTTAAGACTAAACGTGAAGATGAGAGTCTGCAGCATGATTATCTTGCGGAAAAAAGGATCTCCCAGCTGCAGGGCCAGCAGGTTGTAATTTTTCAGGAATTTGAGAGGGTGGCTATAGTAATCAGATGTTTCTTTCGCTGGGTGAGCGCTGAAGTAAGTGTCCACTTCCTTCAGAGTGTACTCTACTTTTTTAAGCCTCATTAGAAGCACTGTCTAGTGCTCGCTTCCCTTGTTGATGAGAGCGGCATTTGCCGGTTAGCCTGCGACTAGCTCCCCTAAATCCATAAAATACTTCTGCATTTACCAGAATTGCTCATAAAACTCGCAGCAAATTTAGGATGAAAAATCTACTTTCTATTTGAGTTCATCTGAGCCGTGGCCTATCTTCTCATAATCCGAGGCCTTGGCTGGCACTGCTCTGTAGTGGAACCCGCTGTCATGGCATATCGGCAGAAAACGAGTGAGCGTCAAATGCAGTTGTCCTCGGATGTGATAGTCCTCGGTTTTGGAAATACGCTTCAGCAAATGGTTGATGATCCTGAGCAATTTATACTGATCTGATTCCTCCAAACTGCTGGCGAAACTGCAGATTTAGCTGCTGATCACCTACAGTACCTCAGTCAGGTCACTGACCCCTAAGCACTCAAGAATATTCTAAATAAAGGTGATTATCAGCGATCGCTTGATAACTTTGTTCTCCTGGCTTTTGCAGACCACCTAGATGATTTATTTTAGAGACGAGATGCGATTATAGGTGTTGTTCAGTTTTAAAAAATAGTGACTTAAAAGACCAATAGCTATGATTATACATTATTTCTCATAATATTTAGTTTTAGATTGTTATGAATTAGAGGCAGGCTTAGAGGTAGTTGTCGCCGCAATGGCACAAATTTTAACTCTAACGGCAGCAGTTTTAGAGACAGCTGTATTATCAGCAGCAGCAGCAGTCTGAGCAACAGCTCTAGCAGTTTTCAAGATTGATTAGTTAGCAGAATCAGTAGCTTTGGTAAAGTCAGTAAAGGCGAAATCGGCAAGAGCGATAGTTTCGATAACGATAGTAAACTCGAAGACAATAGTTTAAGCGTCGATATCTTTAGCTTCAGCAGCAATAAGAATATTTAAAGAATCAATTACGCCAGTAACTTCTCATCCAGCAGCAGAGGTCACAAATTAAGAGATCGAAAATTTTTGAAACCAAAGAAAAAATAGGTTTAAAAGGTTATATTAAAAAATTAACAAACAAAATTTCTTAATTAGATGTTTGGTCGTATTTTTCATCTCCTACTCCATCATCAACATCTTATTATATAAAATTTTATTTTGTACTGTTACTTTTATTACAAATGTGTCGATTCAATTCTATTGTTATTTAATATTTAAAAACGAATTCATTGGTCGTTGGTGTGCATATGTGCTTGAGCAATTGTTATTAAGATAGAATTTACTGATCCATGTTCAATTTCAAAAATATTGATATCACATTTAATCATGTAGACGAGCATCTTTGAATTTAATAATAAAATATATCATAGAATATAACAGCCAATCAACAGTATTCAGTCCATGGAGAAGTTGGCCATCAGAAATGATTAACTGAGAGCTATATAATCGAAGCAGCTCAAATGCTATTTAGTGGCGGAAGAGGGAAAAAATGCAACTTCCATTGTCACAGGACCGAAGATCTAATGATTTGTATTTGATTGGCATTATAATAAATGGAAAGCACGTACATAATAATAGAAACATTTATCTATAATAAATAATACTCAAATATCAATACTTCTCTTCGCTGTTTTCCTTTAGTTGTAGAAATTGAAGTTGGGCGTAAGAATATTTGAAAGCATATTGTTATTTATGGAATAGGCCGAATAACTCGAATATCACATCCTCAAAAACTATCAGTACCTCAGCAAGGTTGGCAAGGGCACCTACGGCGTCGTCTACAAGGCCAGCCACAAGAAAACTCACCGCATCGTCGCCATCAAGAAGATCATCGACGCCTTCCAAAATCTCATCGATGCCAAACGCACCTACCGCGAACTCAACTATCTTCTACAAATGGACCACCCTTGCATAGTTAAACTTTAAAGTATTCTACACCTCAATCGAAAGGGGCCTCTTAGAGAAACAAGTACCACAAGATTGGCCGTTCCCCCATTTGTCCAAGAAAAATGTGGCTCAAACACTGACAAACTATTTCGCAAAGCGTATTCTCAATAAAGACATGTTTATGCAGTATTTTAGTTTGTCGAAACCGACCTTTCCTGTGCCCTGCAGAAATACCCGAAATTTCAATCAATACAGAGAAAATATATTGCTTATCAACTTCTACATGGAATAGCCTATATGCATAGGTCAGGTCTTGTCCATCGGGATATTAAGCCATCCAATATACTTCTTGATTGCAACTCTTTGTCAATCAAAATTTGTGATTTCGGAATGGCTAGGATGAAAATCACTAATTAATCCAACAACGAGGGAGTATTAACTTAATATGTGGCTTCTAGATGGTATAGACCTCCTTAAGCTCTGTTGGGTGTAACCACGTGCCAGGACGCCATCGACCTTTGGAGTGTGGGATGCGTTCTCGCTGAGTTGATTCTCAAATAACCGCTTTTTCAAGGAAAAAGCACTTTAAATCAACTTTAACTTATCCTCCGATGTATCGGCATGCCTTCTGCTAAATAAATCGAGAGACTTTCTTCCTAATAAGCTCAATATGTGCTTCGAAATTTTACTTTTAGTAAAAAGAGTAAATTTCGTTGTCTTCAATAGTCTCTGAGTGAAGGATGCAGTTAATAAATCGATCTCATCATGAATTTATTAAAATTTGACCCATCTCAAAGAATAACAGCAGACCTTGCTTTGTAGCATGAATACTTTAACTAAATAAAGTTAATGGATAAAAATTTATAAGAATACAAAAATTACAGCACCAAATTAATGGATTTATCAATCATCAACAAATGTCCTCAATCCGAGGAAAGAAATAATAACCATTCTGGAATAGATCATTATCGTAGGTTGGTTGAGGAGCTCTAAAAATTTGCTGATCGGTCCAGCAATAAAAGTGGATGTGCGAATGAGACTGATCAATCGTCACACATTACTATAAATCAATAATTTTGCAATTCGGAGCATCAAAATAATGCCAATTTTAAAGAAAAGTCAACCAAATAAAGTGATTTCGTATCCATCAATAAGCATCACTATCTCCATCCAGCATCAATGGCTCACTAATAATTAAAAGTAGAAGTTACTAACCAAAGAAAGAGTGAATAACAAAGCTACAGTACAAATGAACCAATTAACATCTTTAGGAAAGTAGCTTAGCAGTCAAAATAAATGAAGACTATTCCTAATAATGAAAAGATACCTGCCAAAATATAAAATCCTATCTAAAAGAGGGTTGAAAGGCAAACCTCAGTGAAAAAGATTCCTAAAAGTAGTCAAGACAAAAGAAATGGAAAAAGATAACTATAATTACATTCTCCTCAAAATGTATACGGAGCCTTTTATAAAAAAAGTCCTCCCTTCCTCAAGACAAATGGCAAAGTCAAGAAAAATGAAGCTGAATAGTATCATCAAAAGAAAAAAGCGATGTCTCAAGCAAAAATATCTAATTCTAAGGTTTCTCGTGGAATTATTCGCAATCATTCAATGGTCTCAAATCATTCAACCATTTCTCTGAAAGGTAAATCAATTAATAGTTCTTAAAAATCAAAGCATAAACTATAGAAATCACAATAGCTGATAAACACAAGGTAGGAAAATTTAAAAAGACTAATAAAACCCTCTCATGTGTCGAGCAAACCCCTTGCGAAGTGTACCTCAACAAAATTAGTGAACCCTTTCAAGCGCAAAGCATGAATGCCAAGTTATTTCTCCCAATTAATGATATTTAATTTTCTCAAGTCCTATAAGTTTTGATTTCCTTAAAATATTATTATTTGCTGAATATAAAAGGATTAATATATATATTTTTTACCATGCAAATTTTCGTGAAAACACTCACGGGAAAAACCATCACCTTGGATGTGGAACCTTCGGATTCCATCGAAACGGTGAAGGGCAAAATCCAGGATAAGGAGGGCATTCCCCCAGATCAGCAGAGACTCATCTTCGCTGGCAAACAACTTGAAGGTATCCTTTGATTTATTTCAGACGGAAGAAGCTTGTCCGATTACAACATCCAGAAAGAGTCCACTCTTCATTTGGTGTTGAGACTGAGAGGAGGTGTTATGGACCCCACCATTGCCGCCATTGCCAAGAAATTCAACTGCGATAAGAAAATATGCAGAAAATGCTATGCGACCCTTCCCCTGAAAGCAACCAACTGCAGAAAGAGAAAGTGCGGTCACAGCAATCAGCTTAGACTCAAGAAGAAACCCAAGGATTGATACATAATCTCTTATTTAAACCATAATTACTAATAAAGCACGCAAAGAATAATCTGAGACAATTAAAGGAAATATCAAATAGAATAATCCTCCATATTGTACGGTTTATCTAAAGATTTAAAGATAAATTGTTTAAAAATATACATGATATTAGAGTTTATTTTATCTTTCAGATAATTCGTTAAATTGTCTTGATCAATGACTTCATCAGCAATTCCATTAAACTATACTCTTCCGATTTATTAAGAAATAACATTTATTTTACAGACCTTATTTTTTAGTGCAAAATCATATATATCATTCTTCATTATTTTATTCACTTTTCATTGAGTAATTCAAATGATCTTATTCAGTTTATCGAAAGGCTCTGAACGAAACTATATTGACTTTTTCTGTCGAAGCATATTGTAAGGCAACTTAGGATAATGATTTATGAAGTCTTCTTATGCCAGAGTTAATTTGCTAATCATCAGTGTCTACGTCGTTGTCTATCCTCTGCGGTACTATTTTGTTTCTATAAATGCATCCATCTATGATGACATCTGTATCTTGATAGGCTTTTTTTAACATTTAGTTGTGAATAATGGTTAATTAATCTTTCTTTTCTTCCAAATATCTATTGCTATGACTTTTAAATGATCGTATTTCACATCCTTTTTGCCGACTTGATAGTTTTTAAGTCTTTGATATTTTTTTTATCTTCTTCTTCATATCGATATATATGTTTCCCTTCTTTAGTTTGTCATCCTTTTATTTTTCATTGTTAATATCTTCCATAAAGATGTAGTTAAGGCTCGTAAGATGTTGTTTGCTTTCTATTTTGCTAACATGCTCTTCTCGATTGGTAATATTTTCCAGAGTTAAAAAAGTGGGCTCATTATTAATGTTTTCATCAAGAATTCTTGTCTCAATATTCATGCTTGTCTCAATGCTAGTTATTTCAGGAAGAGCCTATTTTTTCTGAATGAATTAGAAAATGCCTTCGTTTTATGATCGAGTTGACTGCCTGACAATATTTTCGTTGTTTTAATATAACTGAGCCCGAGAGAAAGTATTTGTTTGGGAGCTGTGGTCCCAGCATAGAGATGAATTATTATCTATAAGACTATTTTTCTCTATTTTTTTGTCAGATATGCTAGATCTAATATTTATTTTGAGATTGTGAATCTCTCTTGCTTTGGGAATCATTTGTTATTTTTTAAATTTGGTCAACTCCATCTCCAAAAGACTGAAGGGTTTACTGGTTTTAGCAGCAGGAGCAGTTGTGTTTGCTTTTCCTTTTAATCTAATTTGAGAAATCATCAAACTTTAAAACAGACGTTAGGATTATAATATTATTTAAGATATCAATTTAAAGTAATATGACTTTTTCCGAACTAATATTCCTTTATGAATAATTTTTTAAAACTACTTTGGCTTTGCACTATTTATAACCACGAGCTTGATTAAATTTTATAATTATTATTGATCAGAATGAAAGTTTTCATTGTTCTCTTGACCCTCATTGTTCTTTTGGCTGCCCAATCTGAAGCCTTAATCAAGTGCATTGAAGAGAGATGCCCTGACCAATACAAGAAATGCAAGTCTACCAGCGGATGTGAGGCCAAACTCAAAAAATGTGCAGAGAAATGCGGAGAACAAGTTGCCGTTTCCTGCTGGACCCTATGCCTCGGACTTCCCGGAGCAGCAGCTAATGTTGCCACCTGCGCTGTCAACCAAAAATGTCTTTCGAACGTGAGCATTGTTGATAGAGTTGGCCTCAACCTTATGACTGCTATCGAAACACATGTCAACAATCAATGATCTACCTTGAAAATATCTTAAATGCTTTTCTTTTGTTTGAAAATAAATTGAGCATTTATCTCTTATGGATATTTAGTCTTCAAGAGTGATAGATTTTTTATCACTAGTTTTTTTATATCGTCATAATGACAATGGATAAACCATAAATTAAAACTTACACATAAGCCTTAAAATCTTTGTCACTTTAGATAACTAAATACATAGTTCATAATATTTTTAAATCAACCTGATCATATTAAATTTAGAAATAACTTCAGCAAATAGATGATTTACAAATTCCCACAGAAGCATGACATTTACTGCACTTGTGTTCGACATCTTTGCAGGAGTTTAGGCATAAACAGCAGGAACCAGTACACATAAAAGGCAACAGCATCAAGCACCAAAATTTAGAAGCAACTCCATGAAGGTATTAAATTTCAGTCATTCCTAAAAAATTGCACTTTTAGCAATTGATCATCACTGGGAAGCGAGAATAGTCTGCTTTTGTAGGATAGTCTTTGGGGTTGAGATTGTCAATATATACGAAATCGTCTTCATTCGTTATTCTCAGGCGAGAAGAAAAACTGTTATAATTTTTAAAGACGGTGTCAACTTTAGAAGGAATGGGAGGATTGCTATATCGATCAATTTGTTAAATATTAGACATGTT
>Ga0302274_10001886_pt1 | contig 19631 bp, 15 predicted proteins | sample III_Bog_N2_1_FD_198755 | JGI IMG/M metagenome (GOLD analysis project Ga0302274, IMG submission 198755) | Peat permafrost microbial communities from Stordalen Mire near Abisko, Sweden - III_Bog_N2_1 | ecosystem: Environmental > Terrestrial > Soil > Wetlands > Peat | place: Sweden: Abisko...
AGAGAGTTTATCGAAGCGCCCCGGATCGGTACGGAACATGCCGCGCATGGTCAGCTTGCTGATAGCGGTTTGATGAGCCGACAGGGCTTTCCAAGCGGGGGAGTCGGTCAGGTTGGACATGGTGTGCAGATATTATTCTTCAATAAATATTTTAGCCACAGATTAACACGGATTCAACATCCGGAATTGCACACTGTCTGGTACAGCTCGCACCAAGAATTAATCCGTGAACATCCGTGTTACCAGCGACTTGCAACGTGGTGCTTGGTCAACTGGCTATGCAAGGCTAACCCATGGAAAAATAATGCCGTTTTCAAGCATTGAGCTTCGCATCAATTTGTGCTTCGCCAGCAATCCAATCTTCCATTGCATATCCCCCGGCAAAACCACGTTGTTCAGCCCGGAAATAGGCTGCGGTGGCGATCATATGGTAACGCTCTTCGGGTGTGACGGTGCTTTTTTTACCACTCTTTTTTGGGGTGCTTTTCGCGGTTGCGGCGGGCTTGCTGGTGGCTTTTTCAGTTTTGGGCGCGCTCACTTTTTTGGCCGGGGCCGCATCTGCTTTTTTAGTGGCTACTACCGCTGTTTTTTTAATCGGTGTTGTCGCTGCCTTTTTGGTAGTGGCTTTGCTTGCCGGAGTTGCCGTAACAACTTTTTTTGCAACCGTCTTCTTGGCAACAGTGGTGCTTGCGGTAGGTGTGGTCGTGGTTTTCTTGCTGCTTGTGGCCATGATAATTCCTTTAAAAAATTTGTAAGTTAATACGATTTCATTGCAACATTATGAATCACTTTAACTTTGATGTTGTGTCGGAGCCATTATAACGCCGGCCAGTGGCGGCAATTCAATTTCTACGGAATAGGGTTGACCCATCCAAGGCACTGGCTCGGCATGTATTTCCCCAGCATTGCCCAAATTGCTGCCGCCATAGTATTGAGAGTCGCTATTAAATATTTCCCGGTAGGCGCAATTGAACGGCAGGCCGATACGATAGCCTTTGCGTGGCACCGGCGTAAAATTGAAGGCAGTAATGATGACCGCGCCGTTGCGTGCACGGCGCTGGTAGGAGAGCAGGGATCGTTCCGCATCTTGACAGTCCAGCCAAGAAAAACCGCTTTGCTCGAAATCCAGCTCGTGCAGCGGCGGCAGGTTACGGTAAAGGTGGTTCAAGTCACGCGCCAATTTTTGTATACCTTGATGCGATTCATATTCGAGCTGCCACCAGTCAAGTTCCCAGCCCGAGTTCCATTCGTGACCCTGTCCGAATTCGTTGCCCATAAAGTTGAGTTTTTTGCCAGGGCTGGTCATCTGGTAGGTCAGCAATAGGCGCAGATTGGCAAATTTTTGCCATGCGTCGCCGGGCATTTTACTGAGCAGCGAACCCTTGCCATGCACCACTTCATCATGCGAAAACGGCAGCATGAAATTTTCAGTGTAAGCATAAAGTTGGCTGAAGGTAAGTTGATTGAGATGGTAGCAACGGTGTATCGGATCGAAACGCATGAAGCTGAGCGTGTCGTTCATCCAGCCCATATTCCACTTCATGGAAAAACCGAGTCCACCAAGATATACCGGGCGCGATACTGCGGGCCACGAGGTGGATTCTTCGGCCAACGTCAGCGCACCCGGAAACACCTCATGCACCATGATGTTGAGTTCGCGCAGGAATTCAATCGCTTCCAGGTTTTCCCGTCCACCGTACTTGTTCGGTAACCATTCGTTGTGCTTGCGCGAATAGTCGAGGTAGAGCATGGATGCGACAGCATCCACACGCAGACCGTCGAAGTGGAATTCAGATAGCCAGTAATGTGCGCTCGACAGCAAAAAGCTTTTTACCTCGTTGCGGCCATAGTTGAAAATATGCGTGCCCCAGTCCTGATGGAAACCCAGGCGCGGGTCCTCGTGTTCGTACAGCGCGGTGCCGTCGAAGTGCGCCAGCGCAAATGAGTCCTGCGGGAAATGTGCCGGAACCCAGTCGAGCAGCACACCGATTCCGGCTTGGTGGCAACTGTCAATGAAATAGCACAGATCATCAGAGGAGCCGAAACGGCTGGTTGCGGCGAAGTAACCAGTGGCTTGGTAGCCCCAGGATTCATCGAGCGGATGTTCCGAAACAGGCATCAATTCAACGTGGGTGTAGCCCATATCCTTGAGATAGGGAATCAAATATTCGGCCAGTTGGCGATATGTATAGACGCTGCCGTCCGGGTGGCGTTTCCACGAGCCGACATGGATTTCGTAAATGTTGAGGGGGGCATGCAACCAATCCCAGTTGCTACGTTGCTTCATCCACTCCGCATCCTGCCAAGCATGCGTAATCCCGATTCCGGCGAGGCCGGCGGTGCCGGGACGCAGCTCGAAAGCATTGGCGTAAGGGTCGGTTTTCACCATCAACTTTCCCGCGCGGTTGTAGATCTCGAACTTGTAAAGTGCGCCCAACGCTATATCCGGGATGAACAGTTCCCACACACCGCTGGATCCGTGTACCGCCATCGGGTGGATGCGTCCGTCCCATCGATTGAACTCTCCCACCACGCTGACCCGCTCAGCATTGGGCGCCCACACGGAGAAGCGCACGCCTGCAATACCGTCAACTTCTTTCGCATGTGAGCCGAGTACGCGATAGCCCTGATGCAAATTGCCTTCATTGAACAGGTGCAAATCAAAACTGGAAATTTGCGGAGCAAATGCGTAGGGATCGTACATCAGACTTTCATTGCTGTTCGCCATCCCTGGGGTGTGTTCAGTAATGCGTAGCTGGTAGGGGTGGGGAGGTTGCTCGCTACCACACCATTCGAACAAGCCATCCGGATGAACCCGTTGCAACGGCTCGCTGCCGTGTGCGGTCACCAAGTTAATTCCGATGGCATAAGGCTGAAATACACGCACCACATGGCTATCTTTTTCGCTGTGTGGGCCGAGGTAAGCAAACGGGTCGTGCAAACGACCCTTGAGCAAAGCCTCTGCGCGAGGATCGGATTTTATGGCGGGTTTATTTTTCATGATAGAGGGATTATAACCACAATTCCACTCCCGGTTATAGCCATATTCTGATACAGTTATGCCTAACTAAATACTAATGCCTTGCGCGAAGGGGTTGTTATGTTGCAGAAAGAGAAAGAAAGGCGTACGCGTTTTGTAAGTTCGATGACCAAGAACACCTATGCCATGGTGTTGGCTGGCGGACGGGGAAGTCGTTTGTATAACCTGACTGATTGGCGGGCCAAGCCTGCGGTGCCGTTCGGTGGCAAGTTCCGCATTATCGATTTCGTGTTGTCAAATTGCGTGAATTCCGGTATCCGTCGCATCGGTGTGGCTACACAATACAAGTCGCATAGCCTGATACAGCATATTCAGCGCGGCTGGAGTTTTCTGAATGGTAAGTTTGGCGAATTCATCGACGTGCTGCCAGCGCAGCAGTGGCTGCAGGAAAGCTGGTATCAGGGAACTGCCGATGCGGTATTCCAGAATCTAGATATCTTGCGTGGAACTAAACCGGATTATGTGTTGATACTGGCAGGCGATCATGTCTACAAAATGGATTACGGCAAGATGCTGGCTTGCCATGTCGAGAAAAAGGCTGACCTGACTGTTGCCTGTATCAATGTGCCTCTCAGCGACGCCAAGGGGTTCGGCGTGATGGGAGTGGATGCGGAATCAAGGGTGGTGGATTTTACCGAGAAACCCGAAAATCCAACACCTATCCCTGGCAATCCTGACCGGGCATTGGCCAGCATGGGCATTTATATATTTGATACAAAATTTTTATGTGAGCAACTGGAGCGTGATGCCGCTGATCCTAACTCCAGCCACGATTTCGGCAAAGACATCATTCCGTACTTGGTATCGGGAAATTATCGCGTGATTGCTCAGAGCTTTGAAGATAGCTGCGTCAAGATGAACGGTGAAATGCCGTATTGGCGCGATGTGGGAACGATAGATGCCTACTGGGAGGCGAACATGGAGCTCACCAAGGTTACTCCTGACCTCAACATGTACGATCATGAGTGGCCGATATGGACCTATCAGGAGCAATTGCCGCCGGCAAAATTCGTGTTTGACGATGACAATCGTCGTGGTATGGCGGTGGATTCACTCGTGTCCGGTGGTTGCATCATCAGCGGCGCTTATGTGACCCGCTCACTGCTGTTTTCCAATGTGCATGTGCATAGTTATTCCAATGTTGAAGATTCGGTGCTTTTGCCTAATGTGACGGTGTCGCGCAGTGTGACGCTGAAACGCGTGGTGGTGGACAAGAACTGTGTGATCCCGGAAGGTTTGACGGTTGGAGTGAATCCAGAGGAAGATAAAAAACATTTTTTTGTGACGGACAAAGGTGTTACGCTGATCACGCCAGAAATGTTGGGACAGGATGTGCATGGCGGCGTGCGTAGCTCATAACTTTGGCATGCCCAATTTGTAAGTATAGGTTGTTCCAATGCTCAGGACGCCTATCGATTCGCAGGAATTAACATGAGCAAACCCCTGGATTTAGTTTTTCTCTGGCATATGCATCAGCCGGATTACCGTGATTACAGCACCGGTGATTTTGTGTTGCCTTGGGTGTATCTTCACGCCATCAAGGATTACACCGATATGGCCTATCATCTGGAGCAACATCCGCAGGTGAAGGCAGTGGTGAATTTCGTGCCGGTTTTGCTGGATCAACTGGAAGATTACGAACAGCAGTTTGCCACCGGACAAATTCGCGATCCTCTATTGCGCTTGTTGGCGCGCGAAAATCTCAATGATCTGAGCGAGGTGGAGCGTGAGCTTGTGCTCGACAGTTGCTTCCGCAGCAATCACACCAAAATGGTCGCGCCTTATCCGGCCTACAAACGCCTGTTCGATCTGTTCAAGGTTCTCGAACCAGGTGGTAACGCGGCGTTGTCCTATTTGTCGGGACAGTACATGGCTGACTTGCTGGTCTGGTATCACTTGGTGTGGTGTGGCGAAAGTGTGCGTCGCGAGCATGATATAGTTATTGGTATGATGAGCCAGAATGAGGGCTTTAGCTACGCTGAACGCAAACGCTTATTCGACTTGATAGGCAAGCTCATTGCCGGTGTTATTCCGCGATACAGAAAACTGGCGGAGAGTGGGCAAATCGAAATTTCCGCCACGCCTCATTACCACCCGCTCGCACCGTTGCTGCTGGACTTTAACAGCGCGCGTGAAAGCACACCGGAAAGCAGCCTGCCGCAAGCGTCGTGTTACCCCGGAGGCAAATCCAGGGTGCTGGCGCATTTACTTTCTACCGAAGAAAGTCATCGCGCGCGCTTCGGGGTCACTCCGCATGGAATCTGGCCTGCGGAAGGTGCGGTTTCAACTGCCTTGCTGGAAGTCTTGGCCACGCAGAAGTGCCGCTGGGCAGCGAGTGGTGAAGGCGTCCTGGCAAACAGTTTGCGCAAGGCAGAAAATCTTACGGAGCGCTCGAAATATCTCTACCGCCCTTATCGCCTGCAAGGCGCGGCGAATAGTGTGAGCTGCTTCTTCCGCGATGACCACTTGTCGGATTTGATTGGGTTTGAATATTCGAATTGGAATGGTAAAGATGCTGCGTTGCATTTTGTCGCACAACTTGAAACGATTGCAGAGCAATCCAGCAAGAATGAGACACCATTGGTCAGCGTTATTCTGGATGGTGAAAACGCATGGGAATATTATCCGTACAACGGCTATCACTTTCTGAATGATTTATATACCGCTCTGGAATCGCACACGGATATCCGAACCATGATGTATACGACTTATCTGGATAGCCGTGATGCACAAGCCGGGCAGGGATACGCCAAGGACGGGACGCTACCCGGTCTGGTTGCGGGTAGCTGGGTGTATGGGACGTTCTCCACTTGGATAGGCTCGCCGGACAAGAACCATGCCTGGGATTTGTTGTGCATGGCGAAACAGAATTATGACATGGTCATAGCGGGTGGTCGTCTGAACGCGGCGGAGAAGTCGGCTGCGGAAAAGCAGCTATCCTCATGCGAAAGTTCGGATTGGTTCTGGTGGTTCGGTGACTACAACCCATCCCATGCGGTGGAGAGTTTTGACCGTCTGTACCGCCACAATCTAATGCAGCTTTACCGCTTGTTGAAATTGCCGGTGCCCGCGAATCTAAACTATCCAATCAGCCAAGGCGGTGGTGCGGCTGAAGCGGGTGGCACCATGCGGCGCGGCTCCTGATGTTAACGGATCGCACCAGCGGCATATTGTTGCACCCCACATCCCTGCCCGGCGTTTTCGGTGCGGGCGACTTTGGCACGGATGCATACAAATTTGTTGACTGGCTGGTAAGTGCCGGTCAGACCAATTGGCAAGTTCTGCCCATGGGTGAAATTGGCCCGGGAAACTCGCCGTACATGAGCAGTTCAGCCTTCGCGGGCAACATTCTGTTGATTGATCTCTTCGAGTTGGCCGAACATGGTTGGCTCATCCACGAGGATCTGATACCTCATCCTGGATTTCGCGCAGATCATATAGATTTCGCGCTTTTGCAAACGTTCCGTCTTGAGCGTCTACATCGCGCTGCCAGAGGTTTTTTTTCAAGTTCCAACACTAAAATGCGCAGGGCGTATGACGAATTCTGCGCGGCTGAAGGCGAATGGCTGGAAGACTATGCATTATTCATGACGATTGCGGGGAGCGAAAGTTGGCGTGAATGGAGTCACTGGCCGAAAGACCTTGCAAACAGGAATCCCAAGGCACTGTACGCGATAGCAAAGGCCTGCACTAGCGAGATCGGTTTCTGGAAATTTTGCCAATGGTGCTTTACACGCCAATGGTCAAAATTGAAGCGTTATGCTAACGAGCGGGGAGTCTGCATCATCGGCGATGTGCCGATATTTGTGGCTTATCAAAGCGCCGACGTTTGGTCGCATCGGGAGCTGTTCGAACTGGATGAAAATGGACGCCCATCTGTTGTCGCCGGCGTGCCACCCGATTATTTCAGCGAGACCGGGCAGTTATGGGGGAATCCACTCTATCGCTGGGATATCCACAAAGAAACCGGCTATGCGTGGTGGATAGAGCGTTTGCGTCATGCGCTTCAGCAAGCCGATGTGGTGCGTGTCGATCACTTCCGGGGCTTTGCGGCTTACTGGGAAGTACCGGCAGACGCTCCCAACGCCATTACTGGAAAATGGGAACCCGGCCCCGGGGAAAAACTGTTCGAAGCACTCGAAAAAGCTTTTCCGCATCTGCCCATCATCGCAGAAGATTTGGGTTTGATTACTCCCGATGTGTTGCTCCTACGCGATCAATTCAAGCTGCCGGGCATGCGTGTGCTGCAGTTCGCATTTGGCGACGGTGAGATCAATTACTTTTTGCCGCACCATTATGTGCCCAACACGGTCGCATACACGGGAACTCACGACAACGACACGACCCTTGGCTGGTGGAATAATCTGTCCGATCATGAGAAAACTTTTGCCCAGCAGTATCTCGATATTGACAGCGGCAGTAAAGCGATCAATTGGGTCATGATGCGCGCCATTTCAAAATCGGTGGCGAATATGGTGATCTTTCCCTTGCAGGATGTACTCGACCTATCCAGCGAATCTCGCATGAACTATCCCGGGCATCCGACAGGAAACTGGGAGTGGCGTTTCTCATGGGATCAGCTTAAGGCTGAGCATACTTTGGCGTTGGCAGAGATGTCCGCAGAAAACAATCGCGCTGGCCTGGCGTAGAGTGGGATTGGATAAAGTAGAAAATTATTGTCAATGATGGTTTGTGAATCCATCTAGTTACATCAGGCGACTATCCTTTTGCTACGTAACACATCAATGATTTCTTGAATCACGCCCGGATCGTCGATGGTGGATGGAACGATGTAATCCTGCCCGTTGACGATCTTGCGTAGCGTATTGCGCAGAGTTTTGCCGGAGCGTGTTTTTGGTAATCGGGTAAGAACCACCGTCTCTTTGTAACATGTGATTGCACCAATGGTATTGCGCACGTAGCTGATCAGTTGTTGTTTAAGGTCTTCTTCGCTTATGGATACCCCGGATTTTAGCACTACCAATCCTATCGGCACCTGTCCCTTGAGTTCGTCGTCGCGTGCGATGACAGCGCATTCTGCCACTGCAGGATGTCTGGCAATCGTTTCCTCGATTTCACCAGTGGATAGCCGGTGTCCGGCGACATTGATCACATCGTCCACGCGCCCCATCACGAATACGTAACCATCCTCATCTATGTAGCCGCCATCACCGCTGGTGTAATAGCCAGGTAAAAAACTTAAATAGCTATCGCGAAATTTGTTGGCGTCACCCCAAATCTGATTCAGGCAGGAGGGTGGCAGTGGTAGCTTGAGTGCGATGTAACCCTGCGTGCCGCGTGCAACTTGATGCCCGTTCTCATCAAGAATTTGTACGTTAAAGCCGGGTGTCGGCATGGTGGATGAGCCGGGCTTGATAGGCATCGGCTCCACACCTTGCAGATTGGCGGTGATCGCCCAGCCAGTCTCGGTTTGCCACCAATGATCCACAACCGGCTTGCCGCTGTGATCGGTGAGCCAAGCTTCTGTTGGCGCATCGAGGCGTTCTCCGGCGGAAAATATGGTGTTCAGTTTGCTCAAATCGTATTGCTTCATCAGTAACGCATTCGGATCTTCTTTTTTCACGGCACGGAACGCGGTCGGTGCCGTAAACAATGCCTTTACACCATACTCGGCACAGACCCGCCACAGTGCTCCAGCATCTGGTGTCATGATCGGCTTGCCTTCGTACACCACCGTAGTACAGCCATGTAACAGCGGCCCATATACAATATAAGAGTGACCAACCACCCAGCCTACGTCGGACGAAGCCCAGAACACATCTCCTGCATCCACGTTGTAGATGGCCTTCATGCTGTATTTGAGCGCAACCGCGTGGCCGCCATTTTCGCGTACCACGCCTTTGGGCTTGCCGGTGGTGCCGGAGGTGTAGAGGATATACAACGGATCGCTGCCCTTGACAGGTGTGCAGCCCACAGCTTTACTTTTGGCGAGTAATGAAATCCAATCATGATCACGTCCGACAACCATCGTCGCGACAGCTTGTTGACGTTGATAAATGACGCAGCTTTGCGGCTTGTGCTTGGCCAGTTCGATAGCGCGGTCAACCAGCGGTTTATATTCAACCACACGTTTGACTTCGATTCCGCAGGATGCGGAGAGAATGACCTTGGGGGTTGCATCGTCAATGCGCAATGCCAATTCGGGAGGTGCGAATCCGCCGAACACCACAGAGTGAATCGCACCCAGACGTGCCACCGCCAGCATGGCAATAACCGCTTCCGGGATCATTGGCATGTAGATGATGACGCGATCACCTTTTACTACGCCAAGATCGGCCAACATGCCGGCGGTGCGTGCTACTAAATCAGTAAGCTCGACATAGGTGTAGCGCAACTTGGTGTTGGTGACGGGAGAGTCGAAGATGAGCGCGAGCTGATCGCCGCGCCCATTTTTCACATGGTGATCCAGCGCCATATAGGCGGTGTTCATTTCGCCATCAGCGAACCAGTGGCCGATGTCATCGGCATCGCACGTCAGTATCCGTTTGGGGAAGTTGAGCCACTCCAAAGCCTCCGCCTGTTCTCGCCAAAAACCTTCTGGATCTTTCATCGAACGGCTATACTCTGTCTGGTAGCTCATAGCGATCTCCTCCTATATTTTTCTGGTGTTTCAAAGCAATCTAATTGATGGTCAGCATCTCCATGAACTCATTAACTGCTGTTGTTTCCAGTCGTTTTTTATCCAGACACAACGCCATGATTTTCTGGCAACGATGTTCCGGGAAGCGCGTACGCAGATTGCTCAGGAACTTCTGCTCCAGAACCGGAATGCCCTCCGCACGGCGGCGGCGATGCCCAATGGGATACTCCACCTCGATCTTCTCGGTGCTGCTGCCATCCTTGAAGAAAATCTGGATGGCATTGGCGATCGAACGCTTGTCAGCTTCCAGATATTCGCGACTGTAACGAGGCTCCTCGACAATCTCTATCTTGGCGCGCAATTCGTCGATGATCGGATGCGCGGCGTGGAAACTATCCTCGTAATGCTCGGCTACCAAATCACCAAATACCAGCGGTACGGCAACCATGTACTGGATACAGTGGTCACGATCTGCAGGATTCGCCAACGGGCCGACCTTGGAGATGATACGGATAGCAGACTCATGGGTATGAATCACGATCTTGCTGATGTCGCTCAGACGGTTTTTCACCAGCGGATGCAATCGAACCGCCGCTTCGCACGCTGTCTGTGAATGGAACTCTGCCGGGAACGAAATTTTGAACAGTACGTTTTCCATCACATAGCTACCATAAGGTTGCGGCAAGCTGAAGCGACGCTGATCGACGGGTTTAATCGAGTGATCCTTGTTGTTCTTGGTGAACAGGATGTCATAGAAGCCCCACTGCGGAGCAGTCAACACGCCGGGGATGCCCATTTCGCCTGCCATGGTTATCATGGATAAACGTACTGCGCGCGAAGTTGCATCGCCTGCCGCCCAGGATTTGCGCGAGCCGGCATTCGGTGCATGGCGGTAAGTGCGTAATGCTTGTCCATCGACAAATGCTTGTGACAACGCATCGATTACCTGTTCTTCAGTGCCGCCCAACAAGCGAGTCACCACGGCGGTGGAAGCGACTTTTACTAATACGACGTGATCCAACCCGACGCGGTTGAAGCTGTTTTCAACCGCCAGTAAGCCTTGTATCTCGTGCGCCTTGATCATTGCTGTCAGTACGTCGCGTATGGTTAGCGCTGGTTTACCTTCTGCCACGCGGCAACGGCTCAGATAATCGGCCACTGCAAGGATGCCGCCGAGGTTGTCGGAGGGATGCCCCCACTCAGCGGCCAACCAGGTGTCGTTGAAATCCAGCCAGCGTATCATGGCACCGATGTCCCATGCTGCCTTGACCGGGTCAAGCTCATGCGAAGTGCCGGGCACACGTGCACCGTTGCGTACCGTGGTGCCGGGAACAAGTGCGCCGAGGTGCTTGGTGCATTCGGGGAAGCGTAGCGCCAGCAAGCCGCAACCCAAGGTATCGATCAAACAGTTGCGCGCGGTATCGTAGGCTTCATCGGATTTGATCTCCAGACGACAGACGTACTGCGCGATGTCCAGCAGCACCTGATCGGGTGCCGGACGATTGTTCATATCTACATTAGCACTCATTTTTTATCCTTCGATTAGCGATTTTCAATAGGGACCCAAGCCAGATTTTCCGGCCCGATGTAATTTGCACTGGGGCGGATAATTTTTCCGTCGGCGCGCTGTTCCATTACATGCGCGCCCCAGCCGGTGACGCGCGAGATGACAAACAGCGGGGTAAACATATTGGTTGGAACGCCCATCATGTGATACGACACGGCGGAGAACCAATCAAGGTTCGGGAACATTTTCTTCAATTCCCACATCACGCTTTCCAGTCGTGCAGCAATATCGAAAAGACGCATTTCGCCATTTTCTTCAGCCAACTGTTTTGCCACGCGCTTGATCACCTCATTGCGTGGATCCGAGATGGTATAGACCGGATGGCCAAATCCAATCACGATTCCCTTGTGGGCTACAAATTTGCGAATGTCTGCCTCGGCTGCCTCGGCATCCACATAACGGCTCTGAATGCGGAACGCTTCCTCGTTGGCTCCACCGTGCTTGGGGCCGCGCAGTGCGCCGATTGCGCCGGTGATACAGGAATACAGATCAGAGTTGGTACCCGCAATCACGCGTGCGGTGAAGGTGGAAGCATTAAACTCATGTTCGGCGTATAAAATCAGCGAAGTGTGCATGGCACGTACCCACGATGCCTTTGGCGGCGTGCCGTGCAACAGATGCAGGATATGTCCGCCGATAGTGCCATCATCGGTTTCTACCTCGATGCGTTTGCCGGTAGTGCTGAAATGATGCCAGTACATCAACATCGAACCAAAACTGGCCAGCATGCGGTCAATCAGTTCACGTGACTTGGCTTCGCTGTGCGCATCCGGCTCTTGCTCACACGTGCCCAGTACCGAGCAACCTGTGCGCATCACATCCATCGGGTGTGCATCAGCCGGAATTGCCTCCAGAGCCTGCTTCACACCTTGCGGAAGACCGCGCAGTGATTCCAGTTTGGTTTTGTAGGCGCTCAGTTGGGCGCGGTTGGGTAAAGTGCCGTGAATCAGCAGATGGGCAATCTCCTCGAATTCCGCCTGTTCGGCAAAATCCAGAATGTCATAGCCGCGATAGTGCAGGTCGTTGCCGGTGCGGCCGACGGTGCAGACTGCTGTGTTACCAGCGATTGTGCCGGATAAGGCAACGGATTTTTTCGGCTTGGGTAAAGTGTTTTCTTCTGTCATGTCATTCCTCCTTGCAATGAAGATGTTTTAATCGCTACCCTTTTCTATAAATAATCGGTCAAGTTGCTGCTCGTAAGCGTGGTAGCCGAGATAGTCGTAAAGCTCCATGCGAGTTTGCATCTCCGGCACGACGTTCTGTTGTGTACCATCGGCGAGAATGTGCTGATACACGTTCAGTGCGGCCTTGCTCATGGCGCGGAAGGCGGAGAGCGGATACAGCACCAGCTTGATGCCGACGCTCGCCAGTTGGTCAACGTTGTAGAGCGGCGTCGCGCCGTACTCGGTGATGTTCGCCAGCACCGGCACAGTGACTGCGCGAGTGAATTCGGTGTATTGCTCAAGCGTGGTCATCGCTTCCGGGAAGATCATGTCGGCCCCGGCTTCTACGCAGGCTTGAGCGCGCTCGATTGCAGACTGCATCCCTTCTACTGCCAGCGCATCCGTGCGCGCCATGATGACGAAGCTCTCGTCGATGCGCGCATCCACTGCGGCCTTGATCCGATCCACCATTTCGCTTTGGCTGACGATGGCCTTGTTGGGGCGGTGACCACAACGCTTCTGCATCACTTGGTCTTCGATGTGGAATCCTGCGGCACCGGATTGTGCAATCTCGCGCGTGGCACGGGCGATGTTAAATGCGCCACCCCAGCCAGTGTCGATATCTACCAGCAAGGGCAGGTCACTGGCAGCCGTGATTCGGCGTGTGTCCTCACACACGTCATGCAACGTGGTGATGCCAAGATCGGGAATGCCCAACGAAGAGGCGGCTACGCCCCCGCCGGAAAGATATAGTGCTTTGTGCCCGCTTTTCTGCGCGAGGATGGCACAGTAGGCGGTGACGGCGCCGACCACTTGCAATGGATGATTTTCTTCGACTGCGCGACGAAATTTTTGCCCAGGCGTGCTGGTAATCTGTTTCATGCTGCCTCCTCGTTGTCTATCATTTCACTGATACTGTGCCATGCGCCTTGTATATGTCGGCGCATCAGCATCTCTGCCAGTTCGCCATCGCGTTGTGCCAATGCTTCGACAATCTGGCGGTGTTGTTGCAGGGCGGGATGGGTACGTTGTGCGTTGCGGCTGGTGCGGTAACGGCACATACGCAGCAATTGATATTGTTCGCTGCCGAGCAGATCCATCAGCATCATATTGCGGCTACCGCGCAGGATTTGGTAGTGAAAATCCAGATCCCCCTCGCTTTGTGCATACACCTTGCCGTCTTGTTGTTCGATCTCCTTCTCATGCCGATCAAGCAGCGCACTCAATTGAACGATCTCCTCCTTGGTCATCTGCGTCGCAGCGAGGCGGCAGGCCATTCCTTCCAACGCTTCGCGCACCGCATACAAATCAGACATGGTCTTGCGATCCAGAATCACCACTCGTGCTCCGGCATTGGGAATGCGCTTAACCAAACGCATCCCTTCAAGATGACGCAAAGCTTCGCGCAAAGGACCGCGCCCCATACCGAAGCGTTCAGCCAGTTCGGCCTCGTTCAGCTTCTGGCCTTGCGCCAGCTCACCCGTCACGATGCTGTGGGCCAGACGGTGCGAGGCGATATCAGCAAGTGTGCCTTGTTGAGATGGGATTGGGAACATGAGGAAGCTCATATTGTCGACAATAATGGGTAATATTAGCGCATAAATTTCAGTAATGCGCAACATAATTCATATTATGTCGACAATATGGGTCTATTATCTGGGGTGAGAGCAATGCGATAATTTGACATGTGCCTATGCCATTATTGGGTATCCACTAAACTTGGGTAGAGTGAATGTCGCATAATCATAGGCAACCACGGATTGTTTGTTCATTGACGGGCACTATTCGACCCGTTCAGGTAAGGGGTGATCCAGAAAAATTAGTCACTGTGCTGCTGGGCGGATCGTCCGACGCGTAATGCCGTTAGCACAGCCAACGCCTGAAAGACGGCGATACCGATCAGAACCGAGGCGTAGTGTCCCGCATCCATGAAATGGCCGAAAACCACAGGAGCCAGCGCTAAGCCGCTGTCTAGTCCGGAATAGACGAAGCCGTAGATCCGCCCATAGGCGGCTTGGCCGAAGCGCGCGGTTGCGGCGCGACGCACCAGCATATCCCGCGACGGCCCGGCGATGCCGGTAAAGAAACCAATGCCAGCCATAACTGGCAACACGGCCCAAGGCGGAATCACTTCCAGAGATAAGACGAGTGCAAGCACTGCTGCCATGGCTAGAACGATGGCAATAATACGGTCTTGCGTGTGGCGTTGAGCCACGAACCCCCCGACGAAGATACCAAAGGCCGCGATCAGTAGAAAGGTGGAAAGCGCGGCGGCGGCGGTAGCAAGCGGTAACCCATACAGATGCTGTAAAACCGGAGTTCCGAAATTCTGGAAAGCCCCGAAAGCTACTGAGGTCAGGAAAAAGAAGCCGAAACAGAGCCAGACCGCTCTAACACCGAGAAAGGATAATGTGCCGTGTGTGGGGACATTTCCTGGGGTTGCATGAATCGGAGTAATTTCGAGTTGGTCGCGGAACAGCCAGAGCATAACCATGGACGGAAGAGCCATCAGACCAGCGGCAACAGCAGCGACCCGCCAGTCGGCTGCCGTCGCGATTCCCGTCAGGAATACGGGTGCCAGAGCCCAACCAAGATTCCCCGATATTCCGTGGACCGAGAAGGCATGTCCCAGACGTGATGTCGACACTTTCCGGTTAAGTACCGAGTAATCGGCCGGATGCAGCACGCTATTGCCAAGACCGGCCAGAGCGGCGACCACGAACAGATCGGTCCGACTATGGGCAAGCCATCCCAGACCCAGACCGGCGCACAGAAAACAGCACATGCCGAACAACAACACACGTACCGGCCCAAAACGATCTACGGCAAACCCTGCCAGTGCCTGCCCTATGCCAGAGATGACGAAGAAGACGGTCATGGTGAGACCGATGCCTGAAAAGTCGAGACCGAAAGCCGGCATCAGCCAGGGAAAGAGCGGAGGAAGCAGTAGATGGAAGAAATGGGATGTTCCGTGCGTTAGGCCGATTAAGGCGATGACCGTTGTATCACGCTGAACAGGCGAGTTGAAAGATGTGTTGACGATACTCATGAATATGGCTTAGGGTGCTTTCGTTGTCGGAGTTTATTGTACAGTGCCTGTAAAAGGCATGTCGATTCAGGTCTCGACTGGCTCTTGTGGGTTGATGTTCATCGCTCGGGAGTCAAGAGTAAATCCAAAAACTGATGATATGTTCGAGGAACTTACGTCGAGATACTCCTACTAACTGATCCTTTCGATTTCAATCCAACTATGGAAATCATGAAGCAAGACAGTGGTATACATTTCTACCCTGAATTATTGTGCATATGCTGCGAGATGGCCTATTCACACCATCAAGAGCTCGCATGTGTTCCAGATCCTGTTTTGGAGTTAGTGCTGAATAACTTGATCGGAAAGCATATTGTTAATGGGTAATCCCGAACCGATTCATTCAATCGCCTCTTGGGATTATCGACCAAGAGATCGTTATATTGAAATAAAAATTAGACGCAACACGTTAATTGCATTTTTAATATCGTTGGTGATACACGGTATTGTATTGTTTTATTTTTCTCGCCATAAATTTATAGAGGCTACGTCAGTTGCTAACCCGCCTCCGCAAACCATGAGTGTTCGCATTGCGGGGCTGCCTTCGAAGAAGTCACTGCCAGTCAAATCAATTGAGGTAATAAAGCCGAAAAAACATGCTGTGGTACCTAAGAAAAAATTACCAACTCCTTCAGTAATGGCGGTGGAAAAAAATGCAACCACCGCATTGTCCCAACCCATTTTTAGAGAGCCTTTAACCACAGAAAATAATGCTCCAGCAGATTTGATGTCTTATGTTAGGGCGAAAAGGCAGCACTCCCAAGATTTAGAGGATAACGCTGCCAGAGAAAATGCGGCAGCGATTGCAAATGCACGGGGGCCATCAGCCGATGAGCTGAGGGATGCAAATATCAACCGCAATTTGCAACAACAAGGAACCAGCGGTATTTTTGTAATTAGGCAGATATCATTTCGAACAGGTCAATTTAGTTTTAGAGGATGGAAAAATGACTACAGCAATTCTCGATTAGAAATCATTGACGTAGAGGCTGGTGCGGATGGCAATATTGATCTGGCAATAATTAGAAAAATGATTGAAATTATTCGACGCGAATATAAGGGTGATTTTAACTGGGAGTCTCAACGCCTCGGGCGCACCATTGTTTTGTCGGCTCGTATGGAGGACAACACTGGGCTAGAGGAGTTTTTAATGCAAGAATTTTTCGCTACAGGTGGGCTTTACCCGCGTCCATAGCACACACCATAAAATGATGGTGATGCAAATAGTGCAATTATATTCGACGGTGGTATCTGCTTCTCGCTGTTACGCAAAAAGACATATTACTAGTATCCCAGGCCTCGCAATATACGTATTTCTACGTATGTATTAGCACGTATTGGTTTTGCTGCAATACCGGAGTAATTTTCATAAGGTGCCGGATGATGTCGACGAAAACAAGATAAAAGCTCAGTTCAAAGAGGGTATGATCAATGTCACGCTACCTAAATCTGCGAAGGTAACGACCAGGGTGATCAATGTTGCAGTGACTTGGAAACTGTCGGATGAGCCGGAAAATGTAGGGATGTATGACGACAATACGCCCTTTATGGCAGCAGTTTATAGCTTATGGTGGCAAGATCAAGGAGTGAGAAATGAACTTGCAGATGGGAAGTAATGCTGTAATTGAAACTAACCTGTATTCCTACATTGAGCCTATGAAGTGGCCAAATAAACGACTGGCTGAATGGCATGAGTCGCCAGCGTTATCACTGGATGAAATTGGCGTGATTCAGGATTGCAGTAAGTCCTGTGAGTTTCTTTTTGGTTACCAACGAGGCGAACTGGTTTTGCAGCATGTCTCCAAGCTGATTCCGCTAATCTCGGGGGTTGAGTTGATTAAAGAGGGGCGATTTACGCCATTATTTATTCATCTCTGCCATTGCGGTCACATCTTCCATGCACAAAATCGACAAGGCGACACCTTCTCCTGCAATTTGAGTTCTTTCCATCTGGAACATGACGGGGGGCGTACTTTGAGGCTGATTGTGAATCCTTTAGGCAAAGATGATGAATAGGATTTTGATGACCATCAAGACTGGTATTGCGGTGTTGCCGCTTTCGTTCATCGGTGTACAGTATTCAACAAAACAATGCTTGAAGAGACGTGGTCAAAAGGAATTTTTAAATTTAGCATTCACAGAAAGCTTGGGATAGATATCTCAGATGGTGTGATGTCACCGTGTGGTGAATATTCTTTAAGGAGGTAAAGATCATGGTTCTACCTGCCAATAAGGAACAACAGGAAATGAACATATTCGAAACTATCCTTGCGCGGCGCTCCGTACGCGCTTATGCGCCGAGTGAACTTGACCGCAACACCGTTCAAACATTGCTGGAAGCCGCCGTGCGAGCGCCTACGGCGATGCATGAAGAACCGTGGGCATTCGTTATAGTACAGAACAAACAGGTATTGAAACAATTGTCTGATCTTGCCAAGCCACTTTTCATCGAAAGGTTGCATCGCACCCATCAGGCAGGTAGTCATGCGCCCGACATCTTTTCCAATCCAGACTTCAATATTTTTCATGACGCAGGCACGCTCATCGTCATCTGCGCAAAGCCATCCGGGCCTTTTGTGGAAGCAGACTGCTGGCTGGCGGCGGAGAACATGATGTTGGTTGCCTGCGCCATGGGGCTGGGCAGTTGCGTCATCGGCTCTGCTGTAGCAACGCTGAACACTCCAGAGGTGAAAGCGAAGCTTGGCATCCCGACGGAATTCAACGCAGTGGCACCGATCATCGTGGGCGTGCCGAGAGAAGAAACCAATGCTACTCCAAGGAAGGCTCCCTTGATTCTTGCCTGGAAACAATGAGCAGTTAACAAAATTCCTGCGATTCTATTCATCATCAGAGCAAAATTCATGGCTGCACAAGTGCTTAAGAACCAGGCCGCTTGGCGAAAATGGACTGTGCTGATTAATCGCCACGAGCTACGAGCCGTCATCGTACAGTTTAAAAATTATCATATAATTTTATGAAGAGGAGTGTTTAGCCATGCGATATCGCCTATTAGGAAATACCGGTCTCTATGTTTCCGAACTATGCTTGGGAACAATGACTTTCGGCAGCAAAGGACACTGGGAAGTTATGGGCGGGCTTCAGCAAACTGACGCCGATCTTTTTGTACGTGAATCTTTCGACCAGGGTGTTAATTTTTTTGATACTGCCAATGTGTATTCGCTGGGCCAGTCGGAAACATTACTTGGGCAGGCAATCCAAAATATTGGACTGCCAAGAGATGAAATTGTGGTCGCCACGAAATCCACCGGGATTATGAATGAGACTCCCAATGGGAGGGGGCAGTCGCGCTTCCATATTTTCAACGAAGTTGATGCAAGTCTCAAACGCTTGAAGTTAGATCATATTGATCTCTATCAACTTCATGGCTTTGATCCATTAACCCCCTTTGAAGAATCACTATCCGCACTCAACGACCTCGTCAAATCTGGAAAAATTCGATACATTGGTCTATGCAATATGGCTGCCTGGCAAATCATGAAAGCCATAGGGATTTCCCGGCTTCATAATTGGACTGAGTTTGTGAGTGTGCAAGCTTATTACTCAATCGCTGGGCGGGACCTTGAGCGTGAAATTTTTCCATTAGTTCACGATCAAAAATTGGGATTAATGATTTGGAGCCCACTTGCCGGTGGATTTTTATCCGGAAAATTTAAACGCGATCAAAATCTTCCCGCAGGTTCCCGCCGAACAAGTTTTGATTTCCCACCATTAAATAAAGACAAGGCATTTAATTGCCTGGATGCGATGGAGCTCATTGCAAAGTCACATGGCGTATCTGTCGCTCAAGTGGCTTTGGCATGGATATTAAGTAAACAACAAGTGTCGAGCATCATCATCGGCGCTCGACGTATTGAGCAATTAAAAGATAATCTCGCAGCCACTAAACTTGTTCTATCTGAAAATGAGTTAAAAACACTCGATGAGGCCAGCGCCCTGTCGCGGGAATATCCTGAATGGATGCTCGCATTTCAAGGGCAATATCGCGCTACGCCGCCAGTGAAGGAATAGTCGTGGATATCTATCGTTTGTTTTCCTGTAGGAAGATTTCCTAGCAAGAAATTGGAAGTCTTCCGATTTTTTACGTTCCGCTTATGGCGCAAGATGCGATTGTCGAAAGAGACCGTGTTGCCAGCCTAAGAGGATTAATCATG
>Ga0302274_10001888_pt1 | contig 19603 bp, 18 predicted proteins | sample III_Bog_N2_1_FD_198755 | JGI IMG/M metagenome (GOLD analysis project Ga0302274, IMG submission 198755) | Peat permafrost microbial communities from Stordalen Mire near Abisko, Sweden - III_Bog_N2_1 | ecosystem: Environmental > Terrestrial > Soil > Wetlands > Peat | place: Sweden: Abisko...
CCATCGAGCCTTGATGGTGACTCATCAAGGCTGCCCTCAGACGCCGGGCGGGCGCATCCGCGCCCTTGGCTTCGCGCGCATGGGCGCGCGGGGCCGCCGTCGCGGCCCGAGGACCGGCGATGTGTCATACCATCGGGCCTTGATGGTGACTCATCAAGGCTGCCCTCAGACGCCGGGCGGGCGCATCCGCGCCCTTGGCTTCGCGCGCATGGGCGCGCGGGGCCGCCGTCGCGGCCCGAGGACCGGCGATGTGTCAGTATCAGGGCTCGCCGGTATATAGGTACCGGGGTCAGACTTTTCGTGGGCTCCGCCCACCCCCGCAAAGGGCCGTGGCCCTTTGAACCCTTGACGTTTTGAGGTCAAGGAGGCCATGCCTCCTTGCGGATACGGGGTTGGCGCCCTGCGAAAGCCAGGGAAAGGGCGCCATCTTAGCGCCTCTGGAGCATCGCACCCGCCCCTACACCAGGACACCGCCATGCCGCCCGACATGACCACCTTTGATCTCGTTGCCCTGCTTTGGTTCGCCGTGATCTGGCTGGTCTACACCATTGGCCAGGATCGGCCCTGGAGTTGGGCCGGAGGGATTAACCATCATTTGCGACGGATGCGCGTCATTTGGATACGCAGAACCCTTGAACGCGATATCCGTCTGATGGACAGCCAATTGGTCGGTCACACTATGAACAGCGTGACCTTTTTTGCCTCGACCACCATGCTCATTCTGGCTGGATTGCTGGGTTTACTGGGCAATGTTGACCGCATCTACGCGGTCGCGGATCGCTTAACCTTTACGGCCAAGACATCTCCCGAACTGTTTGAAACCAAGTTGTTAATGTTGGTGGCAATTTTTATTTATGCCTTCTTCCAATTCACATGGGCGCTCCGGCAGTTCAACTATATTTGCGCCATGATCGGATCTGCCCCGGCGGCTCCCCTCGCACCCCATCACCGCGACGCCCTGGCCGAAACCGTGGCGACGGTGATGACGCACGCTATAACCGCCCTGAATGGCGGTCTTCGGGCTTACTATTTTGCGCTGGCGGTGCTCACCTGGTTCATCCACCCATGGCTGTTCCTGGTGACCAGCAATCTGGTGGTGGTGATCCTGGTTTGGCGGCAACTGTGGTCAGGCGCCGCCAGAGCCATCAACCGGCATATCGAGATTTTGAACGGGATCGAGAGGCCGGATTAGCCGACCGGCCCGCCCCGGCGGCTGGCCCTCCTCCGGTCCCCCGGCGATGATCCGAAGCGCCAGGAGTGCGGCGATCCACGGGCGCCGATGTCGGAGCCGATGCAACAGCCGCCGCCGCTGCCGCCATTGCTGGATGACCGGCCATCACCGCCAACGGGCGACGGGTCAGTTTTTCGATGTCGCGCAGATACGTGCGCTCGGAGGGATCACAGAACGATAAGGCGATCCCGCGAGCACCAGCCCGAGCGGTACGGCCCACCCGGTGCACATAACTCTCTGGAATGTTCGGCAACTCGTAATTGATGACGTGAGTCACGTCATCCACGTCAATGCCCCGAGCGGCAATATCGGTGGCCACCAGCACCCGCGCATCGCCCGAGCGGAAACGAGCCAAAGCCCGCTGCCGAGCACTTTGGGACTTGTTGCCGTGCAGCGCCTCGGCGACAACACCAGCCTTGTCCAACTGCTCGACCACCCGATTCGCTCCGTGCTTGGTGCGCGTGAATACGATTACCCGCGCCAACTCCCGGTCGTTCAACAACGCATTCAGCAGAGCGCGCTTGCTGGCGGCATCCACAAAGAACACCCGCTGCTCGATAGCCTCCACAGTCACAACCGCCGGTGTCACCTCGACCCGGACCGGGTCGGTCAGCATGTCGGCGGCCAAGCGCGTAATGTCCGGGGGCATGGTTGCCGAAAACAGCAGGGATTGCCGCTGTTTCGGCAAGGTCGCAATGATCTTGCGAACGTCCCGGATAAAGCCCATGTCCAGCATCCGGTCGGCTTCGTCCAACACCAGAACGCCGGTTCGATCCAACCGGATATGACGTTGGTTAATCAGGTCCAACAGCCGCCCCGGCGTCGCCACCAGAATATCAACACCTCGCGCCATGGCTTTCACCTGGGGATCTTGGCCGACACCGCCAAAGATCACCGTATGACGCAGGCTTAGATGGCGGCCATATGTGGCAATCGCCTCACCGATCTGGATCGCCAGTTCGCGAGTCGGGGCCAGAATCAGCGCACGAGCCGATCCAGGAGATAATGGAATCCGGACTTCAGCCAACCGCTGAAGAATCGGCAGGGAAAAAGCCGCCGTCTTTCCGGTTCCGGTCTGAGCAATACCAACCACATCCCGACCAGCAAGCAAAGAGGGAATCGCTTGGGCCTGAATCGGGGTTGGCGTATGGTAGCTTTCCGCCGCAAGGGCACGCAACAAAGGCTCGGCAACACCGAGGGTAGCAAAATCTGATGTGGTCACGGAAGTTATAGTCCTTCGGCGCGCAGACATCGACAGGTCGCGATATCAACCGGCCATGGTCGACGGCGCCTTGATGATCGGGTGCGGCGGCTCCACGCGCTTCGGCCACTGCGGATTTCAGGGAATCATCCCAGGATTAGGCCCTGCCGTGCGAGAGAACAGCGGAGCGTCGCGCGATCGCGAGAGAATTCTTCGATCATCTCTGAAGGATAAACCAGCCCCTGTCAAGGATTTTTCAACTTTTCGTGAATCGAGCCAACCGACTGGGCCGATGAGGAGCGCCAACTATATTAAGACTCGCCATACAAAAGCCGCCTCGCTGGGATATCAGAATTCACCAGACGATCGCGTCCGATGGGAGGAGCTTTCTTGAGCGCAAAGACCTGGATGAGAAAAACCTTAACCCTGCCATTGATGGTGTTGGCCGCAGGCCTGATTCTCTTCGAAGACTTTGTTTGGAATAAAATCACCCTGCTGGTTGGGCTCGTCTCTCGTTGGCGGTTGGTGGCGCGGTTGGAACGCTGGGTGTTGACCCGCGACCGAACCACCACCCTCGCCCTGTTCGCCATCCCGATTTCAGCGTTAATTCCCATCAAATTAATCGCGGTTTATCTGATCGTTTCCGGCCATGTCACCCTTGGCATTCTGGTGATTATTGCAGCTAAACTGATTGGTACGGCGATTTCGGCGCGCCTGTTCATGATTGCCAAGCCCAAGCTGATGACCTTTGAAACGTTCGTCTTGGTTTACAATAAGGTGATCCAATTCAAGAATTGGGCGCACCGGATCGTCAACAGCCTGGGCGTTCGCGAAGCCTTGGCCCGCGCCAAGGCCGCTGTGCAAACGACATGCCTGAAATGGGCAGGACCATCACGGTGGGCAAAAATGCGGGGGTCAACTCTGGGCGACCGCCTGCTCGCCGCCCGACGGCATTTAAGAAAGCCCCCCTGCCCCCCGCCCATGGAGCCTTGAAAGCCGAACTGTCAGGTCGGACCCATCGAATGCCGGCGCGCAAACAGCCGCCAATCCAAAACATTCGGACGCGGCCCCCCGCCCAGCAACAGCTCCATCTCGGGCTCGGTCAAAAACCCACGCCCTCGGCACGTCGGGCATGCCTTGTCGAGATCCTGATCCCTCGCCACCACCCGCGTTCCTTTACCATCGCATCGTTCGCAAACATACGTGCTCATGGGCCCCTCGCCTTCCCACACACGAGCCAATCCCTAAATCTTTGGGGACTCCCCGAAGCTCCGGCCACCCCATCGCGGATCTGTGATATCCCGCGCCTCGTCAGCCATCAAAGTAGACGTAAAAGCAATCAGGAAAATTGTCACCGTGATTGCCACAATCAAATGAAACCCGCTCTGCAACCCAAACAAAGCGTCCCGAACCAAGGTTCCCAGACTCGGTGCCGGGTCTTGCACGCCGATTCCCAAAAAACTTAGCGCCACTTCAGTCTGAACCAAGGGGCCAACGATCGAGGCCGCTCGAACCGCAATGCTCCCTCCAATATTGGGTAAGATATGCGTGATCACGATGCGGAACGGCGATGCTCCCAACGCCATGGCCGCCAAAACGTGGGTCTGCCCCCGTTGAACCAAAGCGAGAGATCGCACAAACCGAATTAAGGGAGGCGAGCATCCCAGACCCAAGATTACAACAAGAGTAGCTTTACTGGGGCCCATGATAATGGAGACAATAATCGCTAGAACAAGCTCCCGAATTCCCATCGAAAAATCAATTATACGCATAATTAAAGCATCAATCCAGCCCCCATACCAACCGGAAATTCCACCAAAGACAACCCCAAGAACAAGGGCCAGAACCAGAGCCGAGGCGACAATCTCAAAGGATGTTCCGGTTCCAATCAGCAAACGGGCGAGTAAATCCCGACCAAGGCCGTCGCGCCCGCAAGGATGCGCCACCGTTGGCCCTTCCCAAATATGCGCCAAATCCACAGCAAATGGGTCCAAAGGCAAAACCCGTCCCGCAATGACGATCAGAACCAGCAGAATCACCAGAACCAAGCAAAAAAGCGTTCGAAACGACCAGGACACCGGGCCCCGGCTCAGGCTGGTCATGGCCTGTCCTGAGGATGACGGGTACGAGGATCAAGACTAATAATGGCTAAGTCGCAGATCAAACTGATGACAACCTGGAATACAACAAAAATTAAAATAATCACCCCGGCCAACGAATAATCTCTGGATAAAACTGAAAAAATAGCAAGCTGACCTAATCCAGGTAAATCAAAGACGATCTCAACAACCGCCGTCGAGGTCAGAACGGCACCAGCCAAGATACCCACGATGGCCCACACCGCCACCATGACATTCGGTAGGACATGGTGAAAGAAAATCGCCGTCTCAGTCAAACCCTTAGCCCGTGCATAGCGCACATAATCCTGTCCCATAACGTCCAGAACTTGCGCCCTGGTGGTCCGCGCAATCAGGGCCGCCGGCGCCATGACCAACGCGGTAATGGGAACCACCCAATCCGCAAAACTGGCCAACTCACCGCTCGCGGATTGACCAAAGAAAGCCGTAGCCCCCAGCATCAGCCAGGTGGCCAGCACCACCGGCGGAATCGAAAGAACCACCATCGCCCCAATGGTGGCTGCAATATCAAAGCCCGCCCTGGCCCGATGCGCCGAAAGAGCACCAACCCCAATTCCGAGCGGAATCGCCACAATCATGGTCACGATCACCAAAGGAAACGTAATCGGTGCGGCATCCAAGATCAACGTTGCCACCGGAACGCCGCCATAGCGCCACGACATCCCTAAATTTCCGTGCAACACGTCCATCCCGTAGGTGAAGAACTGTTGCCATACTGGCAAATCCACCCCCGCGGCCTGCCGCAATCGCCGAACGAATTCGGGATCCCCTCCCTGTCCGTCGGCCATCAGCGCCACCGGATCTCCCGGAATCAGTCGGCTGACCACAAAAGAAAAGAGCACCGCCATCGCCAGCATCAGGGTGGCCTCGGCGATGCGGCCTGCCACCGCTCCCCAAAATTCCCACCCTCCCCGGTTTGGAGTCACGGCAACACGCTGTCCCGAAGGTCAAGCATCCCCATGGGTAAAACATGGACCCCAGTCACCCCAGGCCGAGCCAAAGCGACGCTCATTGGCACCGGCAATGGCACGACAGCGCGATCAGAGATCAAAACGCGCTCGGCCTCTTGGCACAACAGATGACGCTGGTTAGGGTCCGAAACGGTTTCGGCTTCATCGATCAGCCGATCAAATCCTGGGTTGTGCCAACGAGATCGATTAAACGGGCTGGCACCGTACCACACAGGCCGCAACACCGTCAGAGCATCGGGGTAATCCGCCGTCCAGCCCGACACGAAGAACGGCAATTGCCCCTGATTGGCCGCCGTGATCTGGGCGCCCCGCTCGAGGATGAGCACCCCGACCGAAATCCCCAAGACCGCACTTAACTGACCAGCATAGACCGTCACTTCGTCGCGGACATTGTCGGTCCCAACCAGTTCCAGGGGGGGCGGAGGATGTCCTTCTCCATAGCCTGCTTCGGCAAGCAGCCGTTTGGCCTGTGCTGGATCATAGGGCACTGGCGCCACATTGCCGGCGCGATACCCGCCCAGGTCGGAAGGAATCACGCCATCCATCCGGGTCGCGGCCCCACGATACAGCCCCGTAACGATGGAATCGCGATCCAGAGCCAAACCGACTGCTTCCCGTACCCGAATATCGCGAAAGGGGGGATAGAGCGCCTGATTCATGCCGATATAGCGAATCTGGCTGCGCGGAAAAGTCAATCTTTGCGCGTCATAGCGGTGATCGTTCAAAATCGAACGGGCCACCAACTCGGGAATCACGACAAAATCGAGAGCCCCGGAGTTGTAACGAGCCAGGAGCGTCTCGGCATGGGGGATCACCGAAAAGCGCACCCCATCCACCGATGGAGCGCCCCCCCAGTAGTCGCGATGGGCCGCCAAAACCACATCCTGATTCCGCCGCCAGCTCACCAAACGAAAGGGGCCGGTGCCAGCGGAACCATGGCCCACCCAATCAGGGCCATACTGGGCCACGATTCCGGAATCCACGAAAAAGAACGGAACCAAGGGAAAGACGGCATCGGGCGCGGTGAAATGGACATCAACCGTGTAGCGATCAATCACGGTCACCCCGGCGAGGGCCTCGGTTCGCCCATCCTCGACATCCTGGGCACCAACCACTTGCCGCAACTCGAAGGCACCAAGACTCGGTTGTGGCCGCTTCTTAAGCAGTTGAACAAAGGTCCAGCGAACATCCTCGGCGGTGAATTCCCGGCCGCTGTGAAAACGCACCCCCGAACGCAACACGATCCGCCACGTCCACCCACCATCCGGGGTATGCCACGACGTTGCCAGCGCAGGCACAACCCGCCCGTCCGGGGACAAAGCCGTAAAGCCTTGATAAACCTGCGAAAGAAGATTGTAAGTGATCAATCCCGTGAACGAAAAAGGATCGATCGTCTGCAAATCATCATTGAGATTGGTTCGAAATATCTTCTCTCCATCCGCTGCGAAACCTACAACCGGCAACGCCGACCCCAAAAGAGCCAGTAGCGCGATAGCAACGCAACGAAAGGGTGAACTGAAAACAACAAATGCCCCCCGTAGGCTTTTCATCCAAATAGAAAAGCCCCCCGGAAGCAGCGTCAGATCACGGCAAATTGCCTTCCAAACCGAAATGAATATGACTTTCTCCTTCATGGGCCTGGAACACACCCTGAGCCAATCGACGGAAGTAGTTCATTATGAACACCCGAATCGCGGCGGTCAATGTGATGGTCTCCCCGCCTTTGCCTTTCTGGCCGGTATCCGAGTCGCCGGACGAATCCTGGCCCTCTTCAACATCACGCTGCCGCCGCCATTCACCGATATGGTGGGAAATAAAAGTGCATATTTCATTGGTCGTAAGCCGCTCACGATCACCGATATCCTGAAGAGCCTCCCAAATATCCATTTCCATCCGCAAACTGGTGCGCCGCCCGTCAATGACGATATTCATGCACTTCAGTCGGCGAGGCTGAATATTGGCTAACAGATGATCGCGTTCCATGGCTTTCTCCATCATTAAGCGCCCGGAGCGGCCGTGCGCCATATGTGGATATTCTTACGAATGGCCGACGAGGGTCGCATTGCCAAATTTGGTAACGAGGGCTATCCAGAGAGCGGCGGCGTCCGGTCGGTCTTGGAAGGACGACTCGAGCCCTCTCCCCGACAAGCCCTCCTCCCCCCTGACAAGAAGGTCCAGCCTATGACAGGCGCTGAAACCAGGGCTCAGAAGACCTCAGACAATCAAAATGGCAGCGACTCGGGATCGGCTCCCTGGTCTGGCTGGCTGCGAACAGCGGTCCTCGAGGCCGTCCGGCGGGAGCCGCTGTTGGCGGCTGAAGATGCCATCATGCTGGTCGATATCCTCACCGCCGTGTCCCGCGCCACCATGACTCCAGCGCGAGTTCTATCCAATCCCATGGTCGGCGGTTGGTTGAAGCGAGCCGTCACCGCCAATTTGGCGCGCCCCCTGGATGACGCGCTTCAGGATACGAAGGCTCTACGGGATTTATTGGTGGTGGCCCTATTAAGGCATTATCAGGATGGCTTTATCACTGGAGCTGATAATGAAATCCGCGTGTGCAACGTCATCAGTATGACATCAGACGTTGGTCATGTGGCCATGGCGCACTGGTCGCGCACCGCATCGGCGCAGTTGCGACAGCAGGCCGAATCGGTAGACGGTGGATTATCGGGGTTCCAGGTCTGCGCCGAAGCCGAGTCGGCCAGTGGCCATGACGAGATGGCCGAGATTCTTGAGCAAATGGGGGAACTCAGCGAAACCGAATCGAGAGAGCGGCTTTTGGCCATGTCCCGAGATTTGCTGACCCTAAAGAGCCAAATCCAATAGCAACGACGCGTTTACGCCTTCCGTGAGGAGGAGAATCGCGGGTCTAACTCGAAAGCATAGGGATCTCCGAGCGCCAACTGACGAAAGGCGCGCATGGCGGAAATCCGAGTCGCTGCCGTCAGGGGCACGCCATCGGCCCCTTTTTGCTCCACTGTCTTGCGACCCAGATCGCTGATCGCCGACTCGAGCCCATATCGTCCCATCAACGGCCCCTCCTCCTGTGCCTCTGGCTTAGGACTGTCCATGGCTTGGGTCTCTTGGTGGCATACATTTGTAATGCTACCCAGACTAAAGCGCAGAATCATTGCCAAATCTGGCAATACCGTCGCCTCTGGCGCCCTTGTTGACACTCATGAAATGCCGGACACTCGCGGCAAGAGGTCCGCTTCAGAGTAGGCAGCAGAACGATGGTGGCTAGCCCGTTTGACAGGTTTCAAAATCCCGACTCGGGCAACAGCCCAGAGAGCCCTTCGGATTGCGACTCGGGACACGACTCGGGACACGAGGCCAATGCCCTTTCCGGCACCGACTCGGATGACAACACTTTCGGCCTACCGATATCCGATTGGCTGCGAATCGCTATTTCCAAAGCTCTCCGGCGAGATGCCCTGTTGGCGGCCGAAGATGGCATCATGCTGGTCGATATTACGACGGCCTTGCTTAAAAACAGAATGACAGTTGATAAAGTATTATCGAATCCTTTTGTCGGGCAATGGCTCCAATGGGCTGTTATAAATAGCCTAAACCTACCAAAAGCCGATTTAATTAGAGAGACAACTCTCTTGAGAGACCTTTTGGTTAGCCACGCTATCGGTCTATATCAAGATGGTTTGATCAAAGGCCAAGATGTCGATATTAGATTATGCAACATTGTTGAAATGCTTTGGGGTATTGGAACGGACACGATCTTATCATGGTCGAAAAATGCGGCCCCTCATCTTCAGTCTCTAGCACAAGCCAAGGATGCTGGGCTCTCTCATTTCAATGAGTCGATCGAATCGGAAAACGCCAAAGGTCGTCGAGAATTAGCCGATATTATGGAAACAGTATCATTCCTGGATCAAAAAGACCTGAAACGGCATTTGCTACAAATGTCGGAAGCCTTGGCAGCATTAAGACGTCAGAAACATTAGCCAAAAAGGGCCAGAGGCTTTCGCCCCTGACCCTCCTTTGCATCACAGCATACCAAAGCCCCAGAAGTCCTTTCGCTCGTTCCTAGCGGGCGAAAGGCCTTTACTCTAAAGCGCAGAATATCACAGGATGGCTGATCCTATCTGATACCCACGCCAAAAAACTACACATTAGGCTGCAATTTTCTTCTCAAGAGACACCGTGCACATAGCTAAACTTTCGGCATCAGGCTGCTTCTTCTCAAGAGATACCGTGCACATAGCTAAATTTTCGGCATCAGGCTGCTTCTTCTCAAGAGACACCGTGCACATAGCTAAACTTTCGGCATCAGGCTGCTTCTTCTCAAGAGATACCGTGCACATAGCTAAATTTTCGGCATCAGGCTGCTTCTTCTCAAGAGATACCGTGCACATAGCTAAACTTTCGGCATCAGGCTGCTTCTTCTCAAGAGATACCGTGCACATAGCTAAACTTTCGGCATCAGGCTGCTTCTTCTCAAGAGATACCGTGCACATAGCTAAACTTTCGGCATCAGGCTGCTTCTTCTCAAGAGATACCGTGCACATAGCTAAATTTTCGGCATCACCTCCAAAATGCTTAAAAAAAACCTGCTGATAAAACTCACGAGCCTCTTGGGTAACAACTCCTGGATCGTGATGTAACACCCCCCCAAAGATCGCTTGCATATCTTCTGCATAGCGCCTCGTATGTAAGATATGTGCATGCAATGCCTTATCGGCTAGCGTCGATAGAGCTAGAGCATTATCTGGATATTCTAGCTTAAGCTCTAAGAGGTGACGATAAGAGATAATAGCTTTACGTGCATATTCTTCACTGTAGCCGTCATTATCAACAAGATAACGCTCTATAAATAACAGATCTAATTTATAGATCAGTTTTTTAGCGATTTCGAGATCAAACTGAGCATAAGTTACCATTACTAGCTCCATGGTTAAATTATAGATATGCTAAATCATCGAGATCCAAAAATACGAGCGACATCAGATACTCGACGAGCGATATCAGCCTGCCCTTTATATCCAGTTTTTTCAACAATTTTTTTAATTTGCGCATGAATAGTATTGATCTGAACCATTCTTTTTTGTGCAATAGTTGAGACAGACTGTCCAGCACCAAGCGCAGCAGCCACTTCGGCTTCAGCTAACGTAATACCAAAAAACGTCACAAGCATATTGGGATCAATAGTTGGCGTTATCGATGGATTTGCAACTGTTATTACTCCAATATGACCACTATCCCAAGTCTCTCGATTTTGATCAAGCAATGAAGATACGTTAAGAAAGTAAACATCCTCAGAATCTTCTCGAGAAATTCTCATGTTTACAGACAGCCTTGATCCCGCTGGCGCAAAAAAATGGTCAATCTTTTTAAGAAATTCTACTTGTTCTTGATTATTTCTGATGACAACTCGACCTCCAATAAGCCGTAGCCCATCTCCTTCCCGCAAAAGATTCGATAAAGATTGATTAGCGTCTATTAATTTTCCTTTAGCCATAATCAATCCGGCTGCGGCAGGCATCGCCCCCAAAACATTTGCGATAGGAACCGTCGTATTACGGGCCATTGGGGCAAAGGTTCCATCCCAAAGAGATGGCCCTAACAAATAATTCCCATCTTTGAAATGCTTTTTAATATCTTCCGTAATATCGATGCGAGTTTGATACCACCAATGGCTTGAATCTAAAATTTTTTCATAAGACACTAAGAACATACGTTCATCATTATGTTTAGTCGTAAATTGTAAATATTTACATGATTTTCGTGATTGTGCGGTTGCGCTAATCCATGAATGTGGGTCTCGATAAACTTCACCATTTGCCATTTTACGATTATTAATACTCGTCCATAAGAATTGCTCAAATGTCGGCATTATTGAATAGTCAATAAAATTATAAATTTTTACATGTTTATCATTAACTCGAATAATTCTATCTTGCGCATCGCAGATAATCAGGGCTGCCCCCGCACGTTCGGCACGATCCAACAAATTTCCCATGGCAGTGCTTATCATGATAGCATTCCTTTTTAAGGTCATAAAGATTAGAACAATTATACACTTAATCTCATCATCCGTGACAACAAGTGATTAACTTCCAAAAACACGCGCAATATCAACAACCCGACGCGCGATGTCAATTTGTCCCGTACATCCAGTTTTTCTGAGAATACTCTTAATATGCGCATGAATTGTATTAACCTGGACGCCTCGGCATTCGGCAATTTTAGCCGTTGATTGGCCACGCCCCAGGGCTGCCGCCACTTCTGCCTCGGTCCAGGTGATTTCAAAAAATTCCACCAATAGACTGGGGTCCACGGCGGGCATGGCCGCAGGATTGGCCACGGTTAACACCCCGACATGACCCCCTTCCCAGGTTTCCCGCCCCCGATCCAGTAACGGCGTCACGGTCAGGAAATAGGCTTCGGTCGAATCCAGGCGGGAAACCCGTAAACTGATCCGGCGTTGGCCGGTCAGTGAGAAAAAGCGTTCAAGACGCTTAGAAAACGTCGCCTGTTCCGACCACGTCCGCACCGTCACCCGCCCATCCACAACCCGCAGGCCATCCGCGTCATTCAAGATGGTCAACAAAGCCCGATTGGCGTCCAACAACAGACCTCGCGCCAGAATCAAACCAGACGCTGCCGGAACAGTCTCCAAGAAGCCGCTGGATGATCCCATAAAATAGGGGGTAGAAAGTCCTTGCCAATGGACAGGTTCCGAGGTTACCCCATTCCAACCAAAACGAGCCCTCATTTCATTAGTAATATCAATACGAATTTGATATGACCACTTTTCTAAGTCATTTACTTTTTCATAAAATACCAGTACTACCCGCCCATCCATATGATGGGTTACAAATTGATGATAATCATAAGTATCGCGATATACGGCAGACGATTTCAGCCAAGCCTGTGGGTTTTCATAAATTTTTTTATTGGCCATTTTACGATTATGAATATTTGACCATAAGAAGTCTTCAAATGTTGGCTGTGCATTAAAATCAACGAAATTATAGATTTGAGCATGCTTATTATTAACTCTAATAATTTTATCTTTTCCATCACAAATCACTAATGCCGCCCCGACACGCTCGGCACGATCAAGAAGCTTACCCATCGCGGTGCTGATCATTTCCAACAACTCCTGATATCCATATATTTTATTATGAACAGCGCAACGACCGAATACTCTACTGGGTTCCGAAAATTCTAGCAATATCGACAACCCGACGCGCAATATCGGCCTGTCCCAGATAGCCTGTTTTTCGCATAATACTCTTGATGTGGGCGTGAACCGTATTGATCTGCACGCCACGAGATTCGGCAATGATGGCTGTTGACTGTCCACGTCCCAGGGCTTCAGCAACTTCTGCTTCGGCAGGAGTGATCTCGAAAAACGTCACCAATAGACTGATATCGATGGCCGGCATCGCCGACGGATTGGCCACCGTCAACACCCCGATATGCCCCCCGTCCCACATCTCCCGCCCCTGATCGAGCAATGGCGTTACGGTGAGGAAATAGGCTTCGGTCGAATCCAGACGGGAAACCCGCAGACTGACCCGCCGTTGGCCGGCGGCTCCAAAAAAGCGTTCCAGACGCTTGGAAAATTCCACCTGCTCCGACCACGCCCGCGCCGTCACCCGCCCATCAACGAGTCGCAGACCATCGCCGCCATTCAACAGAGCCGATAAGGCCCGATTGGCATCCAATAATTTCCCCCGCGTCGTAATCAAGCCGGCAGCCGTGGACATTGCCTCCAGAAAATTGGTGATCGGGCTCCCCGCCCCATGAACGAGGGGCGTAAAATTCTCGTTCCAATGCTTGGGATGAGACAGTAATCCATCTTGCCGCAGGCGAGCCTTAACATTCTTCGTAATATCAATTCGGATCTGGTACCACCATGTTTTGATATCGTGTAATTTTTCATAATAGACTAAAAAAATACGTCCATCCGTATGATGAGCAAGGAACTGACTATAATGACATATTTCCCGATACTGTGCACAGGTGCGAATCCAGGATCCAGGGTCTCGATAAACACGAGTATCTGCCATCTTTCCATTTTGAACAGCTTGCCACTGAAAGTCTTCAAATTTTGGCAATTGGCTATAATCCATAAAATGATAGACCTTGGTGTGTCTCTCATTCACACGAACAATTCGATCTTGCTCGTCACAAATCAGTAAAGCCGCCCCAGCACGCTCGGCACGATCAAGAAGCTTCCCCATCGCGCTATTCATGACGATCCGCTCCTCCTTCACGACTGCGTATCGGCGACCGCTTTCATCGGGCCTAGAATCGTACCAATGACTCGCCTCACCATACAGGGCCGGACAACCAAGCGCGGCCTCTCGAAGCCCTCACTGCATATACCTATATCACGTTACAAGCCCAAGCTGAACAAAATTACAAAGCTGCCGCGCTTTAATTGATAACAAGTGGCATAAAAGCCTATATCATTCCCGCAATAGGATAGGCCACCCTTCTTTTCTGGCTGCTCACCGTCGAACAATCCAGAAATTTTTTGTAACAAATGGACAATGCAACACAAAAAGCGCAGTCTCGACGGCGATCTCCGTTAACATTCTGCCATAATGATCGGAGATATACTCGTAATGTTTTTCTTTTTGCTTGGCCTTGGGCTTAAAACGTGGCCGTGGTCTTCCACAAGAAACAGTTCGCGTTCCCGCTAAAATTTCTATTGAATCCCAGGGGATCTCTCACGAATCCCGGCTCGGTATGGGTGGTGCTGCGCAGGGATTCGATCGCGGTTGAAAGGCCTGGGGCGATTTTGTAGGTCAAACCAACAGCATAAAGGTGTGCCGTGCGCGCACCAGGGGCCTGCAAGTCACCGGCATCGTGGCCGAACTCATAGTTAAAACCAAACGAGACAGGTCCGGTCTCGTAAGAAATACCCGCAGTCCAGGTATACTGATCATCCTGATACAAAGGCCCTGTCGCTGCCGATTGGCGAGGATACGCCGATCGTCCGGCATCATCAAAGTTGCCGCCAATCAGAACTCCGGCATAACCCAGTTGGATTCCGGCTTGCCACGCCGATAAATTGTAGAATCTTTGTAGCGTTCCAAAATTGGTTTCACCTGTGGTGCCACCGATATAGGCCAAACCACTGCTCACGCTTACGCCGCCAACGACTCGATCGTCACGCAGGCTGAATTCGTAAATGTCATGATAGTCGCACCCCAACGTACCACCGCCAAGGCAATCGGAAAAAGCCTGGGTGCGTCCATAACCATAGGGCCGATTCGTGGTTGGGTTGACGTTGAGCATAGTGCGATTCACGCCGGTAAAGAGATCACGATTGGCCGGGGCATAGCTGACCGTTCCCATCAATCCATGTTGTGGGTCTCCATCAGAAAACAAGCGTGGGCTTATATAATTGAGTCGATTCGCTGATTTTACGAATGTTGTAATGGTATAGCCACCGCCAAAATAAGGCTCCATGAAGGTCAGTTGATTTTGAATCCATCCATCATCGCCAATCGCCCAATCTCCATCAATGCCGCCTGTTCCAAAATTTGAGGGGGCAATAACATGATAAAACATGTTGGGGTTGAGTTGCGTTCCCAACTCAATCAAACCCAATGAATTTCTCGCAAAGATATAGCCCTGGTCCGCATCCAAAACGCCCGTGCCCATAGAGGCCCGAATCCGCAACCGGGCACCATAGGTCAAGCCGTCATCGGCGGTCGCCGTCGATGTGACCGTCAAACGGAAGCGATTCATAAACTCGATAGCCTTAGCACCCGCATCGGTGTTCTGACTCACCATACCGGATGTAAAAAAGGCATCTCCTTTCAGAATGATAGAGAAAGGTGTGGGTAAATCGGCCCAAGCCTGCCCCTCATTCAACGCCATAATCAATAATACACAAAGAGCGATAACGATCTTATTCATAGAAACACGCGCGTTTAAAAGATTCGATTGCACAAGAATTAACCCGAAAGACTCAGGAAATCAATTCCAGACTTCATTCGATCCCTAATGATAAGGGCTGGGACTATCCAGGGGCAGCGCCCCTGGATAACGCCAAAGATCAAACGCTTTGGCCCCGCCAACCGTCAAGCTAGCTCTTCAGCTTGGCCTTTGATTCTGGAGGCCAACGCCGCCTCCAGAAAACGGTCAATATCGCCATCCAACACGGCGCCCGAATTCGAGGTCTCGACCCCGGTTCGCAAGTCTTTGACCATCTGATAGGGCTGAAGCACGTAGCTTCGAATCTGATGCCCCCACCCGATATCGGTCTTGGTGGCTTCCAACGCAGCCGAAGCCTCTTCCCGCTTCTTCAGCTCCGCTTCAAAAAGTCTGGCCCGCAGCATATCCCAAGCCTTAGCCCGATTTTTATGCTGGCTGCGCTCCTGCTGGCACTGAACGACAATGTTGGTTGGAAGATGGGTGATCCGCACCGCCGAATCGGTCTTGTTGATATGCTGACCCCCGGCCCCGCTGGCCCGATAGGTGTCAATTCGGCAATCCTTTTCGTTGATCTCCACCACGATCTTGTCGTCAATCACCGGACTCACCGCCACACTGGCAAAACTGGTATGCCGGCGAGCTTGGCTATCGAACGGGCTGATTCTGACCAGCCGATGAACGCCGGCTTCGGTCTTTAACCAACCATACGCATTCGTGCCCTTGATCTGCACCGTTGCTGACTTAAGACCGGCTTCTTCACCGCCACTTTCTTCCAGCCACTCGGTCTTACAACCATGAGCCTCAGCCCAACGCAAATACATACGCAGCAGCATCTCGGCCCAATCTTGAGCCTCGGTACCACCGGCCCCAGCATTGACTTCCAAGAAACAGTCGTTGGCGTCGGCTTCCCCGGAGAGCAGGCTTTCCAGTTCCAGCTTTGCCGCCTTGGCCTTCAACCCGGCCAAGACCCGCTCGGCATCGGTTGCGACTTCGGTATCGCCCTCGGCATCGGCCATTTCAATCAGCTCGAGGGTGTCACTCAACTCTCCCTCAAGTCGTCGATAGCCCGATACAGCGGTTTCTAAGTGAGTGCGCTCGCGCATCAAAGCTTGAGCGCGCGTCGGATCATCCCAAAGCTTGGGGGCTTCGGCCAGAGTATTCAGTTCGTCGAGACGACGCAGTGCGTTATCCCAGTCAAAGATGCCTCCTCAGCAGCGTCAACGAGTCTCTGATCTCGCTGGCCGCCGCTTCAATTTCCGCACGCATCGCGGGCTCCTTATCATATGTGGACGCCGGCGGAAGCTATACCGCCCGTGGCTCTGGGGTCAATAGACCCCCCCAACCGCCGGATCACTGTCCGGGTTGGGGGGTGCGTCATGAGTATCGGCTCCGTCGCCGCCCTGTCCAACATTGCCGCTCAACACCGGGCTCTCGCCTTCGGCGCCGGGCTCGGTTCCAGGAAGGAACGCTTCCCAAATCGCTTTTTTATCGCCCAAATCCGCCAAATGTCCGTTAGCGGGATTAACTCTCACCAACCGCACCCCTTGGGGCACACGGAACGGGATTCCAGGCGTATCTTGAAGGGCATCGACAATAAACTTCTCAAAAATTGGAACCGCCGTCGAGCCTCCGGTTTCGCGATCCCCCAAGGATTGGGGTTCGTCAAAACCGACATAGAGCCCCACGACCAGATCCGGCGTAAACCCCACGAACCAAGCATCATTGCTATCGTTGGTGGTCCCGGTCTTGCCGCCCAAAGGCCGCCCCAAGGCTGCCAACCGCTGGGCGGTGCCGCGCTGAACCACGCCGGTCATGATATTGACGATCTGATAGCACGTCCTCGGGTCTTCAATCTGTTCTCGATTATCCGGAATCACCGGCGGATCGATCCCCGGCTTCCAGGTCAACCCCGCACATTCGGGGCAAGACCGCTCGTCGTGGCGATAGATGGTCTTGCCGTTGCGGTCCTGCACCCAATCAATAAATGTGGGCGTAACCCGCTTTCCACCATTGACCAGCATGGCATAAGCCGTAGTCAGTCGCAGCACGGTTGTTTCACCGGCCCCCAAAGCCATCGGCAGATAAGGCTGGAAATTATCGATGATCCCGAATTTTTCAACGGTTGCCTTGACCTTATCCATGCCGACTTTTTGCGCCAAGCGTACCGTCATGACATTCCGCGATTTTTCGATCCCAACGCGAAGCGGTGTCGGACCAAAGAATTGCTGATGGTAATTCTCTGGTCGCCAAATCGGCTGGCCAAATCCGGGGTCATATTCAAAGGGCGCGTCCAACACCAGCGAAGACGGCGTAAACCCATTGTCCAAAGCGGTCAGATAGACGAACGGCTTGAAAGCCGAACCGGGTTGCCGCATGGCCTGGGTGGCGCGGTCAAACTGGCTCATGGCCGGACTGAAGCCACCACTGATCGCCAGCACCCGCCCCGTATGAGGATCCATCGCCACCAAGCCGCCCTGAACTTCGGGAATTTGACGCAGCGAGAAGACGTCAGAGGGCGAAGGAAGTGGGGGGGGCGAAACGGCATCTTTCGAGTCCTTGGCGTCCTTCCCCTCTTTAACGGCTCCCTTTTTCGTGACGAGGTCGTCGGCGCCGGGACGATCCACCAGCACGACATCGCCAACCTTCAGCACATCGGCGGGACGCCGGGGTTCCGGCCCCAGCCCTCCGTCGTCGCGAGCTTCCCGCGCCCATTTCATCTCGCTGAAAGGAATCCGGCCTCTTGTGCCCTTTGTGCCTTCGGCAAGACCAATGACCGCATCCCCCCCCTTCACCTCCAACACTACCGCTAGTTGCCAGCCCTCGCCCCCTTTAGGCAGCGCAACTCCCGCCACCTGCCCAGCCCAAGCGTCCAGATTGGCCAGATGGGTCACCGGGCCGCGCCAGCCGTGGCGGCGATCATAGGCCATCAAGCCGGCCCGCAGGGACCGAGTCGCAATCTCCTGAAGCCGGGGGTCCAACGGCGTCCGCACAGACAGGCCACCCAAAGGCTCCTTGTCACCAAAAAGCTGCGTGATCTTGCGGCGGACCTCTTCGGCATAATAGTCAGCCGTAACCTGTTCGGTATTGTCTCGATGACGGATTTCCAAGGGCTCTTTCATGGCATCGGCGGCCTCGGCGGCCGTGATGTAGCCATCCTCGGCCATCCGTCCGATCACCCAGTTGCGCCGGGTGAGTGCTGCGTCATGCTGGCGATCCAAACTGTAATTGTTGGGCGCCTTGGGCAAAGCTCCTAAATATGCGGCCTCGGCAATGGTCAATTCGTCCAACGCCTTATTAAAATAGTTCAATGCCGCCGCCGCCACACCATAGGAGCGGTTTCCGAGAAAAATCTGGTTCAAATAAAGCTCGAGAATCCGATCTTTCGGCAAAGCCTGCTCGATCCGCAGGGCCAGAATGGCTTCCTTAATCTTACGACTGACCGACATTTCATTACTAAGAAGAAAATTCTTCGCCACCTGTTGAGTGATCGTCGAAGCCCCCCGTGGCCGACGATCACTATGCATATGCTCAACATTGCTGATCGCGGCGCGCAGAACCCCCACCACATCAATACCGTGATGGTCGTAAAAATTCTTGTCTTCAGCGGCCAAAAAAGCGTGAACCACCCGCTTTGGCATCGCGGTAATAGGCACAAAAACCCGATGTTCAGAGGCAAACTCGGCCAACAGGCGGCCATCGCCAGCATGAACCCGAGTCACGGTTGGAGGTTCATAGTCAGCCAACCGATAGTAGTCTGGCAGATCCTGACCATAATGATACAGCACCCAATAAAGGCCGCCGGCCCCGACCACCGCCAGGAAAAACAACAGCGCGGCAATTCTCAGCAGAAATCTAAGCATGCCCGATCCACGAAAGGCCCGATAACCGCCGCCAGCGTCACGGCACGGCCAGGAGCGGGCCGTTTCGAGCGGTTATACCGCAGAGCGGGAGGAAATCTATCGTCGATTCGATCCCGGCAACCCCGCCCCGCATTCTCCACACGCCTCAGACCCTCGAGCCTTGATGCTGACTCATCAAGGCTGCCCTCAGACGCCGGGCGGGCGCATCCGCGCCCTTGGCTTCGCGCGCATGGGCGCGCGGGGCCGTCGTCGCGGCCCGATACCGGCAGTGTGTCATCGTTATA
>Ga0302274_10001898_pt1 | contig 19555 bp, 17 predicted proteins | sample III_Bog_N2_1_FD_198755 | JGI IMG/M metagenome (GOLD analysis project Ga0302274, IMG submission 198755) | Peat permafrost microbial communities from Stordalen Mire near Abisko, Sweden - III_Bog_N2_1 | ecosystem: Environmental > Terrestrial > Soil > Wetlands > Peat | place: Sweden: Abisko...
CCTTGGGATACTGAGTTTCAAGCAATCCGAAATCGGCGACTGCACCAGTGAGGTCATTCTTCTGCTGCTTGAGGATGGCCCGTTGGGCAAGTGCCGAGGGGGCGCGTTCATCCTCAGGATAGGTAGCCAGAAATTTTGAGAGGGCCTCGATGGCCTGATTTTTGTCAGTTGCTTCATGACTGGTCGCCTGGGTCAGGGCCCATGCCTCCTTGTAGAGGATCTCGGGTCTGGAAGAGGGGGGAAGAACCGAGGTGTTGATTTTCTGATAAAGGGCCGCCGCGTCCTTGTATTGTCCCTTTCCAAGGATCTCTTCAGCACGCAGGAGATTCGCCCTTTCGCGATCGGCAGGATCGGCGGCGGTCAGCAGATATTGGTCGATTTCCGTAAGGAGGGAAGCGGCATGGGTTGCATGGAGAGCCAGCAATCGCTGGAAAGGGGCCAGGGAAGCGGCCTGACTTCCCGGATATTCCCTGAGAATCGTGTCATAGTCCGTGAGTGCCTGGGTGTATTTTCCAAGCTTTCGCAGGGCATTGGCCCGCAGGAGAAGGATCTCCGGTTTGTTCTCGGGATCACCAGCCAAAGCGGTTTCTGAAATTTTCAGGACGGCTGCTTCATCGCCGGACTGGGCGGAGAGGCGTAGCGCACCGAGAGCCGCCACGGCACGCCACTGGCCCGAAGTTTTTGAATCCGCGATCTTGTTGAAAAGTTTTTTTGCTTCTTCGGGTCGGCCGAGTTCGGTCATGAGGAGTGCCGACTTGACGGCGGCGTCGGAGTAGGCTTCGCCTGAAGTTTCAGAGGAAAGAATCAACGCATACCATGCCAGGGCCTCTTCCTTGTTGCCCGACTGGGTGGCTGCGTTGGCAAGATGCTGCTGTGCCGGGATCCTGTAGGAATTGGTGCCCGAGCTTTTGGCGAGTGTTTCAAGCAATCCCTGGGCCAGTTTTTTCTGCCCCGATTTTTCGCGGCAAAGGGCCTCCCTGAAATACGCCGCCTGCCGAATCGAGTCATCCCTCGCTGCCTCGGAGGCTTGTGCAAAGGCTTCGGCGGCGTCGGCCGAATTCCCGTCGGCTTCGTAGAGTTCGCCCAGACGAAATTTCGCAGCGGCCCTGTATTCGCTGTGCTGATTTTCCTGAAGGAGTCTTGTGAAGGAAGCCACCGCAGCCTGGGAACTACCCATCAGTCGCTGGGACTCCGCCAGATGATACAGGGCACGGTCTCTTCCGGGGGCCCCGGGGGAGGTCATGACGAGGAATTTCTCATATTCAGGAACTGCTGACTCAGGCTGCTTGCGAGCAAAGAAGCCTTCAGCCAGGTCAAGCTGGGCGGCATTCATCGCAGAAGAATCCTGAGTGCCGGCAGGGGCAATACGGATGCTTCCATCGGGATCAGTCGATGAATAGGTGGAGGCGGGTGCCGCGGCGGCAACCGGCGTGGCTGTCGGTTGAGGCGTGGAAGCCTCAATTTGAGAAGAGCTCGTTTCAACGACCGGGATGGCTTTTCTGACGGGAACTGGCACCGGGTCAGAAATTCCTGAATTCGTCACGGGAATGGCGGCGCGGATTTCCGGTTCCGGAGCGATCTGGCCGTGCAGCTTCACGGTTTCACCGATGAGCAGAAGGGTTGGTGACAGGCTTGCCAGAAGGAGGCGGCGCAGGAAGTTCACGGAGCTGTTGCAGGAGTTCCTTCGACGGGAGAAGTTGACGAAGATCCGGGTGCGGCTGTCGCGAAGGCGACATTCCAGATATTGGCCCTGCGGCACAGATCGAGTGTCTGCACGATGTGTCCGTAATCCACACGCTGGTCACCGCGCAGCACCACGGCCTGATCCGGGTAAATCTCGGCCACGCGGCTCAGCGCAGCCAGAAGTTCCTCCGGACTCATGATGCGGCGGTTCATGACGAGAGTGCCGTCGGATTTGACATTGACGATGACTTCACCGACTGAACTGCGCTGTTCTTTCGCTTCACCAGCCGAGGGCATTTTCACATCAAGCTCGCGTTCCTGCCGGGAAAAACTCCAGGTCAGCATGAAAAACCCAAGCAAAACGAGCAGCACGTCCACCATCGGGGCGATCATGAATCCCCGGGGTTCAGGCTGAATGCGTGTCCGAAAATTCACGGCGGAGTATCTTCCTTAAAAATGGGAATTTTTCCCGCGGGCGATTACGATTTTTGTCAGGAGAAGCGCGGTGGCTCCCTCCATTTCCGAGATCATCTGCTGCACCCTGCCCCGGAAAAAGGCGTAAGCAGCCATGGCGGGGATGCCGATGACAAGTCCTGCCGCGGTTGCAACAAGAGCTTGGGCAACTCCCGCGGCCAGAAGCATCGGACGGGATGCCGCGACGTCGTTGGCCATGACACTGAAGGAACTGATCATGCCGAAAACCGTGCCCAGCAGTCCGAGCATCGGCGCAATGGTGGCGATATCGGCAAGCCAGGAGACCCGTTGATTGAGTGTCGCGGCCTCGCGCCCACCCTCCGTCTGTGCAATCTCGCGGAGCTGCTCATCGGTGGCCTTCGGGTTGCGGGACAGAAATTCCAGGGTTCTGGCAATGATTCCGGAGACAATGTCACGGTGACGGTTGGCGATGGCTAGCACCCCCATCAGATCCCCCTTGTTGAGAAGGGTTTCGGAGGTGCTCATGAAACGCGATCCGGCCACGGCACCTCGGCGAAGACTCACCAAATAGATCAGACAAAGAGCCAGCGTGATAATGGAAAGAAGAAGGAGAGGTATCATGACCCAACCACCGGCAAAAAGTAGCTTTGCAAGGCTGTCCGGCGGTGCCCCTTTGCCCGCCAGAATCGGTAGTGAGCTGACAAGATCCGATTCTGTCGCTTGAGTGGCAGCACCCTGCACATGAGACAAGGGCACGAGAATGGCCGTAAGGAGAATGAGGCCAAACGATCCGGGAAAATTTTTGGAACGAGTGAAGAGAAAATGGTTTCTGTGCATCGGTGTCCTAAGATAGCCAAGTCATGAAGCCACGCAAGGTTAGGGAAAGGATGATGTCATCGCCTGGACACTAGTCAGCATTTCCCGTGGATCTGATAATGCCGTTTTCCAGTTTGTGAACTTGAGAGGGTTCGGGCAGGGAAATTCCGTTAAGATCCGTTGTGGAGAAGAATGCCTGGGAATGCCTGGGAATTCCCTTGAGGAGCGCCTCCCGGCGCACGGGATCAAGTTCTCCAAAAACGTCATCCAGCAAGAGCAGTGGAGGGTGCCCGTTTTCCTGATGCAGCAGTAACGCCAATGCGAGTTTCAGGGCCAGAGCCACGGTGCGGCGTTGCCCCTCGGAGGCAAAGGTTCCGGCTGCAATGCCGTGGAGGCTGATCGTGATATCATCACGATGGGGGCCGACCTGAGTCTGGCGTAAACGGATTTCCTCATCACGGGAGTTCTGCAGGGCATCCAGAATAGGGACAGTTGTTCCGGGGATGTAAGCGAGGTCGAGGGTTTCGCCTGAAATATTCCGGCAGGCTTCCTGGGCCAGGGGCGATAGCAGGGCGACCAGCCGGTGCCTCGCCCTGACGATTCTCTCACCCGTTTCAGAGAGAGGAATGTTGTAAGCCTCGATCTCTCGACGCGGTCTTCCCTCGCGCAGCAGGAGATTACGTGAACGCAGGGCTCGTTCATACTGTTTCAGATCATGTCCATACCCACCGGCCATCTGGAGTCCCGCACTGTCGAGGAGCTTCCGCCGCCGCTCCGCGGGGCCGCTGACAAGGGAGAGATCCTCGGTTCCGAACCAGACGATACTGAGGAGGGAGAGGTATTCTCGCGAACTGTTTTGCAAGACGCCGTCCAGCTTCAACAGGCGCAGTGGGGGAGACCAGGTGAGTGAGAGTCTGAGAGGTTCCGTTGCTCCCTCGGCCATCCCCTCCAGGGCGAAAGCATTCTTTCCAAAACGCACCATCTCGGAGGGATTTGATGTGCGGGGGGAACGGAGTCGCAGTAAAAGACAGGCCGCTTCCAGGATGGTGGATTTTCCCCGGGCATTGGCTCCGATGATGAAATTCAGGGAGGGGCCCGGCTCGAATTCCAGGGACTCGAAGCAGCGGAACTCCCTCAGTGTGAGATGATGGATTCTGCTCAAATCAGCGGTTCCTTGGGATCCTTTGGAATGAGGGCATCATTCCGCTGCCGAATATCTCCGCAAGCGTCCGCCTATCGAAGAGCTGCGAGAACAGGTGTCGGATAGATTCCAAGAACCAGAATCGCGGCCCCGAGAATGAAGATCAGCCATTTCACTGTCGAGGAGACAGGCAGGGGTGTTTCTTCGGCAGGCTGTAACCAGTACATCGCACGGATGACCTTGAAATAATAGTAGAATCCCGTGGCCACCGTCACGCAACCGAGCAGGACGAGGCCATAATGTCCCTGGTGAAGGGCGACTTCAAAGATCAGGAATTTACCCACGAAACCTGCTGTGAACGGTATTCCGGCCAGGGATGCCATGGACAGGAGCAATGCTCCGGCGAGGAGGGGGGATCTGCGTGAAAGGCCGTTGAAACGTGAAATCTCATCGCCGCCCGTATTTTCCGAAACGATCATCAGCACCAGGAAGGCCAGAATGGTCATTGCCAGATAGGCGGCGAAATAGAACCCGATGGCCGGGATGGCCAGGATCGAGCCGAGACTTGCAACGCCCATGAGCAGATAACCGGCGTGGGCAATGCTCGAATAGCCGAGAAGGCGTTTCAGATTACTCTGGGGTATGGCTGCCAGATTGCCGAAGATCAGAGTCAGCGCGGCGAGGAGAATGATCACCTCATTGAGTTTGACCGCAAGAAAGGGGATCTGTTCCAGTACGAGAAGGAGGCGAATCAAGACCACGAATCCCGCGGCTTTGGAGGCCACTGAAAGAAACGCCGTCACGGGAGTCGGCGCTCCCTCATAGACATCGGGCACCCAGAACTGGAAGGGGAAAGCGGCGATCTTGAAACTCAGAGCCACCAGAATCAGCGCGATGCCGAAGAGTAGCGATGTGTATGCTGAGGCGGGCAAGAGGACAATGGCAGAGGGCAGAGCAGGCAGGCTGGTTGTGCCGGTGACTCCAAAAATCCAGGTGATTCCATAGATCAGAAACCCGGTGGAGAGGGCACCCAGGATCAAATATTTGGTGCCTGCTTCCAGAGAAGCCTGATTCTGCCGCAGATAGGTCACCAGCACATAGAGGGTGATGGTTGCCAGTTCCAGGGAGACAAAGATCATGATGAAGTCAATGGATTGAACCATCCACATCAATCCGGCGCAGGAGAAAATCGGAAGGATTGTAAATTCACCGATTCCCCCACCGGCTCGCTCGGCAGGCAGGTAGCGTTCGAGCACGGGGCGGAACGACGGGGCCATCAGGGTCACCAGGAGTGTGGTGAGGAGTAGGAAGCGGAGGAAGAAGATGGCAAGGTGATCCGAGGTGACAAATGCGGCTGATGCACTTCCCTCAGCCGAACCATGAATCGGAAGGAAACTCAGAAGCAGTATCAAGCCGAGGCCCGCGGCACCGAGATAGGAAAGGAAGTTTTTATCTGAGCGGTTGGTGAACGACTCAATAAGCAGAAGAATGATGCCCAAGGCGACAACGGCAATTTCTAAGAGAAGGGTATTCACGGGATTGGTATCAGCGTTGGGCCATTATCGGGGGATCGCAGTGCCCACCATTTTCAGAATCAATTGAGGATAAAAACCGGCGATCATGAGAGGGAGCAGGAGGAGAATCACGCTGTATTTGGCCGTCGGGGTGATATCTGTGAGGGACTGCCAACGCTCGGCAACCGGCCCCCAGAAAATATTTCTGTAGGCGCGAAGCATGTAGATTGCCGAAATGACGACACCCCAGACACCGATCACAATGGCAGGTATCATGAGGGGGAACTGGAATCCCAGGAGGTTGACGATGCCGAAATCAAACGACACCACGCCTCCGAAAAAGACGAGCACTTCCCCCGCAAAGTTCGCAAATCCGGGAAGTCCCACCGATGCCATCGTAACGAATCCGAAGAGAATTCCCATTACCGGAAGAACCTGGCCGAGGCCTCCTAGTTCCGCATAGTCGAGGGTTCCGGTGCGCTGGCGGATTTCACCACAGAGTGCAAAGGCGGCTGCAACCGAGAGTCCGTGCGCGAACATCAGGATACCCGCTCCGTGAAAGCCCAGAATATTCAGCGAGGCAAGACCGAGGAAGATATACCCCATGTGCATGACGCTTGAATATCCAACCGTCCAGTCCAGGCGTTTCTGGGCCACAGTGACATAACCGATGTAGCCGATATTCCCGATCAGGAGAAGGATCAAGAGCCAGCTGAAGTGCTGTACGGCATCGGGGAAAAATGGCAAAACAATGCGTATCAAGCCGTAGAGGCCGAATTTTTTAAGCACGCCGGCATGGAGCATCGCGGCAGGTGCCGGAGCCGAGGCGTAGGCGGGAGGTGCCCAGGAGTGGAAAGGAAAGAGGGAAACCAGGGTGCCAAAGCCGATCAACAGGATCAGATAGATCCATGAGGAGGGATGAAGGAGTCCCGCGGATGCCAGATGATTGATCTCGCGCAGGTCAAAGGTTCTCAGGCCCGGTGGCATGCTGAAGAGGTAGAAGGCCAGCAGACCGATCAGCAGGACAAAACTGCCAGCCCCTAGGTAGATGGTTGCCTTCCAGGCGGCTGACTGACGATCTCCTGAGCCCCAGATACCGATCAGCAGGAAGGTGGGAATCAGTGCCAGTTCATGGAAGGAATAGAGGAAGAGAATATCCAAGGAGGAGAAGGCCCCGATGACACCCGCTGAGATGAAGAGCAGGGCGATGTAATAGAGTCCCTCCTGTTTTTCGATCTTGGGAGCGACCCAAAGGGCGGAGAAGGTGACCAACGTTGAAAGGAGAAGCATGGTCAGGGTGAGTCCATCGGCACCGAGAATCAGGTTGATGCCAAGGCGGGGAATCACAGGGACTTCCGAGACAAACTGCCAGCCCCCTGCATGGAGATCATAACCAGCAAAGAGAATGATGGATGCAATGAGGTTTACAAATGCAGCAACCAGAGCGGTTCGGCGGGGATTTGCCCCCGCTGCGATGAGCAACGAGGCGATCAGTGGCAGGGTGATCAGCAGAGGTAAAAAAAGTTTCATGAATGGATGAAAGTTAATGCACGGCTATCGGGTGCCCAAAAGGAGATAGATCATGCCGATCACGCCGGCACCGAAAAAGAGGGCGTAGGCCTGAATATTACCGACCTGGAGAAAACGCAGGGCAAAGCCAACCGTCCAGATCAGGGTGGCGCTTCCCTGGACGAGAATTCCATTGATGAACCAACGATCCAGGAAGGAGCAGAGATTGGCAAAGCCCCCCTGGATCCGCGCCACGGCCCAATCGTAGGCAGCGTCGATGTAGAAACGATTTTCCAGAAGCGGAACCCGCAGGGGATCCTTGGCAGGATTCCGATAGAGTAGAAAGGCCAGTGCGATTCCGAGAACAAAAACGGCGAGGAAAATTACAGGAACGAAATGAGGGATCTCCGGCTCTGCCAGCGATCCTAGCTGGGAGAAAAAGAGGTGTTGGAAAGGACTGTAGCCCGCGAAAATGGCAGGGAGCGCGAGGATCAGGAGAGGAATGACCATGACCTTCGGGGACTCATGAGCTTTTTTGGCCGCTTCCGAGCGGGGAGACCCGAAGAATACGACCAGTGCCTGCCTGGCCATATAGAAGGGAGTGAGTCCTGCTGCCAGCACGACGACCCAGAAAATCCCCCGGTGCTGATCCCAGGCATTGGCCATGATCAGATCCTTGCTGAAGTAACCGCTGAAGCCGGGAAGGCCCGACAGGGCGAGCATTCCCGCAAGGTAGGCAAGGAAGGTCAGGGGCATCTTGCTCTTCAGTCCTCCCATTTTCCAAATATCCTGTTCATGATGCATTCCGAGAATCACCGAACCGGCACTCAGGAAGAGCAGACACTTGAAAAAGGCATGGGTGAAAAGATGAAACATCGGAAGGGCTGCCGAGATCGCCAAGCCCGCACCCGTGACCATGTAACCCAGCTGGGAGATGGTGGAGTAGGCAAGGATGCGTTTGATGTCATCCTGACCGATGGCAAGAATTCCAGCACCAAGCGCCGTGATGGCACCGATCCAGGCAATGACTTCAGCGGCATCGGGTGAGGCAAGAACAAGGGGAAAGATCCTTGCCAAAAGAAAGACTCCCGCGGCCACCATGGTGGCCGCGTGAAGGAGGGAGGAGACAGGAGTAGGGCCCTCCATTGAGTTTGGGAGCCAGACGTGCAGCGGGAATTGCGCGGATTTGCCCACAGTTCCGCAGAAGATCAGAAGCACCGCAATGGCAAGCGCGACCGGATGTCCCGCAAAGAGTTGGGCGGAGGAATTGACTCCGGAAAAGGCGATGCTTCCGCTCGAGATCCAGAGGAGGAGAATCCCCAACATGAACCCGAAGTCCCCGATTCGATTGACCAGGAAAGCCTGTTTGGCCGCATCGGCGGCGGAATCTTTCTGGAAGTAGTGGCCGATCAGAATGTAGGAGCTGACACCGACGAGTTCCCAGAAAATGTACATCATCACCAGATTGTTTGCCAGCACGATGCCGAGCATGGAGAAGAGGAAGAGGGCAAGTCCCGCAAAGTAGCGGGTGTAGCCCTCCTCATGCTCCATGTATCCGAGTGAAAAAATGAACACAAGGGGCGAGATTGTGGTCACGATCACGAGCATCGTGCGGCTGAGGGGATTCAGGGAGATATCGAAGGGGATAGTGAAGGGCCCCAGATTGACCCAGTCGAAACCATGCAGATCAACCGTCAGTCCCGAGGCAAAAATGATCCATCCGCCGACAAAGGCAATCAGGGCCGAGAGAATGGCGAGACCGGAGGCAAGGGGTTTGCTGCTGCGCGTGACCAGCAGAATGAGGGCTGCGGCGAGGAGGGGGGCGGTGAGTGTAATCCAGGCGATGATGCTGATTTCCATGGTAAAATGAGTCAGAATTTTAAGGTGTCGAGATCTTCGACATGCGTTGTCTGGCGGGCCTTGTAAAGGGAGACGATGATTGCCAGGCCCACGGCCACCTCCGCGGCGGCCACCGTGATGACAAAGAACACGAGCACCTGCGCGTTGTAATTCTGCTGTCCGTGAATCAAACCGTATCGGGAGAAGGCAACCAGGGAGAGATTGGCGGCGCTAAGCATCATTTCCAGACACATGAAAATGATGATGATGCTGCGGCGCAGGATGACGCCACCCAGTCCGATGGCGAAGAGAAGGCCGCTTGCAAGGAGATAATTGGCGAGTGTCGGCATGGCGGAAAAGAAATCGGATCTTATTATTTAGCGGAGACTGCGGTGGCTCAGGATGATGACGCCGACGGTGGCCACGAGAAGGAGTACGCCGACGACTTCGAAGGGAAGGCCAAAGTAATGAAAAAGATCAAAGCCAACGAGTTTCACATCATCCGCCTGCGTGCCGGTGAGCGGGGGGAGGGTCTTGGCAAAGGCGGGGTTGGAAACCACGAGACGGGTCAATAGGGTAAGGAAAGCCGCCACCACAAGACCTCCACCCAAGGTGGCTCCGAAATTCAGGCGGCGGGTTTTTTCTTCCTTGAGATTGAGCAGCATGATGATGAAGAGAAAGAGCACCATGACGGCTCCGGCATAGACTAGAACCTGGATGATGCCGATGAACGTGGCGTCAAGGGTGACGAAAAGCCCCGCCATACTGATGAAGGACATGACCAGGCTCATTGCGCAGGAGACGGGGTTGCGCAGGAGAACGACACAAAGCCCGAAGGCGATCATCAAGGTGGCAAAGAACCAGAAGGCGGCGGTGAGCATGGGTGTCGCGAATGTGAGATGCTATTTGAGTTCGTTCCACTTGAAGACGAGTCCAGTCCGGACACCGCCCAGTTTGTAAAGGGTTTCCTTGTCATGAACCATCTCGGCGCGATTCAGGCCGGTGATGGAGTAGTCCTTGCGGAGGTAAATGGCCTGTTCGGGGCAGACCTCCTCGCAGAGACCGCAGTAGATACATCGAATCATGTCGATATCGAAGGAATCGGGTCGCTTCTCCACCTTTTTCCACGGGTCATCACTGGGAATCTCCATTGGCTTGATGGTGATGGCCCGGGGCGGGCAGATGAATTCACAGAGTTGGCATGCCACGCAACGATCTTTGCCATGTTCATCCGAGACCAGGGTGGGCGCTCCGCGATACCACTCTGGAAGCTGGGCATCCCACTTCTCCTCGGGATATTGCATCGTGACGATTCCCTTTTTGAAGACGGCTCTCTTCAGGTGATTCCAGGTGATGATCAGACCGGAGAAGATGGCGGGCAGGTAGAATCGCTCTGCCAGGGTCAATTTTGGGCGTTGGACGACGAAGGCCATTGGTGTGATTGTTTTTTGATTAATGGTGCACGAATGCGAGGATCAGGGCGGTGACAAAAATATTTCCAAGGGCAATTGGGAAGAATCCGAGCCAGCCAAGTTTCATCAGCTGGTCATAGCGGAAGCGCGGGAGTGTCCATCGAATCCAGATAAAGAAGATGAGCAGTGCGGAAACCTTGGCAAAAAAGACGGCAATATTCACCAGTCCCCAGAAGAGACCAGGAATTCCCGGTTGGGAACCGTCGGGAATCAGTGGACAACTCCAGCCTCCCAGGAAGAGTGCGACGATGGCACCGGATCCCGCGATCATCGCGGCATATTCCCCGAGAAAGAAGAGGGCGAAATTCATCGAGGCATATTCGGTGTGATAACCTCCGACGAGTTCCTGCTCGGCCTCCGGAAGATCGAAGGGCAGACGGTTTGTCTCGGCGAAGATCGAAACCAGAAAGACGACGAAGGAGATCAGCAGGGGAATCCAGAGGAGAAGGCGCTGCCAACTGAAGTCCGCCACCAGGGTTGGCAGAATTTGAGAGGGATGGTGGAGCAGCAGGGCCGGGGAGAATCCATGACTCCAGTAGGGAAAAACCAGCCAGCCGTTTGCAACCTGCCAATTGATGATCTGATTCAGGTTCAGTGAACCGCAGATCATGAAGACCGGGACAATGGAGAGGCCCATGGAGAGTTCATAGGAAATCATTTGTGAGGAGGAGCGGATGCCTCCAAGGAACGGGAACTTCGAGTTCGAGGCCCAACCTGCCAGGGTGATGCCATAGACGCTGAGGGATGAGACGGCAAAGATGTACAGCACACCGACATTCAGATCGGCGATGGTCATCTGGATGCCGAACAGGTAACTCCCGAAGGGGAGCACCGCCAAGACAAGAACAGGCGGTATCATGACCAGCTTGGGAGCCAGCCAGTAGTAGAATCCATTCACCGAGGCCGGTTGGAAATTTTCCTTCAGAAGCAGTTTGAGCGGATCAACGATCATCTGGCCGAGGCCCCAGAGAGGAATGTCCTTTTTTCCCCCGAGAAGCGTCATCGGAATGCCGACACGGTTCGGACCGACGCGATCCTGAATGAAGGCACTGAGGCGTCGCTCGGCAAAGACGGTGAGAGAGACAAGGCCCAGAATGAGGTTCAGCAAAATGAAGGACTTCAGAAAAGTCGTCCAGACGAGAAACACCCAAGGGGTGGTGAGAAAATTGAGGATCAAGGGAATTGCCATGTCGTGCTCAGTGCAAATCGGATATATGCCCGGAAGTCTACTGTCCAGAAACAAGAGTGTCACTCTACAAACCTTCCTTCTTGAAAATTTTCTCAACAAGACGCCATTCTCACCATCGTGAAGACTCATCCCCTCGGAACACAAGGTCTGGTTGTTTCTGAAATTGGCTTCGGAGCCATGGGGATTTCCGATATGTATTCATCCTCCGCCCGTCGTGATGACGCGGAGGGAGCCGCGACCATCGCAGCGGCTCTGGATGCAGGCATCAGCCTGATCAATACGGGTGATTTCTATGGCATGGGGCATAACGAAATGCTGATCGGAAGGGTGATTTCCGGGCGTCGTGATCAGGTTGTCCTGAGTGTGAAGTTCGGTGCGTTACGTGATCCCAGGGGAGGATGGCTTGGGTACGACTGCCGCCCCGCAGCGGTTAAAAACTTTGCGACCTATTCCCTGCAACGTCTCGGAGTTGATCACATCGACATTTATCAACCCGCGCGCCTTGATCCGAATGTTCCCATCGAGGAGACCGTTGGAGCCATTGCCCAGCTGATCAAGGAAGGAAAGGTCAGGTTTTTGGGGCTTTCCGAAATGAATCCGGAGATGATCCGCCGCGCCCATGCGACCCACCCTGTCAGCGCCCTGGAGATCGAGTATTCCCTTGCCACGCGCTTTATCGAGAGCGAGATCTTGGGTGTCTGCCGCGAGTTAGGCATTGGTATCGTTGCTTATGGAGCCCTCTCCCGGGGGCTTCTCTCGGGCAAGGTGAACGGAAAATTCGAGAAGGGTGATTTCCGGTCTTTCACACCGCGATTTATGAGTCAGTATCTGGCAGCCAATCTTTCCTATGTCGGAATCCTGGCCGATATTGCCATTGAAAAAGGGTGTACACCCGCCCAGTTGGCCTTTGCCTGGCTTCTGGCCCAGGGGAATGACATCGTTCCCCTGATCGGCACCAGCAGACGGTCCCGTCTTCTGGAGAATCTGGCAGCCCTGAACATCCGTCTCAGCACTGCGGATCTTGCGCTGCTTGATGAAGCCTTTCCCGAAGGAACTTTCCAAGGGAGCCGCTATCCCGCGGCAGCCATGCATTCGGTGGCGGGGTAATCGGCAAACAGGAAGGGAGTCTGCAAGGAAAGTCATTTTTATTTTGCTCGCGGTGAAGGGAAACGTAGCTTTATCGGATGCGCAATTCCTCCCTTCTTCCCAGGCAACTGGCTTTTACTTTTTATCTGCTGGCAATGGTGCTGGCCCTCTCCGCCTCGAATGGCCTGACGGCTGCCGAGTTCATCAATCCCGCCAGCTACAACATCCCGGCGATTATTCCTCCCTCTCCGGAGCCGGGTACGACCGAGTATAAAATCGACACCGGATATTTAAAAAATGCCAGAGCAACCAGCACCAAGGAAGTGATCGAGAAGGCGAATATCGCCTCGCACGATTCTGTCTTTGATTATTCGCAAACTCTCGGTTCTTGGTTCAACAGCCGTGATCTGCCGAAGACAACCGCCCTGTTCAATGAAGTGGACAGGGAAACAAAGGAGGCCATCGAACTCGCAAAGCATTACTTCGTCAGAGCGCGTCCAATTTACTGGCATGAAACCGGCTCGATAGAAAAGAGCAACGGGTATTCCTATCCAAGCGGCCATACGACACGGGCCTTTGTCTGGGCGGATCTTCTTAGCAACGCCCTTCCGGACGAGCGGCAGGCACTGCATCTCCAGGCGCGGCAAAAGGCCTGGTATCGGGTTATCCTCGGCCGCCACTTTCCCGCAGATGTCCGTGCCGGGAAAATCTTCGGCAAATTTTTGGCAAAGCAGTTCCTTCTGAGCCCTGCCTTCCAAAAAGAATGGGCCGGAGCCGCCGCTGAAATTCAGAGCGCCAGGAAGCAGGCTGCACCCCGTTCCTGAATTAGGGAACCGCTGATTTAATCAGCGTTTCCTTAGAGACTGTCTGAAAAGTCCCCGGGAGGCGAGTTGCTCGCCCTGCGCGGACTTTTCAGGCAAGTCTTCCTGAGTGTGGGGTTATCACCCCATCGACTGGGGAAACATCCACGGCGAGAGTTTTGAACTATGAAAACACTATTATCTCTCTCACTAGTCACGCTCCTTCTTTTCGGATTGAGCGGCTGCAACACCATCAGCGGAGCCGGCAGGGATGTCAGCGCCACAGGACGTGTCGTCAGCAATGGTGCCAACTCCGTGAAGAGTTCGATGCAGAACTAATTGCAAGTGCTGCCATTCAACAGAACCGCCCGGAGATTCTCCGGGCGGTTTTTGTTTGTGAACGCAATCTCGACTTTTGGTTATCTTGCATCGAATCTTCTGCTTTACAAATTCCACATCCATTTTACCCAGACAATGTCCTCGACCGGCCCTGTTTCCCAGTTTCTTGAACATCACTACCGGCACTTCAACGCCGCCGCATTGAAGGATGCTGCCCACGCCTATACAGCCCATCTGGAGAAAGGGGGAATCATGTTCATGACGATTGCAGGCGCCATGAGCACGGCTGAACTCGGTCTCTCGCTTGCCGAGATGATCCGTCAGGACAAAGTCCAAGCTATCTGCTGTACCGGGGCAAACTTGGAGGAGGACGTCTTTAATCTGGTGGCCCACGATTATTACGAGCGCGTTCCAAATTACCGCGACCTGACCCCTGCTGACGAAGTCGCCCTGCTCGACCGCCACATGAACCGGGTTACCGACACCTGTATTCCAGAGATGGAGGCCATGCGTCGGATCGAAAAAGCAGTCCTGGAAGAATGGGAAGCCGCAGACAAGAAAGGTGAACGCCTTTTCCCCCACGAGTTCCTGTATCGGATCCTGCTGGGGGGAAAGCTGGAGTATCAGATTGATCCCAAGAACAGCTGGCTCCTTGAGGCGGCCAAGAAGAATCTCCCGATGTTCGTTCCCGGTTGGGAAGATTCCACCCTCGGCAACATGTACGCGGGGCATGTCATCAGCGGTGATGTCAAAAATGTCCATACCGTCCGTACGGGGATCGAATACATGATGCAGCTTGCGGAGTGGTACACGAAGAATTCCAAGCCATTGCCTGGTGCGGAAAAGCCGGCTTCATCAGCCGGAAGACATGCCGAGTCTCCGGATGGATCGATCGGTTTCTTCCAGATCGGGGGTGGTATTGCGGGCGATTTCCCGATCTGCGTCGTCCCCATGCTCCATCAGGATCTGCAGCGTCCCGAAGTACCCCTGTGGGGCTATTTCTGCCAGATCAGCGATTCGACGACGAGCTATGGAAGCTACTCCGGTGCGGTTCCCAACGAGAAAATTACCTGGGGTAAACTCGGGATCAATACGCCGAAATTCATCATCGAATCGGATGCCTCCGTTGTGGCACCGCTGGTGTTTGCGATTATTCTAGGATGGTGATCCGGCCCAATTTTTTTCTCAGATCGCCGTAACGATGGCGTCTCCGATCTCGGCGGTGCCAACTCTTGTTGTGCCCTCCGACCAGATGTCCCCGGTGCGGAGTCCGGAGGCAATGACCCTGCGCACGGCTGTATCAATTGCATCGGCGGCAGCGATCTCTCCGAGCGAGTGACGGAGGAGCATTCCTGCGCTCAGGATTTGGGCAATCGGATTGGCGATGCCTTTGCCCGCAATATCGGGAGCCGTGCCGCCGCTCGGTTCATACATTCCAAAACGGCGCGATTCACCCTTGGAAGCGCCAAGACTAGCGCTGGGCAGCATTCCCAGCGATCCCGCGATCATGGCCATTTCATCGCTCAGGATGTCGCCAAAAAGATTCTCAGCGAGAACGACATCGAACTGTTTTGGGTTCTTGATGAGCTGCATCGCCGCATTATCGACATAGAGATGGGAGAGGGTGACATCCGGATATTCCCCGGCGACTTCATTCACCGTGCGGCGCCAGAGAATGCCGTTCTGGAGAACATTGGCCTTGTCGATGGAAGTGAGTTTTTTCCCGCGGCCACGGGCCGCTTCAAACGCCACCCGGGCGATCCTCACGATTTCACTCTTCCTGTACACCATGGTGTCGACGGCGATCGGATCGGCTTCGTTTTCATCAGAATCTTTCAGGAATTTGGGCTCTCCGAAATAGAGGCCGCCGGTCAACTCGCGCACGCAGAGGACATCCACGCCTCCGTCGACCGACTGCTGGCGCAGGGGTGAGGCATGAGCCAGTTCGGGGAGGCAGATGCACGGACGCAAATTCGCGAAAAGGCCGAAGTGTTTCCGAAGTGGCAGGAGGGCCGCCCGCTCAGGTTGCTCATCGGGGGGTAGTTTTTCCCATTTGGGGCCGCCTACGGAGCCAAAGAGGATGGCATCCGATTCTTCGCAGACTTTCAGAGTCTCTGCGGGGAGGGCTTTGCCTTTCTGATCGATGCCTGCACCGCCAACCGGCATTTCTGTTTCATGGATCGTGAAATCAAATTTCTTCTGCACGGCCCGGAGAACTTTCCCTGCCTCCGTCATGACTTCCGGGCCGATGCCGTCTCCGGCGAGAACTGCAATACGATAGGTGGTGCTCATATGGTCTGGCGATTTAAGCGGCCCCTCCGTCTTCAGGCAAGCAGAGGAGAAGGGCGAACTAAATGATTGATGGCAAAAATGTGACAGTAAATTGGTTGTTTTTAGGGAAATCTCCCGTTCAAATGGCCGGGAAAGATTACCACCATGCTCATACCACACACCCTCAAGCATCTCTTAATTATCTCATCATCGATTGCGGCAAGCATCGTTCCGATGGATGCGGCAGTCACAATCAATGGCTCAGGGGCCACCTTTCCAGCACCCCTGTATCTCCGGTGGGCCTCAGATTTCCGAAAATCCAACCCCGACACTTCGGTAAACTATCAAGGAGTCGGCAGCGGCGCGGGAGTGAAGAACTTCATTGCCGGTTTGACCGATTTTGGAGCAAGCGACGTGGCCATGAGCGATTCGGAAATCGCCAGTGCCAAGGGTAATGTCCTGCTGCTTCCCGTGACAGCCGGATCGATTGTGCTTGGTTACAATATTCCCGGAGTGGATTCGGGACTGAAGCTTTCTCGCGATGCTTACGCCGGCATTTTTCTCGGCACGGTGAAGTCATGGAGTGATCCCCTGATCGCCAAGGAAAATCCCGAGGTGAAGCTCCCCAATCTTCCCATCACCGTTGTGGCCCGTTCGGACGGAAGTGGAACCACGGCTGTTTTCACAGCCCACCTTTCGGAAGTAAGCGCTGATTTCAAAACCGAGGTCGGAAGTGGGAAATCCGTCACGTGGCCCGTTGGTATCGCCGGAAAGGGAAATGACGGGGTGACTGCACTCATTAAGAACACACCCGGAGCCATCGGCTATATTGAGTTTGGCTATGCCGTTCATAACAAGCTCACGACAGCTTCCCTTCAAAACAAGGCGGGTAAATTCATCGCGCCGACCTTGGAAAGCGGTGCTGCCACCCTGGCTTCCGTCGAACTTCCGGAAAATTTCCGCGCCTTTATCACAGATCCCCAGGGAGCCGGGGACTATCCCATCGCAACCTTCACCTGGATACTCTTGAAGAAATCCTATGATTCCCCTGCAAAGGCTGCCGCTGTAAAAGCCTTTGTGAATTACGGACTGACCACGGGGCAGGCTGTGGCTCCCGATCTTGGGTACATCACCCTTCCTGATTCGGTTGTAAAGAAAGTTCAGGCAGCCCTCGCTACAGTGAAATAACCTGATTTAACGAAGGATTCCCGGAGCGGAAAATCAGCATGCACGAAACAATCAGGGTCACTGGGACTGAAAACCCGATCGTGAGGGAATACCGGTCGCGGCCCGATGTCTTCAGGATGCTCTGCTGGTTTGCCTCCAGCCTGACTGTGCTGCTGCTGGCTTTTATTCTGGGAGAGATTCTGTTCAAAGCATGGCCTGCCATGCAGAGATTCGGATTTGGATTCATCACGGGTGTGAAGTGGAGTCCGAACCGTGAAGTGTTCGGGGTGTTGCCGGTGCTCATCGGGACTGCCGCCAGCAGTTTGCTCGCCCTATGCCTTGCTCTTCCCCTAGGGTTGGCGATTGCGCTCTTTTTGAGCGAGGATTTCCTTCCCTCGGGGATTCGCCAGACCATCAGGTTTGTCGTGGAGCTGCTTGCTGCGATTCCGAGTGTGGTTTATGGCCTTTGGGGCATTGCCGTGGTGATTCCGCTGGTACAGAACTATGGTGGCATTCTGGCCGAAAAACTCGGCTTCCTTCCGATCTTCAAAGGCCCCGCCTACGGCAATAGCCTCCTGACGGCAAGTCTGGTGCTGGCTTTGATGATTCTGCCCACCATCACGGCGATTTCCCGAACCTCTCTCGTCGCAGTGCCCTACGCTCTCAGGGAGGGGGCTTATGCCCTGGGAGCAACCCGGTGGGAGAGCATTCTGGGAGTCATTTTACCCACGGCGGCTCCGGGCATTGTGGCGGCGAGCATTCTGGCCTTCGGCCGGGCCATGGGTGAGACGATGGCTGTGGCGATGCTTATCGGAAACAGTCAGCGGTTGTCGTGTTCCCTGCTCTCCCCCTCCAACACTCTCTCCGCCCTGCTGGCCAACCAATTTGCCGAAGCGGATGGAATCCAAGTGAATGCCCTCATGTATGCGGCGTTGCTGCTGGTTTTCATGACCCTTGGGGTGAATGTGCTCGGAGAGGCGGTGCTCCGCCATACGCAACGGGCCACGGAGGGGCTCCGATGATGAGAATTTCAGCGGCGAATTTTTTTACCATTGAAGGGAAACGAACCTCCCCGTTTCGCCTCCTGGCAAACAAATTATTGAGCGCATTGTGCATCGTGCTCGCCTTGCTGACGCTCGTTCCGCTGGTTTCGATCGTTATTCTTGTGGTCCGGAACGGACTGCCATTGCTCGGTTCCGGACTCTTCACGCAGCTTCCGCCCGCTCCGGGTCTGGATGGCGGGGGATTCGGCAATGCCATCGTGGGGACGATGGTGATGGTTGGGATCGGGTTGCTGATTGCCGTCCCCTTCGGGATTCTGTCAGCCATTTATATCAACGAGTATGACCGGGCATCTCGGCTGGCATCCGCCGTGCGCTTTGTGGCCAAGTTGCTCACGGGAATTCCCTCCATTATCTGCGGTGTTTTTGCCTTTGCCGCAGTCGTGATGACAACAAAGCAGTTTTCCGCATTGGCAGGGGGTGTTGCGCTTGCGATCCTGATCCTGCCCACCATTCTCTTGACTGCCGAACAGTCGCTGCTCGGAGTTCCCTATGCTTACAGGGAGGCTTCCTTTGGCGTGGGAGCCACTCATTTCCAGACGATCTGGCGTATCGTTTTGCCGGAGGCCTTGCCGGCGATGATGACCGGCGTGATGCTGGCGGTGGCCCGTGCATCCGGCGAAACGGCCCCGATTCTCTTTACCGCAGCATTCAGTCAGGATTGGATTCATTCGCTGATGGAGCCAAGCGCATCACTTTCGGTTCTAATCTATAATTTTGCATCGCTCCCCTATGCTCACCAGATCAGCATGGCTTGGTCTGCCTCCCTCGTGCTGGTGACGATCGTCACGCTAACCAATGTTTTTGCCCAAGTGATTTTCAGCCCTAAACACCGTTGAAGATGGAACCGAATCACAGCGAAGAGAAGAACGCCGTGGTTTCCGAACTGCCCTTCGGAACCGTGCCCGCACTGACGAACGACTTTGTCCCCGGAGAGTCCAATTTCATCAAGGTGGATGATTTTAAATTCTATTACGGGAAGAAACGGGCGCTTCATGGCATCACTATGGAGATTCCTTCAAGGATGGTCACGGCCTTCATCGGACCCTCGGGTTGCGGAAAGTCCACCCTGCTCCGCAACTTCAACCGGATGAACGAGCTCATTCCCGGAGTGAGGCACGAGGGGGATATTACCATCCACGGCACGAGTATCTATGATCCTTCCGTCGAGATCATCGCACTGCGCCGACGCATCGGGATGGTCTTCCAGAAATCAAATCCCTTTCCGATGTC
>Ga0302274_10001905_pt1 | contig 19514 bp, 13 predicted proteins | sample III_Bog_N2_1_FD_198755 | JGI IMG/M metagenome (GOLD analysis project Ga0302274, IMG submission 198755) | Peat permafrost microbial communities from Stordalen Mire near Abisko, Sweden - III_Bog_N2_1 | ecosystem: Environmental > Terrestrial > Soil > Wetlands > Peat | place: Sweden: Abisko...
AACATATCGGTAGTGCCCTTATAGTGGCAATCTTCAATTGATTGTACGGTTACAGGTATAAATTTGCTCTTATCGCTGGTAGTACCTGATGATTTGGCAAACCATTTTACGGGTGAGTTCCATAAAGGGTTGGCCTCACCCTTCATAATACGCTCTATATATGGTTTCAGCGAATCATAATCCTGCAAAGGCACACGCTGCCGGTATTCATCTATAGTTTTTATGGAGTTGTAATCAAATTGTTTACCCCACTCGGTCTCTCTGCCGTTTTCAAGCAACGATTGGAAAACCTGTTCCTGGCATTCGGCAGGGTGCTCCATAAATTCAAGTATCTGCGACGAACGCTGCCGCAAAAACCAGCTTAATATAGAGCCAACCAGGAACATGTGTTATCTATTTCACAGGCAAGATAAATATAATGTGCCAATATGACAATGTGCCGGTGTGCCGATGAAAAGCAATTAAAATGAATTTTCCCTGTGTTTTTGTGCCGCTGTGGTGAAAAATTTTAAGGCGCTATCGTCTTTCCGTGCAACACAAAATTTTGGCCAAGGTAAACTTTGCGTACCTGCTCGTCATTAGCCAATTCTTGCGAGGTACCTGATTTTAAAATCATCCCTTCAAAAAGGAGATAGGCGCGATCGGTAATAGATAATGTTTCCTGCACATTATGATCGGTAATAAGAATGCCAATGTTTTTTAGTTTTAGTTTAGATACTATCTCCTGTATATCCTCAACAGCAATAGGATCAATGCCGGCAAAAGGCTCATCCAGCAAAATAAATTTAGGGCTGGTGGCTAAGGTGCGCGCAATTTCTGTTCTGCGCCGTTCGCCACCAGATAATGAGTTGCCCATATTTTTACGAATTTTCTGTAAGCCAAATTCATTAAGCAACGATTCCAGCTTTTCTCTCTGCTCTTCTTTTGAAAGCTTGGTCATTTCAAGTACAGCTGCAATATTATCCTCAACATTTAATTTACGAAATACACTGGCTTCTTGCGGCAAGTAGCCAATACCATGTTGGGCACGTTTATACATGGGCTGCTTTGTAAGTTCCTCTTCATCCAAATAAATTGAACCGTTATCTACTTTTATTAAACCTACTATCATGTAAAATGATGTAGTTTTTCCCGCGCCGTTAGGGCCAAGTAAACCTACTATCTCACCCTGGTTAACTTCAAGGCTCACGTCATTAACTACCTTACGGCGGCGATATGTTTTTTGGAGATGTTCTGCTTTGAGCTTCATTACTGCAAAGTAAAAGAACTAAACCGATTCTTTAATATCTCTTACGTTCATTTCTATAGAAATATTGCCGTTCCACTCATTTTCTTCTAGTGTGTAGCACATATCTAAGGCTCGTGTGGTGGTAACATGCTCGTAAAATTCAGCTTTACCAAAGGCAATACCACGAAGCTGGCGCGATCCGTTTTTAGATACCATTACTTTCAGATGTTCTTCTTTTACAATACGCGTACCACCGGTATCTTTAAGAAATTTTGTAAGAAACACGGGTTTCATATTACCCGGGCCAAAAGGGGCAAACTGTTTTATTAGTCCGAATAGTTTAGGGCTTATATCGTCTGGTTCAAGCTCTGCATCAATTTCAATTTCAGGAATAAGTAATTTAATATCTATCGTTTCATTTACCACCTTTTCAAAACGATTGATGAACTCAGGCATATTTTCTTTTTTCAATGAAAGGCCTGCGGCAAACATATGGCCGCCAAATTGATCGAGCAGATCGCTACATTGGCTGATGGCCTTATATAAATCAAATCCGGGAACAGAACGGGCAGAACCCACTGCCATTCCGTTAGACTCGGTAAATACAATAGTGGGACGATAATATTTTTCTATTAACCGGCTTGCTACAATACCAATAACCCCCTTGTTCCAATGAGGTTGATATAAAACAGTATATTTTTTGCTCTTATACTCATCTGTATCCAGCATTCCAAGTGCTTCTTCAGTAATAGCAAAATCAAACTCACGACGCTGTTCATTTTTCTTATTCAAAATCTCAGCCCTGTCATTTGCTATCTCTACTGTTTCAGAAATAAGCAGTTTTACGGCGTGGCGGGCATCATCAATTCGGCCCGCAGCATTAATACGTGGCCCTAGTACAAAAACGATATCAGAAATAGTAAGGTCGCGTTTCATGTTAGAAGCATCTATAAGCGCCTTAAATCCTTTGCGTGGGTTACGGTTGAGGGTTTGTAACCCATAATAAGCTAATACTCTATTCTCATCAACAATAGGTACAATATCTGATGCAATGCTTACAGCCACCAGGTCGAGGTAGGCATTTAATTCTTCCTCAGGCAAATTATTTTTTCGTGAAAATGCCTGTAATAATTTAAAACCTATGCCACAACCGCTTAATTCTTTAAAAGGATAAGTACAATCTTTACGCTTAGGGTCAAGTACGGCGGCAGCTGTAGGAATTTCCTTAGGTGGCAAATGATGGTCGCAAATAATAAAATCAATACCAAGCGTAGTGGCATAATCAATTTTTTCTTTCGATTTAATGCCACAATCCAATGCAATAATTAAAGTAATGCCATGTTCTTTGGCATAATCCACTCCCTGTATACTTACGCCGTAGCCTTCACTGTAACGATCGGGTATGTAATAATCTATTTCGTAATATATTTTTTTGAAGAACGAAAATGCCAATGCTACAGAAGTAGTGCCATCAACATCATAATCGCCGTAGATAAGAATCTTTTCTTTGTCTTGCATAGCGCGTTCTATACGTGCTATGGCTTTATCCATATCCTTCATTAAAAAAGGATCATGGAGTTGTGTCATGTCGGGCCTAAAGAAAGCCTTTGCTTCATCATAAGTGGAAACTCCGCGTTGAGCTAATAATCTGCAAATAATGGGGGAAATTTTTAGTTGCTCTTGTAAGTTCTGTGCTATTTTTTCATCATATGATTTAAATACCCATCTTTTTTCCATTCGTTTTTTTGCGCTTCGTATACTTGTAAATGTAAATAATGTTAACTTAACATTAGAGTGATAATGGAATTACATATCAACAAAGAGTATGTTATTCACTTTTAGGAAAGGCATTCCACCCCTGGGCCAGCAGATCATATTCATTGTTGTTGCGGGTAACCAACTTGGCGCCGCCTTCTTTATCAGAAATGTGTCCTATCACAGTAATATCAGGATTGTTTTTGATCTTTTCATAATCCTGTTGAGAGATGGTAAATAATAACTCGTAATCTTCTCCACCGTTCAATGCAGCGGTGGTGGCATCAATGCCCATTTTAAAGGCCAGTGCCCGTGTTTCCTCGGCCATAGGTATCTTTTCTTCGTATAAGCGGCAGCCTACCTTTGATTGATTGCAGATGTGTAACAGGTCTGATGACAAGCCGTCAGAAATATCGATCATTGATGTGGGTACTATCTCTAGTTTATCTAACAACTCCACAATATCTTTTCTTGCATCGGGCATCAGCTGCCGGCCAACAATGTAAGCTTGCTGTTCAAGATCAGGTTGTACTTCAGGGTGTTCTAAAAATATTTTTTTCTCACGTTCAAGCAATTGCAAACCCATATAGGCGCTACCTAAATCGCCACTTACACAAATAAGATCGTTCTTTTTGGCGCCATTGCGGTAGGTTATTTTTGATTTCTCTGCCTCTCCGATGGCTGTTATGCTTATAACAAATCCTTTTAATGAAACATTAGTATCGCCTCCAACAAGGTCAACATTATATTTTTTACAGGCATGAAAAACACCTTCGTAAAACTCTGTAATTGCTTCAACAGAAAAGCGATTGCTCATGGCTATGGAAACCGTTAACTGACGAGGTATAGCGTTCATGGCATATATATCAGATAAGTTTACTATTACAGATTTGTAGCCAAGATGTTTAAGTGGTACATACATCAAATCGAAATGAACACCTTCCAGCAACATATCGGTAGTAACCACGGTGCAGCGGGCAATGTAACGCAATACAGCGGCATCATCGCCAATTCCTTTAATAGAGGAATCATTTTTTAACTGGAAATTTTTGGTGAGGTGCTCAATAAGAGCAAATTCGCCCATATTGCTAATCTCTGTACGTGTTTCTTCTGCTTCACTCATGCTGCAAAGGTAAAGGTCAATTGGCAATTATTATTGAACAATTATTAACGGATTAGCCGTATTGATTTGAAAAGAAAAAATAAATTATTTTTGGTTATATAGCAGTGAATTACGTAAATTATACTGACCGTAATTATTTAAAACCGGTAATACGAAATGATAAGGGTGTTTATTGCTTGTTGTTTTATAATTTTTTTTTCGCTTCCAGTTAAAGCCGCTATGGTTAGAGGCGTAATAACCGATGAGAAAAATGCCCCATTACCTTTTGCTACCGTTTATGTAAAAAATACCACGCATGGCACTACTAGTAATACGGATGGAAAATATACATTAGATATAGCTCCCGGCAATTATGAATTGGTGTTTCAATACCTTGGCTATTCAAAACAAATAAAAGAGGTTAACATTGCAGATAAACCTGTTACTCTTAATATACAATTGCTGCCGGAAAGCGTTAAGCTAAATGAGGTGGTTGTAAGTTCTAATGGCGAGGACCCTGCTTATGCCATTATTAGAAACGCTCAAAAGAAAAGAAAATACTACTTAGATCAGGTAAATGCATATTCATGTGATGTATATATAAAAGGTATACAGAGGTTAGATGCTATACCTAAATCCATTATGGGAGTTAATCTTAACAAGCAAGGACTTGACTCATCGATATTGGGTATAGTTTACTTATCTGAAAGTGAATCGCAATATAATTTTCAGAAGCCTGATAATATAAAAGAGGTGATGTATAGTTCTAAAGTAAGCGGCAATAATAAAGCTTTTAGTTTTAACCAGGCGAAAGATTTTCAATTTAATTTTTACGATGATTTGGTAAATGAATTTGCCATAAGTAATCGCGGTTTTGTATCACCAATTTCCGGATCGGCATTATTGTATTATAATTATAAACTGGTAGGCACTTTTTTTGATGGCGATATAAAGGTTAATAAAATACAAGTTATTCCGAAGCGCGAACATGATCCTGTTTTTCATGGTACTATTTACATTGTAGATAAAAGCTGGCGTATTTATAGCGCTAATCTTATGTTAACCAAAGATGCCAATATTGATTTTGTGGATACGCTACAAATCAAACAAACATTTGCCCCGGTTAATGATACTGTTTGGATGCCTATTTCCCAAAACTTGTCTTTTAGGTTTGGGGCATTAGGAATAAAGGGCAATGGAAGCTTTACCGGCATTTTTAAAAACTATGTTATAGATCCTGTTTTTCCTGATCATTTTTTTAGAAATGAAGAATTAAAAGTTGCTGATGAAGCCAATACAAAAGACACTTCATACTGGAGTACTGTTAGGCCGATACCTCTTACTTTAGAAGAGAAAAAAGATTATGAACGAAAAGATAGTGTGTCGCAAATTCGTGATTCGCGCGGGTATAAAGATTCTATAGATAAAATTAGAAACAGGCTGGAACCGGCAGATATACTGGAAGGATATGATTATTACAGAAGTGCCGACAAATTTGGTGTTCACTTTTCATCTATTGTAGTTCATACAAATTTTAATACTGTGGAAGGTTTGAATTTGCAGGAAAATATTAGCCTTAATAAATATTTTGAAAACCACGAATACTATAACATAGAAGGAATTGTGAGATATGGATTTTCAGATGACCTGCTAAGTGCAAAAATTATTGGCAAGTGGCTCGTTGATCCTGTTAGACAGGGATCGTGGGGAGCAGGAGGAGGGCGTTTTGTACAACAAATTAATAGCGAAGAACCCATCTCTGAAATTATAAATACTGCCTATTCACTTTTTGGTGTACAAAATTATATGAAACTTTACGATAACTCCTATGTTTATATTGAACACGAAAGAGAACTTACAAATGGGCTGAATGTATCTGCCAACTTTAGTTATAGTGACAGGTTGCCGCTTTTTAATACTACGAATTACGACTGGGTATCAGCAAAAACCGGGGGTTATACGCCAAATACACCTGAAAACTTAAATAACTATGTTAGTATTACTCATAACACGGCGCTACTATTAAAACTAACCGCTACTATTCATTTTAAACAGCAATATGTTTCCTTACCCCACCAAAAAATTGTTACCGGTTCTAAATACCCGGTGCTTGTGTTCAACTACATTAAAGGCATACCCGCATTTGGCACCAATGCCAATTATGATTTGCTGGAAGCAGGGTTAAAAGGCGATTTTAAATTTGGTTTGCTTGGCACATCTCAACTAAGTATAAAAGCCGGCGATTTTTTAGATAAAACAAATCTATCGTTTATTGATTATGCCCACTTCATGGGCAACCAAACATTTTTTGCTACTAATTATTTAGAAGGCTTTCAATTATTGCCTTATTATGAATATAGCACCGATAAGGAGTTTTTAGAAGCCCACTACGAACACCATTTTTACGGGTTTATTACAAATAAAATTCCTTTACTGCGTAAATTAAAATTACAGGAAGTAGCCGGAATACATTTATTGGAAACTCCTGACATACGATATGCCGAACTTTCTGTGGGCATTGAACACATCTTTAAATTGTTTCGCATTGACTGGGTAAATTCGTATAGCAATACCCTGAGGTTAAAATCGGGTTTTGTAATCGGGTTATCCAGTTTATTTGGAGGGAGTTAAGGGCATTTTTATTTTCCATAAAGAATTAATGATAAAGCAGCAATAACAATAGAACATTAAAATTTATGATGAAAAAAATTCACTTTATCCTGTTTGGCATAAGCCTGCTATTTTACAAAAGTGCGAATGGAGCAGTTACTTTAAATCCTAGAATGGGCTTTGCGCCACCGGATACATCAAAAATATTTTCAGACATTACTGATACGATAGGCTTAAAAAAAATACTAAATGATTCTTCATTATTAATCTCAATAGTAGGAGTCCCGGACACATCAGCCAATAGTAATCAATTCCCTTTTCCTGGAAGAGCATCATTGAACGACTTGCAACAGGACTTTTTTCATAAATTTATTTTACACAGAAAGAGTGAAGCTTTTAAAATCATATACCAGCTCAGAAGTTTAACCTACATTAATTTAAGCCACCTGGATTTAAAAATGCTTCCTCCGGGATTAGATAATCTTCAGAATCTTACGTTTCTTAAAATCTGCTATACCAATTTGACTCAAATTCCAGTAGAAGTAAGTAGCCTAAAAAAGTTAAAGGAATTGGCGATGTATACCAATAATATAAAACAAATACCTGATGATTTTGAGTGGCCGGATTCTTTAAGCCTTTTAGAGTTATCAGAAAATGATTTGAAAAATATTCCAAAATCACTCAGTAAATTAACGGCATTAACCTATATCAGTTTTCGACAGAACCCAAATCTATCTGATAGCAATTGTTATAAAATTCTTTCTAAAATTCCTTCACTTGAAAGCATAGACTTGAATTTTACTGCTATTGGAATGCTTGATTCTGAAATTGGAAATCTGAAGCAATTAACTCATTTATTAATAGGTGGTACAAAAATTAAGGCACTACCTAAGGAGATTGCACAGCTTGATAAGCTACAGAACTTAAATTTGGAAAGTTTAGATAGTCTTGATTATAATTCTCTCAGATACATTGGTGAATTAAAGCATTTAACCATGTTAACGCTGGATAACTGTAACCTGGATTCTATACCATCATGCTTTCGAAATTTAGAAGAACTAAAAACCTTGACTCTATTTGGCAATTCACTACGTAGTGTTCCATCATGTATTTGCCATATGCCCAAATTGAAAATGTTAGTTCTCACATCTAATTATATTACTTCATTACCCGATTGCCTTGCTAACTTATCTAACCTTAAGATTTTGAGTTTAACAGATAATAAAATTGATAAAAACTCATTGGATGCTTTAAGAAGTCAATTACCAAATTGCAGAATTGTTTTTGAAGAAGCGAAATAATGTCCAATTTGATAATTCAATTTTCAAATTCTTAATTTATCTCTACTTCTTTCTCACAAAATAAAAGTCATCGTGCCCATAAGTCTTAGGTGTGGTGCCGTAGTTAGATTCATCACCATATATTAAAGTATCGCTATTTATTTTAAGGATGATGAAATTGGTAACAATTGGAGAGGTGCTATTTATTTTTTGGCCATTAGATTCTGTAACCTGTTCACCAAATTTAGTTGAATCGGCATTAAAAGCATATTTTCCTTTTGCAGTAATGCCATAAGTAGTGGTTTGGTAGGTGCCGTCAGCAGAAAAGTCAACTTCAGTGGCTCCGCCTTTTGCCGGAGCCTTAGCTTTTTTGTCGGTATTGGCTTTGTAAGCAAATTGAATCCATTTTTGACTAAACAGGCTTTTTCTGCTTTGTTGTGTGATAGTGGTTACAAAAAAAATAGAAATAAGGGCAATTAATAGAGTTTTCATAATTGTTATGGGTTAACGGTTAACTGTTTATCTCAAAAAGAGGCTTTAATATTCTGCTAAAATATTCGGTTAATGTTAATTAATGATGAATTGTATGGCGGAAGCTACATTTTTTTAATTAATTATCACATCAATAAGCAGATAAAGTTAGTAATGTCATAATTTTGTAAAAAAATCAACCTACTTTACGAATCAACCTGTATTTTTGCGCCTGTAATTAGAAAAAATCAGGTTCGATGACCAATTTCTCCGATCTATTTCCATACCGCATAGGTACTTCCTACAAAAAAAATATACTCGGTGTCTTACTCGTATTAACAGTCTTCTTCGCGCAATATGCAACTGCCGCTAAACCCGCAGCAGCAAAAGCCTCTGCACCCACGGCAACCACCACAGTGGCCGCTGCACCGGCAGCTTCTGCAGCCACAACTGGCGATGCCGCATCAGGCGAAAAATTATTTAATGCTAACTGTACCAGTTGCCACAAAATAAATTCGCAACTTATTGGACCAGCTCTTCGTGATATCGATAAGAAAGAAAGTGATGAGTGGTTACACAAATGGATAAAGAACAATGCGGCATTACGCGCCAGTGGTGATAAGGATGCTTTAGCAATTTTTCAGCAGTTCAACAGCACCAGCATGACGCTGTTTACCAGCTTTAGCGACCAGGATATAAGCGACATTTTAGCTTATGTAAAACAGGAAAGCGCTAAACCGGCTGCGGGAACTCCAACAGCAGGGCAACCGGCAGCATCTGCGGGGCCTGATCCTTATGTCTCAATACTATTATGGCTATTAGTTATTATACTTGGCGGAGCGGCCCTGGTATTGAACAGAAATATTAATGCTTTAGGTAAAATGGTTCGCGAAAAAAATGGCGAGCCTATTGTTGATCACGTTCCCATTTACAAGCATAAAACATTTATTGCACTGGCTTCAATAATTGTAATAATATTTATTGGTTATACCACCGTAGATAATGCAGTTAGAGCCGGAAAAGCACAAAATTATCAACCCGATCAACCAATTAAATTTCCCCATTCATTACATGCAGGCATCAATGGTATTAACTGTTTATATTGCCATGCCGGTGCTGAAAAAGGCAGAACTGCCATGATTCCTTCACCTAATATTTGCATGAACTGCCATAAGGGCATCCAATCGGGCCCTACAACAGGTACAGCAGAAATTGCTAAAATATATTATGCTGTAGGTTGGGACCCCACTAAAGGAGCGTATACCGGAGAAACTCATCCTATACATTGGGTAAGAGTACATAACCTGCCCGCACATGTTTATTTCAATCACTCACAACACGTTGTGGTGGGTAAACTGGCTTGCCAAACCTGTCATGGACCTATACAGGAAATGGACCAGGTGTATCAATATTCATCCTTATCAATGGGATGGTGTATTAATTGCCACAGAACTACACCGGTACAGTTTACTACCAATAAGTATTATTCCATGTTCCCTAAGTTGTATGACGATTTAAAGAGCGGAAAAATAAAACAAGTAACCGAGGCTGATATGGGAGGCACAGAATGCCAAAAATGCCATTATTAATTAAGTAAGTATCAATCTGAAATAACAAGAACAGATGGAACAAAAAAATTATTGGAAAGGAATAGAGGAACTTCAAAAAGATCCGGCGTTTGTAGAAGCCAGTTCAAAAGAATTTCGTGAAGAGTTGCCGTTAGAAGAAATTTTCGGTAGCGATTCTACGATGTTGGCGTCAACTAAGCGCAGAGATTTCTTAAAGCTTATGGGTTTTAGTATTTCGGCTGCGGCATTGGCTGCCAGTTGTAAAATACCTGTGCGCCAGGTTATTCCCTATGTATTTAAGCCTGAAGAAGTTTACCCCGGGGTAGCTAATTACTATGCTTCGTCATTTATTGATGGCAGCGATTATTGCAGCATTTTGGTAAAAACACGCGAAGGACGCCCGATCAAGATCGAAGGCAACAGCATGTCATCTTTATCAGGAGGCGCTACCAATGCCAGAACACAAGGATTCATACTATCATTATACGATAAAACACGCGGACAAAATCCTACAGTAAATAATGAGAACACCACCTGGGATGTTGTTGACGGAGAAATTAAAAAACAGTTACAGGATATTAAAGCTAAGGGTGGCAACATTCGTATTTTATCATCAACAGTGTTAAGCCCTTCTACAAAACAGGTTATTGCTGATTTTGCTGAATATTATCCTAACACTAAGCATGTAGTTTTTGAACCCGTATCAAATGCAGGCATACTATTAGCAAATGAGCGCTCATTCGGTAAAAAAGTTATACCTGGCTACCGTTTTGATAATGCTAAGCTAATTGTAAGCTTTGGTGCCGACTTTTTAGGTACATGGATATCTCCGGTTGAATACACCAGGCAATATATTAAGAACAGAAAGATTGATGCCGGCAATCCTAAAATGAACAAGCTGGTTAGTTTTGAATCGCGTGTATCTTTAACGGGTAGCAATGCTGATCTAAGAGTGCCGATTAAACCAAGTGAACAAAGTATAGCTATATTAGGATTATACAATAAAATCGCTGCTAAAGCTGGAGCCTCATCAATTTCTGGTGTTCCATCTACATCAGCTGATGATAAGATTAGTGGCGTTGCTGATGAATTGATAGCAGCAAAAGGCGCTGCATTAGTAGTTAGTAATAATAATGATGCTAATGTACAAACTGTGGTTAATGCCATTAACGATATATTGGGCAGTTATGGTAATACCATTGATCTTGATAATTATTCTAATGCACAACAAGCCATTGACAGCGATGTGATGGAGCTGGTTGATGACATGAAGAATAAAAAAGTGGATGCATTAATTGTATATAATAGCAACCCCGGTTATGCTTCAGGTTTTGCAAAACAATTTGCTGATGCCATTAAGAATGTTGGATTAACCATTTCATTAAACGGCAGACAAGATGAAACAGCATCTTTATTAAAATATGGTTGCCCTGATAATCATAATCTTGAATCATGGAACGATGCTGAACCCAGGAAAGGTATTTATAGTTTAGCACAGCCAACTATTGCAGCTATTTTCAATACACGCCAGGCGCAAAACAGTTTATTAAAGTGGAGCGATAACACTGATGATTATTATACCTATATTCAAAAATATTGGGAGAAGAATATTTACCCATCTGCAAAAGACAGTGGTTCTTTCCAATCATTTTGGGATAACTCACTAAAAAATGGTGTTTACGAAAATGCGGCTGAAAGCGGTGGAAAGGAAACGTTTAAAGGTGATGTGAGCACAGTAGCGGCAAACATTCTTAAAAATAAATCAGAAGGCGGCGTAGAAATTTTCTTGTATGAAAATATAGGTATTGGAAATGGCAAATATGCTGATAACCCTTGGTTACAGGAAATGCCAGATCCTATTAGCAAAGTATGCTGGGATAATTATGTATCGGTGTCCTTCCAATGGGCAAAGAAATTTTTTGAATCAAATAGCTTAGCCATGAACTTAAGCTATGATGATAAGAGAACTAAAGATGATCTGGATTATAACACCGTTCATATTGTAAAAGTAACCTCCGGCGATTTTTCAGTTGAATTACCTCTTGTGGTTCAGCCGGGACAGTTAGATGGTACTGCAAGTATTGCTTTAGGCTATGGACGTACAAAAGCAGGCAGGGCGGCCAATCAAATTGGTAAAGATGTTTATCCTTTAGTATCCTATAACGGAGAAACATTTAGCTATGCATTAACTAATGCTTCAATAAAGCCTACAGGCAAAACTTACCAGATAGCTCGCACCCAATCACACAATACTTTAGAGGGACGTCCTATTATAAATGAATACAGCTCGTTATCAGAATATAAATCGAAACATGCTGAAGATGGTAAAAAATATAAAGAGGATCACGAAGAAATAAGGAAGAGCACCATCTATAAACAAATTACATACCAGGGAATCAAGTGGGGTATGTCTATTGACCTTAATTCATGTATCGGTTGCGGCACTTGTGTGGTAGCATGTAATGCAGAAAATAATGTACCAATGGTTGGTCAAAATGAAGTGTTCCGTGCACACGAAATGCATTGGATGCGTATTGACCGTTATTATTCAGGCGATATTGAAAATCCTGAAGTTACCTTTCAACCCATGCTTTGTCAGCATTGCGAAAATGCACCTTGTGAAAACGTTTGCCCGGTATCAGCTACCAACCATAGTTCAGAAGGGTTGAATCAAATGATCTACAATCGTTGTGTAGGTACTAAATATTGTTTGAATAACTGCCCGTATAAAGTACGCCGGTTTAACTGGTTTGATTACACCATGGCAGATACGGCGCCCTGGAATGCACTGAACGTTAAAGATGATGTGGCTATGACAGACAGCATTACCCGTATGGTACTTAACCCTGATGTTACAGTGCGCTCACGTGGTGTAATGGAAAAGTGTAGTTTCTGCGTACAACGTTTACAGGAAGGTAAGTTAAATGCCAAGAAAGAAAATCGTCCATTGAAAGATGGTGATGCAAAAACAGCTTGCCAAACCGGTTGTCCTACACAAGCCATTACATTTGGTAATTTGTTGGATGACAATAGTGCTATTATGGCAGCACGTAATGACGACAGAACATTTTTTGTATTGGATGACCTGCACACCTTGCCATCCATTGGTTATTTAACAAAGGTTAGAAATACTGAAACATTAAGTTAATTAAATTATAACTATCATATATGGCTAATTTTGGAGAATCAAGTGTAAGGCCCTCTCTTATAAAAGGAGATAAGACTTACCATGATATCACTGAAGATATTTGTCGCCCGGTTGAAAAAGCACCTACACGTTTGTGGTACATTGCCATTACAATTACAAGCTTAACAGCGCTTTATGGTTTAACTCTGTTGGGCTGGACAATATTTAAAGGAATTGGTGTTTGGGGTTTAAATAAAACTGTAGGTTGGGGCTGGGATATTACCAATTTCGTTTGGTGGATCGGTATCGGCCATGCCGGAACTCTTATTTCTGCTATTCTTTTATTGTTCCGCCAAAAATGGAGAACCGGTGTAAACCGCTCTGCAGAAGCGATGACAATTTTTGCCGTTATATGCGCTGCTATTTTTCCATTATTCCACATGGGACGTGTTTGGGACGCTTTTTTTGTATTTCCTTATCCCAATACACGCGGCCCGCTATGGCCCAACTTTGATTCGGCGTTGTTATGGGATGTGTTCGCTATCAGTACCTACTTCTCTGTATCATTATTGTTTTGGTATTCAGGTTTAATTCCAGATATCGCAACGCTACGCGACAGAGCAAAAAATAAAATAGCTAAATGGACCTATGGTTTCATGAGCTTTGGATGGACCGGTTCGGCCAAACACTGGCAGAGATTTGAAACATTGGCGCTGGTATTAGCAGGTTTATCTACACCACTTGTACTATCAGTACATACGATTGTAAGCTTTGACTTTGCTACATCGGTTATTCCGGGATGGCACACTACCATTTTCCCGCCTTACTTTGTTGCCGGCGCTATATTCTCCGGTTTTGCTATGGTGTTAACCTTGTTGGTTATAGTAAGAAAAGTATTTAAGCTGGAAGAATATATTACTGTTGACCATATGGAATCGATGAACAAGATCATCATCTTAACAGGGTCTATTGTGGGTTGCGCTTATTTAACTGAATTATTTGTTGCCTGGTATTCAGGTAACATGTATGAGCAATATGCATTTCAAAACAGAGCTTTGGGCCCTTACTTTTGGGCGTACTGGTCAATGATGACTTGTAACGTTATTTCTCCCCAGTTGTTCTGGATCCGCAAACTGCGCCGTAATGTGTGGTTCACTTTCTTCATGTCAATTGTTATTAATTGCGGTATGTGGTTCGAACGTTTTGTAATTATCGTTACATCAATGCATAGAGATTATTTGCCATCAAGTTGGTCATACTATTCACCAACGTATGTTGAAATTGGCATTTTCTTAGGTACTATCGGAATATTCCTTACACTGTTCTTAATATTTGCTAAAACTTTACCGGTAATAGCTATAGCAGAAGTGAAACATATTTTAAAAATGTCGGGAGAGGCTCAGAAAAAGAAAAACGAAGCAGCAGAGCGTGCACATGATTTGGAACATGGTGCAGTTCCATCACCAGCTTTTCAAACAACTTCATATAAACCATGAGTAATAAATATATTTTAGGATTATTTGATGATGACCAGGTGCTTTTGCACGCTATTGAAAAGATACGCGCCAAGGGCATTAAGATACATGATGTGTTTACTCCATTTCCGGTTCATGGCATAGATGAAGCCTTAGATTTAAAACCATCACGTATTGACCAGGCAGGATTTTTTTACGGCATGTGGGGAACCTGCTGCGCATTAGCGGGTATTAGCTGGGTATTGGTGTGCAATTGGCCGCAAAACTTTGATGGCAAACCACATTTTGCTTTACCGGCGTGGATACCCATTATATTTGAGTTTACTGTATTGAACGCTGCGTTTGGTATGTTTTTTACCTGGTTATACCGTTGCAATTTATGGCCCGGTAACCCAAGAACAAGCTTAGAACCGCGTTCTACCGACGACCGTTTTACAGTGGCATTTATTATTAATAATGACACACAGGCATCTGATATTGAAAGTTGGAGATCAATATTAAAAGAAACAGGTGCAGTAGAAATTAAAGAAGCTCAGGATTAATTGAACACGATTTAAATATATATTTTTTATAATGAGAAATAATACCGTAATCAGTTTAGTGGCATTGGCCGTTGTGGTGTTTGTATTCTCCTCATGTTTCTTCGATAAGAAAAAACCGGGTTGGGAATATATGCCTGATATGGTTCACGCACAGTCTGTTCAGCCCTACGATGTAAATCTTAATTTCCCTGATAGTTCAGAGGCAAGATTGCCTGTGGCTGGCACTATACCCAGAGGCGTTTATATGCCATTTCATTATCCGAATACTGATGCAGGATATTATGCAGCAGGCAAGGAAGTAAAATGCCCCATTGAAGCCACACCTGATAATTTAATTGAAGGGCAGCGTTTATTTAATATTTATTGTGCTATTTGCCATGGAGAAGATGGCAATGCAGACGGAACTATTGTAAAAGGCGGAAAATTTCCACCCCCACCTTCTTATTTTTCTAATGATATATTGGCATTGCCTATCGGTAAAATGTTTTTTGTAGTTCATTACGGCAGAAACTTAATGGGCTCTTATGCCAGCCAGTTGAACCAGGAACAAATTTGGAAAGTGTTATCGTATGTAAAGTCAATGCAAAAAGCATACGTAAGTAAAACAGGTGGTTCTTTGCCTGATTCGATAAAGACAAAATTTTCATCATTATAAATTAATTGGCAGATCAATTGTAAAATAATATGAACGAACAATATTCATTTCCTTCAAAATTAAAAAATCTGAGCTTTGTGCTAATGGCCATTGGCGCGCTGGCATTGATAGGCGGTTTTGTAGTATATCACGACCATCCTGAAAGAGTGTGGGCAAACCTTTTAATAAATAGCACCTTCTTTTTAGGTTTATCAATTGGCGCAGGTTTCTTTTTGGCAGCGCATTATGTGGCATATGGTGGCTGGTGGGTAGTAATAAAAAGAATTCCCGAATCGGTTACAAGGCTAACACCGTTTTATGGTGTGATTTTATTAGCCGTTATAATTTTTGGAGGCCCTTACCTTTATGAATACCGTAACGCTGCTGCAGTAGCTGCTGATCCCATTATACAGGGAAAGATGGCGTATCTCAATCTTCCTTTCATGCTCATTCGTTTTGTGTTTTTTGTAAGTACATTGGCTTTCTTAGCTTTTAAAATGAGAGAGTCATCAGTATTAGAAGATAAACAACCTTATGGCGATCTTACATATTATAAAAAGAACCTTACCTATGGATCTATCTATTTGATTGTGTTTGCTGTTTACATTCTTATTTCAGCATGGGATTGGATCATGTCTCTTGATGTGCATTGGTTTAGCACCATGGACGGATGGTATGTATTTGCCAGCTTCTGGGTATCCGCTGCTGCAGCTCTTACCTTGATTATTATTTATCTCAAGAACCAGGGTTATTTAAAAGAGGTTAATGCTAATCACATTCATAACATGGGTTTGATTATGTTTGCGTTTAGTGTGTTCTGGACATACTTATTATTCGACCAGTATATGTTGCAATGGTACGCTAATATACCTGAAGAAACTGTGTACTATCAATTTAGATTAGATCATTACAGATGGGTGTTTTACTCCATTTGGCTGATCAATTTCTTTACCCCTTTCCTGGTTTTGATGAAAAGAGAGCAGAAAAGAAAGATGAAAGTAATGACATATGTAGCTGTTATTATATTGATCGGCCACTTTGTAGATTATTTTTTAATGGTATTTCCCAGCGTTATGAAAGCAAACTGGAGCATAGGTTTAGTAGAACTATTAACACCATGTGCTTTTGTTGGAATTTACATTTTTGTAGCATTTACAGGATTAACTAAGGCGCCACTGGTTCCAAAGAATAATCCGATGCTCAAAGAAAGCTTACATCATCATATTTAAAACTTAATAACCGTTATGTCAGCAACTTTGGTTACTGTAGCGATTGTACTTGTTTTCATCGTTATTTTTCAACTGGCTAAGATCAGCGAGTACACCTCTATTTTAAAGGGTAAGGAAGGCGTGGATGAAGAAAATGATAAATACGCATCCTGGATGTTTTTAATCTTCCTTATTATAGGATTTATATTACTCATTGGTTCATTGGTAGTATATATTCCTAAAATGTTGCCGGTGGCAGCCTCTGTTCATGGTAAATGGATAGACAGTATGTTTAATGTTACCTTGTTCTTTACAGGAATTGTGTTTGTGGCTTGCCAAATAGCATTATTTTATTTTGCCTGGAAATACTCTCATAAAAAAGGAAGAAAGGCACTTTACTATCCTGAAAATAATAAACTTGAAATTTGGTGGACAGTTATACCAGCTATTGTTATGACAGGTTTAGTTATTGTAGGTGTTTACCGCTGGTTTGAAATTATGAGCCCCGCTCCTGCCAATGCACAAGTAATAGAAATAACCGGAAAGCAATTTAATTGGATTGTTCGTTATCCCGGCGCTGACGGAAAATTAGGCGCACACGACTTTAAATTAATTGATGAAACTAACCAGGTTGGTATGGATTTTACTGATCCAAACAGCAAAGATGATTTGATGCCCACCGATATGCATTTGCTTGTGAACAAACCGGTGATGTTAAAAATACAAGCACGTGATGTAATACATGATGTGGGATTGCCACAATTTAGAATTCATATGGATGCAGTACCGGGTATACCAACCACCTTTTGGTTCACACCTGATATTACTACTGATGAAATGAAGAAGATAACAGGCAATAAGGATTTTCAGTATGAATTGGCTTGCGACCAGCTTTGTGGTAAGGGTCATTTTAGTATGAAAATGAATGTGTATGTGGATTCGCCTGAAGAATATGCTAAATGGTTAGCCTCGCAAAAATCATTTTATGAATCAACCATAAAAGGAACACCTGAAGAACAAAACGCTATTCAAGCCGCACAAAAATTACATGGCGAAGAAGCGCAGGAAAAGAAACCAACAGAGAAAAAAGAAATTTAATTTTTTAGTTTTTTAAAATAACTTACTAATGGATAACCCATCAATGCAACACACGCAGCCCGGCGCACACCCGGCCACTGCGCACGAGGAGCACGGTGATCATAACGGGCACAATGGCCACAACGGACATGACCATGAACACAAGCAATCTTTTATTACTAAATACATTTTTAGCCAAGATCATAAAACCATTGCTAAGCAGTTTCTAGTAACCGGAATTATTTGGGCAATTATTGGCGGATTGTTTTCAGTATTGTTCCGCTTGCAACTTGGTTATCCCGATCAGTCATTTCCTATTTTGACAGATATTTTAGGCAAATGGGCACCCGATGGACACATTAGTCCCGATTTTTATAATATGCTTATAACTATGCATGGTACCATTTTGGTATTCTTTGTATTAACAGCAGGGTTAAGTGGTACATTCAGTAACTTTTTAATTCCGTTACAGGTAGGTGCACGTGATATGGCATCACCATTTTTAAATATGCTGTCATATTGGTTTTTCTTTATAGCAGGTGTTATAATGATGATCTCATTTTTTGTGTCAACCGGTGCTGCATCAGGTGGTTGGACAGTTTATCCACCATTAAGCGCTTTACGTGATGCTTCTATGGGTTCTGAAAGAGGAATGGATTATTGGTTATTTGCTATGGCATTATTTATTATTTCAGCCCTTTTAGGTGGCTTGAATTATATAACCACAGTACTTAACATGCGTACCAAAGGTATGTCTATGGCTAAGTTACCGCTTACCATTTGGGCCTTTCTTTTAACAGCTATTTTGGGTTTATTATCCTTTCCTGTATTGTTAGGGGCAGCACTTCTTTTAATTTTTGACAGAAACTTAGGTACAAGTTTTTATTTGAATGATATTTATATCAACGGCCAACATTTATCTAATGTTGGTGGTAGCCCAATATTATTTCAGCATTTATTTTGGTTCTTAGGGCATCCTGAAGTGTATATTGTAATATTGCCTGCTATGGGTATAGTATCTGAAGTGTTGGCTACAAATGCACGCAAACCCATTTTCGGTTATAAAGCCATGATACTTTCATTGCTCGCTATTGCACTGTTGTCATTTTTAGTATGGGCGCATCATATGTTTTTAACTGGTATGAATCCTTTTGTGGGGTCTATTTTCGTGTTAATGACCTTGGTTATTGCGGTACCATCAGCTATTAAAGTATTTAACTGGATAACCACCTTGTGGCAAGGAAATTTGCGTTTCACCCCGGCAATGATGTTCTCCATTGGCTTTGTATCTATGTTTATTTCAGGAGGGTTAACCGGAATCTTTCTTGGTAACTCTGCTTTAGATATCGAATTACACGATACTTATTTTGTTGTGGCGCATTTTCATATAGTAATGGGCGTTGCTGCTTTCATGGGTATGTTTGCCGGTGTATACCA
>Ga0302274_10001906_pt1 | contig 19493 bp, 19 predicted proteins | sample III_Bog_N2_1_FD_198755 | JGI IMG/M metagenome (GOLD analysis project Ga0302274, IMG submission 198755) | Peat permafrost microbial communities from Stordalen Mire near Abisko, Sweden - III_Bog_N2_1 | ecosystem: Environmental > Terrestrial > Soil > Wetlands > Peat | place: Sweden: Abisko...
GACCATAAATATGTCCCGCAAGCTCAGAAGCAATAGCCGCGACGCTCTTATCCTTTAACTGAGCAACTTCAGCTGCTGCTCCTGCAGTGTCAGCATGCAAAACAGGCTTAATGTTTTTCTCGCGCAACCATTTACGGCATTGGGCCAAAGCTTGAACATGACTACGTACCGTTTTTATATCAGCAAGTGTAGCGCCTGGAACAGCGAGCAAATGATGAGCTATAGGTTGATAATGCTCGCCAATTATGTGGAGGCCAGCGTCAGGAAGCAAATGATGAACATCAGCCACACGCCCTGCAACGGAGTTTTCAATAGCTATCATAGCGAGATCTGCATTTCCATCACTTACCGCAGAAAAAGCATCCTCAAAGCTTAAACATGGCAATGTTGTAAAATCAGGATAAACAGCGCGACATGCCAAATCAGAATTAGCCCCATGTTCCCCCTGAAAAGCAATAATCTTAGCCATTTTATATTTCCCCTAATATTCTTTTTACTTTTTCTAAATCAGCTGGCGTGTCGACACCTAAGGGCACACTCTTGATAAGTCCGACTTCAATTCTCATTCCAAGGGATAACGCCCGCAACTGTTCAAGTTTTTCACGTTGTTCAAGCGGAGATGGAGTGGCCGATACAAATTGCTTAAGAGCTTCACGGCGGTAGGCATATAAGCCAACATGGTGATACAAATGGCCTTCTCCTGATGGAACAGGATGTCGTGAAAAATAGTAAGCACGCCCTTGGGTTGCTCCTTCGAATAAATCAAACACAGCTTTTACAATTTGGGGTGCATGTTTATCGGCTTCTTCATGAATAGGAACAGCAAGGGTGCCAATATCAACCTCAGGGTCCTCCAAGAGCCGATATGCCGTATGGATCGCCTCAGGATCGATTAAAGGTAAATCGCCCTGCACATTAACAATCGAATCATAAAGGAACGCATCTTTCTGTGTGTTGAGGGCCTCCCATATGCGATCAGATCCCGAAGGATGGTCCGGACGCGTAATGATCGCTTGCCCTCCAACCTTCTGTATGACCTCAACTATTTCAGGACCATCACAGGCCACAAGCACAGGTCCTAGTCCACTTTGCATAGCTCTACGCCAGACATGCACAATCATTGGCTCACCCTTAATAAGAGCCAAGGGTTTGCGTGGTAACCGTGTCGACGCCAAGCGTGCCGGAATTATAATTAGTGGTTTTTGAGGTATTAAGCGCTTTTCTATCATTATATAGGACTTTAATCAGTCATAACGGCTGAAACAACACAGTTTTTAACGTTCTGCAATTTTTTACGTGTTCACTATCGACAGAATGGCAAGATCGCATTAATTTGCACCCACCTTCCCTCTTACGGTTTCGAGTTTTACAATGAACGGTTTTGAATTCAACAAGATATTTGCAGCCATTCTCGTCGCCATGCTTATAGCTATGGTCGCAGGATACATCGCCCGTGAGGCGGTTAACCCACAAAAACTCGAAAAGAATTCATATGTCGTCGAAGGAGTAGGTGTTACACCTGTTGCCAACACACCTGCAGCCCCCCAAGGTCCCGCCCCTATCAAACCTCTCCTTGTGAAGGCCGATGTGGATGCTGGACAGAAATACGCACGTGTCTGCGGTACATGTCACAGCTTTGGTAAAGGTGAAGCGGCAAAGATCGGCCCTAACCTTTATGGAATTATAGGATCAAAACATGCGCACATGGCAGGATTTGATTATTCGGATGCTATGAAATCCATGGTAGGAAACTGGGATTATGATGAACTTAATGAGTTTCTCTATAACCCACGCGCCCACGTTCCTGGAACAAAAATGACCTTTGCAGGTATTAAAGATGACCAGGCGCGCGCCAATGTGATTGCTTGGTTGCGTACTTTATCTGACACGCTCGTCCCATTACCTAAGTAGATCCTATGATCCGGTTGGCCGTTTTATTCGGCCTTGTTGGTCTTGCGGTCGCTACTGGAGTTATTCTTTACAGCGGCTTTGATGAGGTAATGGTTGCCCTTGACCAAGCAGGCTGGGGAATTGTTTGGACGAGTCTTTATCATATTGTTCCTCTTTTACTTTGCGTTGTCGGGTGGCGCGCATTGTTTCCTGGTAACAAACGTCCTTCTCTTGCCTTTTTTCTTTATCTTTTATGGCTCCGAGCAGCGGTCAATAATCTCATGCCTGTTGCTCGAATTGGTGGAGAAGTTGTTGCAATCCGTGTCATGATTAAACATGGGATTCGTAAAACGACGGCGGTTGCTTCCACTGTTGTTGAACTCACAACATCCGTTATAGCTGTCTTTCTTTTTTGTGTAGTGGGCGTTTCGATGTTTACCTGGCATGTGGGAGATCGACAGCTTAGTTGGAAATTACTTACGGGACTTTTACTTACGGTTCCCGCTCTCTTGGCCATGGTAAGCGTTCAACGAGCTGGCTTTTTTGGTCTCCTTTCTAAAATATTTAATCTTATGTTTCGGAATACCTGGAAAAAATTTGCCACCAATACAGCTCAACTAGATCGAGCTGTCTACACGAGTTACCGACGCTATAATCGTGTTATCATATGCAGTTTCTGGCAATTAATGTCCTGGGTATCCGGTACATTCGAAACATGGCTTGCACTCTATTTCTTAGGCCATAAAATTCCTTTCACCCAGGCCTTTATGTTGGAGGCTCTTATTCAAGCTTCAACGAGTGCTGCTTTTATCGTACCGGGGGCTCTCGGCGTGCAGGAAGCAAGTATTGTCTTGTTTGGACACCTCCTCGGGCTTGCTCCCGAAATAGCTGCAGCCTTAGCCGTTATTCGTCGTTGCCGCGATATTTTATTATACATTCCAGGACTTATCGTTTGGCAGATTCAAGAAGGGCGCTGGTTCATGAAAAAGAACGCTTTTTAAGCTTGGGTAGCCATAAATTCTAGAATGGCATTACTGACTTGTTGAGGATCTGTGAAATCAACGCGAGGATGCCGAAAAGGAACCCACTGAAAGCGCTGATACCATAAGATTCCTTTATGTGCTGGCACACTATAATCATAACAAACTAAAGGACGATGACTTTCACGTTTTATATCGACATAATTTAAATTGATTTTCTCGGATTGATAAAGATCCAAAGCAAAACGTTTTGTCTTCTGCTCTTCCGATGTTAAATAAAGATCAGTCTCAGATCCGTTGACAAAAAGAAACTTCTGAGAGCTCTTCGTACCATGATTATAATTATATTCGGCAAATTCAATGACCTTCACACGTTTTGACAAAATAGTGCCGACTGCATTTAAAGCATCATGGTCAGCATTGCCTCCTTCATAAGCGGGAACCCAGACCTCATCAATCGGATGCCGCTTAAGAACCTGACATATCTCGTCAAATACTATGGGTAGATCGCACCACAAATGGCGCGCCGCCCGCATCGATCGACCTAAACTTGTGATTGAAAGATAAGCTGCTACTTCTTCAGACTCTTTACGTCGACGTTCTACATATTTCTCATAATTTTTACGCTGCCACGGCCACAACGTATGACGTGCAAGGCAACCATGTGTTAAATAGAGCGCAAAGACGCATGCTCCCGTTTGCTGGGCCCTTCTTAACGCTGCCATACAAGCAACAATTTCATCATCAGGATGAGGAACCAGAATCAGAATATTCTTTTTACCTGCGTCTTCCATTGATATCCTTTAGGTGCGATCCAAAGAAGCGGCACGCCGCCAGACAGGAAACAAATCTTCCGCCAAAACATCTTGCCAACTTGCCAAGAAATTTTGACTATACTGAAGCGCCGCCTGACGCATCATGTTTCGTTGCTCACCATCTCGTGAAAAGTCACGCAAAGCATTAACCCATGATGCAACATTTCCTTCGACTACGCGCATTGCCTTTGTGTTATCAAATAACTGAGCGATCCCACTTTTCTGAGAGACCAATACCGGGCAACCTGAAGCCATAGCCTCGACTCCAGCCATACTTCGGATTTCAACTTCCGAACAGAGAGCAAGCCCATCGACACTGGCATAAAGTTTGGCGAGATCTTCTGGTATTACATATCCTGGAAGACTGGCATGTCTTCCTAACCGTTGCCGGATATCGTCGAGTGCCGGTCCTATTCCCGCAACTACAAGGTGCAAAGGCAATCCTTGAGCAATTAAAACGTCGCAAGCTTCAATGAGAGTATATATGTTTTTTCCAATATCCACACGCCCAACAAAGAGCATCATAATCTGGTCTGACGGAATGTGATATAATTCTTCAACATCCTTGCGCTGTTGGCGATTAGGATTAAATAGGTTCTTATCTATCCCAAGTCGAAGATGGCGGACATAATCTTGTCCTAAGATCGCCTCAGCGAGAACTTGATCTTCTTGACGTGTAACCAAGGCACAAGAACATTGTTGGAGATGTCTTCTCAATTTTTTATCCATATTTTTCCCCTGATATTCAGGGATATTCCATGTCTCAAGAAGCAGTCGCTGCAGACGCGGCATGCGGCTAAATATCTTTTTGAGGGTTTGACTTGTAAAAATACGCGTATAGGCCGGTGTATCGGTATGAAAGGACGTTACCAAGGGGATCTTGTATTGTTGGCAAATTTTTGCTGCCGTTTGAGCAAAAGCAAAGAATCCGTCTGTTGTATGAATAACGTCGTATTGAGGCAATTCCTGCGCAAGCTTAGAATGATAAGAAGCAAGATCTGTATGGTCCGGCACATACGGCAAGAACTTCAGGTTGCTGGTGCTAAACACAGGGGGTAATTGGCGAAGACGTGTGCGCGGTCCAAGAATCTCAGTTTCTTCTTTCCCGGAGAAATAGACCGTTAAATCAAGTGGCAAAGGACTGGCAGCCGCCGCCGCTGCTAATCTTTCCCAACACTTAACGTGGCCCCCCGAGCCCGCCGAACGAGGAAGATCGACGAGGGCCGCAACACGTAAAAGGGGAGAATTTGTCATATTATTTCGCTTTCCTAAGTCTCTATGTTAGATAGCGTTTCTATGATGTGCAAGTGTGCTAGAATCATTCTGCTTACGATTATCGGGCTTCTGGTTGGGTATGGTCCTGTCGCCTTTGCGATCGATATACCACCCCCTTCTTCATCTGTACCGATGACAGCCCCTTTAATTACAACAGCCTATTTTCCTCTTTTACCCTTTGGAGCTGATAACAACACTCCGCCTCAATATTTGCCCGTTGGCAGCAATCATTCTCTTCATGAAGAACACTCCCACATAAAACAAGCCATTATTGTTATTCATGATCAATCCCGAGACGCGTCTTCATGGCTCACACTCCTCCAAACACTCGCGGGAAGTCACAATGATGATACTCTTATTTTAGCACCGCAATTCTTATTAGAAGCCGATATGATGCGCTTTAGCCATCAATTACCGGAGGGCGGAAAAATGTTTGCTCGCTGGTCGCTTAATGGCCTATCAAGCCCTTGGGAAGATGGGGGAGATTCTTTATCGGGAGGGGCTCGTAAAGGGGTTAGTTCCTTTACAGCTATAGATCTTTTGCTCTTTTATTTATCAGACCGGCAACGATTCCCATCTCTCCAGCATATTACATTTGTAGGGCATGGAGCGGGCGCTGATTTTGTCCAACGTTATGCTGCCGTTGGCCAGGGTTCAGATTTTTTGACGGGTCATGCCATTCCTCTGCGCTATGTCGTTACAAATCCGTCTTCTTACCTTTATTTTACAGCCCAGAGACCCCAGAGTAACAAAAGAGGGTTTTTCCCTCCCGATACCATCACTTGCCCAGATTATAATAATTACAAATATGGGCTTACTCATCTTAACAATTATGCCCGACGCCTAGGGGCGAATGCTATAAAATTGCGTTATGCTAATCGCACTATTCTCTATCTTCTTGGTGAAAAAGTTGCCGAACATGATACGACTCTAGATGATGATTGTGCCGCTCAACTTCAAGGATCAAATCGTATGACTCGCGCCGAAAACTATGCCCTTTATCTTAATATGCTTTTTAATGATGCCGATCATAATCAACAGACATTTGTTAAAGTTCCCCATGTTGGCTTTGATCCTTCGGCCCTCTTCAGTTCACGCTGTGCTATGTCAGCTCTTTTTGGTGATGGCCTATGCGAGTAAAAGCTCACCCCTATCCATTTCTACCCCCAACCAACGAGAGCCTGTCCAAAGCAGCCTTACGCTATCTCAGTCGTTTTGCAGCATCCGAAGCGAGTTTACGACGCGTCCTCAACAATCAATTAAGACGAGCGATGCAGCGATGTCCCAATTTTGTAGAAGATCACGAAAAGCAGCAGCGCCTCAAGAATGAAATTGATGTAATTATAGAACGTCACAAAAGTTCAGGAACACTCAACGATGCCGCTTATGCTGAAACAAAAATATATAGCTTGCGTCGAGCCGGTCGATCTCGTCGTTCTATTCAGCAACATCTTAATCAAAAAGGCATTGAACATGATATTATTACATCGGAATTATTGCGCAGCGACAATGATAAAGACCCTGGTACAACGGAACTCGAAGCTGCTCTACGCTTAGCACAACGCCGCAAATTAGGACAATTTCGTCAACGCCCTGGAGATGGCAGCCGTTTTCAGAAGGATTTAGCAGCCATGGCCCGTGCAGGGTTTTCTCTGGCGATTGCGCGTCAAGCTCTTGGCTCCAAAGTATATCTTGAAGAAAACGATCATCATTAAAGATCCATTCTAGAGACCTTCAATCGAACTCGTTATCATGCACCTTATGATTCCTCACCGCGTACCGGGGGCGGTGTTCGACGCGCAATCCACAAAACGCCCAATAAATCAAAAGCACCTTTGATAGCCCGTCCCACAAAGTCTGATTTTGATACTCCCACCTGACGCAAACGATCATTAACGGGCACAAAGTGCGTTTCATGACCATAAAGCTTTAATAGAGCCGGCATAAATCGATGAAGCCCATTAAAGAAAGGCAGTTCGAGATAACTCTCCCGTGGAAATACTTTAAGACTGCACCCTGTATCTGGGCAGTTATCATTCAACAATGTTTTACGTATCGCATTTGCAAAGCGACTGGCCAATCTTTTACCCGTTGTATCTTGCCGATTAACGCGAATACCCGCGACAAGAATTTTACGCCCCTGTCCTTTTGCCCATGCAATATCAAGAAGACGTGGAGCATCCGCTGGATCATTTTGTCGATCCCCATCAATTGTCATGATCCACTCTGCCCGCGCGCGTCGAACACCATTTCGTAATGCGGCGCTCATCCCCAAGCGTTGTGGATGGCGAATAAGTCGAACATAAAGATACGTATTTTGTGCTTCTTTTACCTCGGCAGCGGTTGCATCTGTGCTGCCGTCATCAACACAAATGATTTCAAACCGTCCAACTAAAGGGGCATATTCCTTGAGAGCCAATGAAATCTCAGCAATCAGGGGGAGAACATTTCCTGCCTCATTCAACAATGGAATGACGACCGAGAGTAAGGGTAAGGGTGAAGCATATGATTCCGGCACAGGGATATCCTCTTAAGCGAATAAATGAGAACTTATGTTTAAATGATTTCTTATCGAGGGTCTAGAAGTCCTTATTTTTTCCATAAAAAACGTGTTAACGACCCATTCAAGAGCCTCCCTTAAAGATGGCAACCTGTTTCAGTCTTTTACTCTTCATTTCCTAACATGAGTTAGGGCGAATAAACTCAACGGGTGGTTTCTATCGGTTTTACCTTTAAACCGATCGTCATTCTTCAACCTTCTCATTCATTATCTAAGACTTTTTGTTACGATTTCAGAACTATTGGCCGAAAGGCGTTTATTCTTTGCAAGTATGCGTAATTCTTTAACCATTAGTTTTTGACATTTGGGATCATAGTCACGCCAACGCGCAAATCCTTTGGCAAGAGCGGCCGCGCTATGAGGATTGATAGGATCTATAAGAGCAATCATGCGCGCAATAAACGCATAGCCTGATCCATCCTGAGCATGAAATCCAAGGCCGTTACTCGCAAAAACGCCTATTAGAGATGAAATACGATTAGGATTTTTGATATCAAAAGCTGGATGTTTCATTAAACTTTTTACATTCTTGAGCACATCCTTACGTTTAGCCGCTGCTTGCAAAGCAAGCCACTTATCCATAATTGTTGGCGATTTGTTCCAGCGCTTTTCGAAGGCTGTTAAGGCTTTCGATGCATGAATTGAGTCTACATCTACTAAAATACCCAAAGCCGCCATTTGGTCTGTCATATTCCCCACCGTCGTCGCTTGCTTAAAAAGATGGGAAAGTATCTTCTCATCACGTCGCGCAGCTAGATAAGTCAGACAAAGGTTTTTAAGGCTACGTTGCCCCATACTTTCACCATCCGTCGCCTTAGGATCGAGATGAGCCAGTTTTTTAGACATCGTGATAAATTCATGATACAACCCCTCGGCAATTCTTTTAAACATAGTTTGACGAGCCTCATAAAGCGCATCAACATTAATAAATTTTCCAGCGGCTCGTTGGGCTAATCCAAGTTCACTTTCGCTTGGCAAAGAAAGAACCATCGCTTTAAATGCTGCATCGAGTGTCGTGTCGCGCAGTACATCACCAAGAGCTTGGATAAGACGGTTACACACGGAATCGTGAACCGGTTGTCCATCAACATCTGCCAGAATGTATTGGGTCAATAACTGATACCCCGCCTCCCAACGATTGAAGGCATCACTATCATGCGCTAACAAAAACAAGCGTTCTTCATCAGATGCTTTATAGACTAACCGCACCGGAGCTGAAAAATCGCGTAAAAGAGATAAAACAGGCTTGGTCTTTACATTTTCAAAAACAAATGTCTGTTGAGACTTTTTGATAGATAAAACCCTTGTTCCAATTTTATCTTGACCCTCTGCATCTAGAAGACCAATAGCAATTGGAATATGAAGGGGCTGTTTTTTGGGCTGTCCCGGTGTTGGTGGCGTCACCTGACGTATTTTTAATTCTAAGGTGTGCTTGGCCGCATTATAACGACGTATAATATGCACAACGGGTGTGCCTGCCTGGCTATACCAACGCATAAACTGTTTGAGATCAATATTATTGGCATCGGCCATGGCCTCAACAAAATCATCACAAGTTACAGCCTGCCCATCATGACGTTTAACATAAAGAGCCATACCTTTCTTAAAGCCCTTTGTCCCGACGATTGTTTGGATCATCCGCACGACTTCGGCACCCTTTTCATAGATGGTCGCCGTGTAAAAATTATCAATCGACTGGTAGCGATCAGGCCGAACCGGATGCGCCATAGCTCCTGCGTCTTCAGAAAACTGCGCGCGCCTTAATAAACGAACATTACCCAAACGCTCGACGGCAACCGAATGGAGGTCTCCCATATATTCTTGTTCGCGAAAAACGGTCAGGCCCTCTTTCAAACTAAGTTGGAACCAATCCCGGCATGTAATGCGGTCTCCCGTCCAATTATGGAAATACTCGTGGGCAACGACACGTTCAATAAAACTAATGGTGCTATCGGTTGCTGTCTCGGCACTTCCTAAAACGCAGGCATCATTAAAAATATTAAGCCCTTTATTTTCCATAGCCCCCATATTGAAAAAAGGAGTTGCCACCATCATAAAACGATCAAGATCATATTCGAGATTATACGTATCCTCATCCCACTTCATGGCTTTTTTTATAGCAGAACGTGCAAAATCCGTTTCCCTGGCTTTGCCAGGTTCAACATAAATCTCAATAAGAACCTTGCGTCCTGATTTTGTTCGAAAATGGTCCGTTACCTTATCAAGTTTACCCGCCACCATAGCAAAAAGATAACAAGGCTTAGGATGAGGATCTTGCCATGTCGCAAAATGGCGATTATTTGGCTCTTTCCCTGCTGCTACAAGATTGCCATTTGCGAGAAGAACAGGATGCTTTGTACGATCACCATGAATCGTCACATGAAACCGCGCCATAACATCAGGACGATCTTGATAATACGAAATACGTCGAAACCCCTCGGCCTCACATTGTGTACTTAACATTGAACCAGAAGCGTATAATCCCGATAATGTAGTGTTTGTATAAGGATTATGCGTGCTTACAATTTCTAACAGTGCCTTGGCGGGCAATCCTTGGATTGTAAGGTCACTTTTTGTTAAGCGATAATTCTTTTTATCTAACGCTTTACCATTAACGTGGAGACTGACAAGTGTTTGAGACTCTCCTTGTAAAACAAGAGGTGCTTTCTTATTCTTATCTTTTGGTTGTCGTCTTATCTCAAGTTTTGATGACACCCGTGTCACATAATCTTGAATATCAATATCAAGCGTAACTTGGTCGATATGATACAATGGCGAACGATAGTCTTTGAGATATATCTCAGAATTTTTAGACATGGCTTTTGAGGACATAACAAAACTCGACTAAGTTTGAGGAGAGACGTAACTGAATTATACAAACAATGTCCTTAATTTTAGGACACAGTAATCCCACTTTATTTTGGCTTAACAGAAAAACTTTCGCCACATCCGCACCGCCCCGTTTCGTTCGGATTGATAAAATCAAACCCCGAGGCAATAGAACTTTCTTTATAGTCCATAATTGATCCAACAATATAAAGGGCTACTTTTGGATCAATCACAACCGTAACATCATGCTGAGTAATCATATCGGCATATTTAGGCCGATCACTCAATTTATCAAGATACTGCAGATCATAACTAAGCCCCGAACATCCCTTGGTTTTAAGTGAGACCATAAGGGCTTCAGGTTTTGGAGCTTTTTGGTTGAGAAGAAAGCGGATACGGTCAGCCGCTGCCGATGTAATCGTCAGCATAGGAGCCCCTTCCTTCGCTAATACTTGCGGTATTGTTTCCGGTCCATGGATAGTATCAAGCGACATTCTTTCCCTCTCTCTCAAACTAAAACATATTAAGTTGAAGTCTAGCGGCATCCGTCATACGCGATTTATCCCAGGGTGGGTCCCACACCAAATCAACGGTTACCTTCTTGAGATGCGACAACTCTGAAACCGTTTGTTCAACCATACCCGGCATACTCCCTGCGACAGGGCATCCTGGCGTGGTCAACGTCATCACAATGCGCACGTCAAAGAAATCCAGGTCGACGGGCTGTATCTGGATATCGTAGATAAGTCCAAGTTCATAAATATTAACAGGTATTTCAGGATCAAAAACTGTACGAAGCCGCCCGATGACCTGTTCTACCATATTATCTATAGCCGATGGCGCTGGGATGATTTGTGTGTCCGGATTGCTATCCATACTTATTCCGTTGATATTTTGCGTTCATTTTTTAAGGCCGCCTGAAGTGTATGCCATGCTAAAGTCGCACATTTAACACGCATGGGATAAGAACGAACCCCTGCTAATGCTTGAATGCGATCCACATTATCTTCATCAACGCCTTCAGTTTTAACAACATCATCATTCTGAGCCGTGCATGAGGCATGCATGTATTCAAAAAGGCATTCAGCCTGCTTTAATTTTTTACCTTTGAGCATCTCTGTCATCAAGGATGCCGAAGCCATTGAAATGGCACATCCACTTCCTTGAAATCCGACATCTTGAATAACATTGTCATCATCGACCGTGACGTAGACCATCAGTCGATCACCACATAATGGGTTATGTCCGAGAGCCTCATGATTAGCATGCTCAAGATGATGAAAATTACGAGGATTTTTTGCATGATCAAGGATCAAGTCCTGATAAAGATCACGCAGATCCGTGCCCTCACTCATGAAATATCTCTTTCGTTTTGTAGACAGCCCTCACAAGGGCATCAATATCCTGACGATTATTATAAAGACCAAAAGATGCGCGTGCTGTGGCAGGAATGCCCAGAAATTCCATAAGAGGTTGAGCGCAGTGATGACCGGCGCGCACAGCAACCCCCTGGCGATCAAGAATGGTCCCTACATCATGCGGATGAATACCCTTGAGTGTAAAAGACAAAACCCCAGCTTTCTGCGGCGCTGTTCCTACGATTGTAAGACCTTTAATATCCTGCAATTTTTGGGTCGCATAGGTAAGGAGTTCTTCTTCATGCTGCCGAATACGCGCAAGACCAATTGTTGTTACATAATCGATTGCTGCGCCTAACCCAATTACTTCCGTAATCGGCGGGGTGCCCGCCTCAAAACGATAAGGGGGATCTTTATAAGTTGTTTTGTCAAAACTCACACTGGCAATCATATCTCCACCCCCTTGATAGGGGGGCATATCTTTGAGAATCGAACGTTTGCCATAAAGCACACCCAATCCTGTCGGGCCATAGAGCTTGTGTGCTGTAAAAATGTAGAAATCCGCGTCAAGTGCCCGTACGTCAACAGGCATATGAACAGCTGCCTGGCAGCCATCCAACAAAACCAACGCCCCGACGTCATGAGCTAGTTTTATGATGCCCTCAACAGGTAGTATTGTTCCCAAAACGTTCGATACATGGGCAACGGATACAAGTTTAGTACGCGACGACAAGACAGACTGCACGTCTTCTAAAAGCACTTCACCCGCTGGCGTAATGGGAACAACACGAATTACAATTCCTTTTTCGTCCCGCAACATTTGCCAAGGCACAATATTCGCATGATGCTCAAGGGTTGTAATGACAACCTCGTCGCCGGCTTTAAGGTGACGACGCCCCCAACTTGACGCCACTAAATTAAATGCTTCTGTCCCTACATGGGTAAAAACAATTTCATCTCCATATTCGGCATTCAGAAAACGCCGTACTGTCTCGCGCACTGCTTCAAATTTGTCTGTTGAACGCACACTCAACTCATGCACACCACGATGAATATTAGCATAATCATTTTCGAGAAATCGTTGCATAGCTTCAAGAACCATACGTGGTTTCTGAGCCGATGCCCCATTATCGAGATAAACTAGTTGATGCCCATGAATAGTCTGCGTTAGAATCGGGAAATCTTTGCGATATCCTTCCACATCGTAAACACGAGGGGCTGCACAAGCAAACATCTCATCTGCCGACGCAACACATGTTTTAGATGCATTCATTGAGCCACTCCTCTACTTCCATACGGCAAACATCGTGACCTTCAGGAATATGAATCTCATCAAGAATTTCATCGACGAATGCTTTAATAAGCACCCCTCTTGACTCCAATTCACTTAACCCGCGCGCTCTTAAATAGAACATAGCATTAGCATCAAGATCGCCGATTGTGCTGCCATGGCTACACTTGACATCATCGGCATTGATTTCAAGCTCAGGCTTCACGTTCATTTCAGCTTGATCGGACAAGAGTAATGCACGACTTAATTGGTACCCATCAGTTTTCTGTGCATCCTGCTTTACTATAATTTTAGCCTGAAAAACCCCTTGCGCTTGTTCGGCCAATACAGACTTATAAACTTCACGGCTTGTACCGTAAGGCGCTTCATGAATAATACGTGTTGTTGTATCCGCATGCTCATGCCCCCGAAGCAGCATAACACCATTAAGTGTACATTGCGCCAATTTACCATCTAGCATGGCCTCAATTTCATTACGCACAAGGGAACATCCTTTAATGAGCGCAAAATTATTATAAAAGCCACCTTCGGCTATATGTACAGTTGTTTGCGCCATGTGGACAGCATTACCGCCAGCTATAATCTTGACATGAACAAGCTTGGCTTGGGGTTGCAAAGCTATGCTCATATTTACAATTGTTGCATTATGTGATGAAGACTCATGTCTCTCTAACAACGATAATCGTCCGTTCGCTCCCAATTCGATATGCAATCGCACTTCAGGCTCTTGAACCTGTCCTGTCGTTGTAAATAGAAGTTCAATCGGTGACGTGACAAGACATGTTTGACCGGCCAGTTCCAAACGGTAACCGGACGACTCTTTCTGCATAATCGTTGACGGCAAAGCCCCCAATTGAGACCGTTCAGGCTGATAAACCCCATCCACAAAAAATAAACAAAGTTTTTCAACTGTCGAGACCATAATACGCTGATAGGTACGCGAAGGATCTCTTAGTTGTCCCTTAAGAGGAGCTTTCTTTAAAAGTTTTGGGAGATCCGTATAATGCCAATTCTCACGTTCCAACTGGCTACGAGTGACAATCGCTTCCATGTTCATGTGGCAAATCCTCGTTCAACCAGAATGGGTTGTAAATCATAAAGGCTATGAATAAGATAATCCGGCTTGGCCGCTTGTAATCGTTGTTCCGAAACACATCCACCCGTAATGGCAACTCCAATAAGACCTTGTTCATGGGCAATATTAATTTCTTCAATTGAATCGCCAACGATAATCGTCTGGTCAGGCTTAAGCTCATGACGGACCATAAACTGTCGTAAACGTTCGCCTTTGGTCATGTCACGAAATTGGGTTGCTCGATCGGCGTAGGCTAATACGTCAGTAAACATGTCTTCTATGGCATGTCGACGCAACTGTGTGCGTATTGGCTCTACAAGATGATTGCTCAATATCAAAGACTGAACATGGTTATGATGGGCATGGTTCAAAATAGCGGCAGCGCCCTCACGCAACTCGGCAACGGCAGCACGCGGCTCATAATGATCATGAAAGAAATTATTTTTATGAAGCTCAAGAGCTTCAATCTCATAGTCTGTTAATCCAAAATTCTTATAAAATCGCTCGAAGGGCACATCATAATGATCACGATACGTTTCAATATCGATGGTTTTGTGGCCAACACGCTCAAGAATAATATTCAAGCACGCATGAATGGCATCTGTATCCTCCAAAAGCGTACCATTCCAATCAAACACAATATTTTTTGTAACTTCGATCATACTTAGGCTGCTTGCTCTGGAAGAAAATCAGCATATCCCTTCGCTTCCAGTTCGAGAGCTAAAGCAGGCCCCCCTGAACGTTGGATACGACCATGAGCCAAGACATGAACGTGATCTGGCTTAATATAGTCAAGTAGACGCTGGTAATGCGTAATCACAATCATAGCGCGTTCCGGCGAGCGCATGCTATTAACCCCATCGGCCACAATTTTAAGAGCGTCAATATCAAGACCGCTGTCTGTTTCATCCAACAAACACAACGTTGGTTCGAGAACGCTCATCTGCAGCACTTCATTGCGCTTCTTTTCTCCACCTGAAAACCCAACATTGACAGCACGCTTAAGCATATCTTCTGTCATACCAAGTTCTTTTGCTTTCAAACGCAAAAGCTTAAGCACCTGCATCGCATCTAACTCTTTTTCGCCACGCGTACGACGTATGGCATTAAGCGCTGATTTTAAGAAATTCATATTCGTGACACCCGGGATTTCAACCGGATATTGAAAAGCAAGAAAAATGCCGGCCGCCGCGCGCTCTTCAGGTAAAAGAGGTAAAAGATCACGCTTATTGAGCAAAACAGAACCAGACGTCACTGTGTAACCTTCACGTCCAGCCAAGACATAAGATAATGTGCTCTTACCTGAGCCGTTTGGACCCATAATGGCATGCACTTCTCCCGCATTAATCGAAAGATTAATGCCCTTAAGAATTTCCTTATCATCAATGGTCACGTGAAGATTTTTAATTTCAAGCATTACCCAACACTTCCTTCCAAACTAATACCTACAAGTTTTTGAGCTTCAACCGCAAATTCCATTGGCAACTCAGCTAACACTTCTTTACAAAACCCATTAACAATCAAGGCCATCGCCTCTTCTTCACTCAAGCCCCGTTGTCGACAATAATATAACTGCTCATCACTTATCTTTGATGTAGTCGCTTCATGCTCAATACGAGCCGTCGGCTGTCGTGATTCAATGTAGGGGACCGTATGAGCCCCACAACGATCTCCAATCAACAGACTATCACATTGGGTGTGATTGCGTGCACCTTTGGCTGTTCGCAGAATTTTCGATATAATTGTAGACCGCGTGTTTTTACCAATATGAATCATTTTCGTACCAGTATCGGCTTGTTGATGATTGTTGGTAATTGCGACTGAATAAAATTCACCAACAGAGTCATCCCCCTGCAAAATACAGCTAGGATATTTCCATGTGATGGCAGATCCTGTTTCCACCTGCGTCCATGATATCTTCGAACGCTTGCCACGGCATGCGCCACGCTTTGTTACAAAATTATAAATACCACCCTTACCCGTTTCATCCCCTGGGTACCAATTCTGAACCGTGGCATATTTAATCTGCGCATCATCAAGAGCAATCAATTCGACGACTGCTGCATGCAATTGGTTATTATCCCGTTTGGGCGCCGTGCACCCTTCGAGATAGCTGACATAACTTCCTTCATCGGCAATAATAAGGGTACGCTCAAATTGCCCCGTATTTTCAGCATTAATACGAAAATATGTTGAGAGCTCCATGGGGCATCGCACCCCTTTTGGAATGTAAACAAAAGACCCATCGGTAAAAACCGCACAATTAAGTGCTGCAAAGAAATTATCTGTAACAGGAACAACGCTCCCGAGATATTTTTTCACGAGATCTGGATATTTATGAACAGCTTCTGATATAGAACAAAAAATGATACCACGTTCTTCCAAATTTTTCTTATACGTCGTCGCCACCGAAATACTATCAAAGACAGCATCAACCGCTATTCGCGGCTCAACACCGGCAAGTATTTCCCTTTCACGTAAAGGGATCCCCAATTTCTCATAAGTTTTAAGAAGTTCGGGGTCAACCTCATCAAGGCTTTTGAGGTTTTTCTTGGCCTTTGGTGCCGCGTAATAAGATGCCGCTTGATAATCAATAGGCGGATGTTTAAGCATAGGCCATTGCGGCTCCTGCATCGTGAGCCAATGGTGATAAGCCTTTAAACGCCATTCTAAGAGCCACTCGGGTTCTTCTTTTTTAGCTGAGATAAAGCGGATTGTTTCATCACTTAGTCCACAAGGTGCTATTTCGGATTCAATGGCCGTTACAAAACCGTATTTATATTTCTGTTCAGCTAAATCTTGTGCCAAGTTTTCTTTTGTCGCAACTTTCATGACTGAGTTTTCTCTTTCTCATCAAAAATAGATCCCTCGGATGACCGCGCAATGGATGTTGCCTTTTTCATCGAAGGTGAGAGAGAATGAGCCATGTCCGCTAAAGAAACACTTTCCATGGCCTGACGAATAGCGCGATTGACGATATTCCAACCACTACTCATGGGACAAATTTTCTCAACCCGGCAACTGTGATTCCCATGTTCAGTGCAATCGGTGATCGCAATGGGACCATCAATAGCCTCGATGATCGCCGCAATCGAAAGTCCATGCGCTGTATGATCGAGGCTATAGCCGCCCAAAGCACCACGTCGGGCCGTAATAATATTGGCCTTGGTAAGGCGCTTCATTATTTTGGCGACAGTCGGCAACGGCAATCCTGTTTTTTCGGATAAATCCGAAGCTGCCCAAATACCTTTGGGTTCCCTTACCATTTGTGTAAGAAGAGCGAAGGCATAATCTGTAAGGCGGCTCAATCGTATCATGGGCGCATCTTAGCAAATTAGTACCTTTTTAGTCCATATTGATTATTTATATATCAATATTTTTTAATTAGTTGATATATATGGATAAAATCAATTATCGGACAATGCCTTCCGTCCCTTCTATAATCCATGAGTCGCCAAAGGGACGAATGGTTTGGACAACGCCGACACCAGGGAGCTCGTCCCCGAGTTGTACATGAGTTAATTCTGAGGAAGTACTATTTTTGGCAACCCAAGCCTCATTGGGTGTAGCCGCGCGCAGAACCCATGAGGATTTTGATTCAGCCAATATCCCTGACGAAGAGGCTAATTCGGGAGCTGGGTGGTGGGACGCCATATGTACAACCTTATGTTTGTGCATCGCCGTCGAATGAACCACCCGTTCACGGCGGCTTTTTAGCCGTTCTTTACTATATTGCCGCGCGTTTGTTGCCTCTTCGCCCAACTTACTCCTGACACCAGATGTTTGGTCAGATTTCAAAGAAGAAGGCACTGACAAAGAAGGCGGGGTATGTTCAACCTGTGCAAGATGCTGTTCAATCTGATTAAGACGATCCTCGATCCCTTGATTGGTTGATGTTTTGTTTTGATTCGCAGTCAACTCTATACTTACTTGTGACAGCTGCTGGGATGCGAGATCCAACGATCTTTGTAATTCTTCGACATGCCCCGACAACGCGCTTAAACGGGCATCAAGATCTGAAAGGCGGTCATTATTGGCAGGAGTATTTTTGGGTACGTTATTTGTCGTTGCCGATTGATTTTGGATCGGCGCAACGGCGGCCGATTGATCAAGTGAGGGTGGAGAAGCCATATGCTGATCCATATTTGGAAGAATAGTGGACGCATTATTATTTGTCGTCGGCAACGCAACGCCTCCGGATGAAACTGGACTTGGGGCTGCGCCTGGCGACATTAAATTATTCGAGGCACTGGAATCCGATAAAGGAGCTGTGGTTGTATCCGCAATCTTGGGCTTTGCGTCAAGCGTTGGCAAAGGAACCGTGTCACTAATCGCTGGCGGCTTTAGAGGGTGCGCCTGAACCGTGACCGTTGTCAAGGACGACCCCATACCAAACTGCCAAAACAAAACAGCCGCCAACACCAATAAGACACCCACAACCGCAATAAGAGGGATAAGTTTGGATTTCTTCTGGCCACCGTCTTGAGGCTCGGTGCTTTCTTCTTTTTCGTAGCCAACATGCTCCCCGGACTCTTCTGAAACGGTCGCCGTGCCTTCGGCACCCATGTCTGAGTCATGAAAGGTGTCCACAGGGGGTTGAGGATCATCCCATGATTCCTGGTGTTGTTCTTCGTGGTGATCCTCAACAAATTTATCCGACATGATTCAAAGCTCCTACAAAAACTGTTGCCTTAATGGCCGACATTTGGGTTCGACAAACCCGACCCACTTACATAACTTACACTGCTACCGTTATTACCAGTATTGGTGGATGCCCCAATGTTTGGGTATGAAAGATTACTATTATTGGAGGCTTGGTTCGAGGCACCATAAAGCCCAGCATTGTTCCCCTGTAATCCATTTGTTCCATAAGATGGCATATTACCATAGGCCGAACCATTACCGTACCCATTATTACCATTTGGATAACCATTCATAGGGTAACCATTGGCGCCCATGGGGTAACCATTATTTCCCAAAGGAATTCCACTCCCGTTGACGTTTCCTAATTCGCCAAAGCCAAGTTGACCATAATTTGGTCCTCCAAAGCGAGCTTGACCATAATTATTGGGATATTGATTAGGATATTGAGAGTTCATCGTTTGCAAAGCATCGGGATCATAAACGGAAGTTATAAAAAATATTCCAAACGGAGTACCCGCCGCGACACGAACGAGGGGTTTGGTTTGATTGGCTTGATTTTGGAAAAACTGTCCTGCTGTATTCGCTCCCTGCGACAAGCCTTGAAAAACCCCCTGCTCAAGACCTGCCTTTGATTGCTGAACAATCGCAAAGCTACCATTGGTCGTTGTGTTTGAAGAATTTTGTCCAAGAGCTGAACCGAGCCCCTGAAGAAAAGCACCCCCAGCCGGTAAAACCACACGTGTAAAATAGCGTTCATCAACTTCCGTTGCCATTCC
>Ga0302274_10001915_pt1 | contig 19450 bp, 10 predicted proteins | sample III_Bog_N2_1_FD_198755 | JGI IMG/M metagenome (GOLD analysis project Ga0302274, IMG submission 198755) | Peat permafrost microbial communities from Stordalen Mire near Abisko, Sweden - III_Bog_N2_1 | ecosystem: Environmental > Terrestrial > Soil > Wetlands > Peat | place: Sweden: Abisko...
AAATCGATGAAGCCGATTCCCACATTCCCACCGCCACGACGATGACGAGGATGAATTAAATATCCTCAAAACCCGGCCGGTTAAGAGATACGCATTCTGAGGGCAAGGTCATATTGATGTCTATTTTGGGCAAAAAAACAGCCGAAATCGCCTTTACCCCCACCCCCCTACCTGTTATTTGGCACTTTTTCGACCATGAATTCAATGTAATCACTTAAGAATGAATGACTTACAAAAACGTTCTGTTAATTTTCTAGTAAACACAACTCGCCAATTTTGGCCCTTTTTCACCCGTTTTTGTGCCATTTCTGGCTGATAACACCTCAAATCGATGTCAAAATCTCCCATACTTGACACGCCGGTACCGTGTCGAGAGGGAACCCATTCAGCTCGGAGTCGTGCCTCTCTGGACGCGCCTTGGCTGCGTTCAACCTCTGCATCGCGAACCTCTCGGAAGCGGAGCAGCTCGCTTGCCTTCAGGGCTCCGAAATCAGTACCGCATTTGGATAATAATGATCGAGAATCTCGCTGGACAGGATGCGATCAGAAGCAGGACTCCCGCCACGGTCGTCGATATTCGAATCACCGGAGAGACTCCCATCCTAGCGGGCCCATTGATACGTAACCGTCTGCATCACTTTACTTCCCATGTCCTTCTCTTCGATTCGCTCCTGTTCCATCCGGGCAAAGACGCGGCTGAAGCTGGCCACATTTCCGGAAAAGAACGCGGGGCTCTGCCCCTCCGAGCGGTTGCCTTGCTGGTCGGTTGCGCCACGATGACCGGCGCGATCCAGTTGAGTCATCAACAGGCGGAAGTTGCCTTGCTCCTGCGTGTGGCGGAACTGTGCGGCATAGGTTACGGAGTCCTTGCCCGGCGACGGGCTGGACTTCCCTTTCAGCGACAATATCTTCTCCAACAGGATGCGGTCGTTGGCGAGCAACAGTCGTTTGCCATCCACCTGAACAAAGATGGGTACAGCGCCATCGAGGGCAAGGTACTTTCCGGCCACGCTCGATCGTGTTTCCCAATGCACGCCGAGTTTTCCCGCGGTCAAGCCGGGCAGGAGGGCTGAGGAAAGCGCCTGGACGACCGATTCCTCATCCCAGTTCTCGGGAGCGGTAAGCACCACCGCCGATTGCAGCGAGACAAAGACGCCGTTCTGTGGAGCGCGCGTGGCATAAACCTCGAGTTCAGCGTCAGGCCGCTCGACGTGGAGCAGCGTCCGCAGCGGTTGAAAGGCATCGGCCTGCTCGAGGATCACCGGAGCACGATCGATGGGAACATCCAGTTGCGCGGCGTTTCCGGCGTTCTCTGCCGAAACCGCCGGAGGTGCGCTCCAAGCCTGCGTCCGAGGCTGGTTCGGTTTCATTTCCATCAGATTTTCGCGCAGCGATGCGAGAACACTTTCCTGGGTTGGCGAGGCTTGTGCGCTGAAGAATGCCGCATCTTCCGGGGCCAGCGCCGACAGAGCCTGCACATCGCCCTGGGCTGTGGCGGCCACTCCTGCATGGCGCACCAGCACACGCTCCTCGCGGTAGCTCTGCGGCGTTCGATACAAGTCGCTCACCGCCGAGGCGTACTGCTTCATTTCCGTAATATTGCGCTCGATCCAATAACTGCGAAAGTAGGGAGAAGGGACAATCTTGTCCAGGTTGAGAACCATGCGCAGATCGCCGCGTTCGGCGGGCACTCGCGCCTCAGATACTTGTTTGATGGCTTCAACAAACCAGCCCTCGCCGGAGAGGCTGTGCGAAGAGGCCCCCTGCAGCCGATCCAGCACGCCCGCCACCAGGTCCTCCCGGGTGCCCAGAATCAGCCATCCATCCCGGGCGGCAAAGGCCGCGACGCGCGACGATTGCGTGTCGCGGTGCACGTAGAACGCCGTGCCCGCCTCGGTGCGCTGCTCATATTTTCCGCGCGTCTGCCACAGCGGAGTGTTCTCTATCTGTTGCTGATCGAGGCGCGTGACGTAGACGAACTCAAGATTGCCAATGTCGTAAAGTCCCAGGCAGCTTTCCTTGCCTGCGACTTTTTCAAGCAGGCTGGCATCGGTTGAAATCCCGGCGGCGGCCGAGAATTCGTTTTGTGCCTGCGAAAGCCGCCCGAAGAGACGCGATGTGCTGAAGGCTGCATGGTTGTCGCTGCCTAGCCAGGCGCGTTTTTCTGCTGACGTATTCCAATCCTGCAGGAGAGAGCTGAAGTCTTTGGCTTCCAGGTAAAGCAAAGCGCCCTCCGGCAGCAAGCCCGGCAACTCCGGCCTGGCCTTCGACGCCTGCTCCAATACACCCACGGCAAAGACCACGCCAACACCCAGCAGCAGCGCACCTGCCGCACCCCAGAGAAGATGTTTCATTCCGCATCCCCCTCGCCCTTTGCCGCTCGTTTGGATGCAAACGGCATGCCCGGCATCAAGCGTGAACGCACCACGTCGGCCTGGTCCAGTTCCGCGTGGATCTTCGGCGCACGCGCGTCGTTTTCCCGTTCGCGCGCGGTTTCCAGTTCCAGGCGTTTTTTTTCTTCTTCCAGAGCATGCCGCCGCTCGGGATCCTGTTCCGAGCGCAGCCTGCTCCGCGTCAGCTCAAGCGCCTGATCGGTCTCATGGCGCTCTTCCCTGGCGTGAATCGCAAGCCAGATCAGTCGGGACACGTCTTCGGGCGTCATTTGTATCGGCTGCGGACGAACACTCACCTCGTCAGATCCCGGGTCGTCCTCTTGCGGATAAACCTCGCCGTAGAAAACGCCATTGGGCAGAATCGGTTCCGCGGCGACCAGCGCCCTGGCATCCTGGCCGGCAGCAAAGGCCGCCCACAGATACTGGAGCCGCAACTCCACTTGGTCCGGCTCCGTGGCCAAGGCGGACCGCAGCAGATGTTCCTGCAGCTTGTGGTCGGAGGCGCAAACCGCTGCCGCCCTGCGCGCCTCAACAAAGTAAGGCTGGTTGGCCTCGTTCGCGCCGGGACAGCCGCTGCGCGCCAGGAGAGCCAACTCCGCGCTACCGGTGGCAGGGATACCCTTCCCGTGCAATGCCTGGGCCGCGGCCACACGCTCCGCATACTTTGCCTTGGGATCGGCGGCCACGGCGGCCAGCGATTGAAGAGCCGGGGGCGACTGCGCGTTTCCGGCCAGTATGGCGACCGCAAGCCGCACCTTCAAGCCCGCATCCCAGGGAGAAGCTTCTGCCAGAGGCTGAAGTAATGGGATGGCCTCGGCATAACGATGCCGCGATTCCAGAAGGCTGGCGGCCGCATCCGCATCGGCGTAGGCATTGGCGCTGACCAGCGTCAAACGCTTGAGCAGGGCCACCGCAGCGGGTACGTCGCCCTCGTCGAGGTCGATTGCGGCCAGGCCGAGGAAGTTGGGGGCCGTCAACTCTCGCGCATCGAGCGCCCGCTCGTAGATGTACCGCTCGACGATTCGCTTTGCCGGATCACTTAAGCGAAGAGAGGCGTTGCGTAGATCGTTCGGCACGGGTGCCGTGTCCGGTTGCTTCTTCCACCCGGCCACTAACTGCGGCAGGCGATCTTCCGCCTCTGCCAGGCGCAGCTCCGGACCAAGCCACTGCGGAGTGATTCGCTTTTCCTGGGGAATGCGCTCAAGTTCCGCACGGGCTTCAGCCAACTTCTTTTCTTCGAGCAGCGCGTTGATCCAACTGGACTGTGCCTGTTCAAGGCTGTAATTGGATTCGCCTGCCCTGGCCTTGCGCCGTTCCAACTCCACAATACGCGCATACAACTGACTCATCTGGCCTTCGCGAATCCAAAGATTTTGCTCGGTCCAGTTACCCCGCCAGTCGCTCTGCTGGATGCTATTGAGGACATCGGCTGGATCGCTGGCGGCAGCCGTAATATCGAGCAGCCACTGCATCGAGTCGTTATGAGCGTGATAGCCGGCTTCCAGCAGCGAATCGACCCGATAGGCGCCATTGCGCGCCAGGTAGATGCGCAGCATCGCGTCAACTGGCTGGCTGATCGCCGCGTATTGCCCATGCGCAGTCACATCGCCAAGCACCTGGGTAAAGTCGCCCCAAAAGCTCTCCGGCACGCGGCGCACATCCATCTCCGCGGCCAACAGTTTGATGGCGCTTTGCCACGCAGTCAGCGCATCCGTCTGCCGGCCCTGTTTCCATGCGAGCGCTGCAATGCTGTTGAGCACGGCGGGCTGATCACTGTGCAAATCGAGCGAACGCTGGTAATCGGCCAGTGCGGCCGTGTCCCTGCCGGTCTGCGCGGAATAGTCGGCAAGTTGCAGATAGGCGCGCGCGTTTTCCGGAGTATGTTCGAGCTCCGCCTCCAGATAGCCCTCTGCCCGCGAGTCCTTCTCTTCGTCCAGATACTCGCCATAACGCGAGCCGTAGTAGAACCACACCTCGCCAGCCAGTTGTTGATTGCGATCGGCCGGATGCGCAATGCGTTCGCCGATGGTGGCATCGCCGCCCAGTGCGGCTTCAAAGCCCTCGCGCACCTGCGGACTATGTTCACGCAAATACAAGCCGGTCAGTCCGGTGTAGGCCTTCTTCCACACCGGAGAAAGACCCGCAGACCGCGCGGCGATGCCCGCCAAGGCTTGATCGGACGTGCCGTTTGCCAATAGGAATTGGGCTGCGCTATCCGCGTAATTTTTCTGCGCCGTGTCCTCTGCGGGGCCGGAAGCCTTCTGCACCAATTCCTGCGGACGCAAGACCAGAAGCAGATGGAAATACCGCGGCAGTTCTCCTCCGCCAAGCCATCCACGAGAAGTTTCCTTCTCCAGAACGCGCAGTTCCGCGGCGCCATCTCCCACGGTGCGATAGACCGCCGCCGCCTTTTGCCAGATCGACGGCTGCTGCCTGGGCGGGAGCGACGAGGCCAGCGTTTCCAGCTTCCCGCCGGTTCCTTCCAGTTGCACTCGCTTGCGTTCGAATTGCAACCATTCATCCAGCTCTCCACGGTCGGGATTCCTGCTCTTCTGCACCAGTTCCCAGCGCAGGCTGGCTTCGAGATCCGCGAGCCCGGCAGCGCGCACCGCCGGCAAATACACGGCGCGCAGTTCATTTTCATCGGCCCCGGCGCGTTTGGCCTGTAACCATGCGGCGAACTGTGACTTCTCCTCCGGCGTGCCGTATTCGCCGACCACTGCGCCCATGGACTTGAGAGCCTGGGCAAACCCCGTGGTCGCCTGCGCAGTACGCTGGTCCACCCGTTGCTTGCGCCAATCCTCGTCTGTCACTGCGCCCAGACCGGTCTTGATTACCTGTTGCGCAACGGCGGCAAGAGGTATGTCTGCCGCCTGCCGGCGAATCGCCGCGAGTCGCGTAAACGCAGCATCGCTCTGACGCAGCCGCGCCATGATCCGCGCATAGAGCGCGGCGCCCGATTGATTTTCAGGACTCGCCAACAGGTCGGCGCCGGCGCTTTCCACGCCCTGCTCGGCGTACTTGCGCGCTTCCTCCAGGAGTCCCCATTGCTCCAGCCGACTGGCTACCTCAAAATCATTCGCTGCCTTGGGCGGACGGCCTGCGATCCAGGCTTCATCGAGATCCTTGACTACTTCGGCGTTGCGTCCCTGACGGGCCCGCGCTTCGGCTGCTTTCACCATCCATTGCGGATCGCGGTAGCTCAGTTTGTAGAGCTGCTCGTAGTCGCTGACGGCCTCGTCCAGCTTGTGGAGACGCTCTTCCAAATCTGCCCTCGACTGGTAGAGATCCTTCTGCTCCGGACGGACATGAATCGCCTTGCCATAGGCATCGATGGCCGCCGGATCATCCTCCAGAGCCGTCTGCAACCGCGCCAGCACGATGCTCCAGCGAGCGTCGCGGGGTGAACTCTCCACGGTCCTGCGATAGGAATCGAGAAGTTTGTCGCGCTCGCCATGCGCCCCGGCATAGAGCGCCGCCTCCTCCGCCAGCGCTGCGTCTTCCGGATAGATGTTGATCAACTCAATGTATTGATCCGCCGCACCGCTCCAGTTGCCGAGTTGTGTGGCAGCCGCAATCATGCCGCGCCGAAGCTGGGCCACGCGCGTGGTCTTTTCGCTTCGTTCCAGAGCCGAGCCCTGGAGCACCGCCAGTTCCGCCTGGTAAAACGACGCGAGGCCTGCCTGGTCGCCGGAGCGCGCATAATTGTCCGCTAACGCCGATTCGATGCCGGAATCCATCGGACTCTGGCTCAGCAAGGTCTCCAGCAGCTTCTTTGCGCGCGGATACTCGGCCAACTCCGTCAGCTTGCGGGCGGCCTCCAGTTGCAGCTTCTGCTTCAACTCGGGATAAGCCGCATCCGCGGACTCCAGCAGCACGGATACGGCCTGCGTCCTGCGCTCATGACCCCAGTCGAATTCCACCGTGGCGCGCACCACGCCCAGCATCCTGCCATGTTCGCGGTAAGCCGCATCCACTTCAGCGACCGCTGCGGCGGGATTGCGTTTCTCAAGCAAGTCCACCAGTTGATAGCGCAACTCGAGACTGTGCACAGGATCGGCAGTGAGAGCGATTTGTCTGCGCAGCGCTGCTTCTTCCACCTCCGGCAGAGCATGGCTGCGGGAAGCCGCCGTCAGTGCGTCGAGCACATCGAAGGACTCAGTTTGTGCGACGGCCTGTTTCAACTCCCGCATCAGGTCTTCCCTGCGATGTTCGGCATCGAGCACGCCGACGCGCAGTTCGATGGCCGCACTGGAGGGAACGGCTGACCTGAGCAACGCGGCTGTCTCGACCTCTACCGCCGGGCTCAAATCCGGCTTGCGTGCGAGAGCCAACAAACGACGGCGGCTCTCCGTGGAAGGAGTGTCACCGAGGGCGCTGGCCACATACTCCCGGACCGCACTGGGTAAATTGCCCTGACTCTCTTCGATGGCACCGGCCTGATAACCGAACAAGTTCGGCTGCGCCAGACGTTCGCGGCCCTTGCGCAGTTGGCTCAATGCGGAAGGAAAATCGAAGTAATCCCAAAACACTGTGGCCGACTGCAGATAGCCTTCGGCATGGCCGGGACGCACCTCCGCCATGCGCGTCCAGTAGGAAGCAGCCTCGGCCATGCGCCCGCGATCCGCATAGATGTCTCCGATGCGCGCCAGTGTTTCCAGATTGTCGGGCTGGGCGCTCAGCAATCGCTTCTCGATGGCGACCGCCTTGTCGATATCTTCGGGATGGAAGTAGGCGAGCGAACGATGGAGCGACGACGCTTGCCGGCCCAGCGTTTCGTCGGCAGGATACTCAGCCGCCAAAGCTTCGGCCGCGCCCACGCTCTGTTCGAAATGTGATCCCCACAGGCACGACTCCAGCCAGAAACGCTCCGCCGCCGGGTTGGCCTGCGCCAGCGCGGTCCAGTTCCCCTCGTCGATCTCCGGAGCCTGCTGACGCAGCACTTCCAGTTGTGCGTCGAGCCTTCCGGAACTGCTGAGCAACTCAAACAACTGGTCGCGCAGGTCGGGAGACTCCGCCCAGTGCTCCCACAAAAGTTTTTCGACCTCGGCATCTTCCCTGCGCGTACGGTATTGCGCCAGCAGATTGCGCACAAATGTCAGATCGTGTGGGAAGCGCTGATGGGCATAGCGATTCACCTCCAGCGCCAGCCTCCGGTCCGGCGCCGGAGCTTCGCGGAGATAGGCTTCCAGATCGGTTCCGGAAAAGATCCCGACGACCTTGCGCGAAAGGGCGGAGTAGTCCACATTGCGCTTTTGGCGCAGATAGAAGCGCGCCAGCTTGGCATACCAACCGGTTCCGAAGCTGGTGTCCTGGAACTGATCGATGGCTCGCTGGTAGACCTCTTCCTGGTGCGCATTGAGAGAGTTCTGTTCCAGAAACTGCGCCAGCTTTTCATAGAGGCCGGGGTCTTGCGGATTTCTATCCAGTTCTCCGCGCAGGAGCGCGAGTGCCTCGGGCAGCTTCTGCATTGCCACGAGGCGGGAGAGATACCGGTCGAGCACCTGTGCGTACTGCTGGGAGCGGGCTTTGGCAGCGGATTCTGTGGCCGGCGCAGGCTCCGATTCCTCCTGGTCTGCTGGCGATGCAGCAGTGGGCAGCGGCTCGTGCACATCCTCCACCGACTTGCTGTATGCCGCTCCCGGTTCGCCCAGCGGAACGCCATCGGCCCGGGCCGCAAGCTCTTTCAGCAGGTTCTGATAGAGGGCAAATTCTTTCTCTGTCTGATGGGTGCGGCTATACACATCGGCGACCGCGAGCGCCACTTCCACCCTGCGCGCATCGGCCGGGAACTGCGCCAGAAACGCCGTTCCTTCCCGAATCACTGCATCGTTTTCGCCATAGGACGCATAGGCCTCCATCAGGCGCGCGTGCAGTTCCTCACGTTCGGGCGCGTTGGGGAAGCGCTGGTCCAAATCCGCCAGCAGCTCCGCGGCCTTGGCACGGTGAAAGTAAGGTACGGCCAGCCGCTCCTGCTCGGAATACTCCCCGCCCGGACCCTGCGAGTTGAAGAAGAGCGAGAGAATCCCGTTCAGGTAGCCGGGACCACGGTCCATGGCGGCGATGCTCTTGTAGAGCGCCAGATTGCCCGCTCCCACGCGCAGAGGCTGTTCGGGCGCGGTGAGCAGAATGCGCGTGAGCCCCGCAAGGCCCTTCTGTTCCGCATCGGGCGTCTTCTTGTCCGCGGCCAGGGCATAGTAGTAGCGCGCGGCCTCGGGAAAATCCTGCACCTCTTCCAGCAAACGCGCGAGGGTATAAAGCTCATTGGCGTCCCACGCGGCTCCGCGGGCATCCTTGCGCGCTCGGTACTCTTCCAGCACCGCCTTGGCCGCATCGAGCTGGCCTTGCTGCTGATCGATATAGAAGAGCTTCGCCGCATCTTTCAGGGCATCGGCTCCGCCCTCCGGATGGGCCGCCAACCCAGTCCGCAGGGCATCGCCGGTCTTTCGCACCAGTCGGCCTTTGGCCAGCACTTCGTAGTAACTCTTGACCAACTCGGCCGGCCACAGCGGCTCAAAACTGCGGTCATAAACAGCCAGCCCGTCCTTGGCTGAGCCACGCGCCGCATCGAGTTCTGCCTCGGCCCGCACCGGAAACACCGCATCCTCGGGGAACGTCTGCCGGTACCGGCCCGTCAATGCGGATGCCGCGGAGAAGTCCCTGCCGGCCAGATGGAAGGCCAGCTCGCGCTCGTACACTGCCTTTTCCCGCGGATAGCGCTGCTCCCAGCCGGCGTACTCGCGCTGGGCCGTCGCACGCGGCAAGGCAAACTGATCCACCACGCGCAGGGTTCGTTCCCAGGCTCGCCAGGAACATTGAGATTGGGCTGCCGTCCAGCGTTCTGCCTGGCTCTGCGCGGACTGGCCAACGGCTTCCAGCGCGGCCAGTTCCTCCTGCGGGTTCAGGCGACGGTCATAGAAATTCGCCAGATCCAGATAGGCGGCAGGCTTGTCGTCGGCCTTCTCTGCCCAGGCTTTCCAGTCGCGTTCGGCAGCTTCAAAATCCAGCGCCTGCTCGTCTTCCATGGCCCGCAGCGAGTAAAGAGCCGCGCTGTTCTTGACGCCGTTTTGACTGGCATTCAGCAGCGCGGTCAACTCCGGCCGCGATTCACGTGGAGAACGCCGGAAGAGGATCTCGCCGCCGGGCAGCTTCATTAACCGGTAAAGCGCCTTTTCCACACCTGAGCCGGACTCGGCATTTTCCAGCCAGCGGGCAATTCCGTTGCCTGCGCCCAGCAGGAACCCGGGGTTTTGCCAAGCCACCAGCGAAGCCGATGCGGTAAGGCCGACGGCGCCCAAAGCCAGCGCTCCCGCGGCCATTCCGAGGCCGGCCGCGAAGATGCCTTTACCCATTTCGCGCTTACGGAACCACTTCAATGTGCACCTCCGCGCTGCCCAGATTGTGCGCCATATCCTCCGCCGTAACCGCCAGCACATAATCGCCTGCGGGCAAGGCGGAAGGCAGCCCGATCTGCCCTGTGCTTGCGCCCGCGTCTCGATCCCAGCGCAGAGACACCGGGGCCAGCCCTTCCACGCGCGCGGTCAGGGTGCGGGTACTTTCAGAAGCGCTTACCTTGAGCGGGATTGTCTCCCCGGCCCGGTAGCGGGTCCGCTCCAGCCGCAGCTTCACCGTGGGAGGGGTCGAGGCTATCACGAAGCTCTTCGACTCGCGATACACCTGGCCATTGGTGTCGCGCAACACCAGTCGCACCGGGTAGCTGCCATCTTTCATGTCCGCCGGGGCAAGAAAGCGGGTTTGCCACACATCTTCGCCGGCCAGATAGCGCAGGGGCTTCTCCAGGCCAAAGGGAAACAGCGCGATCACGGAGACGATGGCCTTGTCGGTATGCACGCGCAGGACCGGGTCTCCGGGCCGGATGACGCGGGGCCGCAACAGCGCCCGGGGCGCGGCCAGAAACGAGGTGTACGGGGTGACGAACTTGTACCTGCGTGCCAGGCGGATGACCTCGTTAATGGCGGCTTCACTCTCTCCCTCGCGCTCAATTTGATCCAGCAGAGCCTGTACGCGGGCCCCGGCCCACAGGCGCGGCAACTGGTCGTGTTCCAGCGCCTGCGCCGGCAAGTCGGCTTTGCCCTCCACCTTGAATGCTCGGCCGTCCTGCTGGCCTTCGATGCGAAATGAGGCATTTTTTTGCGGCTTGGAGTATTGGCCCACCCAGCGCGCCTCGCCACCGTCGAAGAGCGCATCTTCCAGGGGATATACCTTGTCCACTCCGGCCTTAGGCGGGACAGTTAGCCGCAAATCCCCGATGGGATTCCGCCCCACCTTGCTGACAAAGGCTTGCAGTTTGAAGTCCACCGGCTCGGTGGAGAGCACCTGTTCAATCATCCCGCCATTTTGGCTCAGCATCCGCAGCAGGGGAAGATTTGCGTCGTCGCCCACGGCAAAGACGTCGGTCCTGGGCCGGCGATCCGCGGGAAGCTGTTTCCACTTCGCCGCGTACCACGCCGCCAGTTTGCCGGTCTGAATGGTTCCGCGCGTGACTCCGCCATCGGTGAGCAGCACCAGGGCTGCGCCGGGCTCGTTAACTTGCCCGAGGCCTTCCTCCAGCGCCTTCTGGAGATCGGTGCCGCCACGCAGGTGGCTGCTGCGCAGCCAGTCCATGGCCGCCTTCACCTGCGCCATTTCGGCCTTCACCGGAGCGGGTTTGAAGCGATCCACCCGGGTGTTGAAGAGCAGCAGGTTGAACCTGTCTTCCGGGCCAAGGCTTTCAAGCAATTTGGCCGCCGCTGCGTAGCTGCGTTCCAGCTTTTCCCACTGCATGGAGAGCGAGGTGTCCATGAGCACAACCACCGTGCGGCCACCTGCGGCGCTGGTTTGGGAAGTCCCGGAAACTCCTGGCCCCTGCGCAGCGGAGAGTTGCGCCAAGGTCTCAAAGAAGCCCGGTTCTGCCGGCTGCTTCTGCTTTGTCTTTTGCCTGGCCGGGGGGTTAGGCGCAGATTCCGGACCCGCTCCAAGGGCCATATCGAAGCTGACCGGGTTCGGGTCGCGATAGGCAATTACTTCCATCGTGTTTCCCGGCTCGTTCTCGGTCCACACAGCCGCAAAGTCTTCGGTCAGATTGACGTTCGAAGCTTCAACTGTGCCCTTCACCGTGTGCTCATCCTGTTGATCGAGATGAAACGGCAATTGCTTCCCTTGAAAGGCGAAGTCCTTCATCCGTGCGGCGGAATGCAGTTCAAAGTGGATGCTGAGCCGGGCCACCTTCTGGCTGGAATAGGCGTCCGGTTTGAGCGGCAGCAGGAAATAGCTCTTCCGCGCTTCCACCGGAAGGTGCTGGTGATATTCAATCTCCAGCCGCTTGGTGCCATAGGCAGGAATGGGCACGATGTGCGCGCTGAAGACCGAGTTCCGGCGCGCATCGTCTTCCGTGCGCTCGCCCTGTTCCAAGAGTCCCGGGTCGATCGCCTGGCTCTTTAATTCCTGGTAGAGGGCCTTGGCCCGCTTGCGCTCCAGAATCACAGCGGGAATGCGCACCGGACCATCCCAGACGGCGAAGTCGGAGACCGTGGTTCCGCTGGGCAAGGCAAACAGGTAATTGCCCTCTTGCGGCCGGCTGGTATGGTTGGTGAACACCTGTCGCACCCATACCCGGGCATCGCCGTTGTCCACACGTATTTCCACCTGCATTTCGGTCAGCGACAGGATCGACGGGTCAGGCGCCTGCTTATCGCCCGGAACCAGCACGCCGCTGTCCGCTGGAGCCACCATCGGCATCCACAGCATCAGCCCCAACGTCCAAACAGCCCGCCTCATCGCGCTCCTTGTTACAGCTTGTCTTCCGAGATCTTCACCAGCCCGTCTTCCGTTCCCACATACACCACACCATTGTGAATGGCCAGCGCCGTCACATTCAGCGATGGCAACCCCGCCACCACCGTCTTCCACCGCGTGCCCGTCGCGTCGCCCACCAACAGGCCCTGGCCCAGCGTTCCGGCCAGGACCAAGCGCCCATCGGCGACCATGGCGGTGGGATTCACCACGACTCCGGAGCGCGTGGCATCGGTGGGTGTAACGCTGCCGTCGGCTTCAAGCCGCAACACGCCTGCGCCATAAGTGCCCACCAGCCACTCCTTGCCCACGGCCACCAGCCCGGTGATCCAGTTATGCTTCAGGCCGGAGGTTCCCGTGGTGAGATTCCTCTGCACCGAGCCGTCCACCAACAGCGAAAGTCCGCCCAGGGTTCCCGCCACAAGCTGACTTCCGCTGGCGCCCAAAGCATAGACATGGTTATTCACCAGCCCCTGAAACGCATAGAGACTATGTGCACCGCTCGGGTCCAGAAACGTGATTCCCGCCGGGGTTGCCAAGGCCATGCCGTTGCCATAGAGAGCCACATCCGTTACGTGGTCGGCAATCAGGCCGGCATCGCGTCCCAGCACCTGCTTCTGGCGTCCATCGCGGTCAAACAGGACCAGCCCGTTGGCCGTGGCCACGGCGACGGCGCCTTGCCGGGTATCTTCCACGATCCGATTCACGCAAAACACGTGATCGTTCTCAATGTGGCTGGCTTCTCCACCTGTGGCAGGGACGATATCCAAACCGCGGTCGAAGTAGCCCACCCAGAGCCGGCCATCGGAGGCCACCAGCAGCGCGGAAATGTCGCTGGCCGTCAGTTGCGCGCCTTCGCCGCTCAGAATCCTTCGCCACTCGCCATCGGGCTCCTGCCGGAGCAGGCCATCGTCGGCCAGAGCATAGCGGCTTTCACCGATCGCCAGAAACTGTTCCACCGTCAAGCCCGCAGCGCTTCGGTTCAGGGTTGCGCGGACTTGGGATGCATCGGAAGCTGCGACGGCCACAATCGGTCTTCTGGCTTTGTTGTCGCTCTCCGGGCCGGCCAGCGAAACCCGCATGACTCCGGCTTCCACCTGGCCCACGAGCAAGGAACTATGATCCACAAACAGAGCGTGAGCGTAAATGCCCCTGGCCAGAATCCGGACGATTTTTCCCTCGCGAATTTCCGCCACGCCCATTGGAGTGCCCACAAAGGCGCGCCCATCGGCCAGCGCGATCTGCTCGACCCGGCGGTCCGGCAGTCCCTGTTCTTCGCCGATCCGCTCAGTCTGCCCGCCGTGCCAGAACAGCACCCCGTCGTTGAGCGTGCCCACCCACAGGTCGGCCTCGCTGCCGGCCAGGGCGGTTACGTAGACGTTGTCCGTGGTGGTGTGAAACCGCTTGAGAGTCTTGCCGTCATAGATCAGCAGGCCCAGTTTGGCCGTCCCGATCAGCAATCTTCCGGAAGCGAGAGGCAACAGGGCCGTCACCATGCGCGCTTCTTCCTGCTGCGGCAGAATCTGCCGGAAGAGACGGCCATCGAAGGCCATGACGCCCTGGCCCAAGGTTGCGATCAATAACTCTGGCTGGCGCGAGTCAGTCAGCAAACCTGTTGCCATCTGGCCCAAGGGAGCGGCAGGCAAGTCGATTCCTGTGCGGTAGACGTGTTCCAGCGACCCGGCGATCGAGTAGGCAGACAATCCTGCCGGGCCGGCCAGATAGATGTGGCCCTGGAAGACCAGGGCGCTTTTGAAAACGGCTGGAGCGGTGATTCCTTCAAATCCTGGATTTGGCTGCGGACCAAAGGTTCGAATTTCGACGCCCAGCGATTCCCTTCGCGCCAGGTCCCCCTTTGAGTGATTCAGGGCTCGCTCCACGCGCCAAACAACAGTTCCACTTATCGCAAGACACAATAGCGCCGCTGCGATTGCAACAATCGTCACAGGGCGCTGCTTGAGTTTCATGCTGGTTTCTCTATCCAGGAAAGGAACACGCCGACGATAGCGCAGAGACTTTCAAAACGCAAGTGCTTCGCGCGGGATGCAGCCGGTCTTTCCCGATGGGGAAAAGGGCTAGATGCCCAATTTGCGAACTTCGTCGTTGTAATACTTGCGGTAGAGGATCTCCCACTCCTGGGAGCCTTCCATGATGATCTTGCGCTGGTTGGCGATCTTGAGCCGGGCCGCGGCATCGATGCCGGCCTCCTGGGTCAACAGAGTTTCCAGAGCCTTGCGCGCTTCCTGGCGGATGGTGTTGCGATCCTCAAGAAACCCCACCTGGTCGACCTCGGCCACGGTGTCGGCCACAGTGTGGGCGAGCTTGTTGAGCTTGTCGGGGCTGATTCTCATAGCACTGCCTTGTATTTCTTCGCCAGTTCGGTCTTGACCTTCTTGAACATCTCGGCGTACTGGGCGCCGGACTTGCGCATCTCGTCGGAATACGCGTCGAGAATCACGCGAACTTCTTCGTTGATGCGGTCTTCAAGAGACAGTTCCTCGATAAGGCCTTCGGTGACGCGCGCTTCGGTCACCCTCAAGTCACTGGTGGTGATCATCTTGGCGTCGATGAGGTGCTTGACAGTTCGACGGGCTAAATACCCTATGTAATCGCGGGAGAAGATCATGGATTAAGGTTCAGGATAACGCATTGGGCCGCATGTGTATAGGTGCGGCCCGAAATGCCGGCGTGGCTGGCCGGAAGGCTGGAAAGTGACGTTGAAGCTGAGGCTAAAGTCGCGACTTTAGCCGCGGTGCGGGCAGCTTGGGGTATTCAGACATTCGTCGGCGATGCGCAGCCGCTCAACCGGGCGCCCGCCCACCAGGTGTTCTGTGACGATTTCCGCTGCATCCCTGGGGTGCACGTCGCCGTACCAGACTGCCTCGGGATAAACCACCATCACCGGGCCGTGCTCGCACTGGTCCAGGCAACCCGATTTGTTGATCCGCACCCGGCCGGCCAGTCCGGCGGCTTCGGTCAATTTTTTCAATTGCGTGTGCAGATCGCTCTTTCCGTCCGCGGTGCACGAGGGCCGCGGCGCACCCTCCGGCCGTACATTGTGGCAGACAAAGACGTGGCGCTCGAATGCGGGCAAGCGGAAATCCTCCTGATTGCAGATGCATTCAGAATAAGGCCTCGGCCTTCAATCGCGAAGTTTCCACAGTTGCCGAGCGCTTCCCGGGCTGCATCTGCGAAAATAAGATCTTGACTATGAGCACGGAAAACCTCAATTCGCTAAAAGATGACATGGTGGCCTTTATTGAAGGTCATGGACTCACACGCCTTCCCGGTTACGTCACCGAGGACATTCCCTCCGTTGTATGGGAGGGTCAGGGCAACCCCGACGCATGGAAAGACTTTGTGGAGATGGCCAAACGGGTTGGCGCTCCCTTTATTACGTTCAGCGAGATGACGCTGGATCCGGAGGAACTCGACTCCCTGGTGGAAGAAGCTGGCGAGATGAACTTCCCCGACGAAGAAGCTACGGAGCTGGTGGAAGCGCAATTCCTGCGCAAGTACTCCGGCATGCTGGGCTACATCCAGTTGGGCTTCGTCTACCAGGGACTGGTGTTTCTGCATGAAACCACCACCGAATGGTATGAGCGCTTCCAGACGCTTCTTGAAGACATCGAGAGCTTCCAGGACATCGTGATGGACCACGATCACGAGCATGATCACGACGACGAGGAAGAGTAGCCCCGGTGAGTCCGGCAGGCACTCAAGCCAATAGCCGCGTTGAAGCCCATGGGGCGATCAGGACACCGGCGCTGAATCTGCCCCGCCAGCGCTGGACGTTTGTCGAGCCGCATCCGGTGGAGGCGGCAGCGCTGGCCAAGGCGGCGCGCCTGCCGCTGGTGGTGGCCGAGTTGCTGGTAGCGCGCGGCATCGCCCAGCCTGACGAGGCGTTCGCCTTCCTCAACCCCGATGTCGCGCAATTGCACGATCCGTTGCGGATGCTGGGCATGGAAGCCGCCGCGGACCGGCTGGAGCGGGCCATTGCCCTGCACGAACCGGTGCTGCTCTACGGCGACTACGACGTGGACGGCACCACCGCCGTGGTGCTGCTGAAAACCACCATCGAAATGTTGGGCGGCGAGGCGCGCTTCCATGTTCCTCACCGGCTGAACGAAGGCTACGGGCTACAGTCGAGCGTGCTGGAAGCTGCATACGCCGAGGGCGCGCGGCTGGTGATTACCGTGGACACCGGCATGCGAGCCTTTGCGGAAGCAGAGACCGCGCGACGGCTGGGCCTGGACCTGATTATTACCGACCACCATTTGCTCGAAAGCGGCGACGCCGTGCCGCTGGCGCTGGCGATTCTGAACCCCAACCAGCCCTGCTGCACGTATCCTGAAAAATTTCTTTGCGGCGCAGCGATCGCGCTCAAACTGGCGCAAGCCGTTCTGGAACGCCGCGACCGCACCCGCACCCGCGAAAAAACCCTTCCTAGTTTCCTGAAGATGGCGGCCATCGCCACCATCGCCGACGCCGTGCCACTGAAGGGCGAAAACCGCGTGATTGCCGCGCTCGGCCTGCGTGCGTTGCGTTCGCCCGCCAGCGCCGGATTGCGCGCCCTGTTTGCCGTGGCCGGGCTGGATGCCACCGCCAAACCTGTGACCGGCTTCGATGTGGCTTTCCGGCTGGCTCCGCGCATCAACGCCGCCGGGCGCATGGACGTGGCCTCTGAAGTTATCGAATTGTTCACTACGCGGGACCGGATGCGCGCCGAGGAACTGGCCGCCAAACTGGAGCGGCTGAACGGCGAGCGCCGCGCTACGGAAGCCGCTGCCCTGGCCGTTATCGAGGAGCGCCTGGCCGAGGACGAGGAACTGGCAGCGGACTGTCTGCTGCTGATCGACGGCGACGGGTGGCATCGCGGCGTGATCGGCATTCTTGCCTCAAGGGTGGTGGAGCGCACCGCCAAGCCTGCGATTGTGGTCAGCGTGGAAGACGGCGTGGCCTACGGTTCCGGCCGCTCCGTGGACGGCTTTCAGCTACTCGATGCGATTGAGAGCTGCGCCGATCTCTTCACCCGTTTTGGCGGTCATGCCTTTGCCGTGGGCTTCAGCCTGCCCGCTGCTTCCCTGCCTGAGCTGAAGCGTCGCCTGCGTCTTTACGCCTTCGAACACCTGGCCGCTGGCCTGCCGGAACACCGGCTCCGCATTCACGCCGAACTGCCGCTGGACCGCATCACTACGGTGCTGGCCGGTTGGCTGAGAAAACTCGAGCCCTTTGGCCATGGCAACGCCGAGCCGGTCTTTGTGGCGCGGGGCGTACGCCTGGTCACCTCGCCGCGGATCATGAAAGAGCGCCATATTCGGCTGGAACTGGCCCAGGAAAACGCACAGCCCCTGCCGCTGTCCGGCTCTGGCGTGCGCGCCGTGGGCTGGAACCTGGCCGCCCGTGTGGCTGCGCAGGGGCTGGCGCAGGGAAGCCGCATCGACCTCGCCTATCGCATCAGGGAAAATGACCATCCGGAGTATGGCGGCCTGGAAGTCGAGATCGTCGGCATCGAACCGGCCGCGTCCTGACGCAGCGAGGCCCACGGTTGACCGTGGGCCTCGCTGGTTGGGAACGCTTCAATTACATGTTTCTTATTTAGGCTCGTGCCCACCCTTGGGTTTAGCTGACGGCTTCGCCTGAGGCGCGGGGCGAGACTGTGCCTGAGGCGCGGGACGCTGCTGCGTCTGAGCCGCGGGTCGAGACTGCGTCTGCTGCACAGGCCGGTTCTGCATCTGGGTCGTGGGCCGCTGCTGGGTCTGGGTCATCGGCCTCTGCTGCGTTTGAGTCATCGGCCTTTGCTGCTGTTGAGCCATGGGCCGAGTCTGCGCCTGATGCATGCTTTGCGCGGTTGTACCCAGCGGCCTTGCTACCGCCAAGGTGGCCGGATGCCCGCCGTTGTTCTTCGCATAGAAGCTCCGGTCGGCGCGTGCCGCGGACTCGTGCTGCGACTGGAACGAGGTCGGGGCCGTGTGCTGCTCGCGCTCGGCCATCCGCTCTTCGGGAACGGGGTCGTGATGGATGCCGCCGGGACCGCCGCTATAGGCAACGTGGCTATTGTTGACGATGGTCGAGTTGCGGACGACGGTCTGGTTGACGTAGGTGTTGTGGATGACGGTCTCATTCACATGGACGACCGCGGTGTTGTAGGCAAAGTCGTGGCCGTGCCACTCGCCGCCGGCAAAACCGATGCCCATGTAGCCGAAGCCGTAGTTCACGCCGCCGTAGTAGCCCACGTGGCGACCCCAGTAGCCGCCATGGAAGACATAGAGGCCGCCGGACCAGCCCCAGTAGCCAGGCGTCCACAGAGCGCCCTCATAGGGCGCAGGAACCCAGGCGCCGGGAATCCAGAAGTAACCGTCGTCGCCATAGGCCCAATAGCCAGGCGTCCACATCATGCCAGGTTCTGGACAATCCGGCTGAACGTAAACGGGCAGAACCGGCGGAGCAAAACCGACGCTGATGAAGATACCGGCAAAGGACGACGCCGGAACCAGACAAAGTACCAGCGCCAGCAGAAACCAGCGCATTGAGCGGAGAGCACGCATAGAAAAAGCCTCCTGAGCCTTTCGTGCCTGCGCGGCCGACAGAATCCGATCTGTCCCGTACAGGGTTGGCATTGGGTGAAATGATTCGGGGCCCCGATCCAGTTTGACCGGAATCCGCGCCGGATCCAATGACATTTTCCCGATGGCCGATGAGCCTCCGGGGAAAGCCGACTCACCTTTTGGGGAGAGTCCCGGACAATCCGCGTTGATGGCCCAATTGCGATTACGCAAAACAGACTACTCCCCTTGAAACCCATGTCGCGGCCGGAAGTTGCAGCGATCTGGAGATCGCGCCGGAGAGCGGAAAATGGAGGCATTTTGGCATCGATTTTGAGCCATTTTGGGGCATTATCAGGCCAAAAACGGCCAAAAAAGGGCCAAAATCGGGCAGTTACAGTTACTCATCAGTTAACTATGTATTTTGGTATAGTGTTCATTATTATGTACTTATGTTCGGTTTGGCAAGCAAAATGCGGTTAAAAACACATAGGGGGGGTGGGGGGTAGGGCGATTTTGGGCGGTTTTTTGCCCGGAATCGACCTCAGAAAAGGTCTTCCCCAAGGCTGGGGCCGGCAGAAAAGGTTAGTCGCTTTGACCTTGCCCTCAGAATGCGTATCTCTTAACCGGCCGGGTTTTGAGGATATTTAATTCATCCTCGTCATCGTCGTGGCGGTGGGAATGTGGGAATCGGCTTCATCGATTTCCAAGGTTTGTGGG
>Ga0302274_10001920_pt1 | contig 19437 bp, 17 predicted proteins | sample III_Bog_N2_1_FD_198755 | JGI IMG/M metagenome (GOLD analysis project Ga0302274, IMG submission 198755) | Peat permafrost microbial communities from Stordalen Mire near Abisko, Sweden - III_Bog_N2_1 | ecosystem: Environmental > Terrestrial > Soil > Wetlands > Peat | place: Sweden: Abisko...
GCGAGCGAAAACTCAATACCAGCCTACAAATGATCCACTTGGCCGTTCTCAGACTACTGCTCAGAAGATCGTAAACAGGCTCTAAGCCGTCTATCCTCAATAGGGCTTTAGCCCCCGAGGGAAGGTAGAGGACTCGTTCAGAGTCTTCATGGATCTGCGTGATTATTTGCTGGCGATGGCGAAGCGCTTGTTGACTTCGTCCCAGTTGACGACGTTCCACCAGGCGGCGAGGTAGTCGGCGCGGCGGTTCTGGTGCTTCAGATAATAGGCGTGTTCCCATATGTCGTTGGCCAGAATCGGGTAGAGTCCCTCGGAGAGCGGGCTGTCCTGATTCGCCGTGGTAACGATCTTCAGCTTGCCGGATTGGAAGACGAGCCAACCCCAGCCCGAGCCGAACTGCTTAGCAGCGGCCTCGTTGAAGAGCTTCTTGAAGCTCTCGAAATCGCCAAAGTCGGCCTTGATCTGCGCCGCGATGGCTCCGTTCGGTTCGCCGCCACCGGCTGGCTTCATGATCTGCCAGAACATGGTGTGGTTGACGTGGCCGCCGCCATGGTTCTTGACGGCTGTGCGAATGTCCTCCGGAATGGCGCTGAGGTTCTTGATGAGTTCCTCGGGAGTCTTGGTGGCGAGGTCGGGGTGCTTGTCGATGGCTGCGTTCAGGTTGGTGACGTAGGTCTGGTGATGCTTGTCATGGTGCAGCTTCATCGTTGCCTCGTCGATGTGGGGTTCGAGGGCGGCGTAGTCGTAAGGCAAGGGAGCAAGTTCGTAGGCCACTGTAGTTTCTCCTGTAGATCGTGTTGATGGTACGAATTTTGGAGCCGTGCGGATCGTGCTGCCAGAGTCCTGTCCGCTACGGGAGATTGCTTACCGACTATTGGATGCAAATGGTTGGACGATGATGCGGACAAGTTTACACTCAAGGCTGAAAGAAACAACAGCTAAATATCCTCGCCCTCAATCCGCATTCCTCTGTTCTCTCTTGTAAACTGGATGGGCGTGTAATCGGAGACCAAATCAAGGGGTATAAGAGAAGAGCATGAGCAATCAGCAGAACGAACTGGACCAGCTTTCTATTAATGCACTGCGTTTTCTGGCTGTAGACGGAATTGAAAAGGCCAAATCCGGCCATCCGGGTGCCCCGCTGGGATGCGCTCCGATTGCTTACCTGCTCTATCACAAGCTGATGAAGCATGACCCCGCCGCTCCGAAGTGGATCGACCGCGACCGCTTTGTGCTCTCGAACGGCCACGCCTCCATGCTGCTCTACAGCTCGCTGCACCTCTCGGGCTACAACCTGCCGATGGAGCAGCTCCAGCAGTTCCGCCAGTACGGATCGCACACCCCGGGACACCCGGAGTACGGCGAGACGCCGGGCGTCGAAGTTACCACTGGGCCGCTGGGTCAAGGCTTCGGAATGGCCGTGGGAATGGCTACGGCAGAGAAGCACATGGCCGCAGTGTACAACCGCGATGGCCACTCCGTAATCGATCATCACACCTACGTCCTCTGTGGCGATGGCGACCTGATGGAAGGCATCTCGCATGAGACCGCCTCGCTGGCCGGAACGCTTGGACTGGGCAAGCTGATCGTGTTGTACGACGACAACCTGATCTCGCTCGATGGTCCGACCGAGCTTTCGTACACCGAAGACGTGACCAAGCGCTTCGAGGCGTACAACTGGCAGGTTCTGAGCGTGGCCGACGGCAACGATCTGGTGGCCATCGAAGACGCAATCAAGGCGGCCAAGTCCGAGACAACTCGTCCTACGTTGATCCGCGTGCGCACGGTGATCGGCTTCGGAAGCCCGAAGGCCGGCACCAACAAGGTTCACGGCGAAGCGTTGGGCGCGGATGCAGTAGCTGCGACCAAGAAGAATCTGGGCTGGCCTGAAGACAAGAGTTTCTATGTTCCCAAAGAAGCGCGCGCCAACTGGGACACCATCAAGCCGCGCGGCAAGGCTGCCCATGCAGCCTGGGACGCCAGCTTTGCCGAGTACAAGCTGGCCTATCCAGTGCCAGCGACGGAGTTCGAGCGCGTCGTCTCGGCCAAACTCGCCGACGGCTGGGAGAAGTCGATTCCGACCTTCCCGTCCGGCGCAGAGGCAAAGAAAGTTGCCACGCGTAACGCTGGCCAGATTGTGATGAACGCGATTGAGAAGGTTGTGCCGGAGCTATTTGGCGGCGCGGCCGATCTGACCGCCTCGACCAAGACGATCTTCAAGGACTCGTCCAGCTTCCATGTGACTCCACATGGGCGCAACGTCTTCTTTGGCGTTCGCGAGTTCGGCATGATGGCGATGGTCAATGGAATCGCAGCGCACGGCGGGCTGATTCCCTTCGGCTCGACCTTCTTCGTCTTCTCCGACTACTGCCGTCCGGCGATTCGCTTGGGCGCGCTGATGTCGACCCACTCGCTGTATGTCTTCACCCACGACACAGTCGGCCTGGGCGAGGATGGTCCCACGCATCAGCCCATCGAGCACCTGATGAGCCTGCGCGCCATCCCCAACCTGACGGACTTCCGTCCAGCGGACGCGAACGAGACGGCGGCCTGTTGGAAGCTCGCTCTGGAGCGCAAGTCGGCCAGCTTCATGGCTCTCTCGCGACAGGATCTTCCGGTCTTCGACGCGGCGCTGACGTTTGCGGGAACTCCGAAAGGAGCCTATTCAATGACGCCCGAGGTTACCAAGGCGGATGTAATTCTGATCGCCGCTGGTTCCGAGGTTACGACCTGCATGACGGCGGCGGCGGAACTGAAGGCTGCGGGAATCACGGCGAAGGTCGTCTCCATGCCGAGCTTCCGTATCTACGACGAGCAGAGCGCAGCCTATAAGACCGAGCTACTTCCCGCCGAGACCCCGAAGGTCTCGCTCGAAGCTGGCGCGACGATGGGCTGGTACAAGTACGTCGGCTCGAACGGCACGGTCATCGGCATCGACCGCTTCGGCGCGTCGGCACCGGGTCCGATTGCGATGGAGAAGCTGGGCATCAACGTAGCCAACGTCGTCGAACACGCCAAGAAGCTGGTCAAGAAGTAGAGTCCGTCCGGGCGCAGCGGTGGAGAAGCAGATTCCTCCGCTGCGCTATGGAATGACAAGCAATTCAGAGCGTTTTCGGAATTAATGTAGACCAAGAATGAATTCTCATTCTGAGCGCAGCGAAGAATCCCCGCATTTCGTTCGCCACGCCACGGTCTACACCATTGACGAATATGCTATAGGACGAGACCATGGTGGATTCGGAACGCGAGATGTTGCGCGAAGTGGAAGAGGCGAAGCTCGGCAAGCGGACACCCTTTGACTCGTCGCTACAGGCAACCTACGAGGATAGCGTTCCTCCCAGCGACGATTGGCAGTACGAGGATTCGTAGCAATCGAATCCCGAGTTTTTCAGGGGAACAGAATGACGCAGGATGATGCGAAGCAACTGGTCGCGCGGCGATCGGTCGACTTCGTAGAAGATGGAATGATTGTCGGGCTGGGTACTGGAACGACCGCAACGCTCTTCATCCGCGAGCTGGCAGCGCGCAATCTGAAGATTCGCTGCGTCGTCTCGTCGGAGGCGAGCCATACTCTGGCAGTCTCGCTGGGTATGGACGTTGCAACACTGGCCGAGCTTCCCGAACTGGACATCTATATAGATGGAGCCGACGAGATTGCGCGCATTCCCGGAGCTGGGCTTGGCCTTATCAAGGGCGGCGGCGGAGCGTTGCTGCGCGAGAAGATCGTTGTCAGCGCGGCAAAGCGGTTTATCGTCGTAGCGGACTCGACCAAGATGGTCGAACATCTGGGCAAGTTTCCCCTGCCGGTTGAGGTCATCAAAATGGCTCTGCCGGTGGTTGAACCGAAGCTGGTCGCGCTGGGATTGAACCCAAAGCTGCGTCCGGCGAAGAATGGCGGCGGAGCGTTTATCACTGACGAGGGCAACTACATCGTCGACTGCTCCTGCGGTCGGATCGACGATCCGCAGAAGACGGCGGCGGAGATTCGCGCCATTATCGGAGTCGTCGAACACGGACTCTTTCTCGGCATGGCTAAGCTGGCGCTGGTCGCCGGAGAAGACGGCGTAAGCGAATATCTCCCGTAGATTCGCGCCGCCGCAGGCATCGTACCGTGCCTGAAGGGAATCTATAGACTATGACAAATTCTACAAACGAACAGAAGGTTTGGTTCATTACCGGAACTTCGACCGGCTTTGGACGGCTGCTGGCTGAGGAAGTGTTGCAGTCTGGCGGGCGCGTGATCGCCACAGCGCGCAAGGTCGAGCAGATTGCGGATCTGGTGCGACAGTATCCCGACACGGCGCGGGTGTTTGCCTTGGATGTGACTAATCCGGCGCAGATCGAGGCGGTCGCCAGCGACGCCATCGCTACCTTCGGACGCATCGACGTGCTGGTGAACAACGCGGGCTACGGAATTGCGGCGGGCATTGAAGAGGCGACCGAGGCGGAGTTCATGCCGGTCTTCGAGACCAATCTCTTTGGGCTGATCCGCGTGACGCGGGCGTTTCTTCCCCAGCTTCGCAAGCAGCGTTCGGGACACATTGTGAATCTCTCGTCGATGGCTGGCCTCGCTGGCTCGCCGGGATGGGGCTACTACAACGCGAGCAAGTTTGCCGTGGAGGGATTCTCGGAGGCGCTGGCCGCAGAGATGGCACCTCTGGGTGTGAAGGTCACAATCATTGAGCCGGGGCCGTTTCGCACGGACTTCCTTGGCCGCTCGGGCGCGGAGGCGGCGCGACGCATCGCCGACTACGACGCAACTGTGGGCAAGACGCATGCGTACTTCCGCGAGCAGGCAGGCAAGCAGCGCGGCGATCCGCTGAAGGCGGTGCAGGCTATCGTGACGGTGGTCGAGTCGAAGAATCCTCCGCTGCACCTGATTCTGGGAGCAATTGCATTGAAGCGTTTTCGCGGCAAGCTCGACCAGTGGCACGAGGAGATTGCCGCATGGGAGAGCGTGACTCTGGGCGCGGATCTGCCAGAGGGTAAATAAACGCCAGCAAAGTAGAGGTTGCGGTGACATTCGTTTTGACACGCATGCATTCCCTCATAGCCTAAACAGGCTGCGGAAATACTCCTCTTTTTGAAAGGGAGCGGCTTAAGCCGCTCCATAAGTCGCCTGTTTTCAATGGGAATTTAGCCCCCGAGGGAATGTATACACATGCAAATCGAGTTTTTTCGCAGCCTGTAAAGCCCTTTCGCTTCATGATGTATCCCATCATGGAGCGAAGAAAAATGCGGGAATTCTTCGCTACGCTCAGAATGGCAATACATTTTGGGCTGATCGTAATTTCTAAAACGTTCTACCCCAACAAGACTATTCCGCAGCATTTGCAAACGAGGAGCGAGAACATGCCACGAGCTGTTTCGGTTACCTATCGAGTCTCTCCTACGCCTGATGCGTTGGCTGTAGCGGCGGCGGAGTTCTTCACATCGACCGTTGCTGCGGCGGTGAAGGCGCGCGGGGCTGCACGGGTTGCGGTCTCCGGCGGAACGACGCCGAAGGCGATGTTTGCTCTTCTGGCGGATCGCGCGGCGCCGTACTTCGCGCAGATTCCATGGGATCGGCTGCTGATCTTCTGGGTGGATGAGCGCTGCGTTCCGCCGACGGACACCGATTCAAACTATCGCATGACGGATGAGGCGCTGTTCTCGCATGTCCCTCTGCTTGCAGCGCAGATCTATCGCATGGAAGGCGAGCTCGATCCAGAGGTCGCGGCGGCTCGCTACGAAGCGGCGATTCGCACGGCGTTTCGTCTGGAGGGCGCGGAGACTCCAACCTTCGACCTGATCCTTCTGGGTCTGGGCGAAGACGGCCATACCGCGTCGATTTTTCCGCATACAGCGGCGATCAACGAGCTGGGGCGGATCGTTGTGGCGAACCACGTTCCGCAAAAAGATACGTGGCGAATCACGCTGACCTGGCCGGTGATTCAACAGGGCCGCGAGGTTGCATTTCTGGTCGAAGGAGCAGGAAAGGCTCGTAGCATTTACGATGTGTTTCTTGGGTCGTATGATCCAGAGATGAGGCCTGCGCAGTTGATTCGTCCGGCGAGCGGGAGGTTGACGCTGCTGCTGGACGCGGCTGCGGCCTCCGAACTGCCTCGGCTGGCGGATTCAGAGACTGTTGGAACAATGGAGATTTAGATGATTCTTGCGGGCGATGTGGGCGGAACCAAGGTGCATCTGGCGCTGTACGACTTTGAGGCCGGTCGGCTGAATGTGGTTCGCGAGCAGCGCTTTCCCGCGCAGCAGTTTGCCACGCTGGACGCCGTGGTGAAGGCATTTCTCGCCGACGGCAACTCGGACGAGATTGTTGCTGCCTGCTTCGGCTGTCCCGGGCCAGTGCGCGACGGACGGTTGAAGCTGACCAATCTGCCCTGGACGCTGGACGCGCACGAACTGACGCGGTCACTCTCGATCGAGCACATCTTTCTCATCAACGACCTCGAAGCCAACGGCTACGGGATCCCCGAGCTTGCTCCAGAGCAGATCTTCACCCTGCACGAGGGCGATGCGGCGGCCGTGGGCCATCGCGGCCTGATCGCCGCAGGAACCGGATTGGGCGAGGCGCTGCTCATCTGGGACGGCAAGACGCATCGCCCGATCCCCTCCGAGGGAGGTCACTGCGACTTTGCCGCACGCAATGAGCGGGAGATTGCCCTGCTCCAATATCTGCGACGCACGCTGCATGGACGCGTGAGCTGCGAGCGCGTCGTCTCCGGCCTCGGCATCCAGAATGTCTACGCGTATCTGCGCGAGGTGGAGCGGCTCGAAGAGCCTGCGTGGCTGCGCGAACGCATGGCTACAGAAGACCCGAACGCCGTCATTGGAGCCTGCGCCGAGGATGGTTCGAGTGAGCTTTGCCTCGAGACGATGCATACCTTTGCCGCAGCCTATGGCGCGGAGGCGGGAAACATCGCGCTGAAGCTGATGGCTCTGGGCGGAATCTATCTCGGCGGAGGCATCGCGCCCAAAAGCTTGAAGACGCTGGAGCGCGGCGGATTTCTACAGGCGTTTCTGGACAAAGGCCGACTATCGCCTCTGCTCGAATCGATTCCGGTTCGCGTCATTCTGGACCAGAAGTGCGCTCTGCTGGGCGCGGCGGCCTATGCCGAGGCGCGCGCTACGGAACTCACGGGCCACTCGGATCGAGCGGCTTCGCTGAGCCGATAGGCAATCGGATAAATTTGCCATCCCCATAATTAATCCGTAATGGTGTAGATCTTCGCACTGCGAAAAATGCGGGGATCCTTCGCTTCGCTCAGGATGACAGACAAGGGCAAGAGCAAGCAAGCGGAGGATTGCGGTGGGGTGGTAATCTGAGCGGTGTATGAGAGTTTTTTTTCGATGGACGGGTGTGGCATCAGGAGTCGGTGCGGAGCGGCCTGCGACAGGGCTGCGGGCTGCGGTTTGGTTGGCAATGGCGGGGCTGTACGCAGCTTTGGGATGCGCAATGACGACCTCCGCAGGGGCGCAGACGCTGCCCGCAGGAGCTGCTCCGAAGACGATGCTGATTGCTCCTCCAGCGCCGCTTTTGCCGGAGACGCTGGGCAAGCTGAAGCGCGTTAGTGCAGGAGACGCGGGCGATGGGCTGGGGTTGGTGGATGCCGCCGATGCTAGCGTTCTGACTGAGGATGGACTGCGACGGTTTGCCCGCTCGGAGTACGCCGATGGGCCGCAGCACGGATCGGTGACGGTCTACAAGTTCATGGACGTGAGCGGCGCGGTGGCGGCCTTCGACTACTTCCGCAGGCCGGGGTTGGCAGACGCCGCGAAGTTGGGCGACGAGAAGGCTTCGGGCACGGGCAGCGAGGTCGTCTTTCGCAGCGGCGTGAACGTGGTGCGTGAGAGCTTCATTCTGCATGGGGATCGCGGCGGCGCGCTGATGGCGGAGTTGATCGACCATCTGCCCAAGGCGAGCGGCGCAGCGGGGATCGCGCCTATGCACTGGGGCCGCAGGGATACGCGCAGATGGGAGGAGTACTTCCGGCAAGCGTGCTGGGCTTCGACAAGAACGCCGAGGTGGTGACGGCCAGGTCGAAGGCGGGAGGCATGTTAACCCTGCTGCTCTATCCCACGCCGCAGATTGCGGGCGAACACGGACGCGCCATCGAGGCCGCACTGCATCAGCAGGGAGCGGCGGCGGGAACGGTGAAGCTGCGCCGCGAAGGACCACTGCTTGCCCTGACCACCGGAGTCTGGCCCGCGACTGAGGCGCAGCAGTTGATTGACGGAGTTCATCTGCGTCTAGAAGTGAGCTTCGACAAGCCGGTGCCGCCGGAGTTTCACAGTGAGTTACGGAAGACATACAGCCTGCTGAGCAGCATTGCGATTCTATCCGGTCTGGGCGCGCTGGCGGCGGTAGTGCTGGGCCTCTTCTTCGGCGGTGGACGGGCGCTGATTCGCGTGATGCAGGGCAAGCCAGCGGCCAGCGAACCGGAGTTTCTGCGCATTGATCTGCGCGGATCCGATTTCAAACGACTACGCGATCCCAAGGACTGAAACTGGATGGGCAGGACGGGAGTGTTGAAATCAAGCTGATATGCACCAAGGTCAGTGCATATTTTTCTGTAAGCCTATTGTTTTTCGGTCTGTGCTGGCTAAAAACGAGCGCATAAGGCGAAATTTAGGCGTAGCAGTTTCGCTTGAAAATGCATAATTTAGGCTTTTATTTTCAGAGGGTTGCAGCGGCTGCGTTTTAGCCTTGACACCGGTTTTGGCCAAACTTAATATGCAGCCAGAAAGTTCTGATGGCTTTGCCTCCGTTGGAACTATTCTCCCTAAAGAAAAGGCCGCCCTGTTGCCGGGCGGTCTTTTTGCGTCCGCGAAGACTATTTTGGGAAGGCTATTTCTATGATGTCGATATTTTTGCGAATCGGTCTAATGCATGATGAGATTCCGCCGATGGAGAGGATGCAGGTAGTTTTCCGCAAGACTCGATGCAGAGCAAGGAGAGTTCGCATGCGTGATTTTCTGATGGCATTAATCTTTATGGCGATGGTGATGGCTCCCTGTGTGGCCGCTCTGACGAGCAAGAATGACAAAAAGGGCTGGCGATAGATCTGATCGAAGGGCCTGTTGCGATGGCTACGTAGAGAACGTCTGCGTGTAGTTTTTGGCTTGGAGAAATAGAACTATTAGGCGCAATTAAGAACAGCCTGGCGCGAGTAGAATATTCGATATGAGTCTATTCTTTGCAGCCGGATCGCCCACTACCGAGTTCACCCCCGCCGAGATAAAGGCCGCTCTCTTCAGCACACTGGACAAGCTGGGCGCGCGCAATAAAGTCCTGGTTGTGCCGCCGGACTTCACCCGAATGCACTCGATGGCGGGCAAGCTGACCGAGTATGCGTGGAACTACTACGGCGACGCGTTGACCGATGTGCTGCCCGCTCTGGGTACGCACAAGGGGATGACCGACCACGAGATTCAGACGATGTATGGCCCGACGCCGCGCGACCTCTTCCGGGTGCATGACTGGCGCAACGACATTGTGACGCTGGGCGAGGTTCCCGGCGAGTTTGTGCGCGAGGTGAGCGAGGGCAAGGTGGATTATCCGTGGCCAGCGCAGGTGAATAAACTGCTGCGCGACGGTGGGCATGACCTGATTCTGTCCATCGGGCAGGTGGTTCCGCACGAGGTTGTCGGATTTGCCAACTACAACAAGAACATCTTTGTCGGGACGGGCGGCGTGATGGGGATTCATCGCAGCCACTTTCTCGGCGCGGTCTACGGCATGGAACGCATGATGGGGCGGGCCGATACTCCGGTGCGACGCGTGTTGAACTACGCCAGCGACCACTTTGCGCAGGGACTGCCAATCGTCTACGTGCAGACCGTGGTGAGCAAGAACGCAGCGGGCAAGCTGGTGCTGCGCGGACTCTACATTGGCGACGATGCGGAGTGCTTCGATCGCGCGGCGGAGCTGAGCTTGCAGGTCAACTTTCTGATGCTGGATCACGAGATTCACAAAGCCGTGGTCTTCCTCGATCCAAGCGAGTTCCGCTCGACCTGGCTGGGCAACAAGAGCGTCTATCGCACGCGCATGGCTCTGGCCGACGACGCGGAGTTGATCGTGCTGGCTCCTGCGGTACACGAGTTCGGCGAAGATCCGACGATCGACATGCTGATCCGCAAGTACGGATACTGCGGCACTCCGGCAACGCTCGCTGCGGTAAAGAACGATCCGGCGCTGGCGGGCAATCTCTCGGCTGCGGCGCATCTGATTCACGGCTCCAGCGAAGGGCGATTCAAGATTCGCTACTGCCCCGGCCACCTGACGCGCGAGGAGATCGAGGGCGCGCACTTTGAGTACGGAGATCTGGCCGAGTACACCGCGAAGTACGATCCGACCAAGCTGGTTGATGGCTGGAACACCGTCGATGGCGAAGAGATCTTCTTCATCTCCAACCCTGGCCTTGGGCTATGGGCGTACAAAGGACGCTTCGCGCAGTAGACTGCTGCGGCGTTTCGAGAGCGGGCGGGAAGCACGTTGATTGTTTATGCGTGCTTCCTGCGTCGTTTAATGCGAGATTCATACGGATTTTTTATCCGTAGGTGATGTACCTTATTGATGGGTGTCTGCACTCAGAATCCCCGCATCTTTGTTGTTGTCCGCCTCTGCCCGGCAGCAGGCGCGCCCCACCGTTGAAGCAAATTCTTTGAAATTGGACGACTGTTTTTATGAAGATTCTTACTCTATTCACCAGCGCCGGTGAAGATCGTAGCTGTATGAATAATTCCTTGTGGCAGCGCAGGAAGTTCGCCGTGGTCTGCCTTGCGGCTCTCTTCTTCTTTGCAGGAAAGATCGACGCGCAGACGGTGGCACAGCCCGCAGATCCAGCCGCAGCGCCGGAGTCAGTGGCGACGACGATCTTCTCTCACCCCGATGCCTCGCGCATCTTTGTCGCGGGTCAGGCCAACTCCATCTTTCAGGCGCATGGGCCGTTCCACTCGCCCTACGAGGGCGCGAACAGCCTGCTCTCGCGCGGCGAGTACAAGGTCTCGCTGATCGGCACACTGTACATGGGCGCGGAGTTGGTGCGCAATCCAGCGCGGCATCTGGAGGCGATCTACGACGAGGAGTCGGCGGGAGGACGCGGCATCAGCGAGGCGCTGGGTCTGGCTGGATTCACCAATCTCGACGTGGTGCGCAACCCCAGCCTCGGCCCAATGCCGTACATGGCGCGGGTGGAGTTGCATCAGACGATTGGACTCTCCAGCAAGCTGGTGGCGGCCGAGCGCGGACCTTTTTCGCTGGCGACCGAGGTTCCCGAGCGGCGCATGGAACTGCGCTTCGGCAAGATGAGTCTGCCCGACCACTTCGACCTGAACAACATCGGCAGCGACAGCCATCTCCAGTTCCTGAACTGGTCCGTCGACAATAACGGCACGTGGGACTATGCCGCCGATACGCGTGGTTACACCTATACGGCCATCGCCGAGTATGACGACAAGAACTGGTCGGCACGCTACGGGCTTGCTCTGATGCCGGTCGTCGCCAACGGAAGCGACCTGGACTGGAACCTGCATCGCGCCAGCGGTCAGAACATGGAGGTCGAGTGGCGACATGGCTTGCTGGGCGGACTGCTCTCGTCCGACCGCAAGGGCGTGGTGCGCGCGCTGAGCTACGTCAACCACGGCCACATGGGGCTGTATCGCGCGGCCAATAATGCCTTCCTCAGCGGAGTCGACAAGACACCGGATGTTACCCAGCACGAGAGCTTCGGCGCGGTGAAGTACGGCTTCGGGCTCAACGCCGAGCAGGAGCTGACGCCGAGTCTGCGCGTCTTTGGCCGCGTGGGATGGAACGAGGGGCAGCACGAGAGCTTCTGTTACAGCGAGATCGATCAGACGGTTGAGTTGGGCGGAGACCTCGCCGGAACCGGCTGGGGACGCGCCAATGACAAGGTCGGACTGGCCTTCGTCTCCAACGCCATCAAGAGCGACCACCAGAAGTACCTCGCTCTTGGCGGACTAGGTTTTCTGATCGGCGACGGAAATCTGAGCTACGCTCGCGAGGACATCGTCGAGGGATACTACACGCTGCATAGCTGGCGCGGACTCTTCTACGCGCTGGATGCGCAGTTCATCGAACATCCCGGATACAACCAGTCGCGCGGCCCAGTGCTGGTCGAGAGCGTTCGCGTACACGTCGATTTCTAGCGCTATTTCTGAAATGCTATAGTTCACAATTCCGCTATAGCTCACAATTCTTTGTCATTCCGCAACATCTCTTCTTTGTCATTCCGCAGCGAAGCGGAGGAATCTGCTTTGCTTTGCGCTACGGTCTATCTATTACTTGAAAGACTCTAGCTCCAGGGATCGTGTAGGAGTGCGGAGACGCATGTGTCCGCGCCGAAGGTTGTACGCTGCGGCGAAGCCAGCGACTGCTCCAGTTGTTCGGGCGAGACGTAGCCTGCGGCAAACGGCACAGCGTCCTCGCCTAGATTCGTCGGCGCATGGAAGAGTGTGACTCGATCAACCAATCCCTGCGCGAGGAAGGCTCCATTCAACCGCGAGCCGCACTCCAGCAGAAGGCTCGTAATCTGGCGCTGCGCAAGCACATCGAGGACGGCGGTCAGGTCGAGCTTCCCGTCGCTCTCAGCGACTCTTGCGACCTCGACGCCCGCAGCTTCAAACGCTGCTATTCGCTCAGCGGTCACATCCGATCCCTTCGCGATGAACCCTCCCGCGCCTCTTCCGCAGTTGAGCAGCAAGTCGCTCTGTGCCGAACGCACAAGTTGCGAATCGAGTGGGGTTCGCAGGTGCGAGTCCAAAACTACGCGCAGCAGCGGGCGGCGACGTGGCAGACCACTGCGATCGGTCAGCAGCGGGTCGTCGGCCAAGACTGTGCCAATGCCGGTTAGCACGGCGTCGGCGGCGTGACGCATGCGCTGCACCTCGGCGCGAGACTCCGGTCCGGTGAGCCAGTGCGGCTGGCGCGTGGTGCGCGTCGCGGGAGGTGGGGCCAGCATTCCGTCCGCCGAGAGCGCGGCCTTCAGCGTCACCAGCGGCCTGCCCATGCGGATCGAATGCGCGAAGGCTTCGTTGATCGCTCGCGCCTCAACCTGCAAAATCCCGACTGCAACTTCGATTCCTGCGGCACGCAACCGCTCGATGCCTCGCCCGCTGACCTGTGGGTTGGGATCGACCGTTGCCGCCACAACGCGACTCACTCCGGCGGCGATCAGCGCGTCGGCGCAGGGGCCGGTGCGTCCCTGATGGCTGCATGGTTCCAATGTGACGTAGGCCGTCGCTCCGCGAGCGCGTTCGCCCGCCTGCTTCAGTGCTGCGATTTCGGCGTGATCGCGCTGATTGTAGAGATGCGCCCCCTCGCCGACGATCTCGCCCGAGCGCACCAACACACAGCCCACCTGCGGATTGGGCGAGGCCAGAGCTACCGTCGCCCGCGCAAGATGCAACGCGCGGTGCATGAATCTCTCGTCGGCCTGAAGTCGCTCTTCGCTCACATTCGATCCATGTTCAACAACGTTACTTCACCATTGAATCGACAAACGCGGCGCTGTCGAAGGGGAGCAGGTCTTCAATCTTCTCGCCTACTCCTACGAACTTTACGGGAAGGCCGAGTTCGGTGGCGATGGCCAGAACTATTCCGCCCTTGGCTGTGCCATCAAGCTTGGTCAGGACGATTCCGGTGACGTGCGCGGCCTCGGTAAACAGTCGCGCCTGTTGCAGACCGTTCTGTCCGGTGGTCGCGTCCATCACAAGCAGCGTCTGGTGCGGTGCGCCGGGGACGAGCTTTTCTGCGGTGCGGCGCATCTTGTCCAACTCCTTCATCAGGTCGGTCTTAGTGTGCAGCCGTCCGGCCGTGTCAACGATCAGTACGTCGGACGAGCGCGCCTTGGCCGCCGTGCAGGCGTCGTAGAGCGCAGCCGAGGGATCGCCGCCGGTCTTGGTCTTGATGATGGGAACGCCGGAGCGCGTGGCCCAGACCTCAAGCTGCTCAATGGCTGCGGCGCGGAAGGTGTCCGCCGCGCAGAGTAGAACCGAGCGGCCCTGCGAAACATAGTACGCCGCCAGCTTGCCAGTGGTGGTCGTCTTGCCAGTGCCGTTGACGCCGACCATCATGACGACCTCGGGCGCGGAGGCGGGAGTCGCATCCTCTGAGGCGACTCTGTCCAGCACGGCCTTGAGTTCGAGCTTCAGCAGACGCTTCAACTCTTCGCCGCCTTCGATTCCCTGCCGCAGGCCCTGCTGGCGCAGGTTTTCGATGACCGTGCGCGCCGTCGCACTGCCGATGTCGGCGGCGAGAAGGACAGCCTCCAACTCGGCCAGCGAGGTCTCATCGACCTCGCGAGTGAGCGCCAGCACCGAGTCAATCGACTCGGTGAAGGAGTCGCGTGTGCGCGTGACGGCCTGCTTCATGCGGTCGAAGAAGCCACGCTTCTCCGGCTCAGACTCCTGCGCAGCAGCGACTTCCCTGCTCGTCTCTAACTCGTTGTCCGCATCCGGTTCTGCCTTGCGCTTGCCAAAGAGAGAAAATGCCATATCTCTTACTTTAGCGGATACCGCTGGATTACCATACCCCTGCCATAACGCATCTCGGCGCGGCGACTTGCGAAGCGGGTTGGTGATGGTTTGCTCTGTAGCTTAGGATGAATTAAGGGATCTCAGGGACAAGGTTCGAGGACAGACGATGGCGGGTGCGGAATTGAGTGCAGCAACTACGACGGACGAGGCGAAGATCGCGAGCAAAGGCAACGCAGTAGACAGACTTTTCGCTGGCGGACGCGTGTTATGCGACGGCGCAATGGGAACGATGCTGTATGGTCGCGGAATCTTCATCAATCGCTGCTACGACGAGCTGAACCTCTCGCAGGCCGAGGTCGTTGCGGGCGTACACGCGGAGTACCTACAGGCTGGCGCGGAGATTATCGAGACCAATACGTTTGGCGCGAACGCATTTCGTCTGGAGCGCTATGGACTCAGCGACAAGGTGCGCGAGATCAATCGCGCCGGGGTCAGGATTGCGCGGCAGTGTGTGGCGCAGATCGCCGAGAAGCAGTCCTCGGAGGCGTTTGTTGCTGGAGCCGTGGGGCCGCTGGGAGTGAAGCTGCAGCCGGTAGGCGAGGTATCACTGGAACAGGCGCAGGCGGCCTTTGCAGAGCAGATTGCCGCGCTGGCTGAGGGCGGGCTGGGAGTCGGAGTCGATCTGCTGATTCTGGAGACGATGACCTCGCTGGCCGAGGCAGGAGCGGCGATTCGCGCGGCGCGCGAGGTCGCTCCAGAGCTGCGCATCGTCGCCATGATGACGGTCGATGAGGACGGGAATTGTCTGGACGGATCGACGCCGGAGATTGCCGCCGAACGCCTGACCAGATGGGGCGCGGACGCAGTGGGATGCAACTGCTCGGAGGGGCCAGCGACGGTGCTGGACGTGATCGGGCGCATGCGTCTGGCGACGAAGCTGCCGCTGGCGGCGATGCCCAACGCTGGCATGCCGCGCTCGGTCGATGGGCGAAATATCTACATGGCTTCGCCGGAGTATATGGCTAGCTTTGCCCGCAAGTTCATCAAGGCCGGTGCGAGCCTGATCGGTGGATGCTGCGGCACCACGCCGAATCATACGCGTGCAATGCGCTCGGCGTTGCGCGCGGTGGAGGCGCAGGCTGGGGCGACGCAGGCCGAGGTGGTCGGGACGAACCATCAGCCGAAGAAGATTCTGAGCGAAGTGGAGCCGGTTCCGCTAGCCGAGAGGTCGCGCGTCGGCGCAATGATCGCGGGCGGGCAGTTCTGCACGATGGTGGAGATTGTTCCGCCCAAGGGGATTGATTGCTCCAAGGAGATTGAGGGCGCAAGGCTGCTGTACAAGATGGGCGTGGACACGATCAATGTTCCCGACTCGCCACGAGCCAGCGCGCGCATGAACGCGCAGAGTCTGTGCATACAGATTCAGCAGCAGGTCGGCATCGAGACCGTGCTGCACTACACCTGCCGCGACCGCAACCTGCTGGCAATCCAGTCGGACCTGATCGGTGCAGCGTCAATTGGGCTGAAGAATATTCTATGCCTGACCGGCGATCCGCCAAAGATGGGAAACTATCCCGACGCCACGGCGGTCTTCGACGTTGACGCGATTGGGTTGACCAAGATCGCTCGCAACCTGAACTATGGGCTTGATCTAGGCTCGAACCCGATTGGCGCGTCGACCGGATTTACGCTGGCCTGCGCGGCGAATCCCGGCGTGGCGGACATCGACAACGAGGTGCGGCGCTTTGCCGCCAAGGTGGAGGCGGGCGCGGAGTACGGCATCACCCAGCCAGTCTTCGACCTGCGCCTGCTGGAGGAGTTTCTGCGCAAGGTCGAGGAGTTCCGCATCCCGATGATTGCGGGGATCTGGCCGCTGGTGAGCCTGCGCAACGCAGAGTTCCTGAAGAACGATCTGCACATCTCCATGCCGAACGAGGTTCTGGCGCGGATGACGGCGGCGGAAACTCCCGAGGCAGCGCGCGCCGAGGGTATTCTGATTGCGCAGGAGATGCTGGCCAAGACGCGAGGAATGGTGCAGGGCTGCCAGGTGAGCGCTCCGTTTGGCAAGTATTCTGCGGCGGCTCAAGTGCTGGGGCTGGCTTAGAGCATCAGATTGGGAACAGGTTCTTAGATATTGCTATAAACCAACACGTTTGTCATTCCGCAGCAAAGCGGAGGAATCTGCTTTTCCTCGTCGCAGCACGGTCTACACCATTACCAGAGAGATGAGGCAGCACAATGGCGAACTTTGAAGAGCATTTGACGCAATTGGAGACGGTGGTGGAACGGCTGGAGCGCGGAGAACTGACGCTTGATGAGTCGGTGCGACTCTTCGAGGAGGGCATGAATCTCTCCAGCGCCTGCAAGACCGAGCTAGAGCAGGCAGAGGGCCGCGTACAGGTACTCGTAGAGGGCAAAGGCGGCGCCATGCAGGTCGCCGATATGGAACTCGACGAGGACGAAGACGACGCTAATGCGGAAATTGGCGAGGACGAGGAGTAAGCTTTTTCACTATTGCTGTAGAGGCATAAGGATTGTCATCCTGAGCGAGCGCAATGCGCGAGTCGAAGGATCTGCGTTTTCTTCGCGCAGCGACGCTCTACATCGTTGGGGAAAAGGCTCTACTCGTCGCGCCCCGGTCTTGTCATCAGTTCGTGAATCGCTTCCTTCGGGCTCTTGCCACGGTGCAGAATCGCGTCCATCTGCTCGGTGATGGGCATCTCGACTCCGTAGCGCGAGGCCAGTCCCAGAGCCGCAGCCGTGCTGAGAACGCCCTCTGCAACCTTTCCGTTCATCTCCTCCAGAATCTTGGCGAGTTCGCGTCCCTTGCCTAACTCAATGCCCACCATGCGGTTGCGCGAGAGCGATCCCGTACAGGTCAGCACCAGATCGCCCATTCCCGAGAGTCCTGCTAGCGTTTGGCGACGTCCTCCACAGGCCACAGCCAGCCGCGTAATCTCCGCGACTCCGCGCGTAATCAAGGCCGCCGCAGTGTTGTATCCCAGATCCAGCCCATGCACCACGCCAGCGGCCAGCGCAATGACATTCTTCAACGCGCCGCCCAACTCTACTCCGGCCACGTCCTCGTTGGTATACAGACGCAGCGTCGGCGAACTGAACTCGCGCTGGATCGTCTGCGCCACTCCGGGCACTGTCGAAGCCGCGACAATCGCCGTAGGAATGCCTCCCGCAACCTCTGCGGCAAACGACGGCCCGCTCAACACGCCGCAGGGATTCTCCGTCACCGAAGCAATCACCTGCGACATGCGCAGAAGGCTGGACTGCTCCAGACCCTTGGTCGCGCTAACGACAATCTGATCCTTCGTCAGCAGCGGGGCAACCTGCTTCAGAACTCCGCGCATGTGCTCCGACGGCGTTACGCAGAGTACGATCTCCGCGCCCGAAACTGCAACCTCCAGACTGGAGGTCACCTTGACGTCCGCCGGAACCGTGTACCCAGGCAGGAAGGGAAGATTCTCCCGTGTCTCACTCATCTGCTTGGCCAAGGCCTCATCGAACGACCATAGAACCAGCGAGTGTCCGCCCCGTCGTGCCAGCGAGATTGTTAACGCTGTTCCCCACGCTCCCGCGCCCAGTACCGCAATCCGACTCATGCTTCCACCTTTCCATTTTCATCAACCGCGCCGGATTTGACTCCGAAGCGGCTCTCCGTCCCACTCATCAACCGGCGAATATTCGCATGGTGCTTCAGGATGATTAATAGCGGGATAAAGAGAAATCCAAACTTCACCATCGTTGTCCGTTCGGCCACAAAGTAAAAGCCGAAGAGAGGAAAGGTTGCCGCGCCAATGATCGAGGCCAGCGAGACGTAGCGCGTCAGGGCGAAGACCACGGCAAAGACCGCCAGAATCAACATCGCCGAGGGCCAGGTCAAGGCCAGAAAAACTCCCAGCGCACTGGCCACGCCCTTGCCGCCGCGAAATCCCAGCCACACTGGAAAGACGTGGCCCATCACAGCCGCTACCGCCGCCGCTACAGCCACGTCATAGGCCACAGCACCGCCAACGCCCTTCGCCAGATGCTGCGCGATTATCACCGCCGCATAGGCCTTGCCCATATCGAGCGCCAGCGTCGCAAGGCCCAGGCCTTTGCCGCCGGAGCGCGCCACATTGGTCGCACCAATGTTGCCGCTTCCCTGTTGGCGCACGTCTTCCTTGCGAATAAAGCGCATCAGCAAGTAGCCAAAGGGGATAGACCCCAGAAAGTAAGCGATCAAAATGGAAACGACCCACAGATTTTTAGTCAACGCGCAACCCTTCTCATAATCTTTCCAATAAACAGTCTATCAAGCTCTGGCAAAAGCATTGTGCAAAGTAGCAAAGCAGCCCGTATCCAGAACGGAACATAGGAGAGCATCGAGGCGCTCCCGTCAGAATAACGCAGCCAACGGTGCGGGATTTGCCATTCGGCGCAGAGATGCTATACTGACCATCGGGTTGTAAGTCGCTCCTGTCGCACGAGATCTGTGTGCAGGCTCCATGCGGAGGTGGCGAAATTGGCAGACGCACTAGCTTGAGGTGCTAGCGCCGCAAGGCATAGGGGTTCAAGTCCCCTCCTCCGCACCAATCTGAAAGTAAATACGTTACGAGAAAGCCAGCCGAATCCGGTTGGCCTTTTTTGTTAACGGGGCTGAATACGATCTGTTTGTCACTCCGTCTTTTTGTTTGTCATTCCGTAGCGAAGCGGAGGAATCTGCTTTTTGCTCACGCCACGACACTCTACACCTTTGGTAATAACGCACTAATTACATGAAATACTGAATAGGCATGTCGGCGATTGCCTCAACCCAAAATCTTTCCTGTCCAAATTTCCGCAGCCTCAAGGCGTATAAAGAGCGTATGAGCGATTCGTACGCGTTGCACTCTCAGGTTCAGTCTGCGCTGCAGCGCGGCTGGACCGTTCTGACCGCCAATCAGCGCG
>Ga0302274_10001921_pt1 | contig 19435 bp, 27 predicted proteins | sample III_Bog_N2_1_FD_198755 | JGI IMG/M metagenome (GOLD analysis project Ga0302274, IMG submission 198755) | Peat permafrost microbial communities from Stordalen Mire near Abisko, Sweden - III_Bog_N2_1 | ecosystem: Environmental > Terrestrial > Soil > Wetlands > Peat | place: Sweden: Abisko...
CACCATCAACGTCGCTTCCGCCAGTTGCGCGTTGCAGGTGCAACCCGACTCCGTCACGAGCGACTCGGGAATGCAATCCCTCGGGAGGACTCAACCCAACGTGACGGTCAATATCGCGCAGCAGAACATCACGACGCCAGAGAGAACCCCGTCACGGTCCAAGGATGGCGCGGAACGACGGGCGGCGGACGCTGCACGGGCACGACGATACAGACAGCGCAAGAAGCAAGCATCCGTCACGTAATAACCACAACGCAAGCCAACCCAAAAGGAGAATGAAATGTCAGAAACATACGTGCCAGTACCAGACCTAACAGCCGGACGCCCGAAGGACAAAGATGAACTCCATTTGTTCCGGTGGCTCGACGCGCACTGTGAATTCCGCGAAGGTCTGAAGGCGGAAGTCGCGCCGATTGTCAAAGGATACAGAGCAGCGTTCCGCGACGAACACGACATGGACCTACCTCCGCGCTCTATTCTTCAAACGCTGGTGTCCTTAGGGCACATCGTCGCAGAGCCTTGGGTTTTCGGGTTGTTTCTGCGGGCGTCGGATGCCATCCCGGAGCCGGAGAAACCCGTGGACGAGCAATCATTGCGCGGCGGGAGCGCGGCCCCGGTGAACCCTAGCCTATGGGCAGCGAACGGCATACCGATGGAGATTCCGAAAAAGCCAGAGGTCACGTTTATCGAGAATGCTCCGCAGCCAAGGCCCAAGTTCACTCAAGACGCGACTGGAAAATGGATCGTTGATAAGGCAGGTGACGCAAAGTGAGCGACGCCGATAACTCCGAGAGTCCGCTGCTCACCCGTGCGAGAAAGCAACTCCGGCGCTGGGATATTGAGTTAGTCGTTACGGGCGAACATCGCTGGGTGCAGACGACAGGAACGCGAAAACGGACCTGGTTGATTATTCCCGACGCGGAAGGAAATTCAAACTTCGAAGAGATTTAGCAAGCATTTTGAAAGGAGAACAAAGAAATGTCTGATTCCCCGGCAACACCTTCTGTAATTTGGCACGGCTGGATGAATACATTGCTTGCGTCAGTGCGCGCTCAGGTAGAGTCCGCAGCCGTTCGACACCGAGCAATGGCAGGTGCAAGCACGATGTCAGCGCTCATTTGGATTCGAACAGCCAACGGAGGGTCAGAGAGCGGCGTTCTCACGACGATGAATGAGGAAGTCAGTCCTGGCGTACCCGAGTTGGTGGATTTTCTCAACAAGCTACCCGAACCAGCGCGAAGCAAGATTATCGCCGCGCTCGCAAGCAAGCAACCGCAAGCATGAAGCATGAGGAGGATGCGTATGGAAAACGAACTGAGTGGTCTGCAAACTCGAATGACAGATGAAGCCTGTGCCAATGCAAAGGACCGTCTTTGCGAGGCCCTAGATAGGGCCGTGGACCTAATCATTCTTGAATTCATGGACGAGCAGACAGTTCCGGTGGAGCGGATGTTTCTTGCCTTCACAGTCGAAGCATGGGCCAACAAGCGGTGCGGCGAGACAAGGCACACCATTCCCCCGCTACTATGCTGGCGGACTACTACCGGACAAAACGTTAGCAACACCGAAACCGACGCATTTAAATTCGGCCAGTTTCTTCAACGGCAGCTAAAGGTCGCTCATCCTGACCTCTACGCGAGAGTGTTAGAAGGGATGACACGCACGCTGGAACCCGCCCCAGAGACGCCCGAGGAACTACAGTGAGCCAACTTTACCCCAAAGGTCTGGGGACGCGCCCAGAGGCTTGTAGCGACTCCGCCCCCCCCAAAAGATGTTACCGAGGGCTTACGCGTCACGCTGCTGGCGCTCTTCGATGTGCTTGTGAATGCTATTTAGTGCCTGCTGGCGACGTTCGGCCTGCGTTAGCCGGAGAGGATCGCGGAGTTCGCCTTTTTCAACCGCTCTGCGCGTATCGGCGTATTTGGCGGAGCCGGACGGCTGACGCAAATCAGGATTAGAACCGGCCTTTTCCGCAAATTCACGGCGGACCTTCGACTCGACTTCTTCTCGAATGCGATTATCGCGAAGCTCTTGCTCTTTCGCTGCGAATTTGAATTTGCGCTCTGCGGCTTCCATCGGAGAAATCCCTAAGCGGTCGGCCTCCTTGATTAGTTCCGACGGGGCAATCGGGAGCGGCTGGCCGTACAACTGTTTGTGTTTCCAGTCGGCGTCACTGAGCTGCGATAGGCCCTGAGATACCCGGCCCACAAAGTCGTTCGGATCACCGCTGAAGGTTGGCGTTCCTGGCGTCGTAAAGCTGTTGTTCGGTTTCACGCTATTGTCTCCAGTTACAATACCCTGCTCGACGAGAACTTGGCGTTCGCGTTCGTATGCGGCGCGCTGGGATTCGCTTGCGGCTAACCTACGGCCGAGATCAGATTTTTCCTGTTCCCATTGTTGAATGCCCGGCGCGTAAGTGTTCGCCCAAAACTGGTCCACGCTGGTTTTCTGCAATTCCGCCTCAGAAAGCACGTTTTGGAGTGCTCCTGTTACGCGTTCGTCGAGGGAATTTATGGTGTACTGATCGACCCCGGATTGCAACAAAATATCTCTGACGGATGCCATGTTCTAGTCTCCTTAGAATTGCGGTTGTGCGCCCTGATCTGTCGGAACACGTTGCCCCTGACCTTGCTGGATGCCGCCACCGACATGCTCACGCGCAAGGATTGTCAATGCCTCCCGTGTCGCCGATGCGATCTTTTGCATCTTGTCGGCAATATTTGGGAAATGCTGACCTACCTCCGCCGAGACACGATGCCAATTGCCAAGCAACTGAATGACAGGTGGAGCCTGTCCCTGCACGCCTTGACCTTGGGGCGCTTGTCCCTGCTGCCCTTCGTTGGGTATCGGTTGAGTCGGCTGTGGGCTTGAAAATCCGGGGGTCGCGGGGGTCGCCATCTTAAAACTCCTCTGTTGTTTCGTCGTTCATTGCTCTCATCGCTGACTTGCTCGGTCCAACGCGCTTTCTAAATTTCTGGCCCAGCTTAGGACCGGGCTTCCCAATCTCATGAATTTCGATTACCAGTCGCGGAGCAGTCGTGAACGCGATTTCCACCTTGCCGCCGAAGAATTTCGGATATTTATCGTGCGTCAAGACGCGGTGAAATTCCTCTTCTACACACGCCAACATATCCTCGATCACTTCAGTTTTTGACGGCATCACTTACCTCGACAGGAAATGCCTCACGGCGTTTGTACTTACGCTTGAATTCGATTGTCAGCGGCTTCGCATTCGCGTTCTTCGATGGCAGGTCAAGGAACGTCACGTGCTTTTCCGGCCCTGGAATTACGTCAATCCTGAAGCTCACGCTGCCTCTGAGAAACTCGGAATATTTCTCGCTGGTCAGCTTCGCATACAGTGCCATCCTCACGTTGGACAGCAATTCGCGAATTATTTGATCTTTCGTGAGCATCAGCAAGCCACCTTTTTCCTGCCGCGCTCGTATCGCCTCATGAGCGAATCAAGCCGCATCAAGGTCAGCGGGTTAGCCCGTGTGCGTTCGGATTCTAACGATTGAATCGTCCTCAAGGACACGCCGCTGAGAATTGCCAACTCAGATTGAGAAAGCTCGTTTTTCGCCCGAAACAGGCGAAGCCCTGCGGCAACGTCTTCCCTATTTCCCAGCAAAAAACCATTCGAATCCATATCGCCGCCTGCGCGCCGTTGCGCGTCTAACTATCTATTAAGCCCCGAAATAGGTTGTAAGTCAAATCTGATGAGTTATCCTGCGCCTTGCCCCTTGATAGCGCTGAGTAACTGAAGAGGAGTAATACAAAGTCCTCACTTCCACGGAGAATTATTCGGTGTAGTTAACTCGTTCAATTTGCTGGCCTGTGGAAAGCCTAGCTACAATTTAATTTGTCATGCCACTTCTTCCAGTCGGGAATATTTCCGTTGCCCTTGGGGAGCGGGCTTTCCAACTGCTTGGCTGGCTTCGGTGGAACAACTACGACGGCTATCGCTGGCAGACCCATGCGGGCTGCGGCTTTTGCCGTGCAAGGTCGTTCTCCCAACTCTGAGAAGCGTCTCATCTTTTTTAATTGCGACGAGGTTAGCAATCTATTTCTCCTTGTGCGGCAAGGGGATTATAAATACGGGGTGTTTCATACCGGGAGGACGAAACACCCCATAAGTAAAACCGGAGCCCGCGCCCTCTTGCAGCAGGCCAGTTCTGATTCAGGATAACTCGAAAGTAATTCCTTGCAAAAGAAAAGGTCCTCAGCCCGATGGCAAGCGAGGACCTAGTGTTGCAACCACAAAGGAGATGGGAGCTAGGTGCCAGCGTCCGGCCCTCTAGCAGAACAGCATGGCACCCGCCCCACAACCTCTACGTTACAGCCAATCATTCTTATCAGAGGAATGATTCTTGTCCTGCCGCGATAAGGTTAGGGGTAGACTCAGAGTGAGGAGTCATTGCCCGATCTGGCCTTCGATCCGGTGAGGGTAGGGCAACCCCTCACCCGTTCTCAGTGACGCATCTTAGTGGCGTAGAAATTCGGTAGTGTCCTAATTTGGATTTCAGGACTCCTTCTTTTTCTCTCTGTTGTCGCCTTCTTCAAACCAAAATCCGCCTGTGGAGTTAGCCATCCTCTCAACGGCCTCATTGCGTGTAGCGTGGTATATCCATCGTTTTCGGATGAGAAGAACCCATCTGTCACCGTAAACATCCGTGTACTCGATGGAGCCAGCACAGAACAAAATAGCGTCTCCGCTTTTCATCCTATCCTCCAAGTCTTCGCCCAGTTGCACTCGACTACTGTCTTGATAGTTAAGTACTATTTTCCCCGAGTATTCCCGCTGAGCTGGAGTCATAATTTCTGGCAAGTTGAGGGTCGAAAAGCCAGCGAAGAGATGAGTGGTGGGTTCACCTATACAGAGAATTACTGGAGATCGAACTTCCCATGCTTCGCTCTGACCGTGCAGCCTAACTCGCCAATCGACTGTCTGTGCCCATGGCGTGCTTCGAAAATAGATATATGGGCTAAATGGCTCCAATTCAAAGGAGAGCTTTGCTCGCTCTTTAGACTTAAGCGCATTGACTTGCGCGAGAGCCGCATCCGCGTTGGCTTTTGCCGCCTCTGCACTCTCTTTGGCGGCGTTGGCGGCGTCTCTGGCAACGATGAGGGATTCCTTCGCAAAGATGATCTGGCGATTCATCAGGTCGGCTTGTCGGCTCATTCGACCGGTCTGCTCTTGCATCCAGCCAGCTTGGGTTTTCATGAGGTCAGCTTGTCGCCAAATAGCAATCAAAGTGACGGCGGCAATTACCACGTAGATTGCCGTGATGTATACGATGACCCATTCAGGTCTAGCGAACCGTGGAAGAGGTTTCTCTTCGGGTGCCTTTGCAGTGTCGCCGGGTTTTGTGGCGCTATGTTCTACGGATGGAAGTTTGTCTACAATCACATGCGTTGGTGGGACTGGAGCATTAACCTTGGCAGCGTCGCCATGTTTTGCATCGGGCTGACCCTGTTGATTTTTGGCCATGCTTGGCCCCCCAAGCAGGAGTGTTCCAAACACAGCGACCATCGCCAGACGTTTCAGCATGATGCCGGAAATGTATCACAAGTACTGTACTGGAAAGGGGTTTTGTTGGCGGCATTTCAAACATGACAATCATGGTGCCTTGCGCAATGATTTTCAGTCCTGCATCGAGACAATACGATTTCGTGTCATAACCCTGCACCTTCCGTAATCTTCAATTTCCGCAAATTCGATTAATTAATGTCGGGTAATTTGCTTTTCTACGTCGATTCACTTCGCTGGATTTTGTTCTAATTCGGCGTTCAGGTGAATTGTTCCGCCGTTCACGGTTATTGATTTACTCCAGTCCGTGAATCCCTTTCGCTTCACCACGACCTGATGACTGCCAGCGGCTAACGGCACGGTAGAGGGCGTATTGCCGACGAATGTACCGTCGATTTCGATGTCAGCACCCGATGGGGTTGAGTCAATCGCTACAGAGGCTTGTGGAGCATTTTCAGCGGCTTTAGCCTTTGCGTCTTTCTCTGTAACTGTTGTTGCAGAGGCGACCACCCAAAACTTCACATCCCGGCAATTCCCATTGTCTTTGGGTTCGCAAATCTCCAGGTCACGCCGTTCCAACTTCGCCTTATACGTTCCAGCGATCAACATGTCTTTTGGATTTTTGGGTTGGAGTTCGTAGCTATTTCCATCGCTGGACTCGATAAAAGCGTGCTCTGCGATCCTGTGTGACCACCCGGCACCACCGGAATTTTGCGAGTAATTCTTGCCACTCGACCCAAACCACGAAAGGTGAAAACTGCCGTGTGGGTCCTCTATGCTCTCGGTGCTCAGAACCTTGACGGTCAAAGGCCAATTTTCTTTGGCGAAGGCCGGGAAAACCGCAATAGCAAATACAAGCAAAAGAGCTAGCCTCTTCATACCGGGTTCATCTCCACTTGTAGCTCGAATCTGGGGGTTCCCATCATATTAGCCTAGAGGGTAACGCAGCCTCAAGGATACCCCCCAACTTAAGGTGCGGCGACCCGGAATTACGCAAAATCATTTTCCTGCGCCTAGTTTCCGCTCTCCGCAATTTTCCGCTGCGCCCAAATTTGAAATGTTGATTTTCGGAACTTACGCAAAGGGGGTTTTTCGTGATCCTGATCCCAAGGGCAAAACGAGCTATAGCCATCCACCAGACCGGGTACCTAGGACAACTCGGAGGCGATGGCCAACTGGAGACGGAGGGCAGACACCTAGATGCCTCTGTGTACCGCCTTGTGTACCGGATTATCCGCCTTCTAGCGTCAGTTCCCGTCAGCGGGTTTTCGTGGCAAAGAAAAAGCCCGTTCATTTGACGGGCTTTAACGGATGCTGACTGGTAGCGCTAACGGGAATCGAACCCGTGTTTTAAGATTGAGAATCTCACGTCCTAACCCCTAGACGATAGCGCCTTTACAATCAATGACTTACCGAAGTTTTCTTGCTTCCTAGCACTCATACTAGCACTAATGCTAAAATCCATTCCATCGAGCACGCCCGCAGAGCTGCTCTTCCTAGCACTCTTACTAGTAAGGGTGGCAGGGCTCAAGGAGAGAACGGAATGGAGACGAAGCGTCATTCGGTAAACCTTAAACAGTATCGCAAGGTGAGCGGGAAATGGCAATTCGTGCCCGTCGCTCGTGACGCCAGGGGCGCACCTGATCCGCGCCTCGTTGTCATCGATGGAGAGCCGATTAGCTCGAAGGGTGGCACCTTCTACCTCGAATTCAAACATCATGGAAAACGCCGGCAGGAGTCGATCGGGACGGTTCCAAGAGAGGCTCTGGAAGCCTGGCGGACGAAGTGCGCCGTCCTCACCGGATTGATCGAGCCTGAGGACGAACCGGAGGAGGTCGAACAAGGCTTGACGATCGAGCAGGCGATCGAACGTTACCTGGTCGAGGTGGAAGCCACCAAGGGCAGGAAAACATATCGCCAGTACCGCAACGAATTGGAGTGGTTCAAGAAGCACTCCAAGAAGCGGTACGTCACGCAACTGAACCGGAGCGATGCGATGGCTCTCTTTGCGCAGGGGCGCAAAGAGTTGGTGGACGGCAGGCCGCTCAACCAGAAGACTATCAATCGCCGTGTAATCATCATGCTCCACGCCATGCGCAGCCAGGGCGCTGTCATCATCATGAATAAGGGCGACTGGCCCAAGACCATCGACAAGAAGGTCGAGATGTACCAGCCAGAAGAGCTGAAGCCGTTCTTCGCCGCCTGCGATCCCGAAGAGCGGTTAATCTTTCAGGTCTTCCTTTGTACCGGTTTCCGTGAGCGGGAGGTGGCTAACCTTGCTTGGAAGGACATCAACTGGAAGGAAGGTAAGCTCGCCGTCTCCGCCAAGCCCGAGCTCGGCTTCACGCCCAAAAGCTACGAGGAACGCAGTGTCCCCATCCCCATGGCGCTGATTGCGGTTCTCCAGGAACGAAAGAGGAACAGCGGTTCGCTTCTGGTCTTCCCTACCGAGCCGCATCCCACGCGGCCAGAATACGGCAAGGGAAACAACCCGCACGGCCATCTACTGGAATTGTGCAAAGAGGTTGCGTTCCGTGCCGGCCTGAATTGTGGCCACTGCGAAGGTGAGTACACCGTCTACGTGCTGAACAAAGGCGTCCGGAGTACGGAGAAGCGGGCTTACAAGTGCGACACCTCACCGCGCTGCGCAAACTGGTACCTGCACAAGTTCCGCCACACCTTCGCCACGAATATCCTCCAGTCCGTTGATATTCGCAGCCTGCAGGTCATGCTCGGCCACAAAAACATCGCGACCACCGAGAAGTATTTGAAGTCCCTTCGCCTCGACCAGCTCAGGGACAAGATCGAATCCTCGGCGCTGGCCGCGTACGTTTAGACCATCCGCTTCTGTTGCGGGACGGCTACGGTAATCCTCTGCAACCGGGGACACATTCACCTTGGGACGTTTGAAACTTGGCGGTTTCGTAGCAAGCGAAAGTCTGTCCCGCCCACTATGGCGTTTGAACTAAGTCGCTGGCGCGACGGACGCTGCGGCGTTGACTTTCCCCGGACATTGTTGGCTGTGTAAGCCTCGGGTCACAGGAGGTTCCCCGTGACCCATCTTCGGCAGTTGATGCTGGATGAACTCCAGCGTCGCAACTACTCCCCAAGCACCGCGCGTTGCTATCTTCACGCGGTTGAAGATTTTGCCAAGTACTTCCACCGCTCGCCTGAGCGCCTTGGTCCCAGCCATATCCGCGAGTACCAGGTTCATCTTTTCCGTGATCGGAAGTTGTCGCCTGGCACTATTCAGAGCCGGTGCGCGGCTCTGCGGTTTCTTTTTGTAAAGACCCTCCGGCGCCCCTACCTGCACGATGAGATTCCTTTTCCCAAGCGCCCCAGGAAGCTGCCGACTGTACTCAGTCCGGAAGAGGTCGCGCGGTTGATTGATTCGGCTCGGAACCTGATGCACCGCACCATGCTGATGACCCTGTATGCAACCGGGTTGCGAAGAGCCGAGTTGTGTCACCTGAAGGTCACCGACATCGACAGTGGACGCATGGTCATTCATGTCCATCAAGGCAAGGGCGGCCGCGATCGCGATGTTCTGTTAACTCCCAAGCTTCTGGAGACTCTCAGAGAGTACTGGCTCTGGATGAAGCCCAAGACTTACCTGTTCCCAGGCATGGTGAACAACTGGCGGGCTGATGTGCCGATTACAGAGAAGATCGTCTGGGAGGCTGTCGCCCACGCAGCCAAGCAGGCCGGCATCACCAAGCACGTCTCTCCCCACACGCTCAGGCACAGTTTCGCGACTCATATGCTGGAAGCAGGCGCCGATCTGCGTACCATCCAGGTGCTTCTCGGACACTCCAAGCTCGAACACACGACGGTTTACCTACACTTGTCGCGCCGCCACCTGCAGGCGATTCCAAGCCCGCTCGAACGGATCGAAGTGTCACGACCCAACGAAGTAAAACACTCCAGGAAACGGATGAAGCGATGAGCCGGCCCACCCTCGAGGTGGCCGACATCGTCCGTAGAACGGGCAACAGTTTCTGGGACCAGCAGCAGTCGCATCTTGCATGGCCGCATCGCAAGGTGCTCGATGCCATCGTCCACTGCCGCACCGCGGCACTGGGCGGTCATCGCGATCAGTGCGTCCGCTGCGGCCACCAGGCCATCTCGTTCAACTCATGCCGCAACCGGCACTGCCCCAAGTGCCAGGGGAACGCGCGCGCAAAATGGCTGGCGGCGCGCTCGGCAGAACTGTTGCCCGTGCCTTACTTCCACCTCGTCTTTACGCTGCCGCATGATCTGTCCGCGCTTATTCTCCAGAACAAGCGTCTGCTCTACGATCTGCTCTATCGAACCAGCGCCGCGACCATGCTCGAACTGGCTCGCGATCCCAAGCACCTCGGAGCCGATATCGGATTCCTCGGCGTACTGCATACCTGGGGACAGAACCTTGAGCATCATCCCCATATCCACTACATCGTTCCCGCCGGCGGACTGGCTCTCGACGGTTCCAGATGGATCGATTCCTCGCGCCGCTTCTTCCTGCCTGTTCACGCACTGAGCAGAGTCTTCCGCGGCAAGTTCTGCGCTGGACTGAAGCAACTTTTCGCGCAAGGCAAGATTCAGTTTCATGGCTCACAACAGCATCTTGCCTCGCCAGGCACATTCAGCAACTTCCTCCGGCAACTTTTTCGGCAGGACTGGGTGGTCTACGCCAAGCCACCCTTCGGCGGCGCCGAACATGTGCTCAACTACCTGGCCCGATACACCCATCGCGTTGCCATTTCCAACCACCGGCTCGTGGCCTTTGAAAACGATCGCGTCTCTTTCCGCTGGCGAGACTATGCGCACGGCGGCAAGAAGAAGGTTATGACAGTTTCCGCCCCTGAGTTCCTGCGCCGCTTCCTGCTGCATGTTCTGCCCGGCGGCCTGGTGCGCATTCGTCACTTCGGACTCTTTGCCAACCGCAGACGAAGTGCTGTGCTTGAACGTTGTCGCGTGCTGCTCGGCAGAACGCCATGCGCCGATCCACCCGAGCAGCCAAGCCTGCGCTGTCCAGCATGCTCCGGCATCATGCTCGTCGTCGAACGGCTCACCCGCGGCCAGCTTTACTTTCATCCCAGCCTGACACCGGCCGAGCCAAAGAGGTGCAGCGTTGACAGCTCATGAGAGACTCACCGCACCTGGAGTCGTTCTTCCACCCACCACGCTGTTGTGCTCGCGCACGCAACGCCGATGTGCGCCTTGGCTGCGGTTACGACTCTCGCAGAGCATGTCTGCAAGCGCCGTTCCGGCCTCCACTTCAGCCGAAACCAGACTCCTTCATCGCGATTCGTTCCGCCTCGCCAATCCAACACACATAAAGGCCATCTGCCGCCCATTGAAATCCCATACGTAGATCACCGCGTCCGTCGCGCCAGCGACTTACTTCAAACGACCCTATCGAAACTGTCCCGGCACAAGATCCTGCCACAGCCCACCCTTGTCGCGCCGGGACAGCCCCGATAGGGACCTAACGTTTGGCGGTACTAATTCGAATCTCAATTCGAATCTCAAGTCCATCGCTGGCGTTGATTGGAGATTCGCCCCGAACTCGGAGCGGATCGCAATTCAGGAAAGGCCGTCCAGATCCGTTGGAGGGACCCAAGGAACAATCGGAAGTTTCAGATGTCGATGAAGCTTCGGCGGGCTGCTCGGGGTATATTTCTCGATCACGATGTCGAGTTGGTCACCTGTGGGTGTGTAAATTCCAAACGTGTTCGACTCCAAGTCGCGTGGAAGAATTTCGCGCTTTCCTCCCGAACTCCCGCAACCAATGATATGAATCGGCCTCTCCGCACCACATGTTGCATCGCCTGAAGGGCGAAACGGCGTAATCTTTCCCACGAAGGGTGCGTGCTGGTGTCCATGCAGGACAAAGTGCACACCGTGGTGCTGGAATTCGTCGAGTAACTCACCCGCGTCGAGGCAGATGCTTACGGGTCTCCTGTCTGCAGGGATCTCGACGGCGCTGACGGGCATGATGTGGTGGTGCAACACCACAAAGATGATTGGTGATTCCGGGCCTGATTCGCGTTGCAGTGTCTTGCACACGTGATCCATTAGCCTGTCATAGCGATGCTTTGCGATGAAACCATACTCTCTGAGTAGGTCATTTCTCAAGCGTGCCGAGTTAAGCTCGACAAAGACCAAATCGCGGCCATCCGGTGTGCGATACCGGCGTACTCTTTCCAGGCTGCGGAATTTCTCGCGAAAGAACCCCTCAACAAAATCTCGATAAGGTTGTTCATGTTCATATGTCCTAGTCGGGTTATCCACGCCGATTGTCCACATGTCGTGATTACCCGGCACAATGATGCAGTGGCGGCTGTCAAGACCTAGCTCTTCTAGCAATTTGTCTATGAAGTGACGGGCATGCGGATAGCAGTTCCCGTCGCCTTTCGTGATCAGGTCGCCTGAAACCACAACCACGCCGATCTGTTGGTCAGAATGATTTCTGATCCTCCTCGATATAATCTCCCAAAGAGGTCTGCCGGAAACATCCTCCCCATCGCGCGGCGACTTAAGCGGGAATCCGTAATAGTCGCCGAAGTGTAAATCAGAAATGTGAAGAATAGCCTCTCCGCATGTGGTAACAGGTTTCATGTCCCACTTTTCGCCGGGCAGGACCAGCGCTTTTCGCCGGTCTCCGTCAGCCCCCCACAGTACCTCATACAGGGTTGGGTCGATGGTGGGCACCGCTACGAACTCCGCTTCGAAATCCGACAGCGTCATTTTATCGATCAGACGAAATCTGAACCATGCGGGGAACTTGTCGTCGCGATAGTACGCCGGGGTTATATTTGCATTCGGGCTGGGTATTGTGGCTCCGCCCTCCCCGTAAACGATCTCCACACAAGTCGCGACATAAAAAGTGTCCGCGCCTTTTCTATTAACGAGGCCAATTCGTAAAGAGGACTTACGCCTAACCTCCGACTGGAGCCTCTTCAGCAGATCAAGGTTCGGATCCTCCGTTTTCTTCTTCCACCACCCCCACCAAACCTGTCCACCTTGGTCAATTATCTCGTTGTGGGCCTGTATGGTCGACTTAACTGCGACCTCGGAGTCACTAAATCTTAAGATTGCTGTCAGACGCATTGAGCCTCCAAAGCTAACAAGTCATGCATCTGATGCTCGAACTCAGTTGGGATTTCAGAGACGTAGCGGCGCACCGCCTGCCGCAGAGACTCGCCTCTAGCGAGCCGACGCAAAATCAAGCTCAGAAGGCGAGTATCGGAACTGGCGGCAACCCTGTTACGTGAAGTCCACACATCAACGAGCTTCCTTTGCGGAACTCCGACGCTAACGGACTCTAGGAGAAAACTATCTCCAAGCGGCCTAAGCAGTCCGTTGAGCTGCCTATGGCTGTTAAGTTCCAACGATCGGGAACGAACTTTCACTACCTGATCGCCTATGACGAACGATCTCCACGTTCCGTCGATCATAGGTCTGCGCAACAGGCCCAAATCGGTATCAGCCATCGGTCTGCCCATCGCAACACGGACAAGGTCTGCTCGGCGCCATTCGTTAAGACCACGAAGCCCGGATCCTTCCAGAGCCTCGTGCTCAAATAGAGGGGTCTCGTAAACCAGGCCGTCTTCTTGGATCTCAACCGCGCCCATCGATGATGCGATTTCTAAGACGAGTTCCCTTTCCACTTTTGCTGTAGCCCGAACCAGTGGTGGATATAAAGCAAACACGATCGACCCGCCACGCTTAATCAACTTAGAGGCGGAGAGGAGCCAAGCAATTGTGTCGGGGAGATACCAAGGTGAATCGAATACAACAACGTCCGCCTGCATACCGATACGGCCCGCGTCGGTCGCATCCATGATGTGAACTTCTTCTGATTTGTTTAGGACGGGAAATCGAGTAAGCACGCAAGGATTCTTGTCAATGGATACCACTCTCCGAGAGGCTCGGATCGCTGCCGCTGCCACTCTGGGTGCGCCCAAGCAAATCGTCAAACCGCTCTCACTTGCAAATTCGTGGCTGAGAGAGCGCGCGGTGGTGTTGGTGAAGTACCATTCATAGTCAAGAGCATGCAACTCAGGATGGTACTTTGGCGGACGAACAGCCGAAGACCTCTCGCTTCTCAGTATCCGGCCGCGCTCGCGAAGAATAACCTCAGACGGGAACATCCCTCTCATTTTCGAAAATACGCCAATCGGCGACGCACATTCTGCCAGCGCCCGTGCCAAGGTTTCCTGTACTTCGACCTCGTATTGCGCAGTAATTTCGGCGAGCCGATCAGGAGATGGATTCGAAATCTCCGCAATGCGCTGCCTCATCATGAAATCCTCGTATGGTCGTCGGAATTCGGTTATACAGGCCATTGACTCCCCTTCAACGAAGTCGCGCGATTGTGATGCAATATCACAGTTTCGAGTGTAGCCCACTGGCGCATCCGCGGTGGATACTCGAGCATCAAACTAGTGATCGCACCACGACAGTTTCTTCCGCGTCCGTGCCGAGCGGAGTTCTCAGTTGACGCGGGAATTCTCTTCGGGAAATAGCGCGATTTGACGTTGGATGACGGCGTCTGTTTCGACCCCGCCCTCTTCCCGGTCGATAGTCTGATGAACTCCGGCCTGTTCGTGGCGGAATTCCGAGTACTTGATTGCATTACCCTTGGCCAAGGAAACAGGGTATTTCGCGGCGTTCTGAATCAGCTTTTTCTTGATCGCTTCAACTGGGTCAATTCCAACTTCGTGCGCCAACAATAGGGCATAGATCAGGACGTCCGCGATCTCCTCCTCGATTCGTTTGTTACCCTTCTCGGAGTGAACAAGCTCAAGAGTTTGAGAATCCGACTTCCAGAGCATCAGCTCTTGCAGCTCCGCGACCTCAACGGAAAGAGCCGCTGCGAGATTTTTGGGCGAGTGGAACTGTCCCCAATCGCGGGCATCTCGAAACCGCAATATCTTGCGAACCAGATCTCTAATCTCCACTTCAAGATGATTTCACCGGGGAACCGTTATGTCTACGCTAAGATTTCCTAAATTTAGCCCCTTTTAACCATTTAGGTTCAGATAGTTGGCGTGATTTAGACATAACTGCAAGGAGTTCCACAGGACCGCGGTGGGTGGCCCATTTCGTTTGTGGGATGAACTAGGTTGTGAATTCATCCCCTTAAGTCGGCCAGTCTTTACTGAAGTGCCCCACCGAATTTCAGTTGGTGCGATCTCATTCATCGACGGCCCTTCGGATCCGCTTCGATCGAGGCAGATTTTCACATTCAGTGGCTTGCCTAATTTCGGTACCGGCCTGCACTTCAAGCTGTCTTCAGCCGCCTCGCAGCCGTAGCAAGAGACGGCTCTTTCTTCGAGAGCCACAAAGCCAGCACAGATGGATCGAAGCACCGCGATCCGCCGATCATCAGCGACGGAATCTTCCGTTGCTCTGCCATCCGGTAGATGGTGAATGGGGACTTGCCAAGAAGCCCTGCCACGTCGCGAACCGTGAGCAGACCGCGGGCCGATTCGAGAGCGAGCAGAATGTTGAACATCTCTGGCGCGTCCGGCTGCGGACTACCCGAGAAGCTGTTGGCGTTGCTTGGAATCTCTGCTGTTGGGGGAAAACCAGAGGCCGGGCGAGGCCGGATCGTGTTCCGCATGGCCGTATCTCCATCTAGCTCGGTGAGCGAGCCTTGTGGCAACTCTGCCGTTTTTTCGTCAAGCTGTCCAATGCCATCTCAATGTGACGTGATACCAAAATCGCATCACTTTGCTTGAAAAGCCGTTAAGCAGGAGGAATCAAACTTGACAATAGGGAAAAATCCTTTAAGATTTGTGGAAAAGGGGACCGTTCTGTGGAAAACTTGGACGCCTTTGGAAGAATTGAGATGCCTGGTGCCAATCGCTCAAATGAGGCAAACTTCCTATGCGCCGCCATCCTTCGCTGGAACTTGACGATCTCCGCACAGTAGTTGCTCTTGCCGAAGAGCTGAACTTTCATCGTGCCGGCCGGAAGGTCGGGCTGAGCCAACCTGGCGTAACCCGCGTCTTGGCAAAAGTTGAACGACATGTTGGTGCTTGTCTTTTTGAGCGCAGTCACAGCAAACGCCAGAGTGTTTCGCCAACCGATGCCGGCCGATCTTATGTGGAACGCGCCAGACTGGCGCTTGCCCATTCAGAAAGCGCTGTCCTCGCTGCTCGCGAAACAATGCACGGAATTGACCGCCAGATTGTGGTGGGAAGATCTCCCTATGCGGATCGGCGATTGGTCGATATCCTCCGCTCTATGGAACTTCCTCTCTACCCTAATCTGCGTGTTCACCTGGCAACCAGATATGCAGGCGAGCTGCCGGCTTGTATTCGCGCCGGCGAGTTTGATCTCGCGGTCATTACAAACCCTCCGGAAGACCCGCACCTTACCTCCACGCTGCTCAGTTGCACGCCATTCACTGTCGTGCTGCCCGAAAGTCACGGATGCGCGAAAAGCAAAGTCATCAGCTTGGGCCTTTTGAGATCGACGCCCTGGATAGTTTTTGAACGGCACGTTCACCCGGCGCTATACGATGCGTTTCAGGGCAAGGCGCGGGACCTCGACATCGGGCCGGAACGCATTTACCACGTCGCGGACGCGGCGGAAGCCTGTGAAATGGTGTGCCGAGTTGGCGGGGCTGCATTCCTATCTCCTCGCGCCGCCGCGAGCGCAGCAAAGGACGGAGTAGCCCTTTGTACCCTTCGGGAAGAGGGACTCTTCTTGGCCACTCATCTTGTTGCGCGTGCAGAAAATGGCTCGATGCTTGTGAGCGAGTTTGCTAGAAATTTCGTTAAGCGCCTCAAACAGGCCGGTCTCCACGAGCCCATTCCTTCGGAGTCTGCAAACGATGCTCACTGTGCTGCCTGATGCCGACGAGCAAACCATTTTCAACTTTCACCCCAGCGTCTAAATGGCGCACGCAATTCTGTACAGGCAGATTCGGAATGGGGCTTCGATCTCTGTTGCAGGGTTATCGGATACCGTGGCAGGCTCATTCAGCCTCCGCTTCGGGCTCATCGGGAGCCTGGAGCATGAGGCTCCACTCGTGGAGCTTTTGCTGCAAGACGGCCTTAGGGATCATCTGGGTTTCGTATTGGGCAACTAGCGCGGGGGAGAGATGGCGGCTCATGGCGTATTCCACGACCTCATCATTCTTGCTGCGGCAAAGCAGAACGCCGATGCTGGGGTTTTCGTGCGGGCGTTTGCGGTCGCGGTCGAGCGCCTCAAGATAAAAGGCGAGCTTGCCCGCCTTATGCGAAGCTTCGCATAATGCAGGTTGGACTAAACCGCTGCGCGGTACTCGGTAGATCCAGCAGGCTGTGGTCGAGCGAGGTGCTGGATCAGGCCACCCTGTTTCCCATCCTTCACGCATGAGCTCTTTTGCGAGAGCATGGAGCCGCTGCTTGCAGCGCATTCCATCTCGCAAAGGAGTTTCTATGACATCGCTACGCCAGCGGATGACTGAAGACATGCAGGTGCGGAATCTCGCACTCAACACGCAAATGTCGTATGTGCAACAGGTCTCTCTGTTTGCACGCCACTTCAACACGTCTCCGGAACAGCTGGGTCCGGAGGATATCCGCGCCTACCAAGTCTACCTGACGAATGAGAAGAAGTTGGCACCTGGATCCGTGCTCATCGCGGTGGCCGCGCTGCGCTTTCTTTACAAGGTCTGTCTGAAAAGGGATTGGCAGTTTGGCGACGTTATTCCTGCACCCAAGAAGCCCCAGAAATTGCCGGTGATTTTGAGCCCAGAGGAGGTTGTGCAGTTTCTCGGCTGCATCGAAAGCACCAAGCATCGCGCGATCCTGACGACCTGCTATGCCGCGGGTTTGCGCATCTCCGAGGTTGTCTGTTTGAAAACTGACGACGTCGATAGCCAGCGCATGGTCATCCGTGTCGACCAGGGCAAAGGCCAAAAAGATCGCTACGTGATGCTATCGCCCACACTGCTGGAGATCCTGCGCACTTGGTGGCGGGTGAGTAAGCCCCGGCACTGGCTATTTCCAGGCGACTTCCCCGACAGCCCCATCAGCACATCTGCGGTGGAACTGGCCTGCAAGAAGGCTCGCAGGCTCTCCGGTATCCGCAAGCCAATTACTCCGCACTTGCTTCGACACGGATTTGCGGTTCATCTGCTGGAATCGGGCACCGATGTCCGGACCATTCAACTGTTGCTCGGCCACCGCAGCCTGGCGACCACTGCCCGCTATCTGCGGATCGCTACCAGCAAGGTCTGCTCGACCTCCAGTCCACTCGATCTTTTGCCTCACCCTGTCTGCGCTGATCCCAAGCCCGCCATACCCCAGTACTTCTAAGCGGCTGCATGGATCGCCCGAAGCTGGAAGTGGCGGACATCTTCCGCCGCTACGGGGGAGCCTATCGAGAGAAGCATGGCGCGTCGATGTCCACAGCGCAGCGACGCGTCATGAGCGCCATCGAGATGTGCCGGACGGCGGCTCTCGGAGGACAGATCGAACAGTGTGATGCATGCGGCGAGCAACGCATTTGCTACCGGTCATGCAGGAACCGCCATTGCCCCAAGTGTCAGTCGCTGGCACGCGCAGAGTGGATAGAGCACCGTCAGGCGGAACTTCTTAACTGCGAGTACTTTCACGTCGTTTTCACTCTGCCGGATAAGATTGCCGCGATCGCTTACCAGAACAAGGAGGTGGTTTACAACATCCTCTTCCAGGCCACGGCCGAGACTTTGCGCACCATAGCTGCCGATCCCAAACATCTGGGCGCGGAGATTGGCTTCTTCGCCGTCCTGCACACCTGGGGGTCCGCCTTGCTGCATCACCCGCATTTGCATTGCGTAGTCCCAGGCGGCGGCATCTCACCCGACAGCACCCGCTGGGTCCCTTGTAAGCCCGGCTTCTTCCTGCACGTACGCGTGTTGTCGCTACTGTTCCGTCGCCTGTTTCTGGAGCAACTCCAGAACGCCTTCGCTTCTGGCAAACTGCAGTTCTTCACTGCCTTGGAAAGCCTCCGGGATCGGCGCGCATTTGTCCGTTACCTGGAGCCTCTCAAAAAGGCAAAGTGGGTCGTCTATGCCAAGCGGCCCTTCGCCGGCCCCGAACAGGTGCTGGATTATGTCGGCCGCTACACCCATCGCGTCGCGATCTCGAACAACCGCCTACTCGACATCGAAGCCGATCACGTAAGCTTCCGATACAAGGACTATCGGGACCACAGCCAGCAGAAAACGATGATCCTTTCGGCCGAGGAATTCATCCGTCGCTTTCTCCTCCACGTTTTGCCGCATGGCTTCCACCGCATTCGCTATTACGGCTTCCTCGGCAACCGCAACCGACAAGAAAAACTGACCCAATGCCGCCAACTACTGGGCATGGCGCTTCCGCAAATGCCTCCAGAGTCATCAGAAGTTCAAGACTACCGTGGCCGGTGCGAAGAACTCAACGGGGTTTCATTGCGCCTCTGTCCGGTTTGTCGCCGTGGCCATATGGTGCTGATCGATACGCTGGCAGCCCGAAGACGTCCGGCGATTAAGGACACATCATGAGCAGCATCAGCACACTGGTCAGAAACTGCCCACTGCGAGGTTGGTTCTTCCAACGCTACAGGGAACCCCTGTCTCTTGCTGCGCAGCATCGTCTGTTCTCGCATCAATCCTGCCAGCCAGCGGGATTTCAACCGGCCCGAATCCCCGGATCAACCAACGTCAACTGCAATACAGCAACTGTCTACGAGTTTGTTCCCCTGCCCTCAGGCCTCTGCCAACCATTCAATACCCATAGGTCCAGCATCCTGCGGCGGTTCAGTCCAATCCGTTTTTAGCGCACCGACGCGGCCATCAGTTCCCAGCCATTCCGATATATCTGTGTGCCGCGCCGCTACGCTAAAAACGCTCTGCATTAACTGCAGAACACTATAAGTATCGGTAATACGGGAAACCTCCTA
>Ga0302274_10001946_pt1 | contig 19280 bp, 11 predicted proteins | sample III_Bog_N2_1_FD_198755 | JGI IMG/M metagenome (GOLD analysis project Ga0302274, IMG submission 198755) | Peat permafrost microbial communities from Stordalen Mire near Abisko, Sweden - III_Bog_N2_1 | ecosystem: Environmental > Terrestrial > Soil > Wetlands > Peat | place: Sweden: Abisko...
TCGCCCTTTCCTGTTGTCTGCTTGGTCTTGCCCGCTACGGGTTTCGCCGGGGCTTTTTTCTCGGCGCGCTTTTGCTTTGCTTCCTGTTCGCGCACCAGATCGTCGTAGAAAATAAACTCGTCGCAGTTGGCGCTGAGCAGATCCGACGTTGAGTCCTTCACACCTATCCCGATAACGTATTTATTGTTCTCCCGTAGCTTCGAAACCAGTGGCGAGAAATCCGAATCGCCGCTGATAATGACGAAGGTATCCACATGGGCTTTGGTATAGCAAAGATCCAAGGCATCTACGACCATGCGAATGTCGGCCGAGTTCTTGCCCGATTGGCGCACATGCGGAATCTCGATCAACTCGAAGGCCGCCTCATGCATCGTCGCCTTGAATTCCTTGTAGCGATCCCAGTCGCAATAAGCTTTTTTGACCACGATACTGCCCTTGAGTAGCAAGCGTTCCAGCACTTTCTTGATATCGAACTGCGCATACTTGGCGTCGCGCACACCCAGTGCAACGTTCTCGAAATCGCAGAACAGCGCCATATTGGTTATTTCCGGTTGACTTGCCATCTATCTTCCCCCGTATCAATTAACAACCTACACCACTTTACCCGGATTCATCAACCCGCACGCATCGAGCGTATGTTTAATATTGCACATTTGCTCCAGTTCCAGTGCATATACCGGTGAACTACGAGAAGGTCACTTTAAAATTCCAGCGGGTCTATGTCCAGCGACCAGCGCAATTTCTGTGCGGGCAGCGCATCCAGCATCGGTCGCCATGCGCGCAGGAATTGTTGCAATAGTTTACGCGATTCACATTGTACTAATATTTGCGCACGGCTATGGTTGGCGCGGCGCGGCATGGCGGCGGGTACCACGCCGTATACCTCAACCGCTAACGCCAATACCACGGCAGCCTCCCGTGCCAGCTGCAAAAAGGCATACACACCGGCCTCCTGCTTGCCTTCGGCGCGCAGCAACACCTGATACACGAAGGGCGGAAATCCGGCAGATTGGCGTTCCGCCAGCAAGATTTTTGCCCATGCATTGTAATCGTGATCGCGCAATGCGCGGAATAAAGGATGGTCGGGGAAAGCGGTCTGAATCAATACATCGCCCGGTTTGTCGGCGCGTCCGGCGCGCCCTGAAACCTGCGCGAGTTGCGCGAACAATTTTTCCGAGGCGCGGAAATCGCTGCTGTACAGCGCGCTGTCCGGGTTGAGCACGCCAACCAACGTGAGATTAGGAAAATCGTGCCCCTTCGCCAATATCTGCGTCCCCACCAGAATATCCACCTCCTCATCATGGATCTGCTGGCGCATGGCATTCCACGTCCCCTTGTTGCGCGTGCTGTCCCTATCCACCCGCAGAATGCGCGCCTCGGGGAAACGTTCCTGCAACGCACTTTCCACGCGCTGCGTGCCGATACCAACTGGTTGCAGATCGGCATTGCCGCAACTCGGGCAGGCATGCGGTACGCGCGCCTGATGACCGCAATGGTGGCAACGCAGGCGCCTGTCCTGCAAATGCAACACCAGTTTGCCCGCACAATTCGGACAATCCGACAACCAGCCGCAAGCGGTGCACATCAGCACTGGCGCATAACCGCGCCGGTTGATAAACACCAAGCTCTGCTCGCCGCTTTGCAGATTCTGCTCCAATGCAGTGAGCAGCTGCTCACTCATGCCGTGCTGCATAAAGGCATTGCTGGTATTGATACAGCGTACCGTCGGCAGTTTGGCCGCCGCCAATGCGCGTTCGGTGAGCTGCAACAGGTGATAGCGCCCGCTCTGCGCGTTGTAATAACTTTCCAGCGAAGGTGTGGCCGACCCCAGCACAATTGGTACATCACGCTGATTAGCGCGGAAAATCGCCACATCGCGCGCCGAGTAGCGCAGACCATCTTGCTGCTTGAACGAAGCGTCGTGTTCCTCATCCACAATTACCAATGCCAGTTGCGGCAAGGGCGTGAACACCGCCAGGCGCGTGCCAAGCACGATGCGCGCCGACCCGGATTGTGCCCGCAGCCAATTCTGCGTGCGTTCGCCGTCGCCCAAACCGCTGTGCAGACTGACTAGCTCGGCATCGGGGAAACGGTTGCGGAAATAGTTTTCAAGTTGCGGCGTGAGATTGATCTCCGGCACCAGCAGCAACACCTGCCCGCCCTGCTGCAACATGCGATGCATCAGGTGTACATAGATCTCGGTTTTGCCGCTGCCGGTGACACCGTGCAGCAGGAAGCAGCCATAGCCCTGTGCTTGAGTAACCGCATCCACCACCTGCTGCTGCGCGGGGGTCAACGTATGCGCGTTATTGAATATAATTGCTGTCGGCACCACGGCCTCCGCGCATATCTCCACCCACCCCACCTGCAACAACGTCTTGAGCGCAGCAGGCGCACTCGGCGACAGCGCACGCAATTGTGCGGCGCTCAATACACCCGCCTGCAATGCGCTGAGAATGCGGCGTTGCACCACTTTACGCTTGGGCAACTGACTCAGGTCGAGCGCTTGTCCGCTTGTGCTGAGCGTGTATTGCAGTGCTTCCTTGATCGTGACCGGTTCGCAGGAACGCAACCGCACTGGTAAAGCGGACATTACCGTAGCACCGAGCGGATGATGGTAATAGTCGCTGCAAAAACGCAGCAAGGTAAGTAGCTCCGCAGACAATGGCGGAATCTCGTTCAACACCCGCACCACCGGCTTGATTCGTTCCACCGCCAATGCGGAGTCCGCCGCACATTCCATCACCACGCCAACCACCTGCTTGCGTCCGAACGGCACGATCACGCGTTGCCCCGGCATGACCGCAATGCCATCCGCCAACACGTAATCGAATAGTGTTGACAACGGCATATCCAGCGCGACGCGAACTATCGACATTTAGTGATTTTTCCTCCGGCAAATTCTGCAAATCTGCGCCAAGTAGCTTGACTGATTTACATATTTTTTATTGTCCACACAAGCTGTGGATAATGTTGTGAATAACACCGCAACAACTCTGTTAAGTGCAAATTATATATACGGTTTTACTCATGCGCTTATTTTATGGGCATATAATTATATATGTAAAAACAATAAGTTAAAATAAAAGTAAAAGGCCGCGCGGAAAATCCATCGCGGCCTTTTACTTTGCGCGGGGCTGTGTAGAACCCCGCGAATGTCAAGCATTTTTTAGTACTATATAATCTAGTGATATTTGCGGCTCAACTCATGCACCGCAGCAACTAATGCCGCCGCGCTGTCCGGGTTGGTGAACTGGGAAATGCCATGTCCCAGATTGAACACGTGACCGCTACCGTAGCCATAACTGGCGAGGACTTTTTCCACTTCGCTGTGGATAACTTCAGGTGTGGCGAACAAAACGGCAGGATCGATATTACCTTGCAGCGCAACTTTATCGCCGACTTTCTGGCGCGCCACGCCGATGTCCATGGTCCAATCCAGACCCACCGCATCGCAGCCAATACTGGCGATGCTGTCGATCCACAAACCGCCGCCTTTGGTAAAAACAATGTTCGGTATCCTGACGCCGTCTTTTTCCTTGATCAAACCGGACACAATGCGGTGCATATAGGGCAGCGAGAACTCGTGGTAAGCGGCATGCGACAACGCCCCGCCCCATGAATCGAAAATCATCACGGCTTGAGCGCCTGCTTCGATCTGCGCGTTAAGATAGGCGATCACAGCTTGCGCAGTGACTTCCAGAATGTGGTGCATCAATTTGGGTTCTTTGTACATCAAGGTCTTAACCTTGGCGTAGTCGTCGCTGCCGCCGCCTTCCACCATGTAGCATGATAAAGTCCACGGGCTGCCGGAAAAACCAATCAACGGCACGCGTCCATCCAGCGCCTTGCGTATCTGCGATACGGCGTCGGTCACATATTTCAGGTCGCTGCCGATATCCGGTACGCGCAAGGCCTTGATCGCAGCCTCGTCGCGCAAGGGGCGCTCAAACTTGGGGCCTTCGCCCTCGGCAAAATACAGGCCGAGACCCATCGCATCCGGCACGGTCAAAATATCGGAAAACAGAATCGCTGCATCCAGCGGGAAACGATCCAGCGGTTGCAAGGTCACTTCCGTCGCCATGTCCGGACTCTTGCACAGGTTGAGAAAACTGCCTGCGCGCTTGCGCGTGGCGCAATATTCCGGCAAGTAACGCCCGGCCTGACGCATCATCCATAACGGCGTATAGTCAGTCGGCTGACGCAACAGGGCGCGCAGGAAGGTATCGTTTTTCAGTTTGAAATTCACTTAATTCTTTCGTTAACGAGGCAATACGGAGCTGCCCATCAAATACTCATCCACGGCACGGGCGGCTTGGCGGCCTTCACGTATAGCCCATACCACCAACGATTGACCACGGCGCATGTCACCTGCGGCGAACACCTTGTCCACATTGGTTGTGTAACAACCCGCGCCATCGGTCGTAGCCTTGGCGTTACCGCGTGGATCTTTTGCCACGCCGAACGCATCCAGCACTTGTTGCAGCGGATTGGTGAAACCCATCGCCAGCAGCACCAAGTCGGCCTTGATCTCGAATTCGCTACCCGGCACTTCCTGCATCTTGCCGTCTTTGAATTCAACGCGCACCGCATTGATTCCGGTGAGCTTGCCGTTCTTGCCTGTGAATTCCTTGGTAGCAATCGCCCAGTCGCGCTCGCAGCCTTCATCGTGCGAGCTGGAGGTGCGCAGCTTGAGCGGCCAGTTCGGCCAAGTCAGCGGTTTGTTTTCTTGATCCGGCGCGCGCGGCATGACTTCGATCTGGGTGATCGAGGCCGCGCCGTGGCGATTGGAGGTACCCACGCAGTCGGAACCGGTGTCGCCACCTCCAATTACGACTACATGCTTGCCTTTGGCATTAATCAGATTCTTGCCTTCACCCGCCACTTCCTTGTTCTGCGGGATGAGAAACTCCAGCGCATAGTGCACGCCGACCAGTTGACGTCCCGGTGCCGGCAAGTCGCGCGGCTGTTCCGCGCCACCCGCCAGAATCACGGCATCGAATTGCTTCAGCAGAACTTTCGGTTTGACGGTTTTGCTTGCATCATTGGCCACGCCTTTTCCCGGTGCCGCATCGCCGACGAACACACTGGTCTTGAATTTAACGCCCTCCGCTTCCAGTTGCGCCATACGCCAATCGATCAGACGCTTGTCCAGCTTGAAGTCTGGGATGCCGTACCTGAGCAAGCCGCCAATGCGACCGTTCTTCTCGAACACGGTCACGCTATGGCCAACGCGCGCCAGTTGCTGCGCCGCCGCCAACCCAGCGGGGCCGGAGCCGACCACGGCGACTTTCTTGCCGGTCTTGTTCGTTGCCGGTTGCGGCACGACCCAGCCGTTCTCGCCGCCCTTGTCGATGATGGCGTGCTCGATGGACTTGATGCCTACCGCGTCGTTGTTGATGTTCAGCGTACACGCCGCTTCGCACGGCGCGGGGCAAATGCGCCCGGTCACTTCAGGAAAGTTGTTGGTGGAGTGCAGCACATCCAGCGCCTCTTTCCAATTGCCGCTATACACCAGATCATTCCAATCCGGGATGATGTTGTTGACCGGACAACCGCTGGTGCAGAACGGAATGCCGCAATCCATGCAGCGTGCGCCTTGCACCTTGGCCTGCTCGTCGGTCAGGTGCAGCACGAACTCCTGATAATTTTTCACCCGCTTGGCGACCGGCAAATAGCCTTCACTCAGGCGCTCGAATTCTTTGAACCCGGTAGGTTTGCCCATTTACGCAACTTCCTTTAGTGTAGCTTGTTGTGCCGCGATGCCCTGCAAGGCGCGGCGATATTCGGTCGGCATCACCTTGACGAATTTTGGCAAGTAGCATACCCAGTTGTCGAGTATGGCTATGGCGCGGGCGCTACCGGTATGGCGCAAGTGGTTCTCGATGAATTCGCGCAGCAAGTGTTCGTCGGCTCTGCCGAGATGGTTGAAATGCACGCGACCATGCGTCTCGACCTCGCCCGATTCGCTGCCGTCTGACGCAGCCGGTATCGCCTCCAGTTGCACCATGGACATATTGCAGCGGCGCTCGAAACCACCGTCTTCATCCAACACGTAAGCCACGCCGCCGGACATACCCGCCGCAAAATTGCGCCCGGTCTGTCCTAAAACGATCACCATGCCGCCAGTCATATATTCGCAACCGTGATCGCCCAATCCTTCTACCACTGCGACCGCGCCGGAATTGCGCACCGCGAAGCGCTCACCAGCCACGCCACGGAAGTAGCATTCGCCGCTGGTCGCACCATACAGTACGGTGTTGCCAACAATAATGTTGTCTTCCGCCGTGATCGGACAATCTTTGGGCGGCAGCACTGAGATGCGCCCGCCGCATAGCCCCTTGCCGACATAGTCGTTGCCTTCGCCGGTTAATTCGAAGGTCACACCATGTGCGAGGAACGCGCCAAAACTTTGTCCGGCCGTGCCTTTAAGCTTCACCGTGATAGTGTCGTTAGGCAGCCCGGCATGGCCGTAACGTTTGACCACTTCATGCGACAACATGGTGCCGACGGTGCGGTTGGAGTTGCCGATGGTGGTCTTGATGATTACCGGATGCTTGCTGTCCAGGGCGGCCTTGGCCTCTGCGATCAACTGGTTGTCCAGTGCTTTTTCCAGCCCGTGATCCTGCACTTCGGCATGGCGGCGCGCCACGCTGGCTGGCATATCAGATTGATGGAAAATTTTGGAAAAATCCAGGCCCTTGGCTTTCCAGTGTTCGACTCCGTGTTTCATGTCGAGCAAATCGCTGCGGCCAATCAAATCATTCAACTTGCGCACACCCATCTGCGCCATGTACTCGCGCAACTCTTCGGCGAGGAAGAAGAAATAGTTCACCACATGTTCCGGCTGGCCGGTGAATTTCTTGCGCAGCTCGGGGTCTTGCGTCGCCACGCCCACCGGACAGGTATTGAGATGGCACTTACGCATCATGATGCAACCTTCCACCACCAGCGGTGCTGTGGCGAAACCGAACTCATCCGCGCCGAGCAAGGCGCCGATCAGCACATCGCGTCCAGTCTTGAGCTGTCCGTCCACTTGCAATACAACGCGCCCGCGCAGCTTGTTCAGCACCAGCGTTTGTTGGGCTTCCGCCAGACCCAGCTCCCATGGCGTTCCGGCATGTTTGATGGAGGAAATAGGCGATGCGCCAGTGCCGCCGTCATAGCCCGACACCACGATATGGTCGGCCTTGGCCTTGGACACACCCGTTGCGACAGTGCCCACGCCAACTTCCGACACCAGCTTCACAGAAATGGAAGCCTTCGGATTGGAATTCTTCAAGTCATGGATCAACTGCGCCAAATCTTCAATCGAATAAATATCATGGTGCGGCGGCGGCGAAATCAGGCCCACCCCCGGCACTGAGAAGCGCAGTTTGGCGATGTATTCGGACACTTTTCCGCCCGGCAACTGGCCACCCTCGCCCGGCTTCGCACCTTGTGCTATTTTGATCTGGATTTGGTCGGCACTGCTCAAATATTCTGCCGTTACACCAAAACGGCCCGACGCGACTTGTTTAATGCGCGAGCGTAGCGAATCGCCTTCCTGCATCACCAGATCGGCTGCAATACGTTTTTTGCCGATGATGTCGGACAATTTTTCGCCCGCCTTGAGGGTGCGAAAGCGGTTCGCATCCTCGCCGCCTTCGCCGGTATTTGACTTGCCGCCGATGCGGTTCATGGCTATAGCCAAAGTGGTATGCGCTTCGGTGGAAATCGAACCGAGCGACATTGCGCCGGTGACAAAACGCTTGACGATTTCCTTGGCCGGCTCGACTTCCGTCAGTGGCACTGGCGCACCCGCAGGCTTGATTTCAAATAATCCACGCAAGGTTTTCATGCGCTCGCCCTGATCGTTGATCAGCTTGGCGTATTCCTTGTAAGTCGCAAAATTATTGGTGCGCGTGGAGTGCTGCAATTTCGCGATAGTATCGGGCGTCCACATGTGCTCTTCGCCGCGCACGCGATAAGCATACTCGCCCCCCGCTTCGAGCGCATTAGCCAGCACCGGGTCATTGCCGTATGCATTACTGTGGGTACGCACCGCTTCCTCGGCTACCACATTCAAACCTATACCCTCGATCTGGGTGGGCGTGCCGGTGAAATATTTTCTAACAAAGTCGGCATTCAGTCCGACTGCCTCGAAAATCTGTGCGCCACAATAGGACTGATAAGTAGAGATGCCCATCTTGGACATCACCTTGAGCAGCCCCTTGCTAACGGACTTGATGAAGCGCTTGTTGGCTTCTTTACCCGTTAATCCTTCGGGCAAGTAGTCAGACATGGTGGCAATGGTTTCATACGCCAGCCACGGACACACCGCCTCGGCACCGTAACTGGCGAGTAACGCGAAGTGATGCACTTCGCGTGCCGAACCCGTATCCACCACCAAACCAGCGCTGGTACGCAATCCTTCGCGAACCAGATGGTGATGTACGGCCGCACAAGCCAGCAATGCAGGAATGGCGACGCGCTTACTTGAAACTGTGCGGTCGGACAGAATCAGCACGTTATAGCCATCCGCCACGCCCTTCTCGGCTGCCGAGCACAGCGCCTTGATCGCGGCCTCACAGCCGCTTGCACCCTTGCTTGCCGGGTAGGTTATATCCAACACGAGCGACTTGTATTGTTTGCCCGTCAGCTTGCCGATGTCGCGCAGCTTGGCCATATCCTCGCTCGACAGCACAGGCTGATTCACTTCCAGACGCAGCGGCGGATTCGTTTCTTCTATGCCCAGCAGGTTGGGTTTGGGGCCGATGAATGAAATGAGCGACATCACGATCTCTTCGCGGATCGGATCTATCGGCGGGTTGGTCACCTGCGCAAATAGTTGCTGGAAATAATCATAGAGCGAGCGATTCTTGTTTGACAACACCGGCAGCGCGGCATCGAAGCCCATGGAGCCGGTTGCCTCCTCGCCCGAGGCCGCCATGGGAGCAAGGATAAACTTGAGATCTTCCTGCGAGTACCCGAAAGCTTGTTGGGTATCCAACAGGTTCTTTTGCGGCGCGGTCTTATCCTTAACCTCAGGCAAAGCTGCAAGAAAGTAACGCGATTTTTCGATCCACTTGCGGTAGGGTTTTGCGGTAGCCAGCTGATGTTTTAACTCAGCATCATCCACGATGCGTCCTGCCTGCAAATCAATCAGGAACATCTTGCCTGGCTGCAAGCGCCACTTCTTCACAATCTTGTGCTGCGGAATGTCCAACACGCCCATTTCTGACGCCATCAAAACGATGTCATCGTCGGTGATCAGATAGCGCGCCGGGCGCAGACCGTTTCGATCCAGAGTCGCGCCTATCATGCGACCATCGGTGAAAGCCACGGCGGCGGGGCCGTCCCACGGCTCCATCAGCGCGGCATGGTATTCGTAGAACGCGCGGCGCTCCTCGTCCATCAGTGGATTGCCCGCCCAGGCTTCAGGTATCAGCAGCATCATCGCGTGCGGTAGCGAATAACCGCCCGCCACCAGCAACTCCAGCGCGTTGTCGAAACAAGCGGAGTCGGATTGTCCTTCCACGATCAAAGGCCACAGTTTTTCCAAATCCTCACCCAGCAGCTTCGACGACATTGCCGCATGGCGTGCCGCCATCCAGTTCACATTGCCGCGCAGAGTATTGATTTCGCCATTATGCGCAATCATGCGGAACGGATGCGCTAAATCCCAAGTGGGGAAAGTGTTGGTGGAGAAACGCTGATGTACGAGCGCCAAAGCACTGACCATGCTTTCATCCTGCAAATCGAGATAATACTTGCCGACCTGATCGGCCAGCAACATCCCCTTGTAAACCAGAGTGCGCGCCGACAGCGAGGGGATGTAAAAACCGAGCCCTTGTTCATTGGTCAGCTCGCGCACGGCATGTTCGACAATCTTGCGGATAACAAACAGCTTGCGCTCGAAACTGTCTGCATCTTTACAGTTTTTACCACGCCCGATGAACACCTGACGCACCATAGGCTCTACCGCCTTGACGCTCTCGCCCAAACTGCTGTTATCTACCGGCACGTCGCGCCAGCCGAGTAATTTTTGTCCTTCCGCCGCGATCTTGTCGGCGATCACTTTCTCGCAAGCGGCACGCGCAGCCGCATCGCGTGGCAGAAACAACATGCCGACGCCATATTCGCCCGCCGCCGGTAAAGTTACGCCCTGTGTTGCACATGACTTGCGCAAAAATGCATCGGGAACCTGAATCAAAATTCCTGCACCATCGCCCGCCAACGGATCAGCGCCCACTGCGCCGCGATGGGTGAGATTCTCCAGAATCTGCAAACCCTGACACACCATATCATGGCTCTGCTTGCCCTTGATATGCGCCACAAAACCCACGCCACAGGCATCGTGCTCCTGGCGTGGATCATACAAACCCTGTTGGACTGGGAACCCTGACTGCACGGACAACGAAGGACGGCTCACGTAATTCCTCATCAAAATCATTTAACGCAAAAAATGGCGGCACAAGTCGCCAATAATAAAAGCAAAAGGGCGGGAATGTTACCTTGTCTAGGATAATAGGGCAATTAGGCGGGGAAAAAAAGGGCCTCGATAGAGCAAACCCCAAATACCTAACGAATTCAAGTCGGCAGAGATTACAGCTAATAACAAGAACTGGCCAACGTAAACTGTCAGCTGGAATTTTTCACTAGCGGCAAGGCATCCCGCACCACAGTTTTAAGTTCAGCATCGCCGAATTGGCAAACATGCTGAAGCAGCGCAGCGCGCATACGCGGCTCCCAAGTGTTCTGAATATGAGCGGCAGTATCCTGGACAGCCTGTTCGTGGTCGGGCATTGCCTCGAAGAAGGCGCCGATCTGGTTTGCCATTTTGATCAGATTAGCGGGATTCATGTCTTGCTTCCTTGCAGGCGTTCTGGGTGGGAATAAATTGCGCAGCTGGAGCCGCGCAAGAAGCCTACCAGCGTAAGATTGAGCTTGACTGCCAGGCGCACGGCGGCGGCAGTCGGCGCCGAGACCGCTGCGAGGACGCCATAACCAAGAGCCGCTGCTTTTTGCACCATTTCAAAACTGGCGCGACTGGTGATGAGCAGAGCGCCATCGGCAACAGCATCGACGTCAGCCAGTGCGCCCAAAGTTTTGTCCAGTGCATTGTGGCGTCCAATGTCTTCACGTACGTGACTAATACCTCCATCGGCGGCGACACGGCAAGCGGCATGAACCGCACCGGTCACTTGCTGCAGCGATTGTTGCGCTGGCAAACGGCGCATTCCTTCGTATAGTGCGGCGAGCTGAAAAGGCGCGCCCTGAGCGACTGGAGGCAGGTTACGCATGACCTGGGTCAGACTCTCCGCGCCACACAAGCCACAGCCCGTGCGTCCCGCCAGACTTCGGCGACGTTCCTTGAGACTGGCGAACGCTCCTCCAAAAATTTCCAGGTGTAGTGTGACTCCCTCTGCCGCCTCTTCGATCTCGATACCGAACACCTCGCTGCGCCTCGCTACGATCCCTTCAGAAAGACTAAAACCAAGCGCGAAGTCGTTGAGGTCGGCGGGGGTAGCCAGCATCACCGTGTGGGAGATGCCGTTGTACTCAAAAGCTACTGGCACCTCCTCAGCCACGGTATCTATGCCTGGCGCCAACCCAGGCCGGAACACCTCAAGTTGGACTTGCTGCCTCATACAACATTGGCGACGGCCAGCAATCGATGCTGTTCCGCATCATCGCGGGTATTTCGTTGCTGCCATTCCGAGGGCTGGCTGACGTGCACCAACTGTACTGCGGTGACCTTATACTCCGGGCAGTTGGTGGCCCAATCGGAGTTGTCCGTGGTGATGACGTTGGCACCGGATTCAGGGAAGTGGAAAGTGGTATAGACCACACCCGGCTGCACGCGCTCGGTGATCGTCGCACGCAAAACGGTATCGCCGGCGCGTGACTGGATACCGACCCAGTCACCATCGGAAATTCCGCGTTCCTCTGCATCATGTGGATGGACTTCCAGCAGGTCTTCGTCGTAGAAGCGAACATTTTCGGTACGCCGCGTCTGCGCGCCTACGTTGTATTGCGAAAGCACACGGCCGGTTGTCAACAGCAGCGGAAAGCGCTGTGTCACTTTCTCATCGGTCGGCACATATTGGGTTATCAGGAATTTCCCTTTACCGCGCACAAATTCGCCAACGTGCATGGTCGGCGTCCCGTCAGGAGCATCGTCATTACATGGCCATTGCAGGCTGCCCAGTCGATCGAGCTTGTCGTAGCTAACGCCGGCAAAGGTCGGCGTGAGTAGTGCTATCTCGTCCATGATTTCGGACGGGTGTGCGTAATGCATCTTGTATCCCAGCGCGTTGGCGAGCCCCATGGTGGCCTCCCAGTCGGCCTTGCCGCTAAGCGGCGGCATTACCTTGCGCACCCGCGAGATGCGACGCTCCGCGTTGGTGAAAGTGCCGTCCTTTTCGAGGAATGAAGCGCCAGGCAGGAAAACATGGGCATATTTTGCGGTCTCGTTGAGGAATAGATCCTGCACAACCACGAACTCCATAGCGGCAAGGGCGGCCTGCACGTGCTGAGTGTTAGGGTCGGACTGCGCCGGATCCTCGCCTTGGCAATAAAGGCCAAGAAAGCTGCCGTCGAGTGCGGCCTCCAGCATATTAGGAATGCGCAGACCAGGCTCTGACTGGATATCGACGCCCCAAGCGTGCTCAAACGACTGCCGCGTGATGCTGTCGGAAATGTGGCGGTAACCGGGCAGTTCGTGCGGGAAACTGCCCATATCACAAGAGCCTTGCACGTTGTTCTGCCCTCTCAAGGGATTTACGCCGACTCCTTCGCGACCCACATTGCCCGTGGCCATAGCGAGATTGGCAATGCCGATCACTGCCGTCGATCCTTGCGAGTGCTCGGTGACGCCCAGTCCGTAGTAAATGGCCGCGTTGCCACCCGTGGCATAGAGCCGCGCCGCCGCGCGCACCTCGACTGCCGGTACGCCGGTTGCAGTTTCCAGCGCTTCCGGTGAATTAGCTGATCGTGCAATGAATTCACGCCATTGCGCAAATGCCTTGGCCTCGCAGCGCTCTGCGATGAATGCCTCATCAAGCAGGCCTTCGCTGACGATAACATGAGCCAAGGCAGTCAGTACAGCGACATTGGTGCCGGGACGCAGCTTCAAATGGTGGGCAGCCTTGACATGAGGCGAACTCACCAGATCGATCTCGCGTGGATCAATCACGATCAGCTTCGCCCCCTCGCGTATCCGGCGCTTGAGGCGTGAGGCGAAGACCGGATGTCCATCGGTGGGATTGGCGCCGATCACCATGATCACATCAGCCTTTTCAACAGACTTGAAGGTTTGTGTCCCAGCAGATTCGCCGAGGGTCTGTTTAAGGCCGTAGCCCGTGGGTGAGTGGCAAACGCGGGCACAGGTATCAACATTGTTGTTGCCGAAAGCGGCGCGCACAAGTTTCTGAACCAGATAGTCTTCCTCGTTGGTGCAGCGACTGGAAACCATAGCTCCAATAGAATTTTGACCATGCCTATTCTGAATGCGACGGAACTCAGAGGCCGCATAAGCAAGCGCCTCTTCCCACGACACCTCGCGCCATGAGTCAGATATCTTTGAACGAATCATGGGTTTGGTGATACGATCCGGATGCGTCGCATAGCCCCAAGCGAAGCGCCCCTTGACGCAGGCATGCCCCTCGTTGGCGCCGCCATCTTTCCACGGCACCATGCGCACAACTTCCGACCCTTGCATCTCGGCACGGAAGCCGCAGCCGACGCCGCAGTAGGCGCAAGTAGTGATCACCGAGTGTTCGGCTTGACCTTTGTCGATCACCGTCTTTTCCAGCAGCGTCGCCGTCGGGCATGCATTAACGCATGCGCCACATGAAACGCATTCGGACTGCATGAAATCCTGCCCCTGCCCGGCAGTGACGCGGGACTCGAAGCCACGACCGGAAATAGTCAGCGCGAACGTGCCCTGTTGCTCTTCGCACGCACGCACGCAGCGATTGCAAACGATACACTTGGCCGGATCGTAAGTGAAGTAGGGATTGGATTCATCCTTCTTCACATCCGTAAAGTGATTGGCTCCCGCCATGCCATAGCGTACCTCGCGCAAACCGACCACACCGGCCATGGTTTGCAGTTCGCAGTTGCCGTTGGCGGCACAGGTCAGGCAATCAAGCGGATGATCGGAGATGTACAACTCCATCACGTTGCGTCTAAGCTCAGCCAGCTTCGCCGACTGCGTGCGTACTTTCATGCCTGCTTCGGCTGGTATTGTGCAGGAGGATGGATAACCGCGTCGGCCTTCGATCTCTACCAAGCACAGACGACAGGAGCCGAAAGGCGCCAGTGCATCTGTCGCACACAGCTTGGGAATCATGACTCCGGCCATGACGGCTGCACGCATGAGTGAGGTGCCCGCAGGCACGGTGACGGCGATGCCGTCGATATCCAAAGAGACTTTGCGATCAGCGCTAACCGCTGGTGTGCCATAGTCAATGTCGTTCATTGGAAGTCCTCCGGAAAATGATTAAGCGCCGACAACACCGGGTAAGGTGTCATGCTGCCCATGGCGCACAGCGAGCCGTAGGTCATGGTGTCGCAAAGATCTCGCAGCAGCTCGATCTGCTCGACCTGTCCAGCGCGAATACGGTCAATGACTTCAACGCCTCGCGTGGAGCCGATACGGCAGGGTGTACATTTGCCGCAAGATTCGAGGACGCAAAATTTCATGGCGTAACGGGCTTGCCGGGCCATATCCACGGTATCGTCAAAAACCACAATTCCACCGTGACCGAGTACCGCACCTATCGCCGCAAAAGCTTCGTAGTCAAGCACCGTGTCGAACTGAGCCTCGGGCAGATAGGCCCCGAGCGGCCCACCCACTTGCACCGCGCGCAGGGGACGACCCGAACGCGAACCACCACCGTAATCGTAAAGCAGTTCGCGTAGTGTGCAACCGAACGGCACCTCGATTAATCCACCGTATTTGATGTTACCGGCAAGCTGAAAAGGCAGTGTGCCGCGTGAACGACCAACGCCCAACTCGCGATAGAACGACACACCCTGAGCGAGGATGTCCGCCACGCTGGCCAAAGTGATCACGTTGTTGATGACGGTTGGCTGACCGAAGAGGCCGGAGATCGCCGGTAGCGGAGGTTTGGAGCGGACGATGCCGCGTTTGCCTTCGAGACTTTCGAGCAGGGCAGTCTCTTCGCCGCAAACATAGGCACCTGCGGCCTTGCGTACTTCGATACGAAATTCACCGAGCCAGTCGCGTGCCCCTGCCAACGCAGCATTGAGCGTTGCAATGGCATGCGGGTATTCCGAACGTACATAGATATAACCCATGTTCGCGCCGGCGGCGAGACCGGCAATGGCCATACCCTCGATCAGGCAAAAGGGATCTCCTTCCATAAGCATGCGATCCGAAAAGGTGCCAGAGTCGCCTTCGTCGGCATTGCACACGATGTATTTCTGCGAGGCCGATGTGTCGAGCACGGTTTTCCATTTGATGCCTGTGGGAAAAGCCGCGCCACCGCGCCCACGCAGACCGGAATCCGTGATCATGCGCACGATATCGGCAGGTGGCAAGCTGCGCGCAAGGTCGAGTCCCTTGCCACCGCCGTGGGTTAGGTAATCAGCAAGTGAGCGTGGGTCAATAACACCAACGCGACGCATGGTGACGCGTTGCTGGCGAGCGAGATACGGAATATCTTCGATGTTTCCCAGACGCAACGGATGTTTCCCGCCCGTGGTGAAATTTGCCGCAAACAGGCTGGCCACATCGGCTACTGTTACCGGCCCGTAGGCAATACGTCCCTCTGTGGTGACGACTTCGAGCAACGGTTCCAACCAGAACAATCCCCGTGATCCATTGCGTACAATACAAATGTCCAAGCCGCGTTTGACAGCCGCAGATGAAATGGCGGCGGCAACATCGTCAGCACCGAGTGCCAATGCAGCAGCATCGCCGGGAATGTAGACGGTGATCGTCACGTGCGTGCCCCCAGCGCGTCCATCAACGCATCAAATTTCTCTGGCGTCACCCGCGCATGCAGCGTCATCTCGTCGATTTGGATCGCTGGCCCGATGGAACACAACCCAAGACAGTAGACTGGCTCCAGTGTGAAATCGCTGTCCTTGAGTCTTACTTTGGCATGAGCCGCCAGCACCTCACTTCCGACAGACTGACAAGCTTCGGCGCAACAAACATGAACGACATGACTTCCCGGTGGGGCCTGGCGAAAGTGGTGATAATAGGTGATCACTCCATGAACCTCGGCTCGCGACAGATTGAGTTCTTTCGCGATCAGCGGTACAGCTTCCTCGGGCACATAACCAAGCCCATCCTGAATGTCGTGCAGGATGGGCAACAGCGCACCGGGCAGGTTACATTTCGCTGCAACGATGCGCTGCACGAGTTCCATAGAGCTATCGGCCACCTCGCTGCCTCCGCTTACTTAAACAGAATGACGGCTTTCTGCAATGTCATCCAGATGCCCCAACCTAGCGGGATCCATATCACCAGCCACGCGAGGAACACCTTCCCGCTATGACTCGCTTCGTGTGCCAGAGTTTCGACATCTGCGACAAAATGCTGATGGGTCTCGTGGGCTAACTCTTCCTCTTTCTTCAGTTCCTCTTTTGTCATGTAGTGCTGTTCGGCAACCGATTTGACCAGCCAGTTGCAAATAAAACCCAGCACCAACAGCCCGGCGAGGATATACATGGTGACTGAGTAAGCTTCAGCTTTGGGAACTCCGTGATCGAGCTGGTACTCACGGATGTAGTTCACCAGCACAGGCCCCAGCACCCCGGCCGTCGCCCAAGCCGTCAACAAGCGACCGTGAATAGCGCCGACCATTTTGGTACCGAACATGTCAGCCAAATAAGCGGGCACCGTAGCAAAGCCACCACCATACATCGACAAAATGACGCAGAAGAATGCAACAAACAAGGCCAGATTACCCGCCGCTGCGGTAGTCGGGATCGCCGCGTAGAGAGAGCAGCCAAGCAGAAAGAAGATCGAGTACGTTAGCTTGCGTCCAAGCTTGTCTGAAAGCGAAGCCCAGAAGAATCGACCGCCAATATTGAACAGCGACAGCAAACCGGTAAAGCCAGCGGCAATGGCCGCGATTTGTCCCTTCTGCGCGGGATTCAAATCGTTGAATGCAAGATCGACACCGATCAGCTTGCCACCGAAGACTTCCTGCAGCATCGGCGAAGCCATGCCGATGATGCCAATTCCCGCTGTCACGTTAAGGCACAACACGCTCCACACCAGCCAGAACTGTGGCGTCTTCCAAGCCACATCGAGATGTACGTGACGGTCGGTAATCATGCTCTTTGTGTTGGATTCTGCAGGCGGCTCCCAGCCTGCGGGCTTCCAGTTATTCGCTGGCACACGGTAGCCAAGAGCACCGGCCATCATGAACACGAAATAGACCGCAGCAAGCGTCATAAAGGTTTCCCAAACACCCACTGAGGTTGGTGTTGCGTAATACTTCATCAACTTGTCGGCCAGAGGTGCGCCTATCATGGCTCCACCACCAAAACCCATGATGGCCATGCCCGTGGCCATGCCGCGCCGATCAGGGAACCATTTAATCAGGGTGGAAACTGGCGAAATGTAGCCAAGTCCAAGTCCGATGCCTCCGATCACGCCGGAACCAATCCAAAGCACCCATATTTGATGCGTGATCACACCGACAGCAGAAATCACCAGCCCGCCACACCAGCAGAAGGCAGACACGACACCCGCTTTACGAGGACCGGCATGTTCGAGCCAGCCTCCCCATATTGCCGCTGAGGAACCGAGAAAGATGAAAAACAAGGTGAACATCCAGCCCAACGTTGAAATTTTCCAGTCGCAGCTCGTGGTGAAAACTTCAGCCATGAAGCTCATGTCCTTGGGGCAGGCAAGAGGTTGGGTTATACCGATGGCTCTGGAAAGTGGCAGCCAGAACACCGAGAAACCATAGGCCATGCCGATACAGAGGTGGATGGCAAGGGCGGCAGGCGGAACCAGCCAACGGTTAAAACCCGGACGGGCGATAGTGCGTTGCCTGTCTAAAAAACCGGGGCGTGCGGGTGCTGCTGAGGCAAGTGCGGTCTCCATTGAATCTCCTCCGTTATTATTGATAAATTCCACCGTACCGGCGAATAACTTTGCTGCGGCCAGTGCGACTCGTGGCAGGGTGAATTATGCTCTCAATATTCAAACTACGACAATTCCTTAACAGCATAGGAAGTGGGGAATTTCGAAGAGCTATTCGTTTTTAACGAACGAATCGTTGAGGCCGTATGCTTCCGTGAGTAACGCGTCTATCATCGGTGACCGGGGTTCTCGCTGTGGCACGACCAGACCCGTCGCCCAAACCACTGCCGGCTCGATTAACGGCAACACGCGCACACCGGCGGGCAAGCCGATCAGTTCGAGCACACTGAGCGGCAGAATGGCCGACCAAGCACCGGAACACACATGAGCCAGCATGCTGATGATGGAATTTGACTCCAGCGTTGGCAGCACATTGCGCTTGAGTTCGGCAAAGACGGCATCGATGGTTTTGCGGTTCTGCATATCTGGCGTAAGGAGACACAATGGCACCTGCATCGCTTCAAGCCAACTCACGTTATCGCGCCCCTCGAAAGGACCGCCGGACGGCGTCAGCAGTGCATGATTCTCTTGCCACAAGGGAACCGTAAGCAGATGGCGTACCGCCAGGCCGGATTCAACGTAGACGATGCCGGCGTCAAGTTCGAAATCCTGTAGTCGCGATAAAATCTCGCTGGTGGATAGCGACAACACCTCGATCATCACCAGTGGATGGCGGCGAGAGAAGGCGGAGGTGAGCGAGGCAACTACAGTCAACGCTGTGGGAATCACACCCAAACGCAGGTGGCCAGTGAGGCCATGGCGCAGCTTAGCCAATTCCTGTCTCAGCCCTTCCACTCCAGCAACCATACGATGTGCATAGTCGACAACGCACTGTCCCTCAGGAGTCAGGCCAGTGAATTGCTTACCGCGCTCAACCACGGCGACACCGAGTTCAGTTTCAAGATCGCGGATCGCCGCCGAGAGCGTCGAGGGCGAAACGTGACAGGCCAGCGCGGCGCGGCCAAAGTGCTTCTCGCGGGCAAGCGCGATCAGATAGAGATATTTTCGAGCAATCATCATACGCAGGATATCTCCATTATCATCGACAGGAATAGTATGCCACAACAGCTTGCTCATTCACCCAAGTGAGTAAGCTGTTGTGGCACTCTATTAAAATTGCGCGCACAGCTGCCAGACCATCTTGTTATTACGCGGCCCGACA
>Ga0302274_10001949_pt1 | contig 19275 bp, 9 predicted proteins | sample III_Bog_N2_1_FD_198755 | JGI IMG/M metagenome (GOLD analysis project Ga0302274, IMG submission 198755) | Peat permafrost microbial communities from Stordalen Mire near Abisko, Sweden - III_Bog_N2_1 | ecosystem: Environmental > Terrestrial > Soil > Wetlands > Peat | place: Sweden: Abisko...
CGACGAGCCCTGGGTAATTGTGCTTGCTCTCGCTCCCAACTATGAACGATTGAAGGAGGTTCCCTCGGATGAAACCAACGGCATTGGCGTGAGCGAGATTGGCGACCAATACGCGCGAGGCACACGCATTTCCTATGCTCTCGCCAGTTGGATTCGTTCTCAGGGTTATAACGCACAGGCCTATCCGGGACCGTCCGCAAGCGCGCTGCTTTTGATTCCACCGGCAATTGCTTCGGGATTGGGCGAGCTGGGTAAGCATGGTTCGTTGATTAATCGGCAGTATGGCGCTGGGTTGCGCTTGGCCGGGGTGACCACGGATATGCCGCTAATGGCTACACAGCCGGACCGCTTCGGCGCTGATGAGTTCTGCTCCACATGCCAGGTTTGTACCAACGCGTGTCCGCCAGCAGCAATCAGTGAACAGAAGCAAATGGTCCGCGGGGTTGAGCGCTGGTATGTGGACTTCGACAAATGCATTCCGTTCTTTGCCGAAGCTGCATCTTGCGCCATCTGTATCGCCGAGTGCCCATGGACACGGCCAACAGTTCGACCAAAGCTCCTGTCAACAATGGCCCGACGACTCGGCCTTGATCAGGAGCCGGCAGAATCGGCCCGGAAAGCGCAGCAGGATTTGAAATAGCAGGGGGAGAATCCTTTTCCATTCCGCTCTCCATCCTTCGGTGGAAGCGCAGGACAGGCTGCCCCACATAGGATTGGCGCGTTCGCTAATCTCCTTCGCCTGCTTCATTTATTTCGGAAAAATAGTCCTCACGAACGGAGTGTCATCGATGGCTCATATTCAACTTCCCATTGCCGAGGGACTCGGCCGGGAGTTTCCGGGGATCCTCGGTCCCATGACGTTGCGCCCTGAGACCGCGGCGCCGCTCAACGAATTAGTGAATGTGCTCTTGCGCGGAGACAGCACGCTGTCGCGCGCCGAACGCGAGATGATCGCCACGCACGTTTCATGGCGCAACGACTGCTTCTTCTGCCAGACGATTCATGGCGCGGTGGCCGCAGCGCAACTTGGAAACGATGAAGCACTGGTCCAGAAGGCTAAGACGGACTGGCCGAGCTCTGCGATCTCCCCGAAGCTGAAGGCGCTGCTGAACATTGCGGGAAAGGTGCAGCTTGGTGGCAAGCATGTAACGGAGGAAGATATTGCCACGGCGCGCGATGAGGGCGCAACCGATCTGGAGATCCACGACACCGTGCTGATTGCCGCGGTATTCTGCATGTGCAATCGCTATGTCGATGGTCTGGGTACCTGGGCCCCTCAGGATCCGGCAATCTATCGCGCGCGCGCGGCGCAAATTGTTGAACACGGTTACACCGGAGTGACCGAGGCTGCGATAGACACGATGCAGCGTTGAACACTGCATTGGTAGAGCGGCGCCCTTTGTTGCATAAGGCCACGAAATCATGCTGCAAACATTGCTAGCCGAGGTTACACACGTTCATGCCTGCACCCAACCCGCCGATGGTCGAAGCCCGGATAGACGAATCCAAAATAGCCTATCCCGGCTGGAAGATCGTATTCGCGAGCTTCTTTGGGATCATGGTCAGCTTTGCGGCGATTGTGCCTTATACCTTCGGCCTCTTCATTAAGCCGCTAACAGCAAGCTTCGGCTGGCATCGCGAAGCCACCTCTGCGGGATTCAGCATTGCCGCACTGACACTGGCCGCTGCATCGCCCGGGCTAGGCTTCCTTCTGGACCGCTATAAGCCGCGCCGTATCGTGCTGCCATGCATTGTGATTTTCTCCGCTGCTTATGCGTCGCTCGCATTGCTGACGTCGCACATGATGCACTTCTATCTCACATTCTTTGTTATTGGCCTGGTGGGGAACGGGACCGCCTACATTGGCTACTCTCGCGCCATCTCAACGTGGTTTAACCGCCGTCGCGGTTTCGCACTTTCGATTATGCTCGCCGGAACAGGCGTCGGAGCCGTGCTGCTTCCCGTACTGGTTCAGACCGTGATCACCCACTTTGGATGGCGAGCCGCTTACCTTACCCTCGGCGTGCTCGCCTTTACGATTGGATTTCCTCTGACCGCGGTTTTCGTTCGCGAGCGGCCCTTCACTCTTCAGGATCAGAGGGTCTCCACAGAAACTGGCGAGAGCGTTGTCAGGGCGCTTGCAACCCCTGCGTTTTGGATCCTTGCCGCCACAGTCTGTCTCTACGCCGTTAGCGTGAATGGAACCATCGCGCATCTCTCAGCGCTGCTCACCGATCGCGGAGTCTCAGCCGCCGGCGCGGCCTGGTCCGTCTCCATCATCGGAGCCACAGGCCTGATAGGTCGCCTCCTCACTGGTCTGTTTCTCGATCGCTTCTTCGGCCCACTCATTTCGCAAATCATGCTGCTGATGACAGTACTCGGCATTGTGATGCTATCGGTGGCCGACAGCCTGACCGCAGGCCTGATCGCTGCCGCTCTTATCGGATTCAGCATGGGAAGTGAGGGCGACATCACGCCCTACCTTCTCGGTCGCTACTTCGGCCTCAAGCGCTTCTCCACCCTCTACGCTCTGACCTGGACCACCTATGCCATCGGAGCAGCCACCGGCCCGGTCCTGGTAGGCCGGGTTTTCGGCACGATGGGCTCGTATAGGCCCATCACGATTCAGCTACTCGCCCTCCCGGCGCTCATCCCATGCCTGCTTATGTTCGCGCTTCCTCGTTACCAAATTCAAAGCGATGGAAGGCAACCGATTGAACTACTTCCCAAACCCCAACCCGTCGAGATTGCTCGATAACAAATGATAAATGGAACCGAATCCACAACCAGGTTGGTGCCTTCTTGACGCCCTCGACAACCGCAGACCAGACCCGGAACCGGAACGCCTACGTCCCTGATGCCAAACCTAAGCAGGCTCCCGTTTCCTGGACTGCCAAAACTCGTCTGGCAATATGGGTTGGGCTGGTGGGAACTCTCGTGTCTTTTCTGTGCCTCGCGATTCCGATGTATGTGATTCGGCCCTTTCGCCCACAGGATCCCTGGCAACTCGACGTGGCACTCACAGTTCGCGCGCTCGCTCCCTGGATTTCTGCGGGGTGCACAATTGCGACGCTAGCTGTTCTCGTGCGTGCCTGGCAGGATCAAATGCGCCTTTGGCAGCGGTGCGTGCTGGCGGCGCTCTCTCTGGTGGCAGTTGTTGGCGCTGTCCTCACTCATGTGAATGTCTTCGAGATCATGTTTCATCCTTATCCTGAGCCAGCATTTGAATCTGCCGCTTCGGCTAAAGTAGATTCGGACGACAAGGTGCTGAGTGTCACCCTTCACGGCGAATCGCGTGCGTATCCAATCCGAACTTTGGGATACCACCACATTGTGAATGACACAGTAGGCAATTCGTCTATCGCAGTCACATACTGCACACTCTGCCATACTGGGCTGGTATGGAGCAGGATGGTCGCGGGCCAGACGCTGCACTTCCGCCTGGCTGGTATCAACAATGGAAATGCGCTGATGCGGGATGAGGAGACGAGTAGCATCTGGCAGCAGAGCACGGGCACCGCGATCTTTGGGCAACTCAAGGGCCGTCAACTGCAACTTTTGCATTGCGATGAACTTACTTTCTCCCAATGGCGCAAGGAAGAGCCGAATGGCCTGGTGCTGAAACCGGATGCGCAGTACGCCAGCGAGTACGACGACAAGAACTGGGAGAAGCAGGTGGAGCAGACGCGCACCGTGGTTGACACAAGCAAGTCTGGCATTTCGCCCCACGAGTTGATGCTGGGCGTTACGGCAGCCGGAGAGAGCAAAGCATTCCCGGTGAAATCCATCCTGGCGGCAAAGCTCATCCAGGAACCGATGGCAAACATTCATCTGGTCCTCGTTGTCGGACCGGATCATGTGTCTATACGCGCCTTCAAGGCCGGCAATGGTGCTGAGCCCATGGTCTTTGTTTCCACGGGTGATTCCACGCCGCCTGGCGCCGGCGCGGTAATGCGGGATGCCGAGACCGGAAGCAACTTCAACTTCCAGGGCTGCGCCATCGATGGCACACTGGCTGGTCGCTGCCTGGAGCCGCTTGATTCATTCAAGGACTATTGGTTTGATTGGATGAATCATCATCCCGGCACTCTCGTATTTCGTTCTTGAACGGACCAACCTCCTTTTCTATTGAGCACAGTTCCCCACTACTTCCTGGATTGATTACTCTGGTTGCCCACTCGAACTAAGGGAAACTTCGCAAACCTCCTATATCGTCCTTCGCAAACTTGGATATAGGATCCAATAGATCGAATGCTTCGTTACACGCGAATCGCAATTCAACCTCAACTCTGGATCTTCCCCCATGAATTCACTTTCTCCGAAGATGTCCCATGGAGTCACTGCATGCGCCCTTGTGCTGGGTCTACTGCTGGGTGTGTCCGTCGAGGCTACCGCCGTTACTGCTCGTCAACCGCTCATCAACGGAAGGATCGATGAAACGCAGCTTGTAACGCTGCCGGGAAATGTACGCCCGGAAGCGAACGCGAGCCATGACCGCGGCCCGATTGCCGATTCCATGCCGCTGAATCATCTGCAATTGGTGCTGGTGCGGCCCGCGGAACTGGAGGCGGCGCTCGAAGAATACATGCAATCGGCGCAAACCCCTGGCAGCCGTAACTACCATGTGTGGCTCACGGCCGAGGAGATTGGCATGAAGTACGGCCCGGATTCCGACGACATTGCAGCGGTACGAGGCTGGCTCGAGTTGCACGGCTTGCAGGTGAACAGCGTGTCGGCCAGCGGCATGATGATTGATTTCTCCGGCACGGCGGGACAGGTGACCGAGACCTTCAAGACGGAGATTCACTCGCTGGACGTGAATGGCGAACGGCACACGGCCAATATGCGGAACCCACAGGTTCCCGCGGCGCTGGCGCCGGTGGCCGGCATCTCGTCTCCCACGACTTCAGGCCGCGACCATGATGAAGCCCGTGCGCACTTCCACGGCTATGACACCCACGCGTGACGCAAGCAAGCCTGCCTACGACGCCAGCAGTGGCTATCTGCTTGTGGCGCCTGCCGATCTGGAGACCATCTATAACTTCAACCCCGTGTACAAAAGCGGCGTAACTGGCAAAGGGGAGACGGTCGTCGTAATCGAGAATACCAACCTCTATTCGACCGAAGATTACACAACTTTTCGCAAGACCTTTGGCTTGGATAGCTACAAGAGCGGTTCGTTCTCGGCGGTGCATCCGGGCGGTTGTCCCGACCCCGGTGTGGTGGCGGACACTGATTTTGAAGCGACCATTGACGCGGAATGGGCCGCGGCGGCCGCGCCGGACGCAAACATAGTATTGGCTTCGTGTGCCGACACGACGGACAATTTCGGCGTTTTTATCGCACTGCAGGGTCTGGTTGATTCGCACACTCCGCCGACAATTGTAAGCATCAGCTACGGCATATGCGAAGCTGAGCTTGGAGCAGCATTGAATCGCTACATCAATGTGCTTTATCAACAGGCATCGGCCGAGGGAATGTCGGTCTACGTGGCAGCCGGAGACGAGGGTGCGGCTTCGTGCGACGCCGGTGGGACAGCGGCGATAAACGGCATCGCGGTGAGCGGGTTCGCGTCAACACCGTACAACCTGGCTGCCGGGGGCACCGACTTCTCCGACTCGTATTCGGGAACCGACAGCCAGTATTGGAGCACGACCAATACGGCAACTTTCGGTTCGGCGAAGTCGTATATTCCAGAGATGCCTTGGGACGACTCCTGTGCCAACGGGCCGTTGTTCACTTACGAGGGTTATTCGACGCCTTATGGGGATTTAGGGTTCTGCAACTCCGCCTTCGGAGAAGCGTATTTCCTTGACGTTGTCGGGGGCAGCGGCGGCCCCAGCGGCTGCGCATACGGCGAAACCAGTCCAGATATAGGCACGCCGGCCGTGAGCGGAACCTGCCGCGGCTACGCCAAGCCAATCTGGCAGTGGTTCCTGGCCGGTGTTCCTAATGACGGTGTACGCGACATCCCCGATGTCTCGCTGTTTGCGGCAAACGGGGTGTGGGGTCACTATTACGTGGTCTGCTACTCCGATCTCGTGAATGGGGGCAGACCCTGTGTCGGCGCACCCGGGACCTGGGCCGGTGCAGGAGGAACTTCATTTGTATCGCCAATTCTGGCCGGTGTGCAGGCGCTGCTGAATCAGAAGACCCGCTCTCGCCAGGGGAATCCCGACTATGCCTACTATGCGTTGGCCACATTGGAGTACGGATTCAAAGGTAATGATGCCTGTGACTCCAACAATGGAAGCAATGCATGCATCGTGACGCTGGTGCCATTTCTGGTTGAATACGATGAGGTCACCGAGCGCTACTTCTGCGATGTGGCCTTCGACCCGGATGCGTTCGGAGGAGCCTACAAGCCGTTTGTGCAGCTTGAAATCGCGGCCTATCAGCCCAATGCGCTGTCCGGTCTTCAGCTCTCCAGCACCATTACCGTCCCTTTCACGCAGATTTTCCCCGACCGGACCCTCACCGTAACGCTAAGCCCCGGGCAGGGCGCGGGGGACGGCCCAGTCGTCGGCGCGGTTCTTCGCGGCACTGGTCCCGCGACGGCAGACCCGCAGAGTTACACCTCAGACACGGGGCGCGGACTCGCAACCCAAGTGGACATTCATCTTTGGTTCACGGGGATCGTCAACAATGCCCTCCCATTTCTGTGCCTTCCAATCCCCCTCCCAGCAAGTCCAGCCCGCCGCCGAACAATTCGCCCTCAGGCACGAAGGTCTTTACCGGTGTGACGATCGGCCCCGATGGCAAACCTCAATTTAATCCTCCTGTTACACTGACGGGACAGTTCCAGAGCCTTCCACCCTCCTATGGATTGCTGATCCAGCAACAAAGCATCAGCCCTGGAGCTACCGTTAGCTCGGCTCCGCTACCCCCTGGCCATGAGTGGGAGCAAGTCGAAGTCACGGTCTATGAATGGGAGCTTCTTTCGCCTCAGCAACTGGGCCTAGTGCAGGCGGGAACCGAAACGGTGTCGGCAATCGTTGCCGGCGCTCCAGATAGCTCAACTTATCCTGACTACGCCTTCAGCCCGCTCATGCCGCGGGCCGGCCGCATGGTCTATACAGAAACGGCCACTCTAAACTCAGGTTACGCAGGCAGCGCGTCGCCGGTCACGATCCTGCCCATTCATGGCAGTTGACCTCTGGGGCTTTATCGATCCTGGGAAGCGGCACACGAGTTTGTCTAAATTGAAGAGGAGTCATGTGATGCGACATTCCATACGTGCCCATTCTCAAATTGCTATAGAAGGCTCAAGGCGAAGCTATAAGACGCTAGGCCTCTGCGCAAATTCCTTCATTCTGCTGATGTCACCAGGGCAATCTTTATCGTTCCAGCTTCACAACTGATACCGGCAGTTGAGGGGGGCTGCTCGCGAGTGCGCAACCTCCCCCCACATCAACTGCGTTTGCTTACATGCGTGCGAATCCAGTTGAGGATGCCGCCATTCGCACGTTGATGGTCCGGGGCGCGAGACAGCGCTCCTCCAGGTGAAATCGATATCGCAAAACCACTGTTTTATTGAAGGCCAATCGTGGTTCAGAGCAGTACCAGGCAACGAACTCATCGATGGCATGCTGATATCTCCGCACTGAGTCGGGAGAATCAAGGCTCCGCAGGACTGCGGCTTTCGAGTGTTCCAGATCCGGTATACCCAGCTTGGTCTTGGGTCGGCTCCTCTTGCTCTTTCCCTTAGTCGTTGTCGTTTTCCTCATGATTTCCGCCCTCCATTGCGGCAGATCATGAGGTTAATCGGTCAGTGCGATCTGTGTCTGCGACCACCTGTTCTATATCACCTGACTGATAGCCGGTTTTGCGGCCAGGTCGACTGGATTTGTAAATACTGGCCGACTTGGCGTTACAAATCTGCGTGAACGTTGCTACGACGGGATAGAAGTTCGACGGAAGCGCGTCCGTCGAAGTTGAGGCTCTCTGTTGTTTAGAACGGAGCGAAGAACGGCCAAGGCTGCAAAATAGGGGAACTATGACGGCATGGTTGTTACTCGCGGTCGGGTGGTTCATTGAGCGCAAAATCATCGTGAATTCAAGATGCTGGAGCAGCGATAAGCTGTTCGGAGTCGCCTATCTCGCATCGAATCGAAAAACAACTCCTGCGTCTATCTTGAGAATGTTCTGGTGGTTGTTTGAGTCGTTGTTGAAGGTGGTCGCGAGATATTCCGCCTGGATGGGGCGAACTGAGAAATGGCGCCGGATGCGTAAGTCCAGGCCCCCACCGATGCTCGCCGCGAAAGCATTTGCGCCAAATATGCCGTCGCCGAGCTGCGCATGAATCAGTCTTCCCTCCGAGTGGGCGACGCCGACCAACATCTGGCCGAACGGCTGCCAACGGGCGCTGCGTAATGGTGGCGAGTAGCGAACGCCTGCGCTGTAGATAGTGATTGCCAGATCATAGCGATTGGCAGAAATGCCGGAAGCCGTTGTGGAAGTAACTTCGCCGGCAATGGCGAGGGCGCTGCTTCTGACCGGCAAGGCCAGTGTGGCGCTGCCGCCATTCAGCGAGAAGCAGCCACATCCACCCGGAGGCGCGTTGCTGCGGAGGTAACTGTAAGTCAAAGCCAGCTCGGGGGGCGCCTGCTGGTTCTTCGCATCGGTTCGCGTTTGCGCAAAGGACGGAGCCAGAGAGACCGCGGCCAAGGCAATGAGCAGCCATGATGTCACTTGCATCTTGCTTCGCATGGTGGTCTCCCTTTACTGAACCGTGAGTTGCACGGTGGTGGTTTGCTGCACAGAGCCAATGCTTGCGATGACGGTAACGGTGTAGGTTTTGGCTGGGGGAATCAGATTGAAACCTCCGCCGCAGCCGGTAAGCGCGGCGACCCCACCGAGCGAAGCGAACAACAGTAGGCCTAGGGCGGTCCAGTGCCGCCGTTGCTTGCGGGGCAGAAAGAACCATCCAAGCAAAGCAAGAACGGGCAGAGTAGCTGTTGGCCCGGCGGACATTGAACGTTTGTGATTGGCCAGAGTTTGTTGAGTGTGGATAGTGAGCGTTGTGGTAGCCGAGGTGGCGGCGGGCGTTATGGAGGACTGTGCGAAGGAGGCCGTTGCACCCGGGGGCAACCCGGTGGCTGTCAGGCTGACGGCGGGAATCGACGCGCCATTCTGCGCCGTCACGGAGAGCGAGAACTGTGCCGACGCGCCGGGCAAGATGGATTGCGCAGGCGTCAGAGCGGAGATAACGAAATCGGGAATCGTGGTACCGCTTCCGTTCAGACTAGTGGTCTGGGGCGAATTTGGATCGTTGTCAGCGACCACGAGAGTGGCGGGATAGCTTTCGGCTAATAGTGGTGTGAATGTGATGGAGATGGTGCAGCTGGAGCCTGGGTTTACGATCGACGGACAGGTGTTTGTCTGTTGGTAGGTGTTCGTGTTCGCGCCGGATATCGAGATGCCGGCAAGCACAAGGAGCCCCTCGCCGGAGTTTTCAAGAGTAATGGTCTGCGTAGCGGACGTTGTGCCTTCGGTCGCTGAGAAAGTGAGCGAGGACGAGCTGAGCGTGGCGGCCGGAGCGAGTGCCGATCCGGTGACGGGAAAGGATTGCGGGGGGAAGCCGCAAATGGGGCAATTTGGGGAGCCGATCTGGAGGGCGATTGTCGCGCTGTAAGTCTTGGCTGACGACGGTACAAAGGTCACTGTCAGGGCGCAACTCGCTCCGGGGGCCAGGGCCTGAGAGCAGTTGCCCAGAGAGGTTGCAAATGCCGGGTCGGAAGAAGATGCGGAGCTTACCACTACACTCTGCGTGCTGCTGTTGACCATCGTGATTGCCTGGCCGGCGCTGGATGTGTTGACAGGTTGGCTGCCGAAGTCCAAGGATGCCGGAGAAATGGTCATGGCCGCGGGTGGTGCTGTTGCCGTTCCGCTCATGTTGACTGATTGCTGCGAGCCGGAAGCGTTATCGTAGACCACAATTTCGCCCTGATCAATGTGGGGAGAATCCGGCGAGAAGGTTACCGAGAAGGTGCAGCTAGCGCCTGCGGCCAAAGATACGCCGCAGTTGTTGGTCTGCGCGAACAATCCGACCGGCACGCTGAGGACCGAGATGAGCTGGATGGTGAGCGGCGAGCCTCCGGTGTTGCTGAGCTGGACTTTCTGCGCCGCGGAGATGGTGCCGGCGACAGCGGTAAAGCTAAGCGACGAAGGTGTAAACGTTGCAACGGGTGGCGGAGGCGGCGGGGCTGTGCCGTGGAGATTGACAGATTGCACCAAACTGCCCGGACTTTCGCTGACCGTGAGAGCGCCGGGGACTTCGCTTGGCGTGGCGGGGGAGAAGGTGATCGAGAATGTGCAGCTTGCGCCCACAGCCAGCGATGCGCCGCAGTTGTTGGTCTGGCTGAACCATCCATTTGGCTCGCTGGCTAACGAGATGCTGGTGATGGTCAGCGGCGCGCTGCCTGTGTTGCTGAGCGTTGCGGTTTGCGCCGCGGAGGTGGTGCCGGCGGCCGTTTTAAAGTTGAGCCCCTCCGGCAGGAGCGATGCGGCCGGAGACGTTCCGGTTCCGGTCAGCGAGATGGACTGGGAAGGGAGCGCGCACGACGAGCAATTGGGGTCCACCACCGAGAATAGGAGGTGGGCGCTATATGCCTGGGCCACTTTGGGGGAGAAGGTGACCACCAAAGCGCAGCTTGCTCCGGGTGCGATTGCATTGGAGCAATTTTGTACCTGGTACAGGAATCCCGAATCAGAGGTGGAGAGCGAGGCCACCACCACTGTCTCCGTTTTGCTGCTGTTGGTCAGGATGATCGTGAGGGGCGTGAACGAATTCAACAACTGACTGCCGAAGTCGAGCGAAGCCGGCGATGGCGTAATGACCGGCCCGCTTGCGACGCCGGCACCCGAGAACGAAAGGGTCTGAGCGGGGTAAGAGCAGCTGGGGCAACTGACGCCTATCGGCTGCAGGGAAGCCGTGGCAGTGTAGGGCTTGGGCGTCGATGGATTGAAGGCGACTGAGATCGCGCAATTTGCGCTCGGCCCAATGATGGACGAGCAACGCGATGAATCCACGGCAAAGGCACCGTCGGAGCTGGAAGGATTTCCAATCTTCACGCTCTCCGTTGTGCTGCTGTTGGTCAGTGTGATGGTCTGTGCGGCGCTGGCCGTGTTCAACGTCTGATTGCCAAACGCAAGCGAAGTGGATGATATCGCAAAAATCGTCCCCACACCCGTCCCTGTTAAACCAAACGTCTGTGCGGGATAGTTATTCACACATCCTGCACATGCGGCAGACTGCACCTGGAATGTAACCGTAGCGGTATAGGCTTCGACTGCCCCCGGAGTAAAGAGGAAAGGTATGGTGCAACTTTTGCCTGGTCCTATCGGCGAGAAACAGGAAGACGGCTGCAGAGTGAAGGGGGAGCCGGTGACTTGAATCGTGCTCATCATGACGGTATCGGTCGTGCTGCTGTTGGTGAGCGTTACCGACTGGACCGCGCTGCTTGTGCTGACGGCCTGGCTTCCGAATGCGAGTGTGGCCGGAGTCACCTTCATCACCGGTGGCTGCGCGATGCCGGTCCCGGTGACGGGAAATGTCTGCGCCAGGTAGTTGCGTGTGCAACCGCCGCATCCGCTCGATTGCGGCTGAAACATGACCGTCTCGCTATAGGCCTTGATCGCAGCAGGGATGAAAGTGACCTGGACCCTACAGGTCTTGCCGGGCGCAAGCGGCGTCATGCAACTAGCGCCGTATGCGTTGAAGGCGCTCGACGAAGTGTCGAAGACATCGCCGACGTAGACGGTGTCTGTCGTGCTGATATTGGTTACGGTCATGTTGAGGGTGGTGTCCGTGTCCACAATCTGACTGCCGAAATCGAGCGAGGCCGGCGAGAAAGTGAGCACCGGCGATTGCACGATACCCACGCCGGTCAAAGCGATGGTCTGAGTCGGGTAGCTGTGGCTGCACCCGCAAAATGCCTGGACCAATTCCACTGAGACGGTTGCGTTGTAGCTCTTGACCGCGGCGGGATTGAAAAACAGCTCGAAGGTGCAACTTGCGCCGGGAGCGACGGCTGTACTGCACGTACCCTTGGCTATGCCGGTGTCGGAACCACTTGACACGTAGATGAATGAAACCGCGACGGAGTCCGTCTTGCTGAGGTTCGTCATTGTTAGGTTCGTGGTCTGCGTGTCGTTAACGGCCACGTTGCCGAAGTTCAGCGAGGGCGGCGTAAAGGCCACGATGTTCGTGCCGTTGCCAGTGGCAATGAATGTTTGCGATGGATAGATGCATCCGGGGCAGGAGACTCCGGCGACCGCAAGTGTGACGGTTGCGTTGTAGGTCTGAACCGCTTTCGGATTGAAGACCATGAGGAAATGGCAGCTTGCTCCGGGAGCGATGGAGGAGTGGCAAGTGTCGGCCGCATCGATGAAGGCCGCATCGGATGAGACCGTGCTTGAGATGGTCACCGTGTCGGTTGCGCTGGTGTTGGTCAGTGTGACGGTTAGCGGGCTGCTGGTAGTGTTGACCACCTGATTGCCAAAGGTGAGGGAAGTGGGCGAGATGGAGAAGGCGGGCGGCTGAGCGATCCCGCTTCCGGAGAGAGGGACTTTGTGGGGCGATCCTGCTGCGTTGTCGGCTACGGTAAGCGTCGCGGAGAAGCTGGCAATTGATACCGGTGTAAAGGTCACGCTGATGGCGCAGCTTGCTCCCGCTGCCAGTGTCGCCCCGCAGTTACTGGTCTGGGCAAAGTCTGCGGGATTCGCGCCCGCAATTGCGATGCTAGTGATGGTCAGAGAAGCGTTGCCGGCGTTCTTCAGAGTCGCGATTTGCGCAAGACTGGTACCGCCGATTCCCATACTGCCAAAGCTGAACGACGCCGGGGTAAGCACCGCGACGGGCGCTGGAGCGGCGGTTCCCGAGCCGCTCAGTGCTACCGTGTGCGGCGAGCCGCTTGCGTTGTCAGTAACCGCAACGGCTGCAGTGTAGCTCGCGACCGAGGTCGGAGCAAATGTGACGAGAATGCTGCAGCTTGCGCCGGCTGCAAGCGTAGCCCCGCAGTTATTGGTCTGCGCAAAGCTGCGGGCATCTACTCCAGTGAGTGCAATGCTGGTGATCGTTAGTGACGCGGCGCCCGAGTTGGTAAGCGTCACCGTCTGCGTGCCGCTGGTGATGTTGACGGTTTGATTGGCGAAGGTCACGGACGGGGGCGAGAACGTGACTGCCGGATAGGAGAAGGTGTACGTGGCCGATGCCGTCGCGCTTTGCGAATAACCCGCAGCAGTGGCGATGGCTTTGAGCGTCTCGTTGGTGTTGACGGGGATGGCACTGGTGTACCTGGTTGACGCGCTGGAAGGAGGGGCGCCATCGGTGGTGTAGTAGATGGTCGCGTTTGCAGTGGTGTCGGTGATGGCAACTTGCTGGCTGCTGGAATAGGTTCCGGTGCCTGGTGTGATCACCGGCGTGTCCGCAGCCGGTTCGCTACCCGTGCCGCGCAAGGGCAGGGTGATGGTTTGGAAGGGCTGTCCAGTCCCGGAAACGTAGGTGACGATTGTCGCATTGCCCGTATAGGGCTGCGCCGCTGACGGTGAGAAGGTGATCTGAAACTGGCAGTTCGAGCCAACTTGGAGTGCGCTGGTGCAGGTTCCTTGCGCAATTGTGAACGCCGTGTTGTCAGTGGCAACGCTATATACGGTTGAGGGGTAGAAATTGCCCTCGTTGGTCATGGTGACGGCTAACGTCTGGCTGGTGCCTTCAGCCTGCGACGGAAACACCAACGGATTGGGGCTCAGCACATCGTAACTGCCATACGTCGTCCCAGTCACCTGGATGGTCTGGTTCGTATCATCGCTGTTCAGAGAGTTGGAAACGATTGAGATCGTACCCGAGAACGTACCTGGATGTGTGGGAGCGAAGACCACGCTCGCCTGGCACAGCGCTCCCGGAGCGAGGACAATGCCGAATGTGCACTCATTCGCGCCACTTAAGTCGAGACTGAAGCCCGAATCCGAAAGCGTGGAAAACGTGAAGCCGGAGATGGTCAGCGGCTGGTTGCCGCCGTTATAGACGCTCGCGGTCGAGTTTGTTTGCGACGAACCAGCATCGACTTCGCCAAAGTCAACCGTCTCCGTTGTGAATCGATCGAAGATGTCCAGATTCACATAATTCGAGACGTATAGGGTCCCGTCGGAACCGAGAGACATGCCCAGCGGAGAACTCCTCCCGAAAGAAGCGATCGGCGTGGAGTAGTCGGACGCAGGCAATTCCGCCACTCCGTCCGTGGGGTTGTATCGGGTTGCATACAGCGTGTCGGCCGCATCCACGGCCAATCCTTCGCTGGCTCCAACCGTATTGACCTGGGTTTGCACTCCAGCGGGCGTGATTTCGTTGATCTCGTAGCCACCCACAAAGACGTTTCCCTGGCTATCGGCGGTGATCGTGTCTGGTTGAAGAACCCCGGGATTGAGCACCTCGAACAGAGTGGGCGCGCCGTTCGCGCCGATCATGTCGATCGAACCGTTGTTTCTTATCTGATCGACAATGTCGATCGTACCGGCTGGCCCAATCGTGCCGGGGTACCACTGAGTGTCGTTGCCCGGGTTCGGGATGGGATAGGAGCCTACAGTTCCCTGTACGGTGTCATAGGTCTCCACAACATTCGACTCGTTAAACAGATACAACACACCTGCGCCGTCGATAGCGATCGACCAGACGTAATAGTGATTCGAAGTTGGGATCTGCTTGACGACACCATTTTTATCCACGCTGATGATCAGGTAGTAGCCACCTGAAGCGAGAATGTAGACTGTACCGTTCTCGTCAGCCACGGACTGATAGAGGTACTGATTTTGTGGTACCCACGGGACGCTGGTCGAGAAAGCTCCCGGCTGCACCAGCGACATTGGCCCCTGCCCCACCCCATCCAGCAGCATTGTCGCCAGCCGAGTCGTGCCGTTCATGAGGAAGATAGCGTCTTTGCGAGTGCCAGGCAGCGTCGGCTGGAAGGTGACCGGGACAGTGCAAGTCTCAGGCCCTGCCCCCAAACAGCTTACGGTGCCGAGCGTGTAGTCATGCCCATAGTGCAGAGTAGCGGTCGGCGTAAAGCTGCCCGCGTAGTCTGAGATGGTAAAGGATGCCGTCAGTATCTGCGCTGAACCGGCACTCACGCCGATTGGTGCGGCATTGAACGAGAGGAACGTCGTTACGGGGGTCGCCGTCTGGGCGAGGCCAGGAATCGTAAGCCCGCCGAGAAGCAGGAATGCGATGAAACATGCTCGTGCGTGGGCGCGGTATCTCACGGCAGGAGCCGAACGAACCGGCCGGGGAAAGTCACTTCTGCGGGGATGAATCGAAGGCACGGCATGCTTGCGCAAGGCAATAGCCAAAGTGCAGAGAGCTGGGAACCGAAACATGGGGAACCTCAAGGGGAAGCTTGACTGTCCCATTTCCACACGGCATTCCCGACGCGTCAAATTAACTGCCCATCAAGGGATTGTTAACGATTAACTTTATGTTTATGAGTGCATTGTGCGTGATTTGGCAGGAATGTTAACTGCGTCCAATGGTATGCTCTTTGCAGGTTCGCCTCCCGATCCACTACGCAAGAATGCCAGAGCCGCAAACCCAGCCGATGAGGTTCGCCTTCGCAGACTTTGTGTTGAGTCCGCAAGATGGCACTCTTATGCACCGTGGCCACAAGGTCCGTCTGCAGGATCAGCCGTTGCGCCTGCTGGTCCTGCTTGTCGAGCGCGCCGGCGAGGTTGTCACCAGGGAGGAGATTCAAGCTCGCCTTTGGCCGGAAAACACCTACGTTGAGTTCGACCAGAGCCTGCGCGTGGCCGTCAACAAAGTACGCGAGGCGCTGCGCGACTCCGCAGACCGGCCCTCTTATATTGAGACAATCCCTCGCCGCGGCTATCGATTTGTGGCTTCCGTCTCAGTCGTCGACACCGGTGTCCTCGCTTCAAGCGAATTAGAGACTTCACTTTCCCCACTAACTGTTCCACTCAAGACAGATCACGCAGGAATGGTGCAAGTGATCCTGCCTGCCACAGCAGAGGCAGAGACACAGACCGGTCCAACGAAGAACAGACTTGGAACGCGCGAGGTTCGCATCTGGATGGCTTGCGGAGTCATTCTCCTGATGGGTGTTTCGGTCCTCGGCGTCACACTCTATCGCCAACAATCTCCATTCCAGCTGAGTCCCCAAGACGCCATTCTGGTTGCAGATTTTGAAAACACAACAGGAGAGGCCGTCTTCGACGACGCACTGCGCCAGGCGTTGCTGGTTGGCATTCGGCAATCGCCCGATGTCCACGTTCTCTCCGACCGCAAGATGGCCGTTGTCCTCAAGCAGATGGGCCATTCCTCTGAGGAGGGCATCAATGGCCAGTTGGGCTTTCAGCTTTGCCAGCGCATGGGCGCCAAGGCGTTGCTACAAGGCTCCATCTCCCGAGTCGGTAACGCCTATCTGGTTGGCCTTGCCGCTATTCGCTGTGAAAACGGAAAACTCATCGCTCATGAGCAGGTCGAAGCAGATAACAAGGGCGATGTTGTTGACGCTCTCGGCAAAACATCCGAGAAGCTGCGCGAACGGCTCGGCGAATCGCTGCCTTCCATCCGTAGATACAATGCTCCCCTCGAACAAGCCACCACCCCGTCGCTAGACGCGCTGAAGACATACGGCATGGCGCTCTCCGCGTGGGACCAGCACGGCGATGCGGCCGCTATTCCTTTGCTGAAGAAGGCCATCGCAATCGATCCCAGTTTCGCCATGGCTTATGGTGCATTGGCTGACATGGAGAACAACCTGGGGGATTCAGAATCGGCCCAAGACGACGCGGCGCGCGCCTTCCAGTTGAGAGATCGCGTCACGGAGCCAGAGAGAGACGCGATCGATGCCCGCTACTATCACCACGTAACCGGCGAGCTTGATAAGCAGATTGCCGTTCACGAGCGCCACCTGCAGAATTATCCCGACACAGCGATGGCGCACAGCGAACTGGGCGTTGCCTACTCCAACATCGGACAACCGGAGCGAGGCGTCGTCGAGTTGCGACGGGCCCTTGCGATGGCCCCGGAGCGAGCCAACGCCTATGGCAATCTGGCCGAAGCTCTGATGATGGCCGGCAACATCGATGAGGCCGAAGCAGTGCTAAAGCAGGCCTCGGATCGCAAGATGCATACCGACTTCCTACTCCAGGTAAATTACTGGGATTCATTTCTGCGCAATGACCAGTCCGAAATGCAGCGCGAAGTCGACCAGTCTGCGGGCATGCCCGGGGCCCAGGGGCGATTGCTCTCTGAACAGGCCACCACTTACGCATATCGCGGTGAGTTCGACAAGTCGATTGCGGCATCCGCCAACGCGGCCAGGCAGTTGGAGAAGGATGGTGACAAGGCATCGGCTGCCCTCGTTCTTGCGTGCGCCGCGGTGTGGCTGGCCGAGGCGGGCTCTCCCCAGAAGGCGCAATCGTTGATGGCGCAGGCGCGGAAGCTGGATGACAGCAAGGAAGTCAGGACGCTCGATGCGCTTGTCGGGGCCGGATCCGGCAACTCTGCAAAGGCGCTTGGCCTCTGCGAAGCTCTGGAAAAGCAATCGCCCTCCGCCACCTTTGTTCAGAAGTATTGGCTTCCTGTTCTCCGCGCCCGAGTTGCCATCGATCAAGGAAATCCCGGGAAGGCGATCCAGTTATTGAGCCCTGCACTGGCCACTGAGACAGCGATTACGGATGAGTTTTCAGCCAGTTCTCTCTACCCGGCCTACGTCCGTGGCCGAGCGTATCTTCTGATGGGCGACGGCAGAGCGGCAGCCGCAGAGTTTCAAAAACTGATAGGCCATCCCGGCTTGGTCTTGAACACCCCATTGGCGGCACTGGCTCGGCTGCAGCTCGCTCGCGCCTACGCTGTCTCAGGAGAATCATCGAAAGCTCTGGATTGCTATCGAGATTTCCTGGCCTTATGGAAAGATGCGGACCGAGACACTCCGGTCCTGGTCAGAGCATCCGCGGAATTCACTCATATGCAACGGACACCCCCCCGCTGACTGTAAGGATGATTTGGAAGCGATCAGAACCTCGTTCTACGGCCAGTTGTGCCAGGACTATGGTTCGTTGTTGTGATTACCCCTCGATCTGAATGACTGTAATGCCCTTGCGAGTTCACCGAAACCGATTTTATACGTTCGGTCGTCGAGCGGAATTTGCTCGCAGCCGGGGTACACGCAGAGACGCTCCTGCGGATCAGATTCGCGCATGGGTATTGATTGCCGGCCGAACTCGTCACGGCGCTACCATGCGCGACATAGGCACTTCTGTCACGGCAGAGGTCTTCCGGATTACCTGCCGAACGCCGCGGGGCCCAAGAATACCATTGAGCGCGCTTCGCTGCGCGGTCATCCAGGTGGCCTTGTCGTTAGCCTTGATCGGAAATGGCTCGGGGCAGGATGGTAGGTGAGCAAGAGATGCTCCGAGGCATTTTCGATAAGGGGACTTGAAGGAAGGCGCTGGCAGTGGTGGGCGCTGCTATGGAGCTAGAGGCGAGAATTGGCTTCGATGGATGGGACAAAGAGGCTGGAAAACTCTGGCTGGATAAGGCGGCAACGGAGATAGACCTCTCAGGGACGAGTGATTTCGGGAACTACGTGCATGCAGGAATTGGTTATTAGGTCGCAACTTCGCACTGAAGACACAGGTGGGCCGGGACGTGCGATCACATCTTCGCGAGCCCTTGGATGGGGCAGGCATCAGGAGGAGTCGGTCAGCTTGCATCGATACGCCAGTTGTTGCGCGGTGAGGTTGGGCCCGATGTTCATGTTGGCTCCGCAACGCGGGCACCGCCAGATGGCCATCGGGGAGTTGGTGAGATGTGAACTTGGTAGGGGCGGGCAATCGAGCTGCTGCCGAGCGAGCGCGAGGAGAGAGGTGCGGTGGGCGCTGGCGAGATAGCCGAAGTGGCGGATGCGGACGAAGCCTCTGGGCAGCACATGTTGGCAGAACCGGCGCAAGAACGCGCGCCACCACGCTTCCCACGGCCAGCTTGCGTTCTGTGAGCAGATAGGCTTGATAGCTTCTAAGCTCATCTGGCCCTAACTTGTCTGGGGATTTTCCAAAGTGTCCAGCGAACTGCTCGACGGCACGTAGATAGCCACGGATCGTACTCTCGCAGTAGTTGCGCCGCTGAAGCTCTTCCAGCATCCGCTTGCGTAAGTTGGTCACAAGGAACTCCTTCCTTGTGAACCAAACTACCTTAGCCACCGCCGCTAATCGCTCCGCATCGAGGCAATGTCCGCCGCGCCAGCGGCTTCGTTCGAGTCG
>Ga0302274_10001950_pt1 | contig 19273 bp, 17 predicted proteins | sample III_Bog_N2_1_FD_198755 | JGI IMG/M metagenome (GOLD analysis project Ga0302274, IMG submission 198755) | Peat permafrost microbial communities from Stordalen Mire near Abisko, Sweden - III_Bog_N2_1 | ecosystem: Environmental > Terrestrial > Soil > Wetlands > Peat | place: Sweden: Abisko...
CTGCGGGCAGTGTGCACGAAGTGAGCCGCATCGTAACGCAACTGCGTGAGCGCTGGCCGGAAGTGAAGATTATCCTGCGCGCCGACTCCGGCTTCTGCCGTGAAGAGCTGATGGGCTGGTGCGAACACAACCATGTCGATTACGTCCTGGGCCTGGCGCGCAATCAGCGGCTTCAGAAGATCATCGGCGCCCAGATGCAGCAGGCGCGTGTCCTTCATCGGAGCACCGGCAAAGCGGCCCGCGTCTTCGCCGAGTTCAACTATCAAACCAGGAAGAGCTGGTCCTGCGCCCGCCGCGTGGTGGCCAAGGCCGAGTTCCTCGACAAGGGCCAGAACCCGCGCTTCGTGGCCACTTCGTTAACTGCCGAGCAGTGGGCCGCGCAGGACCTGTATGAGAAGTTCTACTGTGCCCGCGGCGAGATGGAGAACCGCATCAAGGAACAGATGCTCCTGTTCGCCGACCGGCTCTCCACCGACGAAATGCCGGGCAATCAACTGCGGCTCTACTTCTCCGCGCTGGCCTACACGCTGATGGAAGCGCTGCGAAGGCTGGCGCTGAAGGGCACCGCGTGGGCCCAGGCGCGAGTCGATACCATCCGTCTCAAGCTGTTCAAGATCGGCGCTGTCGTCAGCATCAGCGTGCGCCGCGTGATGCTGGCAATGAGCAGCGCTTATCCCTGGAAAGATATCTACGCGGCAGCCTTCCACGCCCTGCGCTGTTGAAACACGCTGCGGTCGACCCACTCAACTTACCCTTCAGTCCACGCCGTCGGGCTGGCGGAGCCTTGCGCAAAAACCAACCGGCGAAGACCCCCGCAGCCCGCCCTCTGCCCGAAAGCGCCTGCAGCGCTCAAACCAGCAGCCAAAATCGCGAAAACACACCCGCCGCAAACGCAAATCTGCCACGAAATCAGTGCCCGTGAGAAATGCGGGCTAGCCACAGTCCACGATTCGCGAGCCACGTACAATAGTTCTGTGACCAAAATCTCCCCGCCCGCGGCCCCTTCCGTCGGCTTCATCTCCCTCGGCTGCCCTAAAAACCTCGTTGATTCCGAGGTGATGATGGGCCTGCTCGACCGCGCCGGCGCGCGCCTGACTGCGCATCCCGAAGAAGCCGATATCCTCGTTGTCAACACCTGCTCCTTCATCGATACCGCCAAACAGGAATCGGTCGACACCATTCTCGAAATGGCCCGCCACAAAACCGCAGGCCGCGCGCGCAAGCTCATCGTTGCCGGCTGCCTAGTCGAGCGCTATCGCGACGAAATCCAGAAAAATATCCCCGAAGTGGACGCTGTGGTCGGCACCGGCGAACTCGATGCGATTCTCGAAGCCGCGGGTCTTGCGCCTACACCTGCGCCCGCCGCGCTTTCTCCCTTCAACATCCTCTCCAGCGCCGCCGAAGTCCGGTCAGGCCGCGAATCCCAGGCCGGCACACACAAATCGCCAGCATCCCGGCAGGAAGGCGACCACCGCGAACGCGCCGGCCGCTTCAAACGCGACGAGTGGCAAGGGGCCTCTCATCTGCTGCCGACGTATCTCTACGACGAAACCACCCCGCGGCTTCTGTCCACGCCGCGCGCTTCGGCCTATATCAAGATCGCCGAGGGCTGCGATCATCCGTGTACTTTTTGCGTCATTCCCAACTTGAGGGGCAAGTTCCGTTCGCGCAGATTTGAATCGGTCGTCGCCGAAGCCGAATCGCTCGTCGCCCGCGGCGTTCGCGAGATTACGCTCATCGGCCAGGACACCACCTGCTACGGCGAAGACCTGGGCCTGAAGGATGGGTTGGCGACGCTGCTCGATACGCTGGCGCGCATCCCCGATCTCCGCTGGCTGCGCTTCCTCTATGCGTATCCGAATCGCGTTACCGGCAAGCTGCTTGAGACCATTGCCCGTCACGACAACATCTGCAAATATCTCGACCTGCCGCTGCAACACGCCTCACCCGATGTGCTGAAGCGCATGAAGCGCGGCGCCGGCGCTGATATTTTTTTGAAGACTTTGGAAAAGGTTCGTGCGGCGGTGCCGGACATCGCTCTCCGCACGTCGTTCATCGTGGGATTCCCCGGCGAATCGCTCCGCGACTTTGAAGTGTTGGAGGAATTTGTCGCCGAAGCGAAGTTCGACTGGCTCGGCGTCTTCAACTATTCGCATGAAGAAGGTTCCGCGGCTTACGCGCTCGACGCTCAGGTTCCCAAGCGCAGTATCGAGTCGCGGCGCAAACGGCTCATGAAGCTCCAGAGGTCCATCAGCAAGCGCGCCAAGCAGAACTGGGTTGGCCGCGAGCTCACCGTGCTCGCCGAGGGCGAGAGCGACGAAACGGCGCTGCTATGGGAAGGCCGCACCCAGTTTCACGCTCCCGAGATCGACGGCAAGGTCTACATCAACGACTTCGGGGCTCTGGAAAACCTGGAGGCTGGCCGCTTCTATCGCGCTGAAGTCACCGAGGCCCACGACTACGATCTTGTCGCCCGCATCGTCTCCTCCGAATCCTGAGCCCGCGCGCATTTTTCTGTTTTCAGCCAAACACATTTTCCCCTATCATCTCGGCATGTCCATCGAACGCCGCAGCTTCCTCAAGTCTTCCGCGTCCTTGCTCCCCGCCTTGGCTCTCCAAAACGTCCTCGCGCAAAGCTCGCCCGATGCGCCGGCTGCTCCTGCCCTCCATCCCGTCCCAGCCGGCGAAGATCGCTCCGGCCATCTTCACTCTCTCGGGTTCAGCTCGCTTGCTTTCAAAGTTGTCCCATCCGACACGAGCGGCAACCTCCTCGTCATTGAGCACAGAAATCTCCTGCCCGACACGGGCCCGGCTCTGCACATGCATTTCTCTCAGGAAGAATGGTTCTACGTGATGGAAGGCGAAGTGCGTTTCCAGGTTGGCGATCGACGCCTCAAACTCGGTGTCGGCGATTCGTTCCTCGCCCCGCGCCGCATCCCACATACATTCTCCGCCGTCGGCTCTCCAGCGCACATGCTGATCGCCTTCACGCCTGCGGACAAAATGGAGCAGTACTTCATCGACGCCGCTGCCCACCCCTCACTTGCAGCGACCGCCGATTTCATGAACCGCTACGACATGCAGTGGATCGGGCCATCGCCGTTTTGGAGAGACAGGGAGTAGGGAGTAGGCAATAGGGAGTAGAGTAGCCGGGAGCGCGAAGCAGAGGATTTCCAATTGCGCCGGCTCCACTTGCTGCGAAGTCGCCGGGGAATACAATGCGACGAAGGAGTGCTCCATGTGGATTGAGTTCGTGATGCAGAATGCTCCCGGCGCGAACACGCCCGGAGAGCAGATGGCGGTGCTGGTGTTTGGCCTGGCGCTGGCTGCCGCCGGTGTAGTCGAGCTTGTGCGGCCGGACCTTCTGACAGAGCTGCTGCGCCGCAACAGCAAAGCGGGCGACATCCGCCTGTTCTTTGCCGAGGCCATGGAGCGGCGGCTGAACGTAATCATGGTCGGCGTCGCTGCCATCCTTTGGGGGCTTCTGTTTGTCGGCTTGATGATCTTCATGATGCTTTATCCGGGAGCCTGATCGGAGCAGACCAAAATCGGCTCGCACTGGCGCGTTGCCCAATCGCCGGCTCGCTGCCCTCGCTCCCTTGCTCCCTCGCTCCCTGCCGTACTAAACTTCCGCCATGAAAAACGCGCTTCCCCTCTTGCCCCGTATCGCAGCCGTATTCGTCTGCGCCACTTGCGGCGTCACAGCCGTCGCCGCGCACAGCCAGGACTGGGCCAAAGCCGTCCTGAACAAGTCGCCGCGCCACCAGGAATGGGTGAAGGTGACCTACGGCAGCCGCACGGTGAACGCCTTCGTCGTTTATCCCGAGGTCAGCCACAAAGCGCCCGTCGTCCTGCTCATCCACGAAATCTTCGGCCTCACTGACTGGGCGCGTTCCCAGGCCGACGACATTGCCGCCATGGGCTACATCGTCATCGCGCCCGACCTGCTCTCGGGCTTCGGGCCCAACGGCGGCGATACCAGCGCCTTCCCTGACATGCAGTCGACCACGAAGGCCGTCTCCGGTCTCGACCCCGCCACCGTCACGGCCGACCTGAACGCCGCCGCCGACTATGCGCTCAAGTTTCCCGCGGCCAACGGCAAACTGGCCGTCATCGGCTTCTGCTGGGGCGGAGGCCAGTCCTTCCGTTTCGCCACGCAGCGCAAGGATCTGAGCGCGGCCTTCGTCTTCTACGGACCACCACCTCCGGCCGAGAGCCTCGCCCAAATCAGCGCGCCGGTTTATGGATTTTATGCGGAGAATGACGCGCGCATTACGGCTACAGTTCCGGCCACGAAAGACGCGATGGCCGCAGCGGGCAAGAAGTATGAGGCGGTAGTTTACGACGGCGCGGGCCACGGATTCATGCGCGCCGGCGAAGATCCCGCCAATACGAATGCCGCGAACACCACCGCGCGCACGGAAGGATTGAAGCGGCTGGAAGGGCTGCTGAAGGGGATGTGAGGTGATGTCAGTGATCAGTGATCAGTGGTTAGTGGTTCCTTCGCGCTACCATAGTTATTGACCGCGGCGCACACGCGCCGCCCACTCGAATGCCCGCGAAGAAAAAATCCGTCAAGCTGCTGCGTTGCCCTACCTGCGGAATGATCGTGCGTCTCGGCGACGAGGACTTCCCTTTCTGCAGCGACCGCTGCCGCAAGATCGATCTCGGCAAATGGGCGATGGGCGTCTACAAAATTAGCTCTCCGGTCATCGATCCCGAAGTCCTCGAAGATCTGGGCCTCGGCGGCAACACGCGCGACGGAGGCTCGGATGAGCAATGACAGATCGACGCCAGAGCCTCTCGCGCAACCCGTCCCAACCATAAAGAAGACCCTCTGGGCCTGGACCGTCGCTACCTTCTTCGGCGCGGGCTATGGCAAGCCCGGCCCCGGCACCTGGGGTTCCGTCGCCGCCGTGCTTCTCTGGGCCGCATTCGCATTCACCCCCCATCCCTCCGCACTCACGCTCACACTCGCCCTCACGCTCGGCATCGTCATCACCACCGTCCTGGGCGTCCCAGCCGCCACCATTGTCGAGCGTGAGTCCGGCCGCACCGATCCGGGCTTTGTCGTCGTCGACGAGGTGATCGGACAATGGATCGCGCTCCTCGGCAGCCCCGCCGACTGGCGTCACGGCCTCATCGCCCTCGTCCTCTTCCGCATCTTCGACATCACCAAGCCTTTTCCGGTGCGCCGGCTGGAGCGGCTGCCGGGCGGCTGGGGCATCGTCTTCGACGATGTTGCCGCTGGGCTGTATGCTTTGGGAGTAGCCTCTCTATTACGAATCTGGATCTAAACCCCTATGCCCCGCAGCTCTCCGCAACCCGATTCCGCAGCCCCGCCGCTGCCCCGCGTCGATGACGTGGTTCCCGCTGCGGCCCTGCCCCTGGGCGAGGTGGAGCTCGAAGGCATTTACCTTGGACCGCACAGCTTCGGGCTCCCTGCGGTCTACGTGGATGGCGATGCGGCGCACATTCTGATGAGCAGGCCCTCGCGGCTGGCCTTTCGCGTGCCCGACGGAGCATCCACAGGACTGATTGAAGTGCGCACCCCGGCAGGCGCTGCCAATGCCGGCGCAGTGCGCGTAGCGCGCAAGTTGACCGACGGCCTGCACCCCGTGACCAGCCCCGCCGTCAGCCGGTCTGGAATGATTTACGCCACCATCTCCGGCCCGCGCGGCAAGCAAACGCCGGTTTCCGTCATGCGCATCAGCATCGACGGCCGGACTACGCCCTTCGTCACGGGACTTTTGAATGCGACAGGGCTGGCGTTCAGTCCTGCCGGCGATCTCTACGTGACCTCGCGCGCCGAGGGCAATGTGTATCGTGTCGACGCGGCAGGCGAATTCACGGTCTATGTTGAAGGCATGGGGGTCGCCACCGGCGCAGCCTTTGACGTCGAAGGCAATCTGTATGTGGGCGACCGCAGCGGCACCATCTTCAAAATCAATCCCGAGCGGCAGATCTTTGTGCACGCCACGCTGGAGCCAAGTGTGGCCGCATATCACCTGGCCGTGAACGCCGCAGGCACACTGTTCGTCACGGCGCCATCGCTCTCGTCGAACGACGCCATCTGGGCCATTGAACCAAACGGCGACACGCGCGCCTGGTATCGCGGGCTGGGCCGACCGCAGGGGCTGGCGATTTCGAGCCAGGGCGATATTTTCTTAGCCGCCTGCCTGCACGGCCGCCGCGGGCTGGTGCGCGTCACGCCCCGGGGCGAGGCCACTCTGGTGCTGGCCGGCGACAATTTGGTGGGCGTTGCCTTTTCTCCGCTCGGCACCGCCATCCTGGCCACCAATGACTCCGTTTATGATGTGGACTTGGGAGTGGAAGGGCTGAATCTGTTTTAGCTGTTAGCTGTTAGCTTCGAACTCGCGTGTGCGGTCGGCAGTAGAATTGAAGGCCGGGCTGGAGGCACACCGGAAACTCACCACGGAGTTGGCTAAAAGCTAAGAGCTGATAGCTGTCTTTCTATGAAATCCGAAATCATTGCCGTCGGCTCCGAGATGCTCACCCCGTTCCGCCAGGATACGAACTCTCTCTACGTCACAGAAAAACTCAACGGTATCGGCATTGCCGTCGCGTTCAAATCCATCGTGGGCGACCGGCAAAAGGATCTCGTCAACGCCATTCGCACCGCGCTTGGCCGCGTCGACATTCTCATCCTGATGGGCGGCCTGGGACCTACGGAAGACGATCTGACGCGCGAAGCGGTGGCCGAGGCTCTTTCGCTTACGCTGCGCCGCGACGCTTCGCAGGTTGCCGCGTTGCACGCACGCGCCGCCGGCTGGCGCATCACCATGCCGCAGAACAATCTGAAGCAGGCCGACGTTCTGGAGGGCGCTACGCTGCTGCCCAACCCGAATGGCAGCGCTCCCGGCCAGTGGCTCGATACCACCTTTGGCGGTTATCGCAAGCTCATCGCTCTTTTGCCTGGCCCTCCGCACGAGTGCCGCCCGCTGTTCGACGCCGAGTGCATGCCGCGCCTCTCTGTGGCCGTGCCGCCGCGCTCCATCGCCGTGCGCACGCTCAAGGCGGCCATGATTCCCGAGTCGCAGGCCGACAAACTGCTGGCTCCCATCTACACCACCTACACCGACGTTGAAACCACGCTGCTCGCCCACACCGGCGACCTGCAGATCACGCTCATCTGCTCGAAGCAGGACCCCGACGCCGCACGGCAACGGGTGGACGAACTCGCCGAGCGCATCGAAGAGAAGCTCGAAGACTGGCTCTACTCCTCGCAAGGGGATTCGCTCGAGCAGATCGTGCTCTACTATCTCGAACTCCGCCAGGCGACACTGGCTGTTGCCGAAAGCTGCACCGGCGGGCTGGTCGCCGAGCGCATCACCAGCGTTCCCGGTGCGTCGCGATCATTTCTCGGCGGCGCGGTCGTCTACTCCGACGAACTCAAGACCTCGCTCGTGGGCGTGTCCGCGGAATTGATCGCGCGGCACGGCGCGGTCTCGGCCGAAGTGGCCAAAGCGCTGGCCCAGGGCATTCGCGCGCGCACTGGAGCTAGCGTGGGCGTGGGGGTGACCGGCATCGCCGGTCCCACAGGCGCTACTGAAACAAAGCCCTTGGGCCTGGTGCACATCGCCGTCTGCGACCCGCAGGGCTCGGATGCTGTGGAGCGCACTTTCCGCGGCGACCGTCAGCGAATTCGCGAGTGGGCCGCGCAGCAGGCGCTCGACCTGGTGCGCCGCAGGCTGATGTAGGCAGCGGTTTGCCTTTTGATTCAAGCACCGCTTCGCGCTCCTTGACATTTGTACATAAATGTACAAAAACTATATATTGTACGTTTTTGTACAAGTGAAGGAATGAACTCTTTGAAGAACAAATGCTACTCGGTTATCACCGCCGACGTTGTTGGCTCCAGCGGGATTGCGTCGCTGACGCAAAAGCTCAGCCGCAAACTGAGCGAGCTTTCACAATTGCACCTCGCACAAAAACTCATTCTTTCTCCCTATGCCGTAACAGCCGGAGACGAATTCGAAGGAGTTTTAGCCACGCCGCAATTTACGCCGCAAGCCATATTGGACTTACGCCGCCTTTTCTACCCGATGGAACTCCGCATTGCCATCGGGATCGGGAGGGCAACTGGAGTTCATAAGAAACCCGTCAATCTTCATGGCGCGGGAGAAGCATTCCTTAGAGCCCGGAAGGCGGCCGAGCGGTTGAAGGCGGGATATCCGAAATATCGCCTCCTTACCGTGTTTAACTCAGGCAACGAACTTTTCGACACCATAGCCAATACGATCTACGGCCTTCAAGACTCGCTCTCCCAGCGAACCACCCGCAGTCAATGGGCAGCGATCAACGCGCGTCTGGCGACCGGACGACAGGACAAAACCGCGCGGCGACTGAGGTTGGATATTTCCACCGTATCGCGCAACCTCAAACGGGGCTATTATTGGCAATTGGTGGAAACCGCAGAATCTATGGAGCGCATTTTGGGGGCGTATTTCTGATTTGTACGTTTTTGTACAAATCTATGAAATTGGACGAAATGATACAAGCGGCACAATTGGCGTTCCTGGCCTTGCTCCTCGCCCATCTTGTCGGGGATTTCCTTTTTCAACCGAAATGGCTCGCCGAGAACAAAGGAAAGCGATTATGGCCGCTCCTATGTCATGGCTTTGTTCATTACGCCTCGGCATGGGCCTGTTTGCTTATCTTTGCATCAACCAACTTCCTGTCTGTTTACAACCAGGCTGTCATCGCTGGCTATTTTCTTGCCCATTTGCTCATCGACAAACTGAAGAGCCTGGTCATCGCGCACAAGCCACGAAACGATCAATGGCATACCTTTCTGCTCGACCAACTGATTCATATTTTTGTCCTGGCGATGACGGCCTGTTTCCTGGCTCGAACATCTCCGGTCGACCTGTTTCAGGGACTCCATCCATCGCCGTCAGCACGAGCCCACATTCTGGAGGTGGCAATCGTCTATATCGGTGTGATTTTTGGCGGAGGGTACTTGATTCGCTATCTCACACGGAGTTTCGCGATCAAGAATACGGACAAAAACTCACCTCAACTCGAAAATGCCGGCCTCTATGTTGGATGGATCGAACGCTTTCTAATGATCACGGCCATTCTCATGCAATCTCCGGTCTTAGTCGGCCTAATCCTCACGGGAAAATCGATCGCTCGTTACCCTGCGTTCGAGCACGAGCGATTCGCCGAGTACTTCTTGATAGGAACAATGCTGAGCGTCTCCCTCTCAGTCCTCGGAGGAATGCTCTTGTTGTATCTGCTTTACGGAACCACGTCGTTCAAATAGAGCGTATATCGAGCGTTTCCCCACCCACATCCGGGTCACAGTCAGGAACCGTTTCGTAAAAACCTGGGAGCGCGGGTACCCCGTGCCTTTGCTACACTTCTCCTGACGCTTCGGCTCGATCCACCATGCATCCAATCCCCCATCGCCGCCGCAGGAGCCATCATGCCAGTCGTTGAGCTCGCGGGAGTCACCAAGGCTTACGAAAGCAAAGTCGCCGTGCGCGACCTCAGCCTTTCCATCGATGCCGGCCAGATGTTTGGCCTGCTGGGCCCCAATGGAGCCGGAAAAACCAGCTCCATCCGCATGATGATGGGCATCACGCTGCCCGATTCGGGGCGCATTAATCTTTTCGAAAAGCCCTTCGACCGCAGAAGCCTCGATCGCGTCGGCTATCTGCCCGAGGAGCGCGGCCTTTACAAGAAAATGAAAGTGCTGGACCAACTCGTCTTCTTCGGCCAGCTGCACGGCGTGGCCCAGGAAGATGCCCGCAGGCGGGCGATTGATTGGGCTGCGCGCATGGAGATCTCCAACGCTCTCGCAATGAAGACGCAGGAGCTCTCCAAGGGTATGCAGCAGAAGATCCAGTTCATTGCCACGCTGCTCCACGATCCCGATCTGGTGGTTATGGACGAGCCGTTCAGCGGCCTCGATCCCGTGAACACCACGCTGTTGCAGGATGCGTTGCTCGAACTCAAGGCGCGCGGCAAAGCCATTCTTTTCTCCACGCACCGCATGGATCAGGTGGAGAAGCTGTGCGACGCCATCTGCCTCATCGACCATGGCGAGGCCGTGCTCAGCGGCCGCATGCGCGAGATCAAAAGCCGTTACGAGCGCAACCACGTCATCGTGGAGTTTGAAGGCAGCGCCGATTTCCTGAAGAGCGACGAGATTGCCGAGGCCAACAACTACTCCGGCCACGCCGAAATCAAGCTCAAGCCGCATGGCGATGCGCAGAAGCTGCTGCATCAGGCCGCATCCATGGCTGCCATCTATCGCTTTGAATTGGTCGAGCCCTCGCTCGAAGAGATTTTTATTGAGACCGTGGGAGGTAAGGCCGATGCCTAGCCTGTTGCCGCGTAACATGCTGCTCATCGCCCGCCGCGAATACCTGGAACAGATCCGCGGCCGCGCCTTCCGCCTTTCGACGATTCTCGTGCCTCTGCTCGTCATCTTTCTTCTCGGCGTCAGCACCGTCACCGGCCGCAAATTGGCCGCGCATCGGCACATCGCCATCGCCGCCGATAACCCGGCGCTGGCGGCCGATATTCGCAGCGATCTTACCCAGGAAAAACGCGCCGGCTACACCGCCGATGTCGTCGCGCCCTTCACCGCACAAGACCGCGCCGATCTTCAGGCACGCGTCGCAAACAAATCCCTCGACGGGCTGCTCGTTGTCGAAAACTCCTCCGGCGGCACGCCCAGCGTCACCTATATTTCGCAGTCCTCGGGCGATTTGATGAGTACCTCGCGCCTCGAAGACGCCGTCGATCACGGCTTTCTCAATCTGCGTCTCGCCCAGCAGGGAGTACCGGCGGAGAAGATCGCTTCGCTGGCAAAACCCGTGCACCTCGACACCCTGCTGATCTCGGGCAGCGGCCAGACCGGTAAAAGCCAGGGCATGACGCCGTTCTACAAAGCCATGCTCATGACCTTCCTCATGACCATGCCGATTCTGCTCTATGGCATGGACATGGCCCGCTCCATCATCGAAGAGAAGAGCTCGCGCATCTTTGAAGTAATGCTCGCCGTGGCCCGTCCGGACGATTTGCTCACCGGAAAGTTGCTGGGCGTGGGCGCGGTCGGCCTCACGCAAATCGCCATCTGGATCGCCGCCGCGACGTTGTTGAGCGGCACGGCTCTCATGGGTTCGCTCGTCAGCGGCAATGTCCAGCTCCACTTCTCTCCGCTCGAAGCCGTTCTCTTCCCGGTCTATTTTGTGCTCGGCTTTTTCCTATACAGCGCCTTTTTCTCTGGGCTCGCCGCCACCTGCGAAACCGCGCAGGACCTCCAGATGTACATCTCGCTGGCCATCATTCCAACCTGGACCAGCTTCGCCATTTTGCCGTTCCTACTCAACAATCCCAACTCGCCCTGGGTGGTCGCCGCATCGCTGTTTCCGCCCACCGCGCCCCTCATCATGGTCCCGCGCATTGGTATGTCGACCTCACCGTATCTTTACTGGCAAATTGCGCTCTCCATCGCCCTGCTCATCCTCAGCATCTGGGGAGTGGTGTGGTTCGCCTCGCGACTCTACCGCATCGGCATCCTCATGTACGGCAAGCGCGCCACTCTCCCCGAAATCCTTCGCTGGCTCCGCTACTCCTGAGCGAGCGTTTCGAGTGGAAGGATCTGCGGTGGGCCGCCTACTTTAAAATTTAGACAGTGACCACCGAAGCCAGTCCCAGGTTCACGATTCGCCAGCGCCTTGTTCTTGCCGTGGTGCCGCGTCTGGTTTGGGCGTTGCTATGGCTCGTGGGTCGCACATGGCGTTTCGAAATTATCGCCGAGGAGGGCGCCACGGCGCTGCCCTACGGGGAAGGCGTGGGCGCGGACATCTTCTGCTTCTGGCACCAGTGCGTGCTGCCATGCACGTTCTACTACCGCCGTACCGGAGCCACGATTATTGTCAGCCAGAGCTTCGACGGCGAGCTGATCACGCGCATCCTGGAGCTCTTCGGCTTCCACACTACGCGCGGCTCCAGCTCGCGCGGCGCGCGCGAAGGCCTGCTCGGGCTCGAGCAGGTGATCGCAAGCGGCGGTCCGGCCATCTTCACCGCCGACGGACCGCGCGGTCCCATTTATCGCACCAAGATGGGGCCTATCAAGCTTGCGCACATCACTGGCGCGCGCATCGGCGCATTTCACTTAGAGCCCGAGCGCGCCTGGACCATGCACTCATGGGATCATTTCCTGGTGCCGAAGCCGTTTACCCGCATCGTGGTCAGTTGGGCGCGCTGGACCACCGTTCCCGCCGATCTTGACCCCGATCCTTCCGCGGGCCAGTTCGAGCAGAAGCGCGAAGAACTGAACGCCGCCATCGAACGCGCGCGGCTTCGCGCGCTCGCGCACTTTGGAAAATCCAATGTGTGAAAGCTCTACTCCAAATGGCAAAGGCGAAGAGCACCTCAGTGTCGCCGATTTCGATTACGAACTTCCCGAGGAACTGATCGCGCAGCAACCGCCTGCGGAGCGCGGCGCCAGCCGCATGCTGGTGGTGGAACGCGCCACCGGCGCCCTGCATGACGATTTCTTCTCTGGTCTTGGACAATATCTGCGGCGAGGCGATCTGGTCGTCCTCAACGACAGCCGCGTGATTCCCGCGCGGCTCTACGCGCGAAGAACGTTGCGGCGCGAACGCGAGAAACCTACAGGCCGCATTGAAGTCATGCTTACCGAACCGGCCGGGGAAAACCAGTGGCGCGCCTTGGTGCGCCCGGGCCGCAAAATCGCGATCGGCGAGCGCCTGGTCTTTCCCGCGCTCACGGGCGAAATAGTGCTCGAAGCAGAGGTGCTCGAGCGCGGCGAGTTCGGCGAGCGGCTGCTCGAATTCGCGCCAGTCGAAGATTTCTTTGACGTTCTCGATCACATCGGCCACATCCCGCTGCCTCCGTATATCCATCGCGACGATGCGGACGCCGATCGCGAGCGCTACCAGACGGTCTTCGCGCACGAACGTGGCTCGGTGGCCGCGCCCACAGCAGGATTGCACTTCACACCGCAGTTGCTCGATGCATTGGCCGCACAAGAAATCGAACTCGCGCGCGTCACTCTCCACGTCGGCCTGGGCACCTTTGCTCCGTTGCGCGTGGAGCGCGTGGACGAAGTCCACCTGCATAGCGAGCGTTATGCCATCAGCGCCGAAGCCGCTGCCACCATCAATCGCGCCGTCGCGGAGGGCCGGCGCATCGTCGCCGTCGGAACCACGACCGTGCGCACGCTGGAAGCTGCGGCCCTCGCGGCCGCCGGCGCTCCCATTCAGCCCCACTCCGGCGCAACCGACATTTTCATCTCGCCCGGCTTCGAGTTTCGTCTTGTCGGCGCGCTGCTCACCAACTTCCACTTGCCGCAATCGAGCCTGCTCATGCTGGTCAGCGCCTTCGCCGGCCGCGAGCGAATTCTCGCCGCCTATCGTCACGCTGTCGAGCAGAAATACCGATTCTTCAGCTACGGCGACTGCATGTTCATCGCGTGATCGTGAATCGAGGCTCGTGATCGGCAATTTATTGCGGACGGCCCACGGATCACGGACCACGAGTCACTAACCACGAACCTGCTATTCTCTCTACCGTGAGTGAACCCTCCAAGCCGCCTGTCTTCCTGCTCGACGCCATGTCGTTCATCTTCCGTGCCTACCACGCGATGCAGCGCTCGCGGCCCATGTCCACGCGCTCCGGCCTGCCCACGGCGGCCACTTACGTCTTCGTGAATATGATCAAGAAGCTGCGTCAGGACTTCGCGCCCAAATACTTCGCCGCGGTCTTCGACGTGAGCGGCGAGGTTTTTCGCGAAGAGCGCGCGCGAACGATGGGCCCGCTGCGCAAATGGAACAGCAAGTCGCAGAGCTTCGACGAAGTGAGCTACGAGGGCTACAAGGCCAAGCGCGAGTCCATGCCCGAGGATCTTCGCCGCCAGATTCCTTACATTCGCCGCGCACTCGAAGCGCTGCGCATTCCCATTCTTGAGGCCGAGGGCTTTGAGGCCGACGACGTGATCGGCACCCTGGCGCGCGAAGCCGCCGAGCACGAGCACGAGGTCTTCATCGTCAGTGGCGACAAGGACATGATGCAGTTGGTTTCGGCGCAGGTGAAGGTCCTGAATCCGCAGAAGGACAACCTGATCCTCGATCCCGCGAAGGTGGAAGAAGTACTGGGTGTGCCGCCGGACAAGGTTGTCGACGTGATGGCGCTGCGTGGCGATGCGGTGGATAACATTCCCGGCGCGCCCGGCATTGGCGACGTAGGCAGTGTCAAGCTGATCAAGAGGTTTGGAAGCGTGGAGGCTGTCCTAAACAGCTTCGCGGAAATCGGAGGCAAAGTCGGCGAATCGCTCCGGCAGAATCGCGATGCCGTCCTGCTTTCCAAAGAGCTTGTCACCATCGATTGCCGCGTGCCGCTCGAGCTCGACCTGCACGCGATGGAGACCCAGCCGCCCGATCTTGAAGCTGCCCGCGCGCTGTTCACCGAGCTTGAGTTCACGTCCATGCTGCGCGACCTGGCGCCCGCGGCGGGCGGAGCTTCGATCGAATTGATTGAAGAACCCAGCGCCGAACAAACCAACGAGTTCTACGCCGCCGCACGCGAGCACGGCTTTGCCTTTGCGCTCGATGCCGTGGAGCCGGCGTCCGAGGAATCGGAAGAAGAGGAACTGGCCGCGCCGTCGCTGCTCGATGTCGCGGAAGCTGCGGAGAAAAAGATCCACTTCAGCGTCGGAGTCTGCGCCGATCCTGCACGCGCTCTTCGCTTGCCCCTCACGCCGGAGTTGCGCACTCTGCTTGAAGACGCTTCCGCGCCCAAGCGCGTGCACGACTGGAAGCTGGGCTTGCATGTGCTGGGCGAGATGGGCGTCGCGCTGCGTGGCCTGGTGGACGACTCAATGCTGCTCTCGTACGCGCTCAATCCCACGCACTCCACGCAAGCGCTGGCCGACGTGGCCGCGCGCCACGGGCAACCGCCTCCTGACTCGCTGCCCGCATCGGCCGCGGCTGTCTATGCGCTCGTCCCGGCGCTGCGCGAGGAGGCTGACAAATCTGACGTGTTGCGTGTCTACACTGACATTGATTTGCCCTTGGCGCCCGTGCTCTATCGCATGGAACTGGCGGGCGTGCGCATCGACAGAGCTGCGCTCAGCAGCCTTTCGGACAGGTTTGGTGCTGAAATTCAACGCCTTGGGGATCGCATCTTCGAACTCGCGGGCAAGCGCTTCAACATCAATTCGCCGAAACAGCTCGGCGCTGTGCTCTTCACCGATCTCGGCTTGCCCGCCCCGGCCAGCCGCGGCAAAGGCAAATCAGTTTCGACCGCAGTGGACGTGCTGGAATTTCTGGCCGAAAAGCACGAAGTGCCGCGGCTGGTCCTCGAATACCGGCACCTGTCGAAGCTGAAATCAACTTACATCGACGCGTTGCCGTTACTCGCTGACGCGGACTCGCGCGTGCATACCACATTTCAAGCCGCGGCCACGGCCACGGGCAGGCTCTCTTCAGTCAATCCCAATCTGCAAAACATTCCCATCCGCACTGAATTGGGCCGCGAAATTCGCGCTGCCTTCACCGCCGCGCCGGGCACACAACTGCTCTCCGCCGACTACTCGCAGATTGAGTTGCGGCTGCTGGCGCATTTCAGCGGCGATCCATTGTTGATGCGCGCTTATGCGGAGAACATCGATATTCACACGCTCACCGCCAGCGAGGTCTTCGGCGTTGCGATCGAAACCATGGACAAGGAGACGCGCGGCCGCGCCAAGGCAGTGAACTTCGGCATCGTCTATGGAATTTCCGCGTTTGGCTTGGCCGCACAGTTGGGCATTCCGCAAGCCGAGGCCAAGGCTTACATCGATCGCTACTTCGCGCGTTATCAGGGCGTGCGGGAGTTCATCGACCGAACCCTCGCCCAGACGCGCAAGGACGGCAGCGTACGCACCATGTTCGGGCGCATGCGGCCGATTCCCGATATTGAAAGCCGCAATCCCAACCAGCGCGGATTTGCCGAGCGCACTGCCATCAATACACCGCTGCAAGGCACGGGCGCGGACCTGATCAAGCTGGCCATGATTTCGCTCGACCGCAAACTGGCGGAGCGAAAGCTGAAGACACGCATGGTGCTCCAGGTGCACGACGAGCTTTTGTTCGAGGTGCCGCTTGCGGAGACCGACGAGGTCGCCGCCCTGGTACGCGCGGAGATGGAAGGCGTGGTGAAACTAAAGGTGCCGCTTGTCGCCGACCTCGCTTTTGGGCCCAACTGGCGCGATCTGAAGTAAGTCTCGTCAAAGCCGCCCCATGCGGATAAACTGGTAAGCGTTTACCCAGTAGCAGCAGAGGCGAAGATGAAGAAACTCAGCAGAAGACAGTTTGCCAGGAACCTCGTCGCAATTCCTGTAGGATTTTCAGCCGCGTCTGCTCTGCTTGCGAACGCTGAGGCCGCGCAGGCTCCAGCACGGAAGCCAGCGCCCGCAGGTGCCGATAACAACCGCTTTATCGTCGATGAGGGCGCGCCGTTCGCCGCGCCGCTCACCTTTGCGCGTGACGAGATCAAGCCCAGGCTCCAGCTCTTCGCGCTACGCGATGTCACACTCGAAGCCGGACCGCTCCAACAAGCGCGCGACTGGAATCGCGCCTACATGCTGCGCCTGCCGAACGACCGCCTGCTGCACAACTTCCGCATCACTGCCGGACTGACCTCTTCCGCCAAGCCTCTCGGCGGATGGGAAGATCCAACCTGCGAAGTTCGTGGACATTTTGTGGGGCATTATTTGTCGGCATGCGCGCTTCTCTACGCAGCCTCGGGCGACACAACCATCAAAACCAAGGCCGATGAGCTTGTGGCAGGAATCGCCGCGTGCCAGCAGAAGCTCGACGACAATGGCTACGTCAGCGCCTTCCCCACCGAACTCTTCGATCGCCTCGACCGCCGCGAGAAGGTCTGGGTTCCGTTTTACACCTTGCACAAAATCATGGCCGGGCTGCTCGACATGAAAACCCAGGCCGGCAATGAGCAGGCACTTGACGTCCTCGTCAAACTCGCGAGCTGGGTCGATGCATGGACGGCAGCGAAAACCGAAGAGCATATGCAGGACATCCTGAATACCGAGTACGGCGGGATGAACGAGGTCCTTTACAACCTCGCCGCCGTCACGGGCGATGACCGCTGGGCGCGAGCCGGCGATCGCTTCACGAAGAAGGTGTTCTTTACACCCCTGGCCATGCGGCGCGATGAGCTGAAGGGCCTGCACATGAACACGCACGTTCCCGAGGTGACCGGCGCGGCGCGACGCTACGAGTTGTCATCGGACTATCGCTTCGCCGACGTGGCGCGCTTCTTTTTTGAGACAGTATCGGAGTCGCGCACCTACGCCACGGGCGGTTCGAGCAACAACGAGCATTGGCTCACCAGCCCCAATCACCTCGCTGCTGAAATGCACATCAGCTCGCACCACCAGGAGTGCTGCTGCTCCTACAACATGATGAAGCTGGCGCGGCATCTTTATAGCTGGAGCGCCGAAAGCCGGCTGATCGACTACTACGAACGCAACCTGCTCAACCACCGGCTGGGCGCGATTGAGCCTGAGACCGGGCACACCTCGTATTTTCTGTCGCTCGCGCCCGGAGCCTGGAAGACGACCTGCACCGAGGATCAATCGTTCTGGTGCTGCACGGGAACCGGGGTCGAAGAATTTGCCAAGCTGAACAACACCATCTACGCGCACGACGACGATTCGCTCTTCGTCAACCTCTACTTTGCTTCCACGGTGAATTGGAAAGAGCGCGGCGTGCGGCTGAAACAAATCACGAATTTCCCTGAGAGCGAACGCACTGAACTTACGATTGAGAAAACTCCCGCCAGAGCGTGGACGCTTCACGTCCGCATTCCCGCGTGGACGACTGCCGAAAACTCCGTGGCGATCAACGGCAAACTGCTCGACGTAACGGGAACTCCCGGAAGTTACTTGGCACTGACCCGCGCGTGGAAGGCCGGAGATCGGGTGGAATTGACGATGCCGATGCGGCTCGCAGCAGAGCCGCTGGCCGACGATCGGACGCAGCAGGCGTTCCTCTACGGGCCGCTGGTGCTGGCTGGGCAGTTTCCCAAGACCGGGCTCGCGGTAGATCTGGAGCACGGTCAGGGACCGGAGATTCAGAAGGCGCCCGCGCCCGCAGTGCCTCCACTCAAATCGTCTGGCGCAGATCCGGCTACATGGATCAAGCCGGTTCCGGGCGAGGCGCTGACGTTCAAGACTATAGGACAGGCGCAGGACGTGCTCCTGAAGCCGCTGAACCAAAGTTGGCAACGGTTTGCCGTGTACTGGACGGTTTCGTAGCGTGGGATTCGCCTGACCCGCAATGAAATCGGCGCGAAATATCCGCAGAAATCCGCCGGGGCAAGGCCGCCTGAAGGTATTATCGTCGCAAAACTCCTCTTGCATACTTATCCAATTTCATTGTATATTTATTCAAGCGCGGTTTCCGCTCTGCGGACCGCGCCTTTGCTTTGTTTGCAAAGGGAAACGCACTATGAAAACCCAACGCCTGAACGTAATCCGCGAAGTGCTGACCGGCAATACTGTGACCAGCCAGGACGAACTGCGCCGGAAACTGCGACGACGCGGCATTCACGTGACCCAGGCGACGCTTTCGCGCGACATGCACGAGTTGCAACTGTTTAAAGGGCCGCACGGATACTCGCTTGCCAATGGCAACGGCACAAAGAGCAGCGCTGCCGAAGAAGACGATCAACCGCCCACGCTCTCCGAGATGCTCGACAGCTTCGGGCTACGCGTGAAGCAGGCGATGAATCAGGTGGTGTTAGGCACGTTGAAGGGCGGCGCGCAGCCGGTGGCGGCGGCCCTGGACCGCGAGGATTGGCCGGAGGTGGCCGGCACCATCGCCGGCGACGATACGGTGCTGGTGATTTGCACGGACGCACGACAGGCGGGCGATGTAGCCGCTCGGTTAAGGACGATATTGCAAGGATGAGGAAGACAGTTCAAACAGCGATTGTGGGAGTGACAGGCTACGCGGGCGCGGAGTTGGCGCGGCTGCTGCTGCATCATCCGCGCTTGCACGGCAAGCCGCCCGTATTTGCCGGGCGTGTGGAAGGCAAGGACCTCGAACGCGGCGGCATTCCGCTTGCCGAGATTCATCCGCAGTTGGCAGGCCACGATGGCAGTGGCAATTTGAAGCTGGAGCCCTTCTCGTGGGAGTTGCTTGCCGAGCAAGGAGTGGATGTTCTGTTTCTGGCGACGCCTCACGAGCAATCGCGCGAATGGGTC